>ENA-OSEO01001407-OSEO01001407.1-sediment-metagenome-genome-assembly--contig:-NODE-1407-length-43742-cov-5.701844_pt1 | contig 43742 bp, 35 predicted proteins | sample MGYA00237883_ERZ534232 | MGnify/ENA metagenome assembly ERZ534232 | reverse complement strand
ATACCAGCATCGGACAGTCGATCATGACCGTTCGCCCTGAGGTATCGAAGGGCAGAACGGAGATTTGCAGAAGGCTCGCTGGAGAATACTTTTGATTAGGAGGTTGGGATGCCCGGGCTGTTGATCCGATGGTTGATTCTTACCGCTTCAATAGTGCTTGCCTCATACATAATAAGCGGTATTCACGTGAGCAGTATCTTTTCGGCTTTTTTTGCGGCGGCCATATTGGGAATATTGAACGCTTTTTTTCGCCCGATCCTTATCGTTCTCACTTTGCCTATTAATATCATTACCTTTGGCCTTTTTACCTTCGTAATCAACGCCTTGATGCTGAAAATGGCTTCGGGGGTTATCCCGGGATTCCATGTGTATGGCTTCTGGTCGGCTGTTTTCGGCTCTCTCATCATAAGCGTCGTCAACTGGCTGCTGACATCCTTCGTGACGGATCAGGGTCGGATCGGCAGGGTGGAATATATCGACTTGCAGCGCAAAAACGGCGATCGCTGGGAATGAATGAACGGCTTTTTCATTGGGCGATTCCGGTTGTAGGTAGCCCTGCGACTTGCCTGTTAAATACATATCTTGGATTTTGCAGGTCGCAGGCCTAATCGAACGCAGGTAATCGACTGCTAGTAGATCCGCCTGATCGGATTGTTTTTCTTATTGAAAATCATCCGCTCGTTTTGTTGCAGTCTCCTCTCCAGCATGTTGATCTCTGCCGGGGTCAGTCTTCCGCGAGCCGACAGCCTCGAATGCTCAGCCCTGATCCAGTTCAAATTGTCCTGCAGAGTGGCAGCTTCACGACGGGTGAGCTGGCCTGATCTGAGTCCCTGATTGATCCTTGCTTGCTGGCTGGAGATTTCAGCAGCAATGTTTGCACGGGGTTGAGCGGGCGGCGGAGGCGCTATTTGAGCAGGCGGCGGCGCGGCAACTGCCGGAGGAGGTGCGGGACGACCGGGTGGAGGAGGTCCGTAACATGACAACATTCCAAGCATAACTAGCAATAGCAATGTTCCGGTTGCGGTTCTTCTTAGCATGATAAATCTCCTTCGTCATTAGAGTTCGCAAATACCAAGCCACAATAGATAGACCTTGTTGGAACCTAATCAGCGCAGTGGTACCAGGCAAGAATTGCGAAGCTTGTGCTTTCCCAAAAGCCCGCCTAATTTGACCAAACTGTGAGTTGAAGTCAAAGAGAAAACAAACGCCGCTTTTGAATGACAGCCTGTTCATGGCGCGCCCGTCGATTTTTGGGGAAACCCTTTGCACTGATTTAGGCGTCCGGCGGAACAAGAAGCTGCTTTCAGGTTCTTTTCGCGTTTGCTGAAAGCGTATAGAATGCTTTGGGCAGGATTGACGAACCGTACCCTATTGATTGCCCGTGATCAGGAAATATCTTTTCCTCCGTTTGCAGAGACAAAGAGCTGCAAAATTTGGTAAATCGACTTCTTGAGGAGGCTGGAAAATCGATGCCGAAGTCTGTGCCTGTGGTGCTTGTGGTGGATGACGATCAAGCTCACCGTCTCATGCTAAAAACCATGCTGGAAGGCTGGCACTACCGGGTGGAGGAGGCTGAAGACGGCCTTGAGGCTTTGGATTTTATCCGCAAAGGCCCCGTCGATCTGGTGCTTATGGACATGCGCATGCCGAACATGGACGGGATAGAAGCCACAAGAGAGATCAACAGTTACAATCCTGCCATCCCCATCATCATCATGACCGCCTACTCCTCAATACCATCCGCTGTAGAAGCCCTCAAATCCGGGGCTTACGACTATCTTACCAAACCACTGGATTTCGATGCCATGAGACTGGTAATGGGGCGTGCGCTGGAACATACCCTTTTGCAGCAGGAAAATGAAGCGCTACGCCAGCAGCTCGCCCGCCTGCAGGTGCCGGAGATGTTCGGCCGCAGCCCGGCCATGCAACAGCTTCTGGAAACCGTCGCTTTAGTTGCACCCTCCGAGGCGACCGTCCTTATTACCGGTGAGAGTGGCACCGGTAAAGGATTGATTGCGCGTGCCATACATGCAAACAGTTCGCGGAAAGCAAAATCTTTGGTTGAGGTCAATTGCGCCGCCATTCCGGAAACTCTGGTGGAGTCCGAGTTGTTCGGACATGAAAAGGGCTCCTTCACGGGAGCCAGCCGCCAGCGTTTGGGTCGCTTCGCTCAGGCGCATGGCGGCACGATATTTCTTGATGAAATCGGCGAATTGAGCCCTTCCATACAGGCTAAATTGTTGCGCGTGCTGCAGGAGGGGGATATTCAGCGGGTCGGAAGCGATGCTTCTATTCCGGTTGATGTGCGTGTTTTGGCAGCCACCAACCGCAACCTGAAGGATATGGTGAGCGAAGGAGGTTTCCGCGAAGATCTTTACTATCGCCTCAACGTGGTAGCGCTGGAGGTTCCGGCGTTGCGCGAGCGAATTGAAGACATTCCGATTCTGGCAAAACATTTCTGGGAAGGCTTCGCCGGAAAGAACCGTAAGACAGTCAAGGGTATCGTTCCCAAAGCCATGGATCTTCTGCTCAAATATGATTGGCCGGGCAATGTCAGGGAGCTGGAGAACGCGATGGAACGGGCCGTGATTCTCCTCAGGGGCGAATACATTGCAGAAAAAGAGCTGCCCCTCAGCATTCAGAAGCTAGGTCAGGAAGAACAGCGGCTTGAAGAAGAGGGAGGTTTTGTGGATGTTGCCAAAGAAGGAGTCACGCTGGAGGAAATGGAAAAGAGGGTCATTTTGCAGGCCTTGAAAGAAACGGACTGGAATAAAAGCGAAACGGCCCGCAGACTCGGAATCACGCGACGGACTCTCCAGCTGAAATTGAAGAAGTATGCTGACGAGGAGTGAGGTGAAGTTCTAATCGCGGATATGAGCTTCCCGAGGGGTTGAGTGCTCATTCCCAGGCAAGGGCGTGGGAATGAGCCGAACTGTGACAGTCTACGGGAGATCCCCTCCTGTATGGCTTCGTTGCTCCCTTAAAAGCTGAAGAAAACTTTCTGCAGCACCTTTGGAGTAATTCCCGCCAGGTCGAGATACATGGTCAGGCCGCCCAAAAAGAAAGGCCAGCCGGCTCCCATAATCATGGCAAGATCCACATCCCTCGAGCTTGCCACCACCTTATCCTTCAAGATTGAATCCACTTCGCGGGCCAGGTTGCTCAAAACCCTTTCCTGAATCTCTTCCGGGTGAAATTCCGCTTTGCCTTTCTTCATCCAAAGCTTTTCCACTTCTGGATCCACGCGTTTGACTTTGCTGTTGGGAACATAAAATGAAGATTTCTTTGCCTCCACCATTCTTCGGAAATTATCGCTCAGCGGAAAGCGCTCCGAACCGAATGCGCGATTCAACGTTTCATTCACGTGATAAGCGACGGGCGGTCCCACCAGCTCCAGCAGGTCAAACGGCGCCATTGGCAGGCCGAGGCCCAGCAACGCCTCATCGACCTGCTGAAAGTTTGCTCCTTCGTCAACCAGGCTCAGACAATCTACCAGCATGCGAGTGAGAATTCGGTTCACCAGGAAGGCCGGCGCGTCCTTCACCAATATGCCGGTCTTTTTAAGTTTTCGAGCCAGTCCGAAGGCTGTTGCCAAAGCGGCTTCGCCGGTCTTCTCTGCTTTGATGATTTCTACCAGAGGCAATACTGCCACTGGATTGAAGAAATGGAAGCCCACCAGCCGCTCGGGATGCTTTAAATCCGCTGCCATTTCCGTGACGCTGAGAGACGACGTGTTAGTTGCGAGAACGGCGGTCGGCGTGACAAAGGATTCTGCTTCCGCGAAGACCTGTTGCTTGATTTTCATCTGTTCGAATACCGCCTCGATCACGAAGTCACAATCGGCAAAGTCCTTGTAATCCAGAGTGCCCTTAAGAAGACCGGTTAAATAGAGGCCCTGAGCTTCGTTCAGTTTCCCTTTTTCCACCATCTTCCGGAATTCCCGGCCGACATAGGCGCAGCCTTTATCCACGAATTCCTGTTTGATGTCCTTCATCACCACCGGCACGCCGAGGCGGTAGATGAAGAGTTGAGCGAGCTGCGAGGCCATGAGTCCGGCACCAATGATGCCAACTTTGTTAATGGCCCGGGGCTTTGCTTCCGGCATGCCCTTGGGCTTTTTGGCGTAGCGGTTGACGAGATCGAAAGAGTAGATGGAGGCCTTGCATTGTCGAGTCTTGATCAGATCGCCGAGGGCCTTGTTTTCCTCTTCAAAGCCCTTCTCAATGTCCCACTTGCATGCGCCTTCGATGAGCTCGAGGGCCCGATAGGGAGCCGGCGCAGCACCATGCACTCTGCTGTCGACGAAGGCCTTGGCCTTTGCAAGGAGGCTTTTGACATTTCCAGTCTGCACGGCCGGACGTTCCACCTCCACACTTCCGGCAATGATATCCAGCAGGAACTGCAAGGATTCATCGAGGAATTCCGCCCCGTCCAAAAGGCGGTCGGCAAGTCCCGTTTGAAATGCTTGTGGACCATTGATCATACGGTTCTGGTTCAACGCATTGAAGACCACCAGTTCAAGAGCTTTCTCGGGCCCCAGTAATTTGGTGCTCAGCGTGCAGCCACCCCAACCGGGAATAAGACCCAGGAAGCATTCGGGGAAGCCTATCCCCTGCGCGCTCCCGGCAATTGTGCGGTATTTGCAGTACAGAGCAATTTCAAGCCCGCCGCCCAATGCGACACCGTTTATGGCAGCCAGAGTGGGGAAGGGCAGATCCATGATGCGCTTCATACTGACATGCCCGAATTGTCCGATTTGATAGCCCTGTTCGAAGGTTGTGACGAAAGGCACTTCGGTCAGATCGGCTCCGGCTGCGAAAATATAAGGTTTTCCCGTGAGCAGCAAACCTTTCACCCGGCCGTCTTTCTCGATCTCGTCAAGAGCCTTGTTGAGAGACCGCAGGGCAGATTCACTGAAGGTGTTGGGTTTTCTGTGATCGTGACCGTTATCCATGGTCACGATAGCAATTTTGCCCATAGGAGATTCATAGAAACGATTGTAGAAACGGGTTACCGGTTCGGCCATGGTTTACCCCCTCTGATTATGCTTTTTCGGTTTTCTGTCGGCTGGCTTGCAGGTTCTCCCAGATCGCTGATGCTCCCTGCCCGAGACCCACGCACAGAGTGGTCAGGCCAAAACGGGCTTCAGGTCGCTCCGCAAAAAGGTTGGCCAGATGGGTCACGAGTCGAGGTCCGGAACCGGCCAGCGGATGGCCGAAAGCAATTGCTCCTCCAAGCGGATTGAGTCTGTCGTCATCCGGGAATTTCAAACCGAATTCGCGCATGAAGACAATACATTGGACGGCGAAGGCCTCATTCATCTCGATGAGATCCATGTTATCCATGGACATGCCGGTACTGGCGAAGACTTTCTTGGTGGCCGGCACCGGCCCGTAACCCATGATCTCCGGCCGCACTCCCGCATAGGCGTAACCGACCAGCCGCATCTTTGGAATTACTCCAAGCTGTTCGGCTTTCTCGGCCGACATGAGCAGCACTCCGCATGCGCCGTCGTTGAGCCCGGAAGCATTTCCCGCGGTCACTTTGCCCTGCACCCGGAACGGGGTTTTCAGCTCCCTCAGACCTTCCATGGTGGTTTCGGGGCGAGGCTGCTGATCTCGATCGGCGACCACCCATCCTTCTTTAGAATAAACGGTCATGGGAACAATCATTTTCTGGATCTTCCCTTCCTTGTAGGCCCTGGCCGTTTTCATCTGTGAATGGTAGGCGTACTCGTCGGCCATTTCTTTAGTGATGTCGGGAAACATGTCGTGCAGATTCTCAGCAGTGCTCCCCATCACCAAAGCGTCTTCGGATACCAATTTCTCTGTCAGGAAGCGGGGGTTTGGATCGGCCGTCGCTCCCATGGGATGATGGCCCATGTGCTCGACTCCACCGGCAATGGCTACATCGCATGCGCCGAATGCTATTTCGGAGGCTGCGCTGGTGATGGCCGTGAGTCCTCCGGCACACATGCGATCCACCGAGAAGCCCGAACAGGACTCCGGAAGGCCGGCCAAGATTGCCGAAGTGCGTCCCAGGGTCAGTCCCTGATCGCCTTCCTGAGTGGTGGCTCCCCAAACGTTTTCTTCAACCATCCCGGGCTTCACCTGGGGATTTCGTCGCAGCAGCTCACGAATCACCTTGACGACCATGTCATCGGCTCTCGTCAGCCAGAAGAAGCCCTTTTCCCCGGCTCTTCCAAAGGCTGTTCGGACACCGTCAACTACAACCACGTCTCTCGCTTTCATGAGAGTTTCCTCCTTGCATTAGGATTAACCAAGCACAAATCCATCCACTGGTATTTCCAGAGCGGATTTGTCATTATTCATGATCGCTCTGGCTTTGCCGCTCGCCTGGGTCAACACCTGGTTCATGAAAAACTGTGCCGAGGCAATCTTGCCGAAGTAAAATGCTGCGCTGCGGTTTTCCTCGAGCAGCTTCTTCCTGGCCTTTTCGTCTTTGGCGTTATGATCGCGGTATATTTCCTGAAGTCTTCGATCCGCCAGATAAGCCTGCCACAGGAGCAGAAAGCCCATAACCACATCGCCGAACAGATCCAAATAGGGTTTTGCATAAAGAACCGGAACATGAAATTCGTCGGTCATGCTTTTGAGGGCGAAAAATTTGGTCACCTGTACCAGATTTTCTTGAGCCTCCTCATAAATCTGCACCAGATCCCGCAAGCGAAAATTCATCCGAATTTTTGCCAGCATTTCATTCGACGTATTGAGCGCGTTTTTGAACAATTGCCCGCGCTTCATGGTCAATTTGCGGCCCACCAGGTCGAGCGCCTGAATGCCGTTGGTGCCTTCATAAAGTGAGGCGATTTTGCAGTCTCGCATGAACTGCTCGACCGGATATTCGCTGATGAATCCGTATCCTCCGTATATCTGAATGGCCGTCTCACAAACTCTGAATCCGAGATCGCTCCCGACCGACTTGCAGATTGGAATCAACAGGTCGACATGACCTTGGAAGAGCTCTCGCTCCTCTTCTGTTTCCGCTGCCCGCTCGCGATCGATGCAGTACGCGGCCAGATGCAGCATGGCACGCATGCCCTCGGTGCTGCTCTTCATGAACATGAGCATGCGCCTGACATCGGGATGATCGATAATCGGGGCGCGCGGTGCGTCGGCATCCTTCATCTTTTCGACCGGGGCTCCCTGAAAACGCTCCCTTGCATATTGCAGCGCATGCAGGTAAGCGGCGCTGGCATGACCGAGGCCTTGCATGCCGACAAACAGGCGCGCTTCGTTCATCATGTCAAACATGATTCGCATGCCTTTGTTTTCTTCGCCCATAAGGTGGCCGATGCAGTTGCCATTTTCTCCAAAGTTAAGGGAGCAGGTTGCCGACCCGTGAATTCCCATCTTTTGCTCGATGCCGGCACAAGCTACATCGTTGTCCACCAGAGTGCCGCTCTCATCAACGCGAAGTCGCGGCACCAGGAAAATGGAGATGCCCCGTGTTCCTTTGGGAGCGCCATCGATTCTCGCCAGCACCATGTGAACGATATTGTCAGTCAGGTCATGCATTCCGGATGAAATGAAAATCTTTTGCCCCTGAAGGTTGAAGGTTCCATCCGGCCTGCGAGTCGCTCGAGTGCGCAAGTTGCCCACATCGCTACCCGCCGCCGGCTCCGTCAGGCACATGGTGCCGCCCCACTCCCCGGAAAACATCTTGTACATGTAGATGTCCTGCAGGTCCGGAGTGCCGTATTTTTGCAAAAGGCGAGCCGCACCATGCGTCAGCCCCGGGTACATTATCAAGGCCCAGTTGGCGGCACTGAAAAACTCCAAAGCGGCATTGGCAAGGACGAAAGGTAGCCCCTGGCCGCCCACTTCCGGCGGATCGCTTATGGCGATCCAGCCGCCTTCACAGTAGAGTCGATAGGCCTTGTGAAAGGCCTCCGGTACCTTAACGATACCCTTTTCAAAGCGGCATCCTTCCTGGTCTCCGATTTTGTTGATTGGATAGAGCTCCTTCTCCGCCAGTTTCTCTGCTTGTTCGATAACCATATCGAACAGTTCTTCAGAAAACTCGGCGTACTTGGGATGCTTACACAATTCTTGCACACGCAGTTGTTCATAAAGCACAAATTTCAGGTCTCGTTCATCGGCAAGCAATTTCATTTATCGGCCTCCCTGTGATGATTTTCGTCAGGTTCTTACTTGTTCGTATGTTTTATTCCCTGGACGCCATGCAAAAATAGATCGACGATGGGCTCCGCCATGGATTCCAAAGTGTAGCGCCTGCCCGCCAGCACCCAAGTGGAAACCACTTCATCCAGGGTCCCGAAGATGAGGCGCTTGATGAGACCTTTGGGCAGGCCATCTCGAAACGTGCCTTCCATTTGTCCTTGTTGAACGATGTCTTCGATGAGGTCCAGATACCTTTTCAGCTCTATTTTGTCGGATTCTCGCATGAACCTGCTGCTCTGCCGCAGCTCGACCTGGAAAACCGCTGCCAGATCCGGGTTCGCCTGGAATTCTGCAAGATGCATCTTAATGAGACAGTCGAGTTTTGCTACAGCATCGCTCTGCTCATCGATTGCGGCGCGAAAACGGGAGATGACCTCCTGCATCTTGACTTCAAAAATAGAGATCAGAAGATCATCTTTGTTTCTAAAATAAAGGTAGATGGTGCCGTCGGCGACCCCGGCTTCCCTGGCAATTTCAGAGACCTTGGATTGGAAGAAGCCTTTTTGGGCAAATACTTTAACGGCTGCGTCGAGTATACGCTTGTGCTTGTCCGAGCTTTTGTTCCGCATCGAGCCTGGCTTCCTTTGGTCGTTCGGTCGAGTACATGAATGAACAATCATTCATTTAAGTGATATTTCTTTCCTTGTCAAGCAAAATTCATTGTGAAAGTATACCGCTGAACGGAATTTGGTAGACAACCAACCGGTATCCATCCGGAAACCCGCATTTTCTGCGGCAGCGGGCGCAATGTCATCCTCAGCGCTCCGACTGAGCTTTCGGCCGAGCTCACGCCGAAGGCCTGTCGAATGGTGACAGAACGCTGGTCTAAGGGATTTCAGATGAAAAACTAATTGGTGGAGGGGGATTATGCAGATCACTTGTCTGGGGGCGGCCGGCTGTGTCACGGGTTCGTGTTTTCTAGTCAATAACGGAGCGAAATACCTTGTCGATTGCGGGCTTTTTCAGGGCGGCAAGCGCATGGAGGAAATGAATCGCCTGCCGTGGGGCTTCGATCCACAGGATATTTCCGCGTTATTCTTGACCCATGCACACATCGATCACAGCGGTCGCATACCCAAGCTGGTCAAGGACGGCTTCAGCGGCAAGATATATACCACCCTACCTTCCGCCGAGCTCTGCAAAATTCTGCTGTTCGACTCTGCTCACATTCAGGAGTCCGAGGCAGAGTGGCAGTCGCGCAGAAATCGAAGGCGGGGGGAGCCTGATGTTGAACCGCTTTACAATCAGGCTGATGTGGAGGCGTGCTTGCCCCTCTTTGAGGTGGTTGCAGCGAATCAGGTCATCCAGGTTGATTCCGGCTTTAGAGTCCGCTTTCGCAATGCCGGACACATTTTGGGCTCAGCCATTTTAGAGTGCTGGGATGAGTCTTCAGCCAAAGCAGGCAAAGTCGTATTTTCGGGCGACCTGGGCAAAAAAGATCAATTGATCGTGCGTAACCCTCAGTCGATTTTCGATGCAGATGCTCTTTTCATCGAGTCCACCTATGGGAATCGAAATCACAGGTCATTTGAGGAAAGTAAAAAAGAGCTTCTGGAAGCAATCCATTACAGCTACAAACATGGGGAAAAGGTGTTAATACCTGCATTCGCGGTGGAACGCACCCAGGAAATCCTTTACGTTTTGGGGGAATTTTTCCGCGACAAGCTTATTCCTCCCTTGCCGGTCTATCTGGACAGTCCCCTGGCCATTGCCGCCACCGAGATCTTTCGGCGAATGAAGGCGTTTTATGATGAAGAGGCGATCGCCATCGTGAATGAGGGCCACGATCCTTTCGATTTCCCGCAATTGATTCTCTCACGCTCGTCAGAGGACTCCATCGCCATTAACAAAACGTCCGGGTCTGCCATCGTTATTGCAGGCAACGGCATGTGCACGGCAGGGCGGATCAAACATCATCTCAAACATAATTTATGGCGAAAGGGCTGCTCGCTGGTGGTTGTAGGCTTTCAAGCAAATGGGAGCGTCGGGCGACGCATAATAGAAGGGGCCAAGTCTATTAAATTGTTCGGTGAAACAGTTGTGGTGCGAGCCAAGGTTTTTACCATTGGAGGTTTTTCCGCACATGCCGGCCAATCCGATTTATTGGAGTGGCTGGGGCACTTCCAAAATGCACTGATGCAGGTTTACATTACGCACGGGGAGCGTGCGGTCAGCGAAGAGTTTGCGAAAATAGTCCATGCCAAGTTTGGATACCCGGCCCTTGTCCCCGAGATAGGGGAGACCATCATGGTGCCCCCTGTGGAGCGGGAAGCTTTGGAAATAAGGGAAGCGATCAAGTGGCAACAGGACCTCTCGAGGCTTATTCAAACGGCGGAGGCAATCGGCAGAGTCCGGGAGGAGTCCGCCGAGGGTCTACCAGCGGAGCTGCTGCAAGAGATGGAAATGGAGCTTTCGAGGGCAGAAGGGCGGCTTGAAGAAATTCTGCGGCGGGCGCGTGCTGCCAAGGAGAAGCGTTAAGCCCGGACAGAGGCGGAGCAATGCCGCCTGATTGGGAGATCTGCGAGTTGCGACGAATGCAGGGATTAATGCTCACTGCCGCTGCAAATACATCTGAATCGCAGAGTGCGCACCTTCCGGCGCAGCCAGTAAATGCTCCTCGATTCTCTGGCCATCCAGATATTCATTCAAAAAGAAATCAGTCCCATCCATTTTAAAGATTTTGCCGCCCGCTGCTTTGAGGATGATTTGGGCGGCCGCCAAATCCTGATAGGAGACGTTTGCGATCAGGGCCGCCTCGGCGCGACCATGGGCTACATAGCAAAGGTGAGCGGCGGTGCAGCCAAGGTTTCGGATCTTCCCGGGGAAAGTTGAGCGATAGTGGTTGTGAAATCTCGAATAGGTCAAGAGAAGGCTTTCATTGCTCATCTCACTTGATTCGGGAACATGGATCTCGGTGTGCCGAAACTTTGCTTTTTGTCCGGCTTGTGCACTGTACAGGTCACCGGTCACCGGCATATAAAACAGGCCTAAGACGGGCCAGAAATTCTCAAGCAGGGCGATGGACGTCCCCCAAATGGGAATTCCCGCCTGAAAATTGGCCACGCCATCCAGGGTGTCGTATATCCAGAGGCATCCTTTCTCGCCATGCACATACTCCTGAATCGGCATGCCGTCTCCAAAGATTCTGTGCTCCGGGAATCGCTCTTTCAACCGGCTCTTGAACAAGTCGGCAAGGCGCAGTTCGGCTTCGGTCACCAGATTCGAATCGAATCTGATCGCGGGATCGCCCTTGCCGTAAAAACGCAGAGCTTCCTCACCCACCAGACGAATCACTTCCGTCGCAAAACGAGTCAAATCCTCAAAGTCCGGACTCCCTGAATGCTCCATTTTGCCTCCTCTTCCTTGAGTAATGAGAATCAATAAAGCAACTGTCGTTTTTTCTTAAAGGAATCGACACATTTTTGCAATTGTTCTTTTCCCGGCCAACCTATACACTTTTCCGGGCGTTAATGCTAAATTTGTTCACTGTGCAGATGCAGTCGCCGATTTTAAAGGTTAAGGCTGTGTAAGGAGCAGGTCAGGGATGGGAAAGATCCTCGCCGTTTATGGTAGTCCGCGCCGCAAAGGCAACACGGCATTGTTACTCAAACAGGCGGTTCAAGGAGCGCGCGATGCGGGCGCCGAAGTTGATGAAGTGATACTTCGAAACCTCAAGATGTCTCCTTGTCTCGAAATCTATGGCTGCAAAGAGACGGGAAAGTGTGTGATTCAGGATGATTTTCAAAAAGTATCCGAACAACTTCTGACATGCCGGGGCTTGATGCTGACATCACCCATATTTTTCTATACGGTCAGCGCACACACGAAAATCCTGATGGATCGATGCCAGTCATTATGGGTAAAGAAATACTGGATAGACAAGGTTCCTTTCGGGCGATGGGAGGTCAAACGCAAGGGGCTGTTCATTTCGGTTGGCGCCACAAAGGGGAAAAAGCTCTTTGACGGAGCTCTCCATACCGTTCGTTACTTCTTTGATGTCTTGGATATGCAGTTGTGGCGAAGTCTGCTCTATCGAGGGTTGGATTTCGAGGGAGACATACTGAAGCATCCTGAATATTTGCAGGAAGCCTATCAGGCCGGTAAAGACCTGGTGCAGGCTGTGGGTGATTTGACGTCCGACAGGGTGCTTGAGTGAAAGGAAGGTTTTCAACCGGCAAGTCATATCATTCTTCAATGAGTAGCCGAGGCGAGAGCGTCAACCCGTGGACTGCGGTTGCCGTCATTTTGCCTTATGTCAAAAGGTATGCCCTTCGACTCGCATTGGGTTTCACTGCGCTTATTTCTGTTGATTTTTTGCAGCTTTGGATTCCAAGAGTCATAAAAAGTGCAGTCGATGACCTGCAACAAGATGTCGCCACATCCAGCGGACTGCTGATCTATGGTGGTTACATCGTCCTCATTGCATTAGCCATTGCGGTTCTGCGCTTTGTCTGGCGCAAGCTGCTGCTCGGCTTTTCGCGGCTGCTCGAAATGCATCTGAGAAACCGCATGATTTCACACCTTCTGACTTTGGACAAAGCTTTTTTCCAGCGTAAGACAACAGGTGAGATCATGGCGCTTGCGACAAACGATCTCTCCTCCGTGCAGCTCGCAACCGGCATGGGGTTGGTGGCTGCGGTGGATGCCCTGTTTATGGGCCTTGCGGCCATCGGTTTCATGGCCTACATCGATGTGCGATTGACCCTGATAGCCATCGCCCCCATGCCGTTTTTGGCCTTTCTTACCCGTTACTTGTCCTCCCGGTTGCATCTTCGCTTCAGGAGCGTTCAGGAACAGTTTTCAGCGTTGACGGAATACGTCCGTTCAACTTTCAGCTCGATCAGATTGATCAAGGCATACAATCAGGAAAAGCCGCAAGCGGCCAGGTTCATGGATCTGGGAGAGACATATGTGCGGAACAACCTGAGGCTTGCGACCGTCTATGGAACACTCTTCCCCCTGTCCGTGCTGATAGGAAACTTGAGTCTTCTGCTGGTCCTTTTTTTCGGCGGGCAAATGACCATTAGCGGTGCCATTAGTGCGGGCGATTTTGTAGCTTTCATCACTTACCTGTTTATGATGGCCTGGCCTATGATGGCTCTTGGATGGGTCTCCGACCTCTTTCAACGGGGGATAACTTCTCTTGATCGCATCAATGCACTGCTGCAGGAACAACCAAAGCTTGGAGCTCCTGAACGGCCAAAGCCATCCGTTCAGTTCAACGGGGCTATTCGCGTAAAGCATCTATCCTTTGCCTATCCGGACCAGCAAAGGCCCATCCTTCGAGATCTTTCCGTGGATATCCGACCGGGCATTTTCCTCGGTATCGTAGGACGCACGGGAGCCGGCAAGAGCACCCTTTGCCACGTCCTGACCAGACTCTATCCGGTGCCCGACGGGACGATTTATTTCGACGACATGGATGTGAATGGGCTTTCTATTGAAGATGTGCGGGGTGCAATAGCTTATGTGCCCCAGGAGGTTGTCCTGTTTTCTGAAAGCGTGGCCTTCAATATCTCCATGGGAAAAAAGGATGCCAGCCGCGAGGAGATCGAGGCTGCGGCAAAAGCGGCTGCCATTCACGATGAAATCATGGCAATGACCGATGGGTATCGAACCAGGATAGGCGAGCGAGGCGTCAAACTGTCCGGAGGTCAGCGGCAGCGGTTGGCCATTGCACGAGCTTTGTTGCTCGATCGGCCGATCATTATCATTGATGATGGTCTTTCCGCCGTGGATATGGAGACCGAACATGCCATCATCCGGTCTATCGCCTCCTACCTGAAAAACCATACGTGCATCATCGTTTCCCATAGAATAGCGCCGTTGGCCGATGCTGAGCAAATCGTGGTGATGGATGACGGCCGCATCATAGAAAAAGGGACGCATTCGCAGCTTCTGGAGAAGAGCAGCTTTTATGCCACCATATATCGACAGCAAACAAATGCTCCCGCCTCTCTTGATATAGTGAGCCTGGAAGATGCAACCTAGTTACGGCTATTTTGAAGAAGACCATCTTGGTCGGCACGGTAGTCTGAAACTCTGGCGCCGTATCTTCGAGCTCATCGCACCCTATTGGAAGTGGGTGCTTTTGGCTGTGCTTCTCTCGCTGCTCGTCACCGCCACCAGTCTTGCTCTCCCTCGACTCATTCAGCTGGGAATGGATGAGTATATCCTCAAAGCAGACCTTTCACCCGACCGGCGTTACGCCGGGCTCTCATATCTTTCAATGGTTTTTTGCGGAGTGATCCTGCTGGGCTTTGTCACTAATTTTCTTCAAGTTATTGTGTTGGAATGGGCGGGCCAAAGGATAATGCACGCCTTGCGTCAAAACCTTTTCACCCACCTGCAGAACCTCGATTTGTCTTTTTTCAACGCTCATCCCGTCGGGAAGCTCGTCACCCGCGTCACCAACGATATCCAAAATATGTACGAAATGTTCACGTCGGTCATTGTGACCCTGTTCAATGATGGACTGAAGCTTATCGGGATTATGGCGATTCTTTTTTGGATGAACTGGCGTCTTATGCTGCTGCTGAGCATTATGCTGCCGGTGATGCTGATCACCACCCTCTGGTTTGGACGATTGGCGAGAGATGCTTTTCGAGAAATTCGAACCCACCTTGCCAGAATCAATGCCTTCATTCAGGAAGCAGTTTCGGGTATTTCCATCATCCAATTGTTTCTCAGGGAAAAAGACACTCACGACAGATTCGCTGATCTAAATCGCGCCTACTATCGGTCAACCATCTATCAGATCAATATCTTCGGCTTTTTCATACCGTTGATCGAAGTGATGAGCTCGCTTGCAATGGCCCTCATCATCTGGTATGGAGGCCGAGAGATTTTGCAGGAGCACATGACGTTGGGAGTTCTCACCGCCTTCATCTCCTACATGAGGCTTTTTTTCCAACCCATTAGGGAACTATCCCAAAAGTATTCAATCGTTCAATCAGCGATGGCTTCCGCCGAGAGAATCTTTCAATTATTGGAGACACGGAATGCCTTGCCAGTTTCGGAAAACCCCGTCGTTTTGAGAGAGATCCGAGGGGCTATCGAATTCAGCGATGTTAGCTTCGAATATGAACCGGCTCATCCCGTAATCAACAAGCTCTCTTTCCGCGTTGACCCTGGAGAAACGCTGGCTATCGTCGGAGCGACCGGTTCAGGGAAAACAACGCTGATTAATCTGTTGGAAAGATTTTACGATCCTCTTGCGGGTGAAATTCGGCTGGATGGTATCGACCTACGGGATCTCGATTCTCATTGGCTGAGAGAACAGATTGGACTCGTCATGCAGGATGTTTTCATAGTACCCGGCACCATAAGGGATAATATCCTTTTGGACCTGCAGATTGGCGAAGAGCAGGTTGAGCAGCTTATTCGGTTGTCACAGTTATCGGCACTGATCGATAATCTTCCCGAAGGTAGTGAAACTCGCATCGGCGAAGGTGGGATGGATCTGTCTGCAGGACAGAAGCAGCTGTTGGCTTTTGCTCGAGCTCTGGCCAGAGATCCGGCTATTTTGGTATTGGATGAGGCGACCGCCAATGTAGACAGCGAAACAGAAATGCTGGTCGAGCAGGCGATCGAGGCGGCCCTGGCGAACCGGACCAGCATCGTGATCGCCCATCGGCTTTCCACTATCAGGCGGGCCGACCGCATTCTGGTCATGGATCATGGTGTGATTGTGGAACAGGGGAGCCACGAGAGCCTCATGGCCCGCGAGGGCATGTACTATCAGTTGCAGGCGCTGCAAAACGATGGGCGCCGCAATGTTTAAATAAGTTCAAGTATCCTGTAAAAAAAATCCAGGCATATGTGAAACTTGGAATATCGAACCGCGGAACTGACGGCAAGCTTCCAAATTCGGTATTCCCTCTTCGGTATTCTGCTGGTCAAAAGAGCTTGGAACTGCAAATGGTTACTTTGACAGATGAGCCATCTGAAGCAACCTGTAAGAATTTAAACTCGATCGACTTACCGGTCGATTCTCCTAGCGCAGGAAGGCGCCTATTTTGCCGGCCGCATCAAGTTTGGCCCGCATCTCTTCGCTGCGAATCTCCTCCGCCGAGCCACCCATATTGAGGACACGTTCCAGCGCCAGCCACACCATATCAGTTCTTTCCTCCAACTGCTTGGAACAATAGGGACACAGGCCATCGCCAGGTGCGTGGTCCAGCAGCACATCGCAGGAGGCGCACCGGTAGCCAGTCATTTTCAGTCCGCTCGAATAGATCAGCCGATAAATCCGACCCTGGTTGACGGTGCTGAGAACGGAGCTGAATCCCAAAACGGCTTTCTCTGCGGACTTGGTTTTCCTGGCCATGGTGATCAAATCTTCTACGATGTAGCGTTCGCGATCTTTTTCGATCTGCATTATGACCGGATAGGAGAGCTCCAGCACTTCTCTGGCTTTGGCGTTGGCAGGCATGCGTAATCTGTCCATGACCCGGGACGCAACACTTTTGGACAGCAATCGCTGCAGTTCCGCTGTTATCTCTTCGGGTCCTGCCAGAAGGATTCTGTCGATATCGTATTCCTGTGAGATATCATGTAACGTATCGGAAACATCTTTAAGAAACCAGTTGCTCCAGGTAGCGGCCCGCCGCTGTAGAGTCATTTGGGATCGCATATGGTCCGAGCCGGCGGTGGAGCGATGCCTCAAGGGAGGCGACTGGAAAATATCGGAGACTTCCTCAATATCTCCCATGGTGATCACGAAAAACCTGGCCTTTTCTCGGTCTGCGAGGACTACGCCATATCTTTCGTGCTCATCTCGTGCCTGCAACAAGGGACGAACATAGGGCGTCTCTCCGAACCATGCCTGACTGGCCATCGGAATTGGAAGGTCTTCCTGCAAGAAGAAAGACTCGGATACGTCGCAAAAAATGGCCAGGCTCTTCCCCTTGGGCAAATGCAGGTCTACTTTCTGCCGCGCCCACTCGGCGTCTTCCTGGAAGTGGCGAAATTTCTCTTCATCCTCAATTTGAGATTCCACATCTTTCAACATCTTATCCAGGACTAGTTTATGACTGCCTCGTCGATTGGCCGCGTCGGCAGGATCAAGGTTTAAATAAATGCTCAGGACATGAGAGCCCTCCTGGACCGGTCGCTCCATTAAGTCCTGAATCGCCTGGTGGTGAAGCAAACTCATATAAGCCTCCTTCGTTAATGTTTCCACTGACCTGCTACATATACGGACTTATTTCCGGTGGTGGGGGCAATCCCTACAAGCTTTTCCAGCCGCAAAAATATGTCCGGTGGATATGCCGTCAAGTCAGAAAAATGACTTAATTATGGGAGTAATCACGATAATTAAAGGTGCAAGCGCGAGGGCGGGAAGAAAATTCGCCAATCGTATTTCCTTCAAGTTAAGCAGCTTGAGTCCGATGCCGACTATGATAAGTCCTCCGGTTGCGGTCATCTCGATGATCATGGGCTCCGTCAGCATCCTTTCAAACACTCCTGCAAACAGAGTGATGCCGCCCTGATAAAGCAATATCGACAGAGCTGAAAAGGAGACTCCCCAGCCCAGGCTGGCCGAAAATGCTATGGAGGCGAAACCATCCAACATGGATTTTACCGTCAGCAGGGAGTAATCCCCTGACAGTCCGTCCTGGATAGAGCCAAGAATAGCCATGGGACCAACGCAGAAAACAAGACTGGCTGTCACAAAAGCTTCACTGAATTTGCTGGCATGCCCTTTTGACAACATCGACTGCAGGAAATTGCCCAAGCTATCGATCACATCGCTGATTCTGAGGATCTCACCAATCAGTCCCCCACAAACCATTGCGGCCAACAACACCAGCACGTTTTGAGTTTGCAGGGCCATCTGCAGACCAATCAGGCTGGTCACCAAGCCGAGGCCATGAACTACGGTATTACGCAACTTTTCCGGCAGCCTCGAACCTAAGGAAATGCCAAGGAGACTGCCCGAGAGTATGGCTGCCGCATTGATAACAGTTCCGGTCATCATGGTGCCTCCCTATAAAGCAAGGAGCACTCGCATGAAAATTTCTTCTCTTCCATGATCCTGACCCTTTCAAGCAACGGTGGGTGAGAATAATTGAATCTCACATAGAGAGGATGTGGATTAAGATTGGCCAGATTATCTGCCGCCATTCGTTTTAGGGCCGTGGCGAGCGGTTGTGGATCTCTCATCATTTCAGCTGCGAAAACGTCGGCTTGGCGTTCGAAGCGTCTCGATAGGGCCATGTAAACAGGCCTGAGAAAAAAACCGGCTTTTTGGCAGAAAATGGCAATATAAAACAAGCCAATATAGGGCTCCGAAAACCTGAAGCCGAAAGTGGAATACAAAAGCGGCCAATATATCAATTGATAGGTGAGGTAGAACCCAGCCAACACTGCAATTTCGAACAGAAGCAATTGTCTTAGCATATGCCGTTTCTTGTAATGGCCGACTTCATGCGCCAGCACCGCCAGAATTTCTTCATGCGGGTGTGACTGGAGGAGAGTGTCAAAAAGCACGATTTGTTTGGTTTTGCCAAGACCGGCAACATAAGCGTTGGTGTGCCTGCTTCGCAACCCCGCATCCATCTGCAAAATTTTCTTCACCTTGATGCCGTTTTCCTCCATCAGGCGCCTGATTTTCCCCGCCAACAACTCGTTGTCCAGGGGGGTGAATGTATTAAAAACCGGCGCAATCAAAACCGGATAGAGTATTGCCAGCGTAATCTGCACCACTGAGACCAGCAAGAAAGCCCACAGCCACCAATACTCTGGTGAAGCCTTTATTGTCCAAAAAATGAGAAACAGGAGCAAACTCGATAAAATGATAGAAACCAATCCGGACTTGAGGTGGTCGATCGCCCAAATCTTGCGTGTGGCGCGGTTAAAGCCGAATGTCTCCTCAATGACAAAGACACTATAGTAATCGAAGGGCAGTTCAAGGAGATAGAGAATCAAGCTCGGAACAAGAAAAAACAGCAAACCAGCAAGCATGTGAGGAACCGATTCATGGTTCAGGAACGATGCCAGGGCAGGCATCAAACCTGATAGTATCACCGTTAACAACAGAAAGTCAGCTGTCAGCGAGCGAACAGTGCCCATCCGACTTCTAAGAAAGGTGTAGGCATTCATCCGGGCCAGTTTCGCTCCGTCTACAAACCCTTTAAACGCGGGTGGAGCATGGCTTCCTTGTTGCGCCAAATATCTGAGGTTCAGCCGCTCGATGTAGAATTCGAGGCAAGTCTGCAAGAGAAAGACTGCCAAAAAGGCTGTCAGCAAAAAATTCAAATGAATCACGATCGATCCGAAAACCTCCATCCTCAATGCATCCAAAGCACAACGACGCTTCAGGCTGCTGCTCTCTATAAATGTATTGACACTATAGTTCAAGGGAATTCCAAGGGAAACGACCGAGACCTGAATGCCATCCCCTGGAAAAGTGATCGGCCGACATTGATTTACCGTCATGCCAAAGATATATTGTGACCATAGGACAACGCGCCGATAGGGGGAATAACAGTCATTTTTGATTTTTTGAAAGGAGTGGAACTATGCCTGTATGGAAGTGTAATAACTGCGGAAATACAACTGACGTTGCGTCACCGCCCGAGATTTGTCCTTCCTGCAAAGAAAAATGCGACTTTGTTGACGTGTCCTGCTACATTCCTGAATGTGGGGGCCCAGACGCGGGAACGATTAACCCTCAAGTTTATCAAGAGAGCTACAAAGCCGACAAAAAGTGATTCGTTGCCGCCAAATCTTTCCCTCAGTTCGAACAGAGATTGCCATCTTTTAAATTGCAGGGAACGCAGACGATAACTGCTGCGGTCCTTGCAAAATCCCTCGAGCCTTTCCGCAACAGCACGTCTGAGGCGTAATCTACCGCACTGAAGTTGTTGCCCGGACTGCTTGTCACATCACCCTTCCATGCTTAAAGATCATAAATAAATGACGATCAATCTTATCCTTAAAGGAGGTGCAAGTGATGAAAGATAAACGTAGCCTGCATTTAAAGCTCCAGGAAATGTGCGATTGTTACGCAACTGCAGATCCACTCGGAGAGATGTCGCTTATTGAAAAGGCGCCCGACAAGGACGAAGGTGCTTTGAAATGGGTGGCATTGGCGATGTTGCATGGCATCAACGCTAATGCGAAAAAGATCACCATATCTAAAGCCAAAGACGGCAAGATGACGGTTAAAGCAAAATATCGCACAGCGGAGCTTCCGTCCCCGGGTTCAGAGGTTGGTGGGAAAATCTTTGAAGCGATCAAGGGCATCACCCATCTAGAAGGAGCAGGTGGCAAGACGCCTCTGGCTTTGGGCATTAGAGATAGCAGCATTGAGGTGAAGATAAAAATGGAAGGCAAAGGTGATGAAGAAGCCGTAACCATAAAATTCCCGAAGGTTGATTGAAGGCCATTAAGTCTTGAAAGTTGGGGAAAACCTGCTAAGGTAGACCGACATTGAAGGCACCTGACATTTGCCGTCCCTGCCGATTCGTCTCCAAACGACCTGGAGGTGTTGTCATGGTCATAGACGAGTCGGCAGATAACTAAACGAGAATGTGAGATACTAATGAGAAAAATTTTCAACCTTTCACTATTCGCTTTGATCACAGGCAGTTTGGTGCTTCCCGCCATCGTGTTGGCTGCCGTGCCGCGTGAAATTGCGGGCTTTGCCCTGCAAGCCGACATATCCCGCTACAAGGACAGAGTCGAAACGAAGAGTGCTCTTCCGGTTCGGGATATGGGCTACCTGACTGAAGTGGATGTGGTTGCTCCGCCCGGCTTTAAAAGCGGTCAGCTAACCTATGGAAACTGTGCCCACCCTGGCCGTATCGTCAAAATCAGTATGAAGTACCTTAATTCGAAAAAGAATTTCTTTGATAAGTTGTTGACTCGATTCAAGGAGCAATACGGCGATCCGGTGGAATGGCGAGGTGACCCCTTCCATGTCTATGTGGCCTGGAAATGGTCGTTTGTAGACAGGAACAACAATAGAATCAGCATGATCCTCCAGCACTACAGCGGAGATGAGGATGTTTATAAAAATGGGAACTCAGTGAAGCTCTCGATGTTCGGGCTCGTGGAAGAAGAAGAGCAGTGTTATAAGAAAAAACACCCGGAGGTTGGTACCGAGAAGGCTCCTAAAGAAGAATCAGAGAGTCCGATTGAGGTCGATTTCGAAGCGTTTATTCCGAAGCCCTGAGCCATGACATTATGCCGCCCGATTTGCATTCTACCTGCTTGATTGACTTCGGGCAGCAAAATATCGTACAGCGCGACTACCGGACAGAATGCGTGACTGCCCTCCTTATTGTAAACCAGCTTAGCTTCGACCTGTGAAAACCTTTTTTGTTACCGATGTGAGCGCTATCTCTACTTGTAATGATCCGGCCTCCCGAAGGCTGGCCTGTGGGTGGCCCAGCGAATAAGGCGCATGGATATGTGCAGAAATGGTAATCGCTGGGAAGGTTTCGTAACCGTACGACGACCGAATTGCTGAACCGATGGCGAATCCTTTCAGATCCAGATGAGTTTGCCCATTTGGCCCGGGTATTGCTTATCTAACTGCAATGAGCGGGTGCAAAGAAACGTTTAGCTCGTGCGGATTTACTCTGATAAGCGCAGTTGAGTTTGGGTAATCTAGAAACTGTAGACAGATCATGAGTCTCTTTCAGATGGGAGGCAAAAATGAAGAGAGCATCAACACTATTCTGGACGGTATTCTTGTTGAGTCTTTTGGTGTTGCCGGGCGCCCCGTCGATTCAGGCGCAATCGGAGCCGCCTCAAGACGAACAATCGGTGATGGTCGGGCGCGTTACACACGTTGAAGGGAAGCTATTGCGCTACGTGCCGGATGAGCAGGATTGGGTTGCCGTGGTTAAGGACGCTCCATTCGGTTTTGATGATGCCTTGTACTCCGAGGGGAGCGCAAGGGCCGAATTCGTTATGCCAAATGGAATGTGGGTGCGGATTGGCGGCGATACACAGATTCAAATGATTGCCCTCGACGAGGGTGTAACTGAAATTGACGTGGCTTCTGGAACGGCTCGGTTTTACAACCAAAATTCTGCCGGAATTGTCAAAGCAACAACTCCTTTCGGCTATGTAACCGCGCCGCCAAGTACCAGCTTCGATCTGTATGTCGGTAATGACTCGGCAGAGGTGGTCGCTCTGGATGGACGAGTTGATTTTGTGCAAGACAATTACGGTACTCGTTACGAGGTTACTGCTGGTTCATCTGCACTTTTGGCTGACAGTCAACGGGTTACTTCGACCGAGTTATATGTCGATGCCGACTGGGATGGTTGGAATAGGCAAAGAGATGAGCTTTGGGCCGAACGGACGCAGGTGGCGGGCGACTCAGTCGAATATCTGCCGCCTCAGTTGCAGCACGACGCATATGTTCTGGAAAATAATGGAAGATGGGATAGAGTTCAATATGAGGGTGAATATAGATACTTTTGGCGCCCGACTCGGGTTGCGGCCGGATGGGCCCCATTCACCATGGGCAGATGGACCATGTGGTATGGTGATAACTGCTGGATCCCTGCCGAACCGTTTGGCTACCTGACCCATCACTATGGCAGCTGGGTCTTTGCCGGCGGGTTTTGGTACTGGGCGCCGCCGGTTACAAGAATTGGCGTCCGCATCGGGCCTGCAATACCGCTGCTTCCCATACCTTTTGCATGGTATCCGGGACGGGTAGGCTGGATTTATTCCGGGGTGCGCATAGGCTGGGTACCGCTTGCTCCTTTCGAACCCTTTTATGCTACAAGGTTGTGGGGACCACGCGTCGTGGTTGTCCGCAATGTCGCAAACATCAACATCCGCGTTGGCAATTTCAGATACTTGGATCATGCCATCATCATCAACCAGAACAATTTCTATAGAGTGAACACCTACGGAAACGTCCGCATCAGAAACATCAATAACGCCACCTTAATCAACAATTTCCGCGCGGCAGGGGTTGTCAACAACAATGTCATCAAGAACTTTGACAAGAATCCTCATCGGTTCAATTTCTCCAATACAAGAGTGGAGCTCAAGCCGCATCGGACCACCGTAGACAGGATACAGCGTAACAAGGCGATTGCGCAGCGCAATGTAAATGTTACTGCCCAAAGTATCCGTTCCAACACCAACAAAGCCAAATTGGGCACTCCTGCTCAGAGAGCCCGGATTGCTCCACCGACAGTAAAATCAAAGCTCGTTCCTGCAAATCAGGTCAACAAACCGGTCAATCAGGTAAATTTCCGAGAAAAGCAAATCAAGAGACAACCGAAGGCCCCGGTGGTGTCGACCCAGCCGACGCAGAGAAAACAACCGACTAAGCCTCCCACCGGCTCGGTCCAACAAAAGGGCAAACAGTCAGGTCCGCCACAGCAACCCGGCTTCCAGCAGGGCGGCAAGCAGCAGAAGCCGGCGGGAACGAAACTGCAGCCCGTGCCCAAGCAGGGGCAAGCCAAGCCACCCACCGGCTCGGTCAAACAAAAGGGCAAAAAGTCAGGTCCGGCACAGCAACCCGGCTTTCAGCAGAGTGGCAAGAAGCAGCAGAAGCCGGCGGGAGCGAAAGTTCAGCCCGTGCCCAAACAGGGACAAGCCAAGTCTCCCACCGGCTCGGTCAAACAAAAAGGCAAACAGGCAGGTCCGGCACAGCAACCCGGCTCTTATAAGAGCGGAAAATCGCAACAGGTGGGACCGGCAAAAAAGGCTCAAAAACCCATTGCAGGACAACAGAAGCAACCTGCGCAAAAAACCCGGAAAGCCCCGCCCACCGCTCAACCGGGAAAGGCTAAGCAGGCAGGTCAAAAGAAGGCTAAATCGCCACAAGAACTGGAAGCAGAGAAGCGTGCTGCACAGGGTTTGTCCGGACCGCAGGGTCGCCCCGGAGCGCAAAAACCACCGGGGCAACCCAACCGCTAGCCTGCAGCTGCAGGTTGGCTGCCGCCAAAATGACGACTGGAGCTGCCCGGTAAGCTGCCTGAAACTTCATCTCGAGCCGAAGGCGAGAAATCCTATTGGCGCAGGTGCCTGACTTTTTGGATTTCTCGCTTCGTTCGAAATGACACGGAGGAAGTTTACAGATGGTCCCGTGTAACGAACTGTTTGCCGAAGAACGTGACATCCATGGTAGCTCGTTACCCTTTGTTGGTTCAAGTCTCCGGCTTGAGCCAACTCGCTCAACAATTAAGACAACTGTTCGAATCAAACGGATCCGGATAGCCTCTATCGATGATAGAAGCATCTTCACTCCTGCATGCAGAAGAAGGGAGCATGGTTGGAAGTGAATAGAGGCGGGTCTCTTTTTAAGATGGAGGCAATGACGGGATGCCTCTTAAGCTCCTTATCGAGGAATTGCCTTACCAGTGCTCTGTGCCACCCTTTGGGATGAACGAATCCGGTGTACAGTGAAAGGTCCCCTTCATACAACAAGTCCGTTTGGAGCCTCACCGCATCAGGCCCATAAGTGGGTAAATTGAAAACAGCCAAATTTAGGAAATCGATCCGATCACCGTGCTTGACTGTAAAATCGAGCGTCTTGCGTGCGGCATCCAGCGACTCCGCCGGTGTTCCGAAAAGCAAGTAAACATAGGTGGCGATGCCAGCCGTCTTTAGGGCATACAAGGCCTTTGATGCGGTTTCGAGACTGATCCCCTTTTGCTCCCGGTCCAGCACCTCTTGATCGCCCGATTCCAAACCGAGCTTCATCATCACACATCCGGATCGTCTGAGGGCCAGGCAGAATTCCTGGTCCTGAAAATGCGGAGTGATTCTGGCGAAACCGTACCAGGGGACCCCCGGTGGGTTTTCACATAGAGCTTTCATCAGCGCGGGACTGACTGCATTGTCCAGCAGATGGATCAGCACTGGCTTCATGCTGGTCGCCATCTGACGAAGGTCCTCGGCCACTTTGTCGACAGGCAAGGGGAGGTAAGGATTTTTCTCGGCCCTTTCCGGACAGAACGTACATTTGTTCCAGTAGCAGCCGTTAGAAGCACTGTAGGGTAAAATAGGTCCAGGGGCAAAGTAATCAGCCACAGGCAGCATGTCGTAACTCGGCTTGAAGTGCTCTTTACCATCTGTGCTTCGTCCAAGCAAGGAAAGCAAGGGAGCTTCGCCCGGTCCCGGCACAAGATGTTCGATCAGGCCGACAAACGGATTGACCCAACCGGGCCTGCTCATCCACGAAGTGATAAGCCCTCCCCCGGCAATCAGAGTAACATCAGGGAAATTCTGCCGCAAAAAACCGAGCATGGCGAAAGTGCACAGGGCCTGGCTCAAAAAATTCAGAGAGAATCCGATCACCCGCACCGGTCTGTTCGTCAGAAGGGCTGTCAGTCGCTGACTGAAATAGGGATAGAATGGGTTTTCGGCAGGAGTTTCCGCAGCCCGCAAAAGATCGCCACTTTTTACCGGTGACAGTTTTTGGTGCTGATAATTGGCCAGGCTGAGGCGAATCTGGGCTGAAGGCGAAGACATCTCGAATGCCCGGTTCAAATCGAGCACTGCGCGTTTGTAACGGTCGAGATTGCGATAGGTTCGCCAGTTTTTGACGGCCGCAAGATTGCCGGGCAGGTGGCGAAACGCCCGTTGAGTCCATCGGTCGGAGGATCGCCCGGGTTGTCTCAACAAAAAAAGCAAGCCCTCCAGATTTGCATCCAGCAGATCGCATTTTACCCGGTAATGGCTTAAAATCCCCAGGAGTTTGGCTATTCCGGGTGGCGGTTCGCATGGCTTGGTAACAGGGGGGTGGATTAAGATCATGGTCTATCGCCAATGGCGGTGGCTCAGGCAATTTTGTTTAAATTTGAGGTGCGATCACAGATCGTTCAGGTAACCGTCACCCCCGAGTTGGCGCATCTGTTGAAGTATCCAACGTTGTCGGTATCGCATGTAGCGGGAAGGTCCGGTCACCGAATATTCGACGGGGTTGGGCAATGCTGCAGCCAAGAGCGCGGCCTGCTCGCGCGTTAATCGACTGGCGGACTTCTTGAAATAGATTTCAGACGCTCCTCCTACGCCGTATATCGAGTCCCCCATTTGAGCAGTATTCAGGTAGACTTCCAGAATACGCTGTTTGCTCCAGAAAAGTTCGATCAAAATGGTAAAGTAGGCTTCAAGGCCTTTCCTGACGTAACTGCGTCCAGGCCAAAGAAAAAGATTCTTGGCCACCTGCTGGCTTATGGTGCTGGCTCCGCGCAGCCTTTTGCCTTCCTTATTCTGCTCCAAAGCTTGTTGCATGGCTTTGAAATCGAAGCCGGAATGGCTGCTAAAATTCTGATCTTCGGCAGCTACGACCGCAATTTTTGCGTGCGGGGATATACTATCATAATCGACCCAATGAAATATGACGCTTTTGCTGTGCTCCGAAGAGAAAAAACTTGCCACCCGATTTTGGATCATAAAGGATGAGGTCGGAGGGTCAACCCATCTGAGCAGAACGATTATCCAGAATGACGAAAAAACCAGGAGAAAGGAAAACTTGGTTGCCAGACTTATAATTTTGGGCAACGGGCGAAAAGGTCGCCCGCCTGTTTTGTCGTCATCCAGAGGCAAAAGATCTTTCTGCGATTCTGCAAAGGTTGTCCCCGCCTCGCTGCGCAAAATAAAGTCCTCTTCCAGCTTGATTTCGATCCTTTCCTAGTCCAATTCAATGTGTTGTTCGGTGCCGAAATCGAAGCTTCGGTAGTCTCTATAACCCTGATTGAATGCTACACTCATCGGCATCTGTCTGCAAGTCGGTCCCCAATGTTGAATCGGACCGGGACTGCTGAATAAATCCTGCATAGCCCATTTGTCGCGGTTTTCTGCAAAAGCGTTGAAGGCTGGTGAAGAGATTTTCACCAAATCCTTTGAAATGACGAGCTCTTCTTTGCCTTTTCGGAATTCGCAGGCGATCAATCCGGAGATGGGAAGAGCCAGGACCCGGCCGCCTCTGTCGAAGTCAGTAACAGCTGCCATGTAGCCGGTTTTTCTGCTCAACACGAGTGAACCGGCGGCCAGTCCCAGGTTGAAGGTGAAGGCGGCATCGAACGCTGTCGGCTTGGCGCTGCGGCCTTCATAGCCGAGGAAGTGCGACTGAGTTGAAAAACTTGCCGCTTTGAATCTTTCGATTTGTGCCGGAGTGGCTTTAATCTTCCCTTTCCCGTCTCCAAAGTACTTGTCTGTATGACGCTTTAGTTGAGACATTTTGTAGCGGATTTTTTCAATCAGGAGTTTTTCTGTTTCAATTTGCGAGACTTTCACATTTCCGTGATCGTCCCTATCCAGAATCAGCATTTGTTCGATTTCATCGGGAATAGATGCCATCAGCTGGGCTGACTGGGGAGTCAGCAGGGGGTAGATATATTCCTGCTTATTCTTAAGGGTAGGAAGATCCTTTATGTCCCTCTCATACTCAGCGAGAACATGATTCAGTTCCTGGATCAGGGTTTTCATCTCCGGGATGAACTCGACCAGGCCTTCCGGTACCAGAACGACCCCGTGATTGATCCCCAGGAGTCTGCGTTTTGTTATGATGCCTACTATGTATTCCACTACATCTTCAAGAGACATATTCTTCTCGGCGATTTCTTCAGATATGAGAGTGATGGCAGGCTTGGTTTGCAGCGCCACCTCCAGGGTAATTTTACTGGCTGTACGTCCCATGAGCTTAACGAAATGATAGTACTTCACTGCGGAAGCGGCGTCTTGCGTCAAATTGCCGACGAGCTCCGAATAAACTTTGGTGGCCGTATCAAAACCGAAAGAAATGGGCAGATATTTGCCGACCGCCATGTCTCCGTCAATGGTTTTGGGAATGCCGACAACGCTGCAGTCGACACCTTGCTCCAGAAAATATTCGGCTATAAAAGCCGCGTTGGTGTTCGAGTCATCACCACCGACAATGATCAGACCGTCCAGTTTGTTTTTGAGCGCAGTCTCCATGACTTTTGCGAATTGTTCCGAGCTCTTTACTTTGGTCCTGTCGGTACCTAAAAAATCGAAGCCTCCCGTATTGACAATGGCATTGATGCTTTTGGAAGTTATTTCAAAAAGGTCTCCATTGATGAGTCCTTTGGGACCTTTCTTTATCCCCAGCAGGGTGCTCTCGGCACCCAAAACCGCCTTCAAGCCGGCCAACACGTTGTGACCGCCCGCAGCTGGTCCGCCTGAAAACAGCACTGCCACTCTTTTGCCGACGGTACGCTCGGACATTTCCGCTGGAATGGCTTCCAATACCGTATCCTTGCTTCTTTCGATGGACCGCGGAAAGGCTCTGGAGGTCCGTCCATGGTCTTCACACTGAAATATTGTGCCGGTTTCCTTGAAGGATGCCGGCCGGATTCTACCATCGTTCCCGACAAAAACCGAACAAACGGGTATGGGTAGTTTTCTAATCTCGTCTTCAAAGATAGAATGTTTTCCTTCCGTTCTGCTAAATTCCGCAACTGGATTAGAAGCAATGTTTGCTTTAGTAGAGTCCATTTCAAAACTCCCTTCATATAGTTGCCGCCGTAGGACCGATCATTGACCGGGGAAAATCCCGTAATCCACATTTCAAAACTGAGTTATTTTGACAACAGGGACGTTTTCTTTCAAGAAAATTATTTGGCATTTCAACATTTTGACTCTTCTCTGGGGCGCTCTCCCCGGTTTCCAAATAAAAACGGTCCGGTTCTCACTCGAACCAGACCATTTTGCGCGTAGAGCTCAAGCGTGGCTCAGCTGATTTCCAGCGGAGGAGTACCCGCTCCGATAAGGGGCAGGGCCTTGTCAACTTTGAAGAATAGCAGAAAAAGCGGTCCCCGCTCCGATTCACTCTCCGAGGGATATTCTTTTCTGCGCAGCGAATAAAGGAGCTCGGTATCCTGTTCTTCTCGTAATTTGCTGAGATAAAGTCTAACGCCTTTATAGCCGGTGCCTTCCTGGATGAAAAGGTATGCCGCCTTCGGGTTGGACTGAAGGTTATGGTGCGTCAATCGATCGCGCATTATGAATGCCACCGTACGGTCGTCAATGACATGCGGTGCAGCGTAAATAGCAGCGTCGACGTTTCCTTCTGAATCGGCGGTTGCCAGCACCCCATGCCCCTTTTTGTCTTCAAAAAATTCATTGAGCTTCATTTTTACCTCCACTCGCATGCAAAAAAAATCCGAAGTCAAACAAAATTCGCAATGGGCTGAATGTCTCGCGGCATAAATTAATCACTGTTTGCGGAAATGGGAGACTCCTGCTGCAACTTTGAGCTGAAACGCTGCGGCCCAAGGGTGATGGGCTTGCCGACGGCTTGAGCTATGGCTCGCACGAGCCCTCGAAAAAGCCACATATGCAAGGGATATAGACTATACCAGTAAGCTATGCCCCACAGTCCTGCGGGTAGAAATCTTGCGAGTTGCTGCAATTCTGTTCGGCCATCGGGTAAAGGTTTCAGTGTAAATTCCAGCACGGCCTCTCCCGGCAGCTTCATTTCAGCGAGCAAAGCCAACCGCCGATGGGGTTCGACATCGAGCACGCGCCAAAAGTCCAGGGCATCGCCGACATACAATTGTGAAGGATGGCGACGACCGCGTCTGAGACCTGCTCCACCCACGAGCCGATCCATCCAGCCGCGCACGGACCATAGAAATCGACCGAAGTACCATCCCGTCTGGCCGCCGATTTCGATGATGGGCTTCCAGACTTCTTCGGGGTGGGCTTGAATACGGATGCGATATCCGCATTCCAGAATCGGTCCGCCCGAGTATTGAGCTTCCCTGCAACGAGTCCACTCGGGCGGTCGAAGGATTCCCGCATCGCTCCAGCAAGTTTCGATCAGCTGCTGTTGAGCTCGCTGTAGGGCAAGCCGGATGGCTTCCCGACAGGTTAACAGCCGCTGAGGAATGAAGGAAACGATCCTATTATCCTTGCATATCACGTTTGCTGTCATGCCTGCAGCCAGCGATTTGACAATGGAGCCCGACACCGGAGTTGTCAGATGAATCCAGTAAGAGCTGATAGCTGGGCCAACAAAGGGCAAGGGGAGCATTATCCTTCTCGGGAGACCGGCTTCTTCGGCGTAAATATCGATCAGGTCCTGGTAACTCAAGATGTCGGGACCGCCAATATCAAAGGTCTGCCCAAGAACCTCAGCGGATTCGAGGCATTTTTCCAAATAGCAGAGCACATTCCGCACAGCGATGGGCTGCACTGCAGTCCTGAACCACCCCGGGGCGAAAATGATCGGCAGACGATCTGCCAGATAACGGAGCATCTCGAATGAAGCGCTTCCCGAGCCAATGATCATTCCCGCCCTCAAAACGGTCACGGGGACAGGTCCCGCTTGCAGAACCTTCACAAGCTTGTCACTTATTTGCTGATGGTTGTTAACGAGCGGGCTGTCCTCATCTGCCAGGCGCCCTAAATAAATTATTCGTTCCAAGCCTGCGAATGCAGCAGCCGCCGCCAGGTTTCGGGCTGCTTTTTGCGCAAAATCCCCACCTTGTACATCCAGGGACTGGATAAGATAAAATGCAGCCCGGCATCCTGACATCGCTTTCTTCAGAGAGATCGAATCCAAAACGTCGCATTCGATGATAGCCACTGAGGGATGCCGTGCCCATGGTCGACATATTAGCTTGGCATGCGACCTGGCCAAGGCCTTGACACGGTAGCCGGACTTCAGAAGTCGAGGAATCAGTCGACCGCCGACATATCCTGTTGCGCCGGCCACTAATATGGATTTTGAGTTCATGCCTGGAACCTATGGAGCTACCAACGGATACAAGGCCCAGCTTGAAGTTACGGCATACCAGGCCAAGCCGTAGCGAATCTCAACACCGTCTCGAGCGATGAACGATCACCTGTAGAATCGTTCCCCTTTTCTCGCCATTTCAAACAGGATAGCAGCAGGTTTAAAGCGCACACCCTTTTGTTCGGCCCATTTCTCAAGTGCAGCAACCACGTGTTTGATCCCCACCTTGTCCATATAGCGAAAGGGCCCCCCCAGAAATGGCGGAAAACCCAATCCCAGGACCGCGCCAACATCGCCATCTCTTGCCGTTTCAAGAATGCCGTCCTGCAGACACAGCGCCGCTTCATTCAGCATGATGAGCACTAGACGTTCGCGTACTTGGGACGGTTCGAATCTTTCTCGATCTCTCCCACCAAAGAACCTGTATATGTCCTTGTTTATCGGTCTGGTTGATTTGATATTGGACAGCCTGCGTCTCTTTTGCCACCCGTTTGACGGATATCGATAGAAGCCACGGCCGTTTTTCCGCCCGCGGTAGTCGGACCGGGTCAGCAACTGCAGTCGGTTATCGCGAGGAAAGCCGCGGCTGTCAAAGTATTCACGCAGATCACTGGAGACATGGGCGGCGACCTCGATGCCCACTTCGTCCAACAGCTTGAATGGGCCGACTGGGAAGCCGAATTGGCGCATCACTTCATCCACCTGATCGATTTTCGCACTTTCGTGCAGCAAAATGAGAGCCTCTTGAATATAAGGAGAGAGAATTCGACTTGTATAGAACCCGGGACCGTCTTTCACAACAATTACCGTCTTCCCTTGCCGTTGACCGACAGATACCGCAGTGGCTCTGACCCAATCCGGGGTATGCGGAGTGACCACGACTTCCAGTAGAGGCATCCTGGTAACAGGCGAGAAATAGTGCATTCCGATGATTAGCTCCGGGTGCTGGGCCGCGGAGGCTATTTCACTGATGGGGATAGCGGAGGTATTGGATGCAAAAATACATTCAGACCTTGTGAATCGCTCGACTTCCTGAAGGACCCGGTGCTTGAGAGCAAGCTCTTCAAAAACGGCTTCGATGACTATGTCCACTTTTGCAAAGGGTTCATAATCCACTGTCGGGAAAATTCTGGCGTAGGCCTGGTCGCGCTCTATCGGCCGCCATGTATGCCTTTCGACGCTGCCGTTGAAATCTAGCCATATGTCTTTAAGGCCACGGGCCAGATTGGGCCAGGAGACGTCTTTCAGAACCACCGGCAGTCCATACCGGGAGCTCACTGAGGCGATACCCGCCCCCATCAGCCCGGCCCCCAATATGCCGACCTTTTTGACCGGCTTGACTGCGTGTGCAAAAAAGTTTTTTTTGAGCGTTTGAGTGGCGAAAAAGAGCTGGCGAAGCGCCTGCGATTCGGAAGAAAGAACCAGCCTGTCGAAGGCCAGCGCCTCCATTTCCAGCCCTTTATCCATGCCTTGGGAAATTCCGGTTTCAACACAATCGAGCAGAAGCTCAGGCGCCGGGTAGTTTCCTCGAGTCTCTTTGAAGACCCCCCGACTCGCCATGGCGAAGAAGAAAGCTCGGGCAGGCCCGAAGTGCCGCAGAACCCAGTCCAGCGACCAGAGCTTGGGATACACCCTTTCTCTTGGTAATTGGCTTTCGAGACGGTAGATGGTCTCTTTAGCAATTTCCAGGAGCCTGTAAGGGTAGACCTGGAGGTCAACCAATCCCAATATTCTCGCATGGGACGCGCTTAAGGTGCGGCCTTTCAGCATGAGGGGCAGTGCCTTTCTTGTGCCGAGCAACCGGGTCAAACGCTGGCAACCTCCACCCGCAGGTAACAGGCCCAGCTTGACTTCGGGGAGCCCCAGCCGGGTTTTCGGATGATCGGTTGCTATTCGGTAGTGGCAGGCAAGAGCCAGCTCCATGCCGCCGCCCAGGCAATGGCCATGTATAGCTGCTACCACCGGGAAAGGCAGTTGTTCAATGCGCTTGAAAATAGAGTGTGCCCGGTGGATCATCTCTCGTGCTAAACCGGGTTGCGCTACCCTTGCCAGTTCTTTCAGGTCTGCTCCCGCGACAAAATTGTCGGGCTTGTCGCTGATCAATATCAAACCGCGGACCGCAGGGTCACTCTCGATATCCAGCAAGGCTTTGTCTAATTCTGTGAGCATATCCTTGGAAAGCTTATTGACCTTGTCGCTTTTATCGTCCAGATGGATAATGGCAATGACCTCGTCTTCATATTCCAGGCGCAGATATGTCATGGCTCCTCCCCTATGGAATTCGTTCTACAATGAGGGCATGTCCCAGGCCACCGGCTGCACAACTGGCTATCATCCCAAACTTTCCGTCTTCCCTTTGCAGACGCCTGCAGCAGGCAGCGAGCAACCTGATGCCGGTAGCCCCAAATGGGTGGCCTAACGAGAGCGAGCCGCCTAAGGTATTCAAGCGGTCCCACGGGACTTCACCGACTTTGTGACTCCAGCCGAGATTATCCTGGCCGAAGGTTTCGCTATCGAGCGCTTTAAGGTTCGCCAGAACTTGGCCTGCAAATGCTTCGTGAAATTCAAACACGTCCATTTCGCCGAGCTGCAGACCGGTGTCAGTGAGTACCTTTGGAATGGCGTAAGCCGGACCGAGCAGCAGTTCCTCCAAAGGGTCGCAGCCCACATAAGCATAAGATACCAGTCTTGCCAGAGGGGCATAGCCGAGCTCTCGCGCACGGCCTTTCGACATGAGCAAAACGGCGGCCGCTCCATCGCTTAAGAAGGAAGAATTGCCGGCGGTAACAGTGCCATATTTCGGGTAAAAAGCCGGCTGCAGTCTTCCTAGTTTTTCCAGAGAGGTATTCCCCCTTACACCATTGTCCTCCGTAACAACTCGAAAACCGGGTGGGACTGCTGTGCTCAGAGTTTCATCTTTCAAGAGTCCCTGTCGAGTGGCGCTGGCTGCTGTTTGATGTGATCTCAGGGCGTATCGGTCCTGTTCTTCCCGGGTGACAGCCCAACGCGCCGCCAGTCGATCGGCACTCTGGCCCATCGACAGGCCGGTTGAATGTTCCTCAATTTGGGGGATTTCCGGCACTAAATGTGAGGGGCGAAGGCTGGCCAACCAGCGGAAATAATCCGAAAGCCTGTTGAGCCTCCTGAATTCCAGCAGCTTTTGTCTAAACGGACGTCCAAGCAAAATCGGGATATCGCTCAAACATTCCGCTCCTCCGGCAACCGCTGCATCCACCTGGCCGCGGGCAATCAACTCGGCAGCCTGAGTGATTGCCTGACTTCCCGAGACGCACGCCATGGTCACGGTGTGGGCGGGAATGTTGGATGGCAACCCCGCTCCGATCATAGCTTCGCGACCGATGTTGGTCGTTTTGGGCTGATTCAGGACACAGCCGAAAATGACTGTCTGAATCTCCTCGGGCTCGATTCGCGTCTTGTCTAACAGCCCCTTCAATGCGATTCGCGCCAGATCGTAGGCCATGAGATGTTTATAGTCGGTACCGGACCGCAGGAATGGGGTGCGATAGCCGGCAACGACTACCGGCGACCTGTCATTGTTCTCTAAAACTGCCATATTATGCTCCTTTCGGGTCAGAAAGCATCTGTTCTCCGCCCTCTGCAATCCGGGTTTCCATAAACTCCAGGGCACGTCGTTCGGACCAGTATACACCCCTCTGGTTAAATTCTATAAAACCCACATGCCCTCCCGATTTGGGCATTTCAAGAAACAGGTGAGGGTTTTCGTCAGCCTCGTAGATCGGATAGCAGGGCTGAGCAAGAAAAGGATCATCTTGAGCATTGATCAGCAATGTGGGAATCTTAATTTCGCGAAGGAACTGCTTGCAGCTGGCTTTCTGATAGTAATCCTCGGCGTCTTTGAAACCGTGCAGCGGCGCGGTGTAACGATCGTCAAACTGCTTGAAAGTCTTGATCCCGGAATATCCGGTATCGCCTATCCTACCTGGCATTATGCGCATTTTGAGTTTAATCTTCCGGTGCAGTGATCGAAGGAAGCGGATCATGTAAATTGCATTGGATGGTGCAGCCATCTTCATAGCACCGGAAAGTAAATCACAGGGAACTGAGATGGCGACGGCTTTCTTAATGGATGGTCCAAGACTCGATGATCTTTCGCCAAGATACTTCAAGGTCATGTTACCGCCCATGCTGAATCCTATGAGGACTATTTCATGATAGCCGCTGTATGCCTCTGCACATGAAACGACGGCATGCAGGTCTTCCGTTGCGCCGCTATGATAAAAGCGAAGCGTTCGATTGGCCTCGCCGCTGCATCCCCTGAAATTCCATGCCAGTACATCCCAGTCATTGCGATTCAACGCTCTAGCCATACCTAGAATATAGGGCCTCCTTGAGTTGCCCTCCAGTCCATGGGAGACAATCGCCAATCGGTTCGATCCCACTCGAGACCAGTCCAGATCCAAGAAATCGCCGTCCGGAGTAAGTATTCGCTGCCTCCGGTATTTTATCCCATCAATTCTTCTGAACAGTGTTGGAAAGATTGTCTGGACATGACCGTTCGAAAACAAGCAGGGCGGAGAATAATCAGTATTAGAAACAGTCGGCATTGGTTTGTCTCGAACAGAAGGTGCTCTCTTTTATGAAGGTTTATGGAATGGTGCGGCAACCGGGAGCTTGTCTCAGAACTGCCATTTCGAGACGAAGGTGAAAAGACATGCGCCTGCATGTGGCTGATTCATTCTCACTACGCTACTCTGCGTTCAACATGACCAAATAGGCATTCTCGGACAAGCTACCGGTACAACCGGGCTTAAAAGGGTAGCCGGTAGGCTCGGGAGGCTACAGCAGTTGGAGTATATCAGACGGCTCTTTAACAAGCACCATTGCACCGCTGCTCAACAGCTCATCAGCCTCACGGAACCCCCACAGCGCCCCCACCGCATGCATGCCGGCGGCCTTGGCTGTCTGCATATCGGTGTTGGTGTCGCCGATATAGAGGAAAGCCGCCGGAGCAACGCCCATTTTATGAGCAATTTTCAGAGGTACCGAAGGGTCAGGCTTTTTCGGCACGGAAGGGCGGGCGCCCGCCACGGTTTCAAATGACCATTTCGACAAGAACTTCTGCACCGTGACCTGGGTGAATTCATCCTGCTTGTTGGAAAATATGGCCATTTTTATGTTGCGCTCGGTCAAGGTATCCAGGAGCTGGGGAATTCCCGGGTATGGACGCGTCTTTTCCATCCACCTCCTGCCGTACTCTTCTCTCATCGCCGCTACGCAATCTGTCAAGGTTTCTTGGTCCCTTTTGCCTTCCGGTATTGCACGGAGGACCAGATTTTCAACCCCATCCCCCACAAAATACTTGTAGGCTTCCAGGGGGTGTCGTGGAAATCCGTTTTGTTCCAGCACGCAGTTCATGGAATTGCCGAGATCCTCGAGAGTATCCAACAGAGTCCCGTCGAGGTCGAAGAGAATTGCTTTATATCTCATAGGAACATCCTTCGTTGCAAACAGCTCGCTCGATCGAATTTTCTGCCAAAGAGGATACGATTACCAAGAGTCGTCAATCATGGTCCAATTATCCCCTGCGAGCGTGCGATCATTTTCTAATTCTCTTTGTTCAGACTTTTGAATTTCTCTTTGAGCAAAGTCTTGCTGTCATCTGGCATATTGAAGAACTCTACACCAACCGTGAATAGCCGGTCACCATCGAGCAAATTGTACCATTTTATAACCATCCCGGACCTGACAGCTCCTTCCGGCAGATGAATATTCAGTTCCAGCTGGTCCGCCTGATTATCAACCAAAAGGTGGTGTGGACCCACCTGCATTCGCGGCAGCAGAATCCGGGCTCCTTGCATGGAAACCTCAACCACTTCCGCCTGCAATTCTTCCTCTATATCGCGAAAGCAACAAGCAATTGTCGCACCCCAGTTGACTACATAGCGCTTACGAAAGCGTCTTTCGGTGAAAGGCCACATAAAGCTTATTTCTCCTGTTACGGGAAACTGCAAATGCCGCATGAAGTTTAGGTGATAAATTATCCGTTCGTATTGTTCGTTTCATCCTTTTTCACTCTTACGGATACGTCCGGTACTATGGAGCGAATATGAATGTCGCGCTGCGGGAAGGATATTTCGATATTCCTCTCTTGAAACAGCCTCTCTATCTCAAACCGTATTTCGGTTTCTGCCGAAAGAAAGTCGTTTAAGGTGGACCAAAAGCGCAACTTAAAGATCAATGCGCTGTCTCCAAAATCGGTAAACAACACGTCGTACTTCGGATACTTCAAAACGTTCGGATGATTTTCTGCAATCTCCAGCAGGGTGTCTCGTACAAGTCGTACGTCCGAACCATAGGCCACTCCAACGGTTACACTGCGGCGCAACCTCGGATCCTTGAAGCTCCAGTTAATCACCTGGTTGCTGATAAATTCCGAATTGGGAATGATGAGGGAGGCGTTATCATATGTTTGAACCACGGTTGAGCGGACGTTGATTTTCCTGACCGTTCCCCACTGCCCTCCAATTTCAATAATTTCGCCCACCTGAATCGGTCGTTCGAAAAGCAAAATAATTCCGCTTATAAAGTTATTAAAAATATTCTGAAGGCCAAATCCGAGACCGATACTCAACGCACCAAAAGCTACCGTCAGAGAGGTAGTGCCGACGCCCAGCGCGTGAAGCGCTGCCAAGATCCCGAACATCCAAAAGATATAGACGGAGATGGTGGTAATGGACTCCTGTAAACCGAGCTCCATACCGCTGTCGACGAGAATTCTTTTCTTGAGTAACTGGCGCCAAAAGCGGGTGGCAGCCAGAGTAAATGCCAATAGCAGGAATCCATAGGCGATGCCGAGCAGGTTGAACCGCATCTCCCCCAACTTGATAGATTGGTTTAGAATGCTGAAGAACCCCAGCACTACTGCCTTTCTAGCCCCCCATGCGAGCAACAGAAAGGCGGCAACTGCTCCCAGCCAGCCCACCCAAAGTAGACGTATGAGCAGCCACCGCAGGTGATGAGATCCCTTTCGTTCTGACACAGGGACTGACGAAACCGCCCGGTCCCACTCGCGGAGCACCAAAAACAGCAAAGCTCCCCACAGTATTACGCCGAGGGTTCGACCCCATGATACATACCAATAGAGCGCCAGTTGGCCATAACCGGCAAGTTCCAGGAACAAGCCGCCGATGACCACCGCGTATCCCCATCCAATAAGAAAAAATCCAATCGAAGACCGCCAGCGTGGCAAATTGGTGAGAGAGGACTCTCGCGACGTCCGACGAAACGATCGCCAGAAATATATGCTCCAGATAATCAGTCCAATCTCGAAGAGCACTCTGGCCAACAACAGAAAACTGCTGGCACCGCCGAGTGTCCACTGTAAGGCGAGATAAGGTACAGCGAAGAAACGGATCGCTCTCAGCAACGCACGCAGCCGAGTGCTCATCTTCTCTGGAAGACAGTCATATTTTGTCCGGTTCAGGAGCTTGATGAGGTCCAAGAACCAGCCGGTGAGCAACCAGGCGAGGATTATATCGACGATCACTGCGATGAAGGGTATTCCGGAGTAAAGATCTTGAAGATTCGCATAGACATAAATGAATAGCAATGTACCAAGGAGCAACAGGGAGCGCTGGAACAAATCTACCGTGAGAGATAACCAGGCTTTCCGTCCTTGAAGTTGACCCAACAGAGTCGAACACAAACGTCGCAGTCGAAATATCAGAAATTGAGTTATAGCGAAAAGCAGTATGGCCTTGATCAGCAAAAACCCGGTCGCCTTCCACACAAAGCGGAGCTGCTTTGTCCAGAATTCAAGGGATACCAGCTGATCGGCTTGGTTGAAGAGTTTTTGAATTTCTTCCGGAATGCGTTGCCATTCCATGGAAGCGAGAGGGTTCTCTGTTCTATCGAACAGAACCTGTTTCTCTTTCTTTTCAATCCGTTGATCGAAGTTCGCTGCCAGGTTCAAAACAGATTGCCGTATTTCTTCCAGCGGTGCGATCTGTTTTGAATATAGGCCTTCAAGGTCGGAAATGATTTGAAGTTTTTCCGATAGCACCTTATTCAAGGTTTTTAAGTGGTCGACAATAGCCTTGCTTTCAGGAGGTCCGGAACCATTCGGTTTGCTTTTTGCCAGTTGCTCTTTATTGAAGGTGAATTGTTCCTGTGCTTCCAGTTGCAGCTTGCGCACCTGTGCCCTGCCGGCATCCAAGACTTGGACCTGTGCGATGATGTCCTGAAGGGTGCTTTGCAGGTCAGCACGGGCTTTGGTCAACTCTTCTCGGGGTGTTGCGTCCTGATGCAGCATATTGCTGAACGTTGAAATCTGGACTTTGTAGCCATTGACCTGGGTCTCCACTATTTTGGCAGATTCTTGCATCTGCTCCCGCTTGCTTTTGAGTTGCGTATTTTCCTCTTTCTCGGAAGCAATGGTTGATGCAAGCGAATCGAGAAGGTTTTCCAACTGGATGTTATTCGTTGCTGTGCCTGCGGTGTTTTCCCGGGCGCCGGCTACGCCCCATAGTAACAGCAGCAAAACAAGGGGGAGAAAAATACTGTAGACGAGCCCCGGCAGAAGATTTCCTGGATTGAGATAACGAATCATAGAAAAACTGCTCACCACTCTAATTATTTCTGATGAAGCGTATTAACGATAACTGCACGTCGTTTTATAGCGCATTCGGAAGGAGTTTTGAACCATAATAGGCAAGAGAGGCCATCTCGCATTGGTGAGATAAAGGTTATCGGTTAGGCTGGAATGAGAGACAAAACGGCTCAAATGCTGCCAATCTGCTTTTCGGGTTGATCGAATTCGGATTATTCGAACGTGCAGCCCTAAGAAGCCCCTGCGGCCATCTGTCGGTTCAATCGCCAGCATGAATTGTCTCGCGGGGTTAACGCCGCATGCGTCGGGTGTTCCTTAGTATCCGAGGCCGAAGTCGCCTGCCCGGCCGAAGGCGTCAACTTTGCCTTCCTTTAGCCTGACATAGTAATCGTTCGTCATGAGGAAACCACCCGAGAGCCTATAATTCAAATACTCGACGTCTCCTTTGGCGCTCGTGCTGCTCGGCTGACCCATAACCGCAACGGCTTCCTGTTTTGTCATGCCAATGTTCACATCATTTATTTTGCCCGCCGAAGCACATCCCAGTGTGAGCAAACTCAACAGCGCCACAATCAATAGCTTCTTCATTGATTATCCTCCATGTCCGAAAATTCGCCTTGCGCGCCCTAGCATCACTTTATAAGCCCTTATGCATTTATACGCCAAGTCAAGTTGAGAATATACTATATCTGAAAGACTTGAGGAGCAAAAAAAGCGGGTCCTTTGAGGGACCCGCTGCAAATTGATTCTTTCTAACTTGCTTGGGACATCGATTAATTATCTAATTGCCCGATTTCCATCCCAACGTCTCCTAGTTTGCCGGGTTGCTCCACGATGGATCGAAAGCTCTCGCATGGGAGAAATTGGTGAATTCAAAATCCATCACCTGGCCGGTAACAGGGATGATTTGGTTGTTGCCGTTGGTTTGAAGCCTGTCCAGCAAGAAATAGTCTGATCTATCGTAGCCGCCCTGAACCGCAAATGTGTTCCATTCTGCAGTGCGCGGGTCGCCGGTGGATGTTCCTCCTCCCAGTCTGAAACCGCTCATCGTAAAGTGGCCTGAAGTGAAAGTGTTTCCTGCAGCATCAGCGCTTGCGGTGACTTGATCGAAGGGGGTAAAACCGCTATTGACCAGGAATCCCCAAGGAGCAAGTCGGCTGGCGGATTGGTTCCCTATCGCTACAAAATTCACCTCGGAAGGCAGCAAAGCGCTCGCACCTCCACTGATCGGGCTTGGTTCATCCTCCTCCAGATTCCACGCTGAAAAAGTCACTTGGACGCTTCCCAACAAAGTGGGCAGGTTCAATTGACTTCTGGCGCTCGTAGCCGCTGCAAGGTTATTCACCTGCCATTCTCCCCGATTCGCCGGGTCAGTTCCGCCCAGGCAGGTCGTGCCGCTGAGTAATCCGCCGCGCGCGCAATCGAAGAAGTAGTGTAGGTACTTGGTTGGAAACGTCAGCGCCAGCAGGGTGTAGGTCTGGCCGCTAAAGCCGGTATTGAAATAACTGGACTGGATGCTCTCTTTGATGAAAGCTACATCAACATCGTCCAGGCTCCATGAATCAACCGGATACACTCCACTGCTGGCAGCGTCATCTCCGTCATTCCAGGTCGGACCGAACTTGGTGGCCCAGTCCGGTTCCGAGTAAGCATCGTCGCCCGAACGGTTGTAGATGATTGTGGCGGTATCTATGGTTGCCCCACCGGCATTTGTGCCGGCTCCTCCGGAGCCGGAGCGAAGCGGCGAGCCATCGGTGATCTTTATCGCATCAATGTCTCGATGAGGAGCACCGGCATTCGTTCTGAAATCTCTTATCGCCCTCATCTGATAGCCAAAGTACAGACCATTTGTGAAATCACCCAAAAAAACGCGACCGGTGAGATATTGTTCCACATCTTCAGCGACTTCACCGTTGAAGGATGGTGAGCCCGCAGTGCCCGCCCCCGTCCATAGCTCATCCATGATAGTGTTGAAGGTAGCGCTGTCCGCTACCGGGCCCGGCGTTCCCAGGGTATCCAGCGCAAACAGGCCAAACACCTCAATGTATCCCTGAGCAGCTTCCGCAAAGGACCTCTGTATTGCTGGCAGCAGGGAAAACTCGTTCAGTAAAGCGAGGTTGACCTGCTGACTATAAATTCCTCCGCTTGTGGGCAGGGCGCTTCGAGTAAGAGTATTGGTATCCGCGCTGATGACACGCAAATCAGTGATGTTGCCTGATGCATCGGCAAATGGTTGGATCTGGAACCAAAAAACATCGTGAGGCGACAGCAGTATCGGAATCCGCATCACTTCAATACTGTATCTGCCGGACCTCAATCGTATAAATGCACCCACCCACTTGTCGCTCACATTTTCAATCGACACGTAGGGTACAAAGCTCGTTGTGCCTGCCGGATCGAACGTGGTGCTGATAAGTGCCCGGTAGTAATCTCCCAACAACGCATCACCCTGCCCACCATGATTCCAAATCATTGAATCCTGCGGGTCCGGAGGAGTTCCGACCGGAGACGCGGGATCGTAAGAGTCTGCCCACACTCCGCCTGCAGCGAATCCGATTCCCATCGCAAAAACCAGGATCAGAATTGAAACCTTACGACTGAAAGCCTTCATCTTGTTCCTCCTTGTGTTAATGGTAAGCTAGACTAGAATACGCCCATTGCTGATCAGCGAAATGGGGGGAGTGATACTGGCGAGGTCCGGTAATGGCCTTTAAAACGGGATCACCGGTGCAATCCCCCCCCATTCGCAGTCTTGCCTGGAGTTTCGGTCCACCTCGATCATGTAATCGGGAGGTCAGAGTTTGGTGGTGCAATAACCAGTTTACATTCATCAAGTCGGCCGTGTTTCTCGTAGCTAAGCGCAGTGCGATCTTGCTGCATGATATGTCCTATACTGAAAAGAAGCCCTTTAAGCTTTCAGTATAACTTGGACTTTCATAGGCGATGAGGGCTCTCCGAGCACAACACAAAAGGTGGTTAGAGTATTAATATGGGGACTTAATCTTAAAACAGACTATCGGTGAAAAATTGAATTCATCAGTAAAGTTAAGTATGCAGGAACCACATCTGCAAGGGGGAAATGTCTACTATTGATGAGTAGCGATCGCTGATCGGGACAAAAAGCAAGTGCAGAAACCGCCCTTTCACTACCAGACCAACTGCGTTTGAAGCGAAGAGCGGTTTGTGCCATAACCGAATGCAGGAGCGAGCTCCCTCCAAATTGAAATCAAAAGTGGTGCCGAAGCGGGGACTCGAACCCCGACAGGCCTACGCCCACTAGACCCTGAACCTAGCGCGTCTACCAGTTCCGCCACTTCGGCTAACAAAAACGTTGCAAATGAAACTTAGCTAACGTAAGTTAAAACTCCTGTGCTGTCAAGGTCTATTTTTTGGCTACGGCTCAGGTTATTGTTCATTGAATTCTAGTTTTCATGCGGTCTATGAATGATACTAACAAACCCCGCTGCTATAACTCTGGGAAACGCTGCTCTGGAAAATCAACGCCGCGATCAAGTGCTGGAGGTAAGAACCCGCAAATGGAAGTTTTCATCGGAATTGACAAGCTAAACAGACCTCTAAAGAAGCCCGTGCTCACAATTGGCAATTTCGACGGAGTGCACCTCGGCCATCAGGCTCTGTTTCAAAAATTGAAACAAAGAGCGCAAAGCCTCCAAGGGGAATCGGTTGTCATGACTTTCCATCCCCACCCCCTGGAAGTGCTCTCTCCCGGGAATGGGCCGGTTTTCATCACAGACCACGAACGCAAATTGCAGCTGATCGAGAACTGTGAAATCGATGTCACCATTGTGATCCCTTTCAGCCACGAATTTGCGCGGATGACCGCCAAAGAATTCGTCAAAGGTGTACTGGTGGACCGGATCGGAGTAAAAGCTTTGGTGGTCGGCTATGATTACAAATTTGGCCACGGCCGCGAGGGGGATATCGATTTTCTGAGAAGACTGGGCCAAGAATATGATTTTGAGGTGGAAGCCGTCAGCGGCATTAAAAAGGAACAAACGGTAGTCAGCAGCACTGCGATCCGCCGATACATTCGGCAAGGTCAACTTCGCGAGGCCAATGCTCTGCTCGGTCGTGCGTATGAAATTTCAGGAACTGTAGTGAGGGGGCGGGACAGAGGCGGACGAGTGTTGGGCTTTCCTACTGCGAATATTCGTCTGTCGCGGCAGGCTCCTCCCAGGATGGGGGTTTATGCGGTTGAGGTTGAAGTGAATGGGAAGCGCCATGGTGGAGCGGC
>ENA-OSEO01001406-OSEO01001406.1-sediment-metagenome-genome-assembly--contig:-NODE-1406-length-43746-cov-5.918867_pt1 | contig 43746 bp, 29 predicted proteins | sample MGYA00237883_ERZ534232 | MGnify/ENA metagenome assembly ERZ534232 | reverse complement strand
CGGCGTTACGCCACGCGCGCCACGTCATACTGCTGGCACGCCTCGATGATGGCGAGAAGCTGGCCCAGGGCATCGGCATTCCGGTCCAGGCCATTGCGCAGCAGAGCATCCACCCAGAAGGAGAACTTACCCAGCCGGAAGCCGTTCTGGTGGCTGATCAGCTCTACAATGTCGGGGTGCGCGGTCGTGATGGTCGCTTCAGAGTCGGTATGCAGTTCTTCGTGCAGTTTCTCGCCGGGCCGCATCCCGGTGAACACGATCGGGATATCCGTGTAGGGCCGCAGGCCGCGCATCCGGATCATGCGCTCGGCAAGCTCCACGATGCGGACTTCGTCGCCCATTTGCAGCATGAACAGGTCGTCACCTTCGGTCAGGCAGGCAGCATGAATGACCAGGTTCACCGCTTCGGGGATCGTCATGAAATAGCGCGACATGTGCTTGTCAGTCACAGTGACCGGGCCGCCCGCGTCGATCTGCCGGTTGAACGTCGGGACCACGCTGCCCCGGCTGCCCAGGACGTTGCCAAACCGCACCGACGTGAACAGCGTCTTGTTGTGGCTCTGCTCGGCCAGGGCGTGCATCATCAGCTCGCAGACGCGCTTGCTGGCGCCCATCACGCTGCTCGGATTCACGGCCTTGTCGGTCGAGATGAGCACGAACCGCTCCGCGCCGTGTTCCAGGGCCAGCTCGGCCACCTGGCGCGTCCCGCCCACGTTCACCCGGATCGATTCTTCCGGGTAGTGCTCCAGCATCGGCACGTGCTTGTACGCCGCCGCGTGGAAGACCACCTGCGGTTTGTGTTTCTCGAACGCGCGCTTGACCGACGGGCGGTGGGTGATGTCGGCCAGGATGGGGACCAGCTTGTGCCGGTTCTCGTCGGTGATCAGCTCGGTGACCAGGTCGTGCAGGCCGCTTTCGTTGTTCTCCAGCAGAATCAGCTTGACCGGGTCGTACTTGAGGATCTGGCGGCACAGCTCGGAGCCGATCGACCCCGCCGCGCCGGTGACCAGGACCACTTTCTGCTGGACCGGCGACACGTCGACGCCTTCGTGCCAGCCGACGGTCTGGCGGCCCAACAGGTCCTCGGGCTGGACGTCGCGCAGCAGCGGCGCGCTGTGGTTGCCATTCAGCAAGGCGAAGACGTCCGGCACGACTTTGATCCGGGCCGAGGTCTTCTCGCAAATCTCCATGACCTCGCGGAAATTCGGCCCCGCGATGTTGTGCACGGCGACGATGATCAGATCGACGTTGTGCTCTTCCGCCAGCCGCAGAATGTCGTGGCGGCTGCCCAACACCTGGGCCCCTTCCACGTACATACCGTGCTTGGCGCGGTCGTCGTCGATGAACCCGACGATGTGATAGGCGTGGTCGCCATTGCCGTACCGGCGGCGCAGCCGCCACGCGGTCGCCTGGCCGGCTTCCCCGGCGCCAAAGATCAGCACCCGGACCTCCGGCTTGGGGAACTCGCGATTCCAGATCGCGTTCCAGCGCCACGTCAGCCCGCTCACCAGCCGCGAGCGATAGCGCGTCGCGACGATGCCCGTCAGGGCCAACACGTTCGCCAGCACAATCACACCAAACGGCAGCGGATTCGAAGACATCAAGTAATCGAACGACGCGATCAACAAGGTTGCCAGACCCACCGCTTTGACAATCACCACGACATCGTGCCCGCTCGTGCGTTCCCACAGGCGATAGTACACACCCATCATATACAGCGAAAAGAGCGTGACGACGAGCACGAAAATATTGAAGCGGAGATCGTACAAATTATCCGGAGACGCCGCAATAGCGCGCGCCGACACCGCCAGCCCATACGCGGCCAGGATGGTGATGCCGTCAACCAGAATCCAGGTGGCGGTCATTTTAAAACGGCTGTTAAGCGCGACTTTGTGAAGACTCCCCACATCCATCATGTAGTCTCTCTCCAATGCTGCTGCGATTTCTGACGGTGCGATTTCGGTCGGCCCGCAAACGAGATGGGTGGTGCCGCTGAAGCGAGATGAAGACAACGCCTGAAAAGGCCAAGTTTCTAGTACCACTGTACAACCATCACCGGGCAAAATCAACACACAGGTAATAAATATCTTATAAAAAATCAAGTGAAAAGTAATAAAGATCCTATAACATCGCTAACGCCTATAAAAAATAGGTAAAAAGTCGTCAAAAGCCTGTAAAAAAAGGCATTGATCCCCACTCGAATCAGCCGCCCGATTGGGTGCAGTACGGCTTCTCCTTTATAATGAGGACTAACCACTCGCCGGCAGGCTAGACAAAGGACAACAGCATGGCCCCAGATCACCTCGACGGCGCAGGTCAATCTCCGCCAGAGCTATCCCGCCGCGAATTCCTGGCCGCAGGCGCAGCCGGAGTCGCAGCAGCCGCCCTCACCGCCGCCGGCCTGAGCGGAGCGCCGCGCCGCGCATTCGCCCAGGGCCTGCCTCGCGTGGCCTGGGTACAGGATGACCGGGCTGCCCTGGGCTGGTCCAGCGATTTTTCGCTGCGCGTCGACCCGGCGGTGGCCGACGAGATGATGGGCCGGGCGGTCCAACTGCTGACCGGCGAGGATACCGTTGCGGGGGCGTGGGGGCAGATCTTCCGGGCTCACAACGGCGGGGCGGACTACCAGCCCAGCCAGCAGATCGCGATCAAGGTCAACTTCAACAACAACAGCGACATGTTACAGCACAACCCCAGCTTCCAGGTACTTAACGCGCTGCTGCGCCAGCTTATCGAGGACGTCGGGATCGCGCCCGGCGACCTGATCCTGTACGACTCCAGCCGCGGGTTCCTGCGCCAGTTCTCCGACGGGGTGGCCGCGCGGTTTCCGGACGTGCTGAACAACCCGAGCAACGCCACGCAGTACAACCAGAGCGTCTGGAACACGCGCCTCACTCGCCTGCTGGAGGACGCGACCTACCTGATCAACATGCCAATTCTGCGGACGCATGGCGCCGCCGGGGTCAGCCTGAGCTTCAAGAATCATCTGGGCAGCGTGGAAAACCCGCACGCGCTGCACTTCGGCCTGGACGGCGCCACGCCGGAAGAAAGCTCGCTGGTGACGCTCAACCGGCACGACCTGATTCGCAACAAGACGATGCTGGTCGTCGCCGACGGGATTTACGGGCTGCGCGTGGGCGGTCCGGATGCCAATCCCGGCTCGACCAGCAACGGGATTCTCGACCCGTACCCGAACTCGCTGTTCCTCTCGCGCGACCCGGTCGCCGTCGATTCAGTGATGATCGACTACCTGGCGAGCCGCGGGGCCGTTTTCCAGCGGTTCGGAAATCCCTACGATCCGCGAAGGTACCTCGTCGCCGCGTCCTCGATCGGCCTCGGCGTCCACGAGACAAGCGCGGACTTCAACTACCAGTCGATCGAGCTGGTGCGATGCACGAACGGGGAATGCAGCGGCGCGACCCTGCCGCCGCCGGGAACGCCCAACCCCACTGAGGAACCGGAGCCCGATTCCACGCCAATCGCGGGCTGCTTCATTCCCCCGACCGCCGATGGCGAGCAAGAGATCGTGATCTGCACGACGGCGTAAACTACCGAACGCCTGAGGAAAAAACTGCGCCCGCCGTGATGATGGCGAGCGCAGTTCGTTGTGTGGAACAGGGCCGCGCGGCTAGACCTCGGCCAGCTCGATGCCGGCCAGCTCGCAGAACAACCGCCAGCGCCGGGCGTGGTGCCCCAGGTTCAGGCATTTGTGGTGCGTGCCGCCCGCGCGCAGCCATCCGTTGAGGCACTGGCGCACGCCGGTATTGGGTTTGAACTCGCCATACGGCATTTCGAGAACCGGCATAACCGGCGAGTCCGGGATGATCTCGCCCTCGGAGAGCACGAGGCGGAAGCGGTCGCCGCCCAGCGGCACCAGCGAGGTGAGCGTGGCCGGGCCGGGCTGGATGCGGAACAGGACGGTCGGCGGGTTGTCCAGCTTGCCGATACCCAGCGGGCGGTCGATGAGCTTGACCGGCTCGTCCTTGCGAGCGACCTTCCAGTTGCCCTCGCCCATGTGGCTGAGCAGCGCCGTATCGCGGTCGAAGTCCATCGCGTACATCTCGGTGAAATGCGCGTCCCCGATGAGCGCATGCCCGGCAGCGACCAGCACGGCGCTGCACGCGTCGCCCTCGGCCCCGAAGCCGTAGCCCTGCGCCATCATCGTCGAGGCGGCGGCCAGCGGCAGGAATTTGAACCGGCCATCCTCGCCGATCGCGCCGAAGTGGGTCGAATAGGCCGCGTAGCCACCGTCGTCCAGAATCTTCTTGATCGCGACCTGATAGCGGGCCGACTCCTCGCGCTGGTCGGCGCTCAGCCTGGGATCGATCTCGAACCACTCGTTTTCCTGATCGATCACGGCTTTGATCTCCGCCGCGGATGCCGCCTGCATGGCCCGGTAGAGATCGCCCGGCGCCACCACGCACAGCTCCGGTCCCAGCTTGCGCAGCATCGACGTCTCGTCGACTCGAATGTCGCCCATGCCGTTCATCGCATAGCCGAAGATGGCGACCTTCATCCGGTGCAAGGCGCTGACCGTGGCCGCGGCGCGCGCCCAGTCCTCGAACTCGCGCTTGAACTCCGGCGCCTGCCAGTGATCGGTGATGATCGGCAGCGGCACGCCCGCCCGAACCAGGGCATTCGCCTGATCCTGCGCGCCGTGCACACCCTGGTTGTAGGTCATGTCGCCCATATCCCACTGATCAGTGATGTTGCGTTCCGGCTGGGTGTTCGCCAGCATGAGCGGCAGGCGCGTGTTGACCAGCGCGCGCGTCACGTTCATCGCCGGGCCGTAGGTCAGCATCACGATCATGATGCCGTCCATCCCGTCGCGCTCGAAGCCAGCAACCACCTCATCGGCGTCGGCCCGGTTGCGCACCGCCTTGGGAAAGATGACGTCGGCCACGTCGGAAAGCTGCTGGACGATGGCGCGCGCGTAGTTCGACTGGCGCTCAGTGATCCCCGGCAGCATATCGTCGTACAGCTCCTGCGTGATTCCCATCAAACCAATTCTCGGTTTCACAGCGTTCTCTCCTTCAATAAAGCGACTGGCAAAATGGATAGAGCAAATGATATTTGGCAAACCGCTCGTCGTACAGCGGCACCCGGTCCGGGTCCGGCTCGAAGACGCGGTCGATCTTCACCAGCGAGTCGATGGCCTCCTCCGCCGAGGCGTACACCCCCGCCCCGATACCGGCCAGGATCGCGGCGCCCAGCGCGCCCGCCTCGGTGATGCGCGGGCGGACCAGCGGGCGATTCAGGATGTCGGCCTTGATCTGAAGCCACGCATCCGAGCGCGCGCCGCCGCCGGTCGCGCGGTATTCGTCGATGGTGATTCCGGCCTCGGCCATGCGCTCCAGCCCGTCGCGGAAGTAGTACGTGACGCCTTCCAGCAGCCCCTTGATGTATTCGCCGCGCGTCGTTTCGAGCGTCAGCCCGGCGATCAGGCCGCGCGCGTCCTCGTCGTAATACGGCGGGCCGGTCGGCGCGAAGTGCGGCAGAACCAGCAGATCGGTCGGCTCGTCGGGCATCTCGGCCAACAGGACGTCGTACACATCCTCGCCCACGGCTTCGGCAGCGGCTTTTTCCAGCGGCGCGAACGTGTCGCGGAACCACTTGAGCAGCGCGCCGCCGGTCAGGTTGTACAGAAAGCTCACGTACAGGCCGGGCAGCGCGTGGTGCTCCACGTTGAGGCGCGAGGCGATCATCTGGCCGGCGGACGGGATGGCGTCGTAGGTGGGCGTGATGCAGGTGAACGTGCCCAGGCCATAGACCGCCATGCCCGGCTTGAGCACCCCCGCACCGACGGCGTTCGCGCACTGGTCGTGCGCGCCGATCACGATCGCCACGTCCGGCGACAGGCCCAGCGATTCGGCCATGGCGGGCGACACATGCCCGACGACCGTCCCGGCCTGGGCCAGCCCCGGCAGTTTGTCGCGTGGCATCCCCACCAGGCTCAGCGTCTCATCCGACCAATCGGCGCGGCGCAGGTCGAAAAACAGGCTACGGTTCGCCAGCGAGTAATCGGTGATCGGCTCGCCGCCCAGCAGAAAGGCGACCAGATCGGCCCACCCCAGGAACTTATCGGTTTGCGCCCACAGGTCCGGCGCGTTGTCGCGCAGCCAGATCAACTTGGTGCCGCCGTACAAATTCCCCACGAGATTCCCGCTGCGCTCGAAGAACATCACCGGGTCCAGCGCGGCCAACCGGTCGGCGGTTTCGGAGCCGCGGCTGTCGAAGCCCATCAAGCAGTTGCCCAAAATCTCCCGATCGCGCGAGACAGGGGTCATCGCCTCACCCATCGACGACACGCAAACCGAGGTGACCGGGTCGTGCCGGGTTTGCGCCGCCACCTCGCGGATCGCGTCCTGGATCTGGCGCCACACCTGGCGGCTGTCCAGCTCGGCCCAACCGGGCTGGGGACGCACCACGTTATACTCGCGCTGCGCCGCCGCCAGGATCGTCCCGTCCAGCGCCAGCGCGATCACCTTACACCCGGTGGTGCCAACGTCAATTCCCATCAAGCTCATCGTCGTTCCGACCTGCTCCCTTCTAGGTCCCCAGGTGGGGATACCCAAGCGTTTCCATCACCGCGACCATCACGTCCGCCGCCGCCTCGATCGAGTCGTCCAGGTACTGGCGCGATTCGGTCGCTTCGAACTCCCCGGCCTCGATGGCCCCCGCCCGCGCGATCAGCCGCCGGGCCGCGTGCTGGCCCGCCTCGCGGGCGATGCGCGTCCACATGTTGACGCGGATCACGCCGTCGTCGGCCAGCCCGGTCATCTGGTCCGGAGTCAGACTCGACGTGCCGTGCAGCACCAGCCGCGCCTCGCCCAGGCTCTCCGTCAGCGTCCGGGCACGCGCTTTCAGATAGCGCGCCTCGCCCACCCGGTCGGACTGCTGCTCGGTGCCCAGGTCGGCCACCAGCAGATCGACGCCCGTGTCGCGCATGTAGGCGACGGCCTTGTCGATGTACGCGTCCTGCTGGACGGCCAGCGTCCGCCCGGCCACGCTCAGCTCTTCGATGATCCCCTCGACCATTACCTGATCGCCGTAGGTCGCCACGTAGTCGCGCGTCCACGCCCGGTTGTCGTCGAGAGGATATTTCTGCGCGTCGAACATCACGGTCGCCAGATGCGGCAGTCCCTCCACCAGCGCCCACCGGTCGCGCTTCGGATCGGCATGATCCAGGTGGGGCAGCACCGTCACGTTCTTATAGGGCGCGGGCGGGCCATCGCACAGCGCGCGCAGGTGGGCCACGTTCGAGAGGAACCCGGTGGGCGCGTGGCGGCTGTAGGTGATCCGCTCGGCCTGGGGCATGTGCGGGTATGTGAACGTCATCGCGACGGCCAGCGGCACCGACGCGAGGTGATACTGCTCCGCGATGCGCTGCCCTGCCAGCAGGATTGCCTCGGTGTTCCAGTGGGCCGCCGTGCAGAAGATCGCCATGCTGGCCCCGCGCTCGCGAAAAAGCTGCGTGATTTCCAGCGCTTCAGCGCGCTGTGTAACGAGTGTCATCCTTCACCTGCCTCAAAGTGTCCGGTCTTCTCTGAGTATAGGACACTGCGAGCGTTGAGCAAAGCAACGAGGCAGGCTACAATCGTGCGCGGCACCTTCGCACCCCCAGGAGAGCACGCGCATGATCGGAGCAGTGGACATCGGCGGCACCAAGATCGCGGTCGGGATCGTCGACCGGGACGGGCGGGTGCTGGCCCGCGCGGAATGCCCCACCGACCCCCAGCGCGGCCCGGCGGATGGCCTGGAGCGCATCACGGCGCTGCTGCACGGCACCGCGACGCAGGCAGGCGCCACGCTCACCGGGATCGGCATCGGCTGCACCGGCCCGGTCTACCCGCTGACAGGGACAATTGGCGACGTGCCGTTCCTGCCGGGCTGGGAGGGCCTCCGGCTGGTGGACGAGCTGGCGGCCCGGTTCGGCGTCCCGGCGGCGATGGAGAACGACGCCGACGCGGTCGCGCTCGCCGAGGCGCAGTGGGGCGCCGGGCGCGGTGTGAGCGCGTTCATCTACGTCACGGTGAGCACCGGCATCGGCGCGGGGATGGTCTTCGACGGCAAGCTGTACCGGGGCGTGGACGGCGCTCACCCGGAGATCGGGCACCACGTCATCGACGCGTCGGGACCATTATGCACCTGCGGGGCGCGCGGCTGTTGGGAAAGCCTGGCGAGCGGCCCGGCGCTGGCCGAGTGGTTCCGGGCCACGTATCCCGGCGCGCTGGCGCCTGGCCCGGTGGACGCCCGGCAGATCTGCGCCGCCGCCGAGCGCGGTGACGCGCGGGCGCGGGCCGCCGTCGACCGCCTGGGCACCTACACCGGCCTGGGGCTGGCGAACCTCGTCACGCTGTTCGTGCCGGACGTAATCGCGCTGGGCGGCGGCGTGATGCAGAGCCGGCACCTGTTCTGGGAGCGCGTCCAGGACACGATCCGCGCTACCTGCCGGCTGGTACCTAACGACCGGGTGCGGCTGGTCCCGGCGGCGCTGGGATCGGAGGCGCCGCTGGCCGGGGCGGCGAGCGCGTGGCTGCACCGGTACGGCGCGGCGTGAACGCATCGACCGGCCATCATTGGGGCGCCAATCGATCGCTTTTTCCTTCTCTGAAAATGGCTCACAACAGCCTCGTGTATTGGCTCGCCGGGCAACTTGACACGGCACCTAAGCTTATGTATGCTAGTCTTTAAACTTAGAATTAACGACGGCAAAGTCACACGTCACTTTGTTTATGGAATCAGCATTTTATACGACCTGCGGGCGCCCCAGTTGCGGGCGTTCGCACGTTTGGTTGACAACAGCACAGGAGCACAGCAGTGACCCAACAAGTCGGCCCCGGCACATGGCGCGGCCTGAAACAGACCAGCACCGACGACCACATCTTCACCATCCTGGCTTTCGACCAGCGCGGCAACTACCGCAAGATGCTGCCCGAAGGCACCCCGTATGAGACGGCAGTCCAGATCAAGACCGAGGTTGTCAGCGCGCTGTCGCCTCACACCAGCGCCGTGCTGCTCGATCCGATCTACGGCCTCCAGCCCGCGCTGCACGTGGCCGGGTCGAGCGGCCTGCTGGTAGCGCTGGAGAAAAGCGGCTACAGCGGCGATTCCACCTATCGCCGGCTGGATTTCATCGAGGGCTGGACGGTGGAAAAAATAAAGCGCATGGGCGCGTCCGCCGCCAAGCTGCTGGTGTACTACCACCCGGACTCGGGCGCGCTGGCCGACGAGCTGGACGAGATCATGCGCCAGCTCGCCGCCGACTGCCGGCGCGTCGATCTGCCGTTCTTCGTCGAGCCGCTGTCCTACAGCCTGGACCCCGCGGTCAGCAAGTCCAGCGCGGCGTTCGCCGCGACGCGCCCGCACGCCGTGCGCGAAACGGCGCGCCGCCTCAGCCGCCTGGGCGTGGACGTGCTGAAGCTCGAATTCCCGGTCGATGCGGACTTCGAGGCCGACGAGACGGCATGGCGATCGGCCTGCGAGGCGATCAGCGAGGTGTGCGCGGTTCCGTGGGTGCTGTTGAGCGCGGGCGTGGACTTCGAGACGTTCGAGAAGCAGGTCACCGTGGCCTGTCAGGCGGGTGCCAGCGGCTTTTTAGCCGGGCGCGCCATCTGGCGAGAGGGTGTCGCGATGGACACCGCCGGGCGCATGGCCTTCCTGCAGGATACCGCGGTCGAGCGCGTCGCGCGCCTGTCCGAGATCGCGACGCAATACGCGCGCCCGTGGACCGAGTTTTTCGCACCGCCCAGCGGCGGCGAGTCCTGGTTCACCGGGTACGATTCGCTCACGCCCCAGGCATAAAAAACAGCGTGCTGCGGACCCGCTCCACAGCACGCTTTACCCCGGCCTAGTCCCCCAGAACCACCTCGACCCGGTGAAGCTGTCCGTTCTCAAAGGCGGGGACGATGCCCCCTTCCACGAGCGCGCCGTCCACATGAAGCGACGCGACGCCGCGCCCGGTGCGCGCCGGGTTGCGCACGTCGATCGCGTAGTCCGCGCCGCGAAACCGGCGCCGCATCTCGAACCCCTCCCACCCCGGCGGAAGGCACGGGTCGATCAGCAGGCCGTCGTAGGTGGGCCGGATGCCGAGCATGTACTGCGTCGCCGCCTGGTAGGCCCATGACGCCGTGCCGGACAGCCAGCTATTGCGCGCCAGCCCAAACTGCGGATGCTCGTCGCCCAGGATGTTCTGAGCGTAGACATACGGCTCGCACTCGTATTCGTCGATCGCGTCGTTCCTGGCGGCGGGGTTGATCCGCGTGTAGTAGTCGTAGGCGCGCGCGCCACGCCCGACCAGCATTTCCGCGATCATGACCCACGGGTTGATGTGCAGGAAGATCCCGCCGTTCTCTTTGGCGCCGGGCGGATAGGTGCTCATGCCGCCGACGTTGGGGTCGTAGCCATCGTAGCCCGGCGTGCTGAGCTTGATGCCGTGCCGCGTGGCGAGCCGGTCGTGCACGGCGTCCAGGGCCAGGGCGGCGCGCTCCGGCGGCGCGAAACCGGCGAGCACCGCCCACGCCTGCCCATAGGCGTAAATCTGGCCGGTCGTGTTGCGCTGCGAGCCGAGCGGCTGGCCGCCCTCGTCGAAATACTGGACGTACCACGCCCCGTCCCACGCCTGCGCGTTGATGCGCGCTTTCATCTCGGCGTGGTAGGTCGCCCACTGCTGCGCCAGCGCCGCCTCGCCCTGCGCCCGCGCCAGCTCGGCCAGATCGAGCAGCGCCCGGCCATACAGGCACGCGGTGAACACCGACTCGGCGCCGGTGGGCAGGTTCATCGTGTCGTTCCAGTCCGCGAAGCCGAGCAGCGGCAGACCGTGCGCGCCCACGTCCGACCGGGTGAACGCGATCGCCCGGCGCAGGTGCTCGGCAACCGTGCCGCTTTCCAGGGGCCGGTCGTGGCGGTCCTTGTCGTAAAATGGAATCGCCCGCTCCAGAAAGGCGAGATCGCCCGTCTCTTTGAGGTACGCGCACACCGCCAGCACGATCCACAGGTGATCGTCGCTGTAATACTGGGGACGCTCTTCGTCCTCGGCGGCATCACCGACGCTGCCCTCCATCGTCAGCGGGTTGAACTGGTGCATGGCCGATCCGTCCCGCCGCTGGACGCTCAACAGCTTCTCGATCAGGGTGCGGGCCTCGTCCGGCATGTGCGCGACGACGCCCATCACGTCCTGCGAGCTGTCGCGCACGCCGATGCCACGCGTGCCCAGCCCGAGCTGGTACAGAGAGAGGTAGCGCGACCAGTTCTTGGTGGTGTGGCACTGGCGCGGGTGGTGGACGTTCAACATGCTGTTCATGGCGGGATCGGGCGTTTGAACCTGGATGGTGGCGAGGTAATCCTCCCAGAAGCGCCCCAGCTCCGCAAAAGCCGCATCGACGGCGGACGGATCCCAATACTGCCGGATCGACGGCAGGGCCGCCTCCAGGCCCGGCGCCTGCCCCAACTGCGTGACGAAGCGGCGCGTCTCGCCGGGCGCGATCGCGCCGAGGTGGTGCAGCAGCGCGCCGATGTTGTCGCCGCGCTGCGCCTCGTAATCGCTCAACTCCGCCGCACGCAGCGCCAGCGGGCCGGCCCAGGTGCCGTATTCGTGATCGCCCAGGAAGCGCCGCCGGTCGCTCTCGAACGAGCTCACCGGCCAGCTCGACGTGAAATAGTTGACGTGCGTTTCGCGCCGCATGAACGCGTACTGCATCAGCACGAGGTGGCCTTCATCGTCATTCCACGCCCGGCTTTGCATGGTCTGGGGCACCCAGTCCACGTTGTTGAACTGCTTGAGCGCGTCGAAATGCGTGTATTCCACCACCGGGATCGCGTCCACTTCGAGCGGCGCAGCGGAGACGTTCGTGATGCGGATGTCACGCAGAACCCGGTCGCCACCGTGCGGCACGAAGATCGTCACGTCGGCGCGCAGGCCAAAGCCCTCCGACACGATCCGCGAATAGCCCATGCCCACGTGACACTCGTAGCGATCGAGCGGGTCGAGCGTGGGCACGAAGAACGGCGAAAAGACGCGGTAGGTAGCGCCCTGTTTGATCCGCAGGTAGAGCGTCTCACCGTTGAAGTGGGACGCGGGAAACTGCGGCATGTACTTGACGATCCGGTTGAGCGACGGGTCGCCCTGGCAGATCAGCGATCCGCCGGTCTGGTCCACGAATCCGCCAAACGCCAGCGTCCCGATGTAGTTGATCCAGCGAACCGGCGTCTTGGGCGTGGTGATCACATATTCGCGCCGGGCATCGTCAAAATAGCCGTATGACATGGTCGCCCTCCGGTTAACTAATGGTTGCCACCACCGAAACCGACTCGCGATCCGACCAGGGCACGAGATCGCCCTCCACTGGCTGGCCATCGACCTCCAGGCGGATGCTGCCGCCGGGACCGTTCCGGCGCACCGCGATCCGGTAGACCGTGCCGCGGCACACACGCGTTGCCGTGAAGCCGTCCCAGCCGCCCGGCAGCGCCGGCGCGATGCGCAGGCCGTCGTAATCGGGCCGGATGCCCAGGATCCACTGCGTAATGGCGACGAAGTTCCAGGCGGCGGTGCCGGTCAGCCACGAGTTTTTCGCCTCGCCGTGCGTCGGCGCGTCGCGCCCGGCGATCATCTGCGCGTACACGTAGGGTTCGCAGCGGTGAATCTCGCTGATGTCCTCGCGCGCCGAGGGGTTGATCCGCGCGTAATAGTCGAAAGCCCGGTCGCCATCGCCGGCCATCGCTTCCGCGATCATGACCCACGGGTTGGTGTGGCAGAAGATCCCGGCGTTCTCCTTGTAACCGGGCGGGTACGACGAGATCTCGCCCAGGTGCAGGTAATACTGCGTATAGGCCGGCTGGTGGAGCATCAGCCCGTGCGGAGTCGCCAGCCGCTCGCGGGCGCTGTCCAATGCCTGCCGGGCCAGCCCGTCATCCAGGCCGATGCCCGCCATCACACACATGCCCTGCGGCTCGACGTAGATCTGCCCTTCGGCGCACGTGGCCGACCCTACCCTGTCGCCAAAGTGGTCGTAGGCGCGCAGGAACCACGCGCCGTCCCAGCCGTGCTGCTTGACGGTCGCGGCTATGCGCTCCGCCGCGCTGAGATACGGCCCGGCGTCCGCCCCATCCCGGCGGCAGGCCATCGCGGCCATCTCCTGTGCGGCCAGCACAAACAGCCCGCCGATGAACACCGACTCGGCCACCTTGCCGTCGCGGTTGGACGTGGTCTGGAAAGACTCGCCCGGCTCGGCGGAGAAGGTGTTGAGGTTCAGGCAGTCGTTCCAGTCGGCGCGGCCAATCAGCGGCAGGCCGTGCGGCCCCAGCCGGTCGAGCGTGTAGCGGATGCTGCGCTCCAGGTGATCCCACAGCGGCGCTTCGGTTCCGGGCTGGTTTTCGTAGGGGGCCCGCTCGTCCAGGAAGCCCCAGTCGCCCGTCTCTTTGAGGTAGGCCGCCACGGCAAGCACCAGCCACAGCGGATCGTCGTTGAAGTTCGACCCGGCGCCCGCATTGCCACGCTTGGTCAGGGGCTGGTACTGGTGGTGCGCGCCGCCGGAGTCGAGCTGGGTCGCCGCGATGTCGAGCAGGCGCTCCCGCGCGCGCTCCGGGACCATGTGCACGAAGCCGAGCAGGTCCTGGTTCGAGTCGCGGAAGCCCATCCCGCGCCCCACCCCGGATTCGAACAGCGACGCCGAGCGCGACAGATTGAACGTCACCATGTTCTGGTAGGCGTTCCAGATGTTGACCATGCGGTTGGTGTGCCCGTCGGGCGTGTTGACCTGCAACCGGCCTACCAGGTCGTCCCAGGTGCGGGCCAGCGTGGCGAAGGCCGCCTCGACCGTCTCCACGTCGAGATAGCGCTCGATGATGGGCCGGACCGTCCGCTTGTTGATCGTCTGCGAGCCGGGCGGGTCGAACTTGTCCTCGCGCAGGTTTTCGTGGTAGCCCAACAGCACGATCACGGTTTCGCTGGCGCCGGGCGCGAGGCGCAGCCGCGCCTGGAACACACCCACCGGCGCCCAACCGTGCGCGTGGGACTGGGTGCAGGCGCCCCTTTCGACCGCCGCCGGGTTGTCCCAGCCGCGGTACGGCCCCAGGAAAGCGTCGCGCTGCGTATCGTAGCCCGCCAGCGCGCCCGAGCAGGCGAAGTAGGCGAAATGGTCGCGCCGCTCGCGGTATTCGCTCTTGTGGTAGATCACCCCGTCCTCGATCTCGACCTCGCCGACGCTGAAATTGCGCTGGAAGTTGGCCGCGTCGTCGTAGGCATCCCACAGGCAGAACTCAATCGACGGGAAGATCGACAGGTCGACCGGCTCGTCCCGGCGGTTGGTGAGCGTCACCTGCCAGATCTCGAGCGGGTCGTTGGCCGGCACGAAGTAGCGCAGCCGGGCCTCGATGCCGGCATAGGCCGACTCGATGATCGTGTAGCCCAGGCCGTGGCGGCACGTATACGCATCGAGATCGCGGCGCACCGGCTGCCAGGTGGGCGACCAGAATTCGCCGGTGCGGTCGTCGCGCAGGTAGACATAGCGCCCACCGCTGTCCAGCGGGACGTTGTTGTACCGGTAGCGCGAAATGCGCCGCAGGCGGGCATCGCGATAAAACGAATAGCCGCCTGCCGTGTTGGAGATCAAGCCAAAATATGCATCACTGCCGAGATAGTTGATCCAGGGGAGCGGGGTGTCGGGCCGCGTGATAACGTACTCGCGGCGCTCGTCGTCAAAATGACCGTAACGCATCATCACTCCAAAGCATAGTGTAGACCGATGTCAGGCAGCACTCGGCGAGGACAAGATGACGAAGCACGCCGCCACTCTGAGAGCGCTCTCAGATGTATCCCCCAGTATAGGGGAGAAACCGCCTCCCGTCAACAAGCGCGACCTTTCGCGCTGCCCACCCCATCCGCCGCCAGGCCACCGGCTGCGCCGGGACGTAATGGTGTGCTAATATAAGCCTAGTGTTACTTGACAGCCTACTCCAACATTTGCCATACTTACCGGTGAGGGCGTTGGGTACCGGCCAGTCACGTGTCGAACCATCACCCGCTGCCCGCCGATCTTCTGCTCTGCAAATTAGGACGTTGTTGTGTACAATCAAGGTGCAGCCTCAACGAGATGAGCGAGTAGTCAGGGCCCGTGTGATGTCGTCAGCGACCGTCCAGCGCGAATCAGGGATCCCGCACGTATCAGGAGTCATCAACCGCCCCCGGCTCCTGAACAAGCTTCGCGCCGCCGTCGACCATAAACTCACGTTGATCTGCGCCCCGCCGGGGTACGGCAAGACCACGATTGCCGCCCAGTTCGCCGCCCAGACGCCGCACGTCGTCGCCTGGCACACGCTCAACGAGCGCGAGCGGGACATCCCCAACCTGTACAACCAGGCGCTTACCACGCTGGCGCACGTCGCGCCCGGCATCCAGAATCTGGCCCCGGTGCCCGGCTACACGCCGAGCGAGTTGGCGACGCTCATCGCGGACTACCTGCGCGAGAACACCTACCAGCAGGTCCTCTATATCCTGGACGATACACACGTCCTGGCCGGCGCGCCCGCCGCCGAGATCTGGCTCCAGACGTTCGTCGCGCTGCTGCCGCCCAGCTGCCACGTCGTCCTGATCGGGCGCATCCTGCCCAACCTGCCCCTCACCGAGATGATCGCGCGCGGCGAGGTGCTGGCGCTGGGGCAGGAACAACTCCGCTTCACGAACGAAGAGATCTACAACCTGGCGCAGGGCGCCCTGGGCACGCCGCCATCAATGGCCGAGGTCGAGGAACTGGCCACGCGGTTGGAAGGCTGGCCGGCGGGCACAGTCCTGGCGCTGTATCCCCTGCCCGCCGATCTGGAACAGGTGATGCTGCACGGCGGCAAAGGGCCGGAGGCATTGTTCAACGCGCTCGCCGGATCGATGCTGGAAGCCCAGCCGCCCGGGCTGCGCGATTTTTTGCTGGCGTCCTCGACGTTGTTCCGCATGACGCCGGAGCTGTGCTCGACGGTCCTGGAGCTGCCGGACAGCGCGTACTGGCTGACGGAAGCGCAGAATCGCAGCCTGTTCCTGTCGAAGGTGTCCGGCGGGCTGGTGTATCACCGGCTGTTCCGCGACTTTTTGCAGCAGGAACTCCGGCACGACAACCTCAGCCTGTTCGCCAGCCTGCACACGAAGGTCGCCCGCTGGTTCGAAGAACACGACCAGATCGACGAGAGTTTCGAGCATTACATGATCGCGGGGCTGATCGAGCGCGCCGCGGCGATCGCCGAACGCGTCGCCCAGGTGTATTTCTCGCAGGGCAAGGTCGAGACGCTGATCGAGTGGCGCAGCCAGTTGGGCCAGATCGGGATATTCGCGCCCGGCCTGCTCTACAACTGCGCCCGCGTGCACACCGATCGCTACAATTATGAAGAGGCGGAAGCGGCCCTCGACGAGGCCGAGCGCGGGTTCATGCGAACCGGCAACGAGATCGGCCAGGCCGACGTGCAACTTCAGCGCGCCTTCATCCACCTGCAGCAGGGCGAGCCTCAGCGGGCGGCCTTCGAAGCCGCGACGCTGGCCGATTCGGTGCCGGCCAAGGCGAATTTGCGCGGGCGGGCGCTCAAGATTCTGGGCGTCGCTCACCTGCGGTTGGGCGAGGTCGTGGCCGCGGTCAAATACCTGGAACAGGCCCTGACCCTGCACCGCCAGGACGGCGACGCCTATGCCCTGGCGAACGTCCTGCAGGACCTGGGTGTGGCCTATCTGCGCCTCAAGCGGCTGGGCGATGCCAGCGCGTGCCTGCAGGAGGTCGTCGCGCTGCGCCGGTCGCTGGGCAGCGCCGGGGCGCTGGCCGGGGCGCTCAACAACCTGGGATTCTACTACCACCTGGGCGGCAACTACGAGCAGGCGCTTTCGACGCTCCAGGAAGGGCTGAGCATCGTCGCCCGCGTGCCCAATCGCCGCGTCGAGAGCGCCCTGTTGTGGAGCATGGGCGAGCTGCGGCGCGACCAGGGCGCGTTCGAAGAATCGCTGCGGCTGCACAACCGCGCCCTGGAGTTGATCGGCAACAGCGATCCGTGGCTGCGCTGCGCCGTGCTGGTCAGCGCCTCGACACTGCGCCGCTGGCAGGCCCACCCGCACGAGTCCGCCCTGCTGGCCGAAAAAGCGCTGGTGCTGGCGAACGCGCACAACGCGGCGCTCGAACGCGCCACGGCCAAGGCGGCCCTGTGGGCCGCCCGCGCCCAGTTGGGCGAAGCCGCGCGGGCGCGCGCGCACCTGGAAGACGTCCACGACGATCTGCGCGACAAGGGCGCTCATTCCGAGCTGGTGTGGGTCTTTGCCCTGTCGGCCCAGGTCGCCCTGCTGTGCGGCGACCAGCGCAACGCCGAGCAGTATCTGCAGCGCGCCGTCACCGAGGCCGAGGAGAGCGGCAGCCTGCAGCGCCTGGTGGCCGAGATCGTGCACACGCCCACCCTGGATGAATACGTGAGCGCCCACAGCGCCAGCTACAGCACGCTGTTGAAACACCTCAAGCACCTGCGGGCCGCCCAGGAGAAACGGCGCCCCGCGCCCCGGATGCCCGCCACCACGTCGCAGGACACCTTCAGCCTGCGCGTCGTCACGCTGGGGCGCGAGCACATCGAACGCGACGGCGACATCGTGCCCCCTTCGGACTGGCGCTCGAATACCGCCCGCGAGATGTTCCTCTACCTGTTGTTCAACGGCGCCCAGAACCGCGAGCAGATCAGCCTGTTCTTCTGGCCGGACAGCCCGCCCAAGCGCGTTCGCTCGAACTTCCACACCACCCTGTACCGCGCGCGGCAGGCGCTGGGCGAAAACGTGATCGAATTCCGCGACGGGCTGTACTTCATCAACCCCGAAATCGACCTGTGGTGTGATGCCCAGGAAATGGAAACGCTGACCCAGCAGGCCCGCCTGCTGCCCTCGCGCGATGCCCGCACCGAGGACATGTGGCGCCGGGCCGTCGAGCTGTATCAGGGCGACTTCCTGCCGTCGTGGGATGCGGAATGGGTCATCTATCGCCGGGAAGACCTGCTCGAGGCGTACATCGAAGCCTTGATCGGCATGGGCAACTGCGCGCGGGCGCGCAGCGATCTGCGCGAGGCGCTGGCAACCTACCGGCGCGCCCTGGATGCCGACCCGTACCGCGAAGATGTTCACCGGGCGATCATGATCTGCTACGCGGAATCCGGCGAGAAGAAACAGGTCCTCGACCACTTGCAGAAGCTCCAGGCCCTGCTGCGCGCCGACCTGGCGATCGATCCCTCTGCCGAGACGATCTCGCTGGCCGACGAGTTGTTGACAGGCTGACCTTCCTCCACGACTTTTTGGTTATTTTAGCAAAAAACCGCCTCAAAACGGCGGTTTTTTCGATCAATTTCCGAAATTGGCGAATTTGGTAAGCAGTTTATTGCGCACCTTCTGTTATGGTGTTGACATCATTTACTTCATGCGCACTGAGGAGACAACGTCGCTATGAAAAATATGTTCTATTCGACTCTGTCTTGGCTCGTGTCCGATCCGCGCCACACCCTGGCCGTCCTGTTCATCGTCCTGATGGCCCTGGCACTGGCTACCGCAATCATTCCGAACGGCATCGCCCTCGCCGGCGACATTACTTCAGGCAGCTAATACTGATTAAGAGGAGATTTTTACGATGAAGAACCTGCTCGTTTCGACCTTGACCTGGCTGGTTTCCGACCCGCGCCACACCCTGGCCGTCCTGTTCGTCGTCCTGATGGCCCTGGCGCTGGCTTCCGCAATCATTCCGAATGGCATCGCGCTCGCCGGTGACATCACCTCCGGCAGCTAACAAGCAAAAGGGAGACGCTTTACGATGAAGAACCTGTTCGTTTCGACCCTGACCTGGCTGGTTTCCGACCCGCGCCACACCCTGGCCGTCCTGTTCATCGTCCTGATGGCCCTGGCGCTGGCTTCCGCAATCATTCCGAACGGCATCGCGCTCGCCGGTGACATCACCTCCGGCAGCTAGTGCCAGCGATAGATACCGAGCACACGTTTTGTTGGGATTGCAGACCTTCAAGGAGCGACACAAGATGGCAATGATGGATCAGACTCCGGTGATTGATGTAAGTCCTTGGCCCGATGGGCGCGGCTTCGCGGGCGCCAGCACGTGGTGGGAATATGTGATGGGCAAGGAAGAGAAGCAGCGGCTCGACAACCTGATGGGGATCGCCCTGCTCGATGAGGACGTTTGCGACCGGCTGGTCAACCAGCGTGATAGCTCTCTGCTGGCGGCGTTCGGCCTGTCGAAAGAAACGCAGAACTGGCTGCGGAACATCGAGGCGAGCTCGCTGGTGGAACTGGCACAGGCGATTGTTTCGCAGACGCAAAGCGAGGCTTATTTAGGAGCATAAATCCGATGCGCACAAATGTGCCGGCGGTGACATCGTGGCATGGGCCTGGACCTTGACTCCAGGCCCCAACACCTTTTCTGCAAGCGAGTGGGGCGACGGCAGGAGAGCGCGGATGAATAACAAAGTGATCATGGTCGTGGACGATGAGGCGGACACGCTCACGCTTCTGGAAGCGACCCTCAAACAACATGGCTTCGTGGTTATGAAGGCCCAGAGTGCAGGGTTGGCCCTGCATTTGGTTCAATCGTTAACGCCCAATTTATTCGTGGTGGATGTCACGATACCCGGCATGGACGGCATCCAACTGACCCGGAAGCTCCGGGCGAATCCCTCCACTGCCAAAACCCCGGTGATCGTATTCTCGGCGCAGAACACGACGCGGGACCAGCGTGACGCGCTTGACGCGGGAGCAAACGCCTTCTTGCCTAAGACCACGCTGCTCCGGTCGCTCGTGCCGGAGATCCTGAGTCTGCTCAATCAGTCGAACGGTCGGCGATCACAAGCCCACTCATGATGATCGTTTCGAGCGGCATCACCAACCGCTCGGCGTGCGCGGCCTTCTCCGACTCTGGCGAGTGCGGCGCCAGTCGCTCGATGAGCGCTTTCGCCAGATGGCTCTCCACACTGCGAAATGATTGACGTTGTTCCTCGTTTTGATTTCGTTCGGCATCGCTCAGCGTCGTGGTCTGGGCTGACGGTGTCGCGCCCCTGAACTGAGCGATCAACTCCGCGTTTTCGGCTTTCCAGGGCATCACCTGCTCGCGAACGAGTTTGAGCGCTTCTGACACCCCTTCGAGCTTCACCTGCAGCGAATTGTTCGCCATCATGTTGATCGACTTGACCGATACATCGGGCTGGGGCCGGCCCTGCACCGTGCTGACGACCTGCTGAATGTCGGTCAGCGCGACCAGCAGCGGGCCGACCGTGTTGGTCAGCTCGCGCGGCGTAAGCTTGTGGTGGGACCCCAGCGCGCCCACCGAATCGACCAGCACCATCACATCGACTGCCGCGAAATACACGAACGCGATCAGGTGGCCGAACCGGATTTGGTCGCCGCCTTTCAGCGGGCGCGGCTTGCCTGCCGCCAGGCGGTTCTCGTTCAGCCACGTGCCGTTGGCGCTGCCCAGGTCTTCCAGGGTGAACCCATTGGACGTGGCAACCATTTTGGCGTGGTGCCGCGACACGCCGAGCATGTGGCCGTTGTATTTCGACAGGTCGACCGTCGGCTGTGCCTCACCGGGCGCGCTGCGCCCAAACAGGATCTCCCGCTGGATTGGGATGACGACCGGCTCGGTTTGGCCCGCAATGAGCAGGGTGACCGTGTTAGGGGCCAGTTCGGATGCCTCGTCCGGCTTGATCTCGGCCTTCACAAGCGCATTCTTCTCTGGCGCTGAGGGCGGCACGGGCACCGTAATCACCAGCGATTTACCACATTGGGCGCAAATCTGAGCGTCGTTCGCGTTCTCGTGTTGACAATCTGGACAGACAAGCCAATCTTCGGGAGCGTGAGACACGGTAAACCCTTTTCAGTTGGTTGACCAGAGCAATGTGATAACCTTAATTGTAACGAACAACCGCGAGAATTGTACAGATCTCCGGTGTTCTGATAATGTATTGATCAGATTTCGAGAAGAAATCAGATGTATGATCTATAATAGAGTTGACAAGGTATGGGGTGGCTATCCGCCATGCGGATACAAGAGGGAACCTGATGAAAAGCTTCAACCATTTTGTGGGATATATTCTGCTGGCGGCGGTGCTGCTGCTGCCAGGACGGACTCCGGTATCGTACTCGTCCGGCGATTCGGCCTGCCCCGAGATCGTGCGGGCGGCGTTCGACATCACGCAGCAGGTATGTGACGGCACGGGCCGCAACCAGGCGTGCTATGGGCACATCCTCCTCGATGCGGAACTACAGGCGAACGCCAGCACATCCAGCTTCGAGCGCGAAGGCGATATCGCCAACGTGGCGGCTATCCGGTCGCTGCGCATCAGCGCGATGGATCTCGAGTCCAGAGCGTGGGGAATCGCGCTCATGCAGTTGCAGGCCAGCCTGCCCGACTCGCAGATCGATCAGAACGTCACCATGCTGTTGTTTGGAGACGTCCAGATCGAAAACGCCATGAGCCACGCGAACCTGATGACGATGACCGCCGAGGCCACGACGAACGTGAACATTCGCCAGCGGCCCACGTTGGGCGCGCTCGTCGTCGGCCAGGTCGCCCCTGGCGAAGCGGTGACCGCCACTGGCCGGCTGGATGACAGCTCGTGGATTCGCGTGCGCCAGCCGCGCACCGGAATCACCGGCTGGGTCTTCGGAGAATTGCTGACCAGCGAAAACGATATCGACGATCTCGATCCGGTCGACGCTGCCACGCAGTACTACGGCCCGATGCAGGCGTTCACGTTCCAGAGCGGCGTCGATGACGCCATGTGCCCCGAAGCGCCACACAGCGGTATCCTGATTCAGACGCCGGAAGGCGTGGCAAAGGTCACGCTGCTGATCAACGAGATCGATATCCAGCTTGGATCGACGGTGTTCTTCCAGGCCCAGCCCGGCGAAAGCATGGCCGTCCAGGTGATCGAAGGCTCGGCCCGCGTCACCGCGTCGGGCCAAACGAAGACGGCCCTCGCGGGCACCCAGATCACCGTTCCACTGGGCCAGACCCTGACCCCGGCTGGCCCGCCGGAAGACCCGGCTCCTTATGAAATGGCGAACGTGGCCGCGCTGCCGGTCGAGCTGCTGGCGCGCGCCATCGTCGTCCACCCGCCGCTATCCGAGGACGAGATCGACGCGCTGATCGCATCGCCGGTCGCGCCGCTGCCGGTCGTCGATGAGTCCACTGGCGACGAAGGCGAAGACGACGAAGACACCGGAGACACCACGCTCCCCGGCTCGGAGCCAGCTTCGGAAGAGGAAGGCGGGCCGCCCAGCAATCCCGGCCAGGATGGCTCGCCGCCGCCGGGGCTGGTAGACAATCCCGGCCTGGGGGACAGCGTGCCGCCCGGCCAAAACGGTTCGCCGCCTGGCCAGGACAAGAAGGAATAAGCCCGCCGCACCAGGCGGGGGGATCAAAAACGCACCCGTCGGCTTATCTGTCGGGTGCGTTTTGCTTTGCAAAAAAAGCGTCTGGTGATAATGTCGTAGCAGGTGAGGGGACACTATGAGCGATCTCAGCGGACAGGAGATCAAGGGGTATCTGCTGCGCGAACTCATCGGCATTGGCGGGTTCGCGGCAGTTTATCGCGCCTTCCAGCCGGCTGTCGAGCGTGAAGTCGCCGTCAAGATCATCCTGCCCCGCCACGCCAACACCCCCGAATTCATCCGCCGGTTCGAGTCCGAGGCCCAACTGATCGCCCGGCTGGAGCACATGAATATCGTGCCGCTCTACGATTTCTGGCGCGAGCCCAACAACGCGTATCTGGTCATGCGCTGGCTGCGCGGCGGCAACCTCCACTATTCGATCCAGCGACACGGCCCCTGGCCGGTACACGCCATCGCCCGGCTGCTCGACCAGATCGCGTCCGCGCTGGCGGTCGCTCACCGGCGCGGGATCATTCACCGCGACCTGACCCCGGCCAACATCCTGCTCGACGAGGAAAATAACGCCTACCTGGCGGATTTCGGCATCGCCAAAGACACTGTGCGCAACAACGGCGGATCGGACGAGCAGCTTTATGGCTCGCCCGCGTATATCGCGCCGGAACGCATCCGCCACGAGCCGACCACGCCGCAGACCGACATCTACAGCCTGGGCATCATTCTGTACGAGCTGCTCACCGGCAAGCTGCCGTTCGACGCGCCCACCCACACGACGCTGATGTCCAAGCATCTGCACGACCCGATACCGCCGCTCCAGGTGTATTCGCCCGATTTGCCCGAAGAGATGAACGCCATCATCCTGCAGGCCACGGCCAAGAATCCCAAGGTTCGCTACATGGACGCCCTGGGCATGGCCGCCGATTTTCGCCGGACGCTGGGTTCGGTCGAACACGGCGCGCCGGCCCCGCACGGGCAGAGTCCGCGCGGCGAGGAGCTGACCGGTGACGGCTTCCACACGATCCAGCTTGAGCAGGACACGCTGATCTTGCACCAGGCGCTGGAGCCGGAGAACCCGTACAAAGGTCTGCGCGCCTTCGACGAGGCCGACGCGGGCGATTTCTTCGGGCGCGAAGCCCTGGTCGAACGCCTGGTCCGGCGCATGGCCGAGCCGGGGCCGATGGCCCGGTTTCTGGCGGTCGTCGGGCCGAGCGGCAGCGGCAAATCGAGCGTGGTGAAGGCCGGCCTCATCCCGGCGCTGCGCCGTGGCGATCTGCCCGGATCGTCGCGCTGGTTCGTCGCGCGGATGGTCCCCGGCGCGACCCCGCTCGACGAGCTGGAAGCCGCCCTGCTGAGCGTCGCCATCGACGAAACGCTCGCACTCGGCGACGTGTTGAGGGCCAGCGATCGCGGGCTGCACGATCTCGTGCTGCAGATCTTACCCGACGACGGTTCCGAGCTGGTCCTGGTCATCGACCAGTTGGAGGAGATCTTCACGCTCGTCACCGGCGACGACGTGCGCGCCCAATTCCTGCACAGCCTGCTGTTCGCCGCGACCCAGCCGGACAGCCGCCTGCGCGTCATCGTGACGCTGCGCGCCGATTTTTACGACCGCCCGCTCATGCTCCCGGAACTGGGACAGGCGATGCGCGAGCGGACCGAGCTGGTGCTGCCCCTGACGCCGCAGGAGTTACAAGAGGCGATCGTCGGGCCTGCCGAGCGCGCCGGCGTGCGCCTGGAGCCTGGGCTGGTGGCAACCATCGTCGGCGACGTCGTGGACCAGCCGGGCGCGCTCCCCCTGCTCCAGTTCGCGCTCACCGAGTTGTTCGACCTGCGCGAGGGGCGAGTTCTGACGCTCGAAACCTACGAGCGCAGCGGCGGCGTGCTCGAAGCGCTGGCCCGCCGCGCCGAAGAGTTATACGCCATGATGGAAGCCGGACGGCAGGCCGTGGCGCGCCAGATGTTTTTGCGGATGGTGAACCTCGACGAGGGCAGCAACACGCGCCGCCGCGTGCGGTGGGCCGAGTTGGCCGCTATCACCGAGGTGAGCCGGGCGGACCTGCAGGCCGTGCTGGACGCGTTCGGCAAGTTCCGGCTGCTCACCTTCGACCACGATCCGCAGACCCGCGAGCCGACGGTCGAAATCGCGCACGAGGCGCTGATCCGCCAGTGGGCGCGGCTGGACGCATGGCTGGCCGAAAACCGCGAGGCGCTGCTGGTCCAGCGGCGGCTGGCCGCCGCCACCGCCGACTGGGTCGAATCGGATCGCAACGCGAGCTACCTGGCGACCGGCGCCCGGCTGGCCCAGTTCGAAGCGCTGCGCGACTCGCCCGCGATGGCCCTCACCAACGACGAGATCGCCTACATCACGGCGAGCATGGCCCTGCGCCGTAAGAACCAGCGGCGGCGCAGGCTGGCGATAGCCGCCCTGGTGACCCTGACCATCGCGGCGCTGGTGCTGGCCGCCTTTGCATTCGATCGCCAACGCCGGGCGCAAGAAGCGCGCGAGGACGCCGAGTCCGCCGAGTCGATTGCGCTGGCCGAACGCGACCGGGCCGATCTCCAGGCGCGGATCTCGCGCTCGCGCGAGCTGGCCGTCACCGCGCTCACCTACCTGGACCAGATCGACCTCTCGCTGCTGCTCAGCCTGCACGCGCTCCAGTCCGCGGACACGTTCGAGGCGCGCAGCAGCCTGCTCTCCGGTCTGCAGCGATCGAACTACATCAGCGCCTTTCTGACCGGCCACACCGACGAAGTGCGCAGCGTGGCGATCAACCCCGACGGGAGCCTGTTCGCGTCCGGCAGCCGCGACGGCGCGATCATACGCTGGGACGCGGCCACGCTCCGCCCGGTTGAGCCAGCTATGGTGATCGAGGGCGCGCGCGCCAACAGTCTCGCCTTCAGCCCGGATGGCCGCATCCTGGCCGCGGGCGCCAGCGATGGCCGGATCTATCGCTGGGACGGCGCGACCGGCGAGCCGCTGGGCGACCCGGTCGCCGCGCATGACGCCGAGATTTGGAGCATCGCCTTCAGTCCCGATGGCGCGCGGCTCGCCACGGGCAGCGCGGATAACACCATCCGCCTGTGGGACGCGGCAAGTTGGGAACCGGCAGGCGATCCGCTGCAGGGCCACGCCGATTTCGTGTACAGCGTCGCGTTCAGCCCGGACGGCGCGCGGCTGGCCTCCGGCGGCGCGGACAACACCATTCGCCTGTGGGATGCCGCTACCGGCGCGGCAGTGGGCGACCCGTGGGAGGGCCACAGCGACTGGGTCTGGTGCATCGCGTACAGCCCGGACGGGACGCTGCTCGCCTCTGGCAGCGCCGACAACACCATCCGCCTGTGGGATGCCGCCACCGGCGCGGCAGTGGGCGAGCCATTCGCCGGGCATTCCGGTTGGGTGCGGAGCGCCGCGTTCAGCCCGGACGGAACGCTGCTCGTCACCGGCAGCGCCGACAACACCGTGCGCATCTGGGACGTGACCAACCGGCGGCCCTTCGCCCCGGCGCTGACCGCCCACACGGACACGATCTGGAGCGTGGCCTTCGGCGCCGACGGGCACACGATCATCTCAGGCAGCGAGGACATGCAGATCATCGTGTGGGACACCCGGCGCCCCAGCCACCTGGAGCGGATCATTGGCAACCACGAGGACCCGGTACTGGACGTTGCGATCAACCCGGACGGCACGCTGATCGCGTCGGGCAGCGGCAGCCCGTCCGGCGGGGGAAGCGATAACACGGTCCGCGTCTGGGACCTGGGCACGGGCACCGAAAAGGCCGCCCTGCGCGGCCACCGCGACTCGGTCAGCGCGGTCGCGTTCGGTCCCGATGGCGCGCTGATCGCGTCGGCCAGCTTCGACGGAACGGCGATCGTGTGGGACGTTGAGAGCGGCGAGATCGTGCAAGGGCCGCTGCGCGGGCACACGCAGCCGATTCTCAGCGTTGCATTCAGCCCCGACGGGACGCGGCTGGCCGCGGGCGGCAACGACGGGCGGCTGATCGTCTGGGACGTCGCCACCGGCGAGCGCGTGGGTGAAACCCACAGCGCCGGCGAGGAGAACAGCATCGCCGGGCTGGCCTACAGCCCGGATGGGCTGGTGCTGGCCGGGGGCGCCTGGGACGGCACGGTCGCGCTGTGGGACGCATCCACGCTGGAGCTGCTGGGCGAGCCGCTGGCAGGGCACACCGGCCCGGTGACGAGCCTGGCGTTTAGCTCCAGCGGGCGGCGGCTGGCGTCCGGCAGCCGCGATAACACGATCGTCATCTGGAACACGGCCACCTGGCAGCCCCTGCGCGCGCCGTTCACCGGTCACAGCAACTGGGTCCTCGGCCTCGCGTTCAGCCCGGAGGGGCGATGGCTGGTCTCGTCCAGCCGTGATACGACGCTCCGCCTGTGGGACACCAACACCGGCCAGCCGGTCGGCCAGCCGTTTGCAGCTCATAGCGATTGGGTCACCGGAGTCGCCTTCAGCCCGGATGGACGGATGGTGACCTCCGGCAGTTGGGATGGCACGGTCCGCACGTGGACTGTGGCCCTCGACATGTGGCGCGAGCGTGCCTGCGCCATCGCCAACCGCGAGCTCGATCCGGTCGAAGTCGAGCGTTACTTCGGCGACGTCGCGTACGCCGCGGCTTGCAGCGAATGATGCGCCCGTCGCGTGGTGTGCATCAAGTTGGGATCATTTTGAACTATAAAAATTTATAAAAATATTTCCTTTTGACAAAATTCCCCATTACGATCCACAATGAAGCACAAGGGTGGATCAGGTCGATGCGCGCGAGCCCATCGAGCCACAGGGGAGAACACTGCATCATGAGATGGCCGACTCGCGGTCTCAGCCAGGCACTCGGCAGGCTCATGCATACCAGTCTGAAACGTTTGCATGAGGAAGCCCGTCTCCTTCAATCCGGACAGAAGAAAAACCCCTCGCTGTGGTTCGTCATGGTGGGGATCGCCAGCATCATCTGGCTGTTCGTGCGCAGCGGCCAGAAGCCCAGCCGCCTCGCTTACCCGTGCCAGAAAGCCGCCGCAGCCAATACTGCTGTGCTGCTCGGCTGGGTGGCCGGGCTGTTGGTCGCCACGGCGTATTCCCGGCGGCTCGGCCCCAGGGGCCGTTTCGTGTACCGGGTCGGCGTGCTGGCCGGCGTGGTCATGCTGGCTTTGGGCGGCCTGAACAACCTGGCCGTCGACGAGTGGGAACGCCAGTTCGTGTCCACGGCCATCGGCCAGGGGACGTCGCCCGTGGCCTGGGTGCAGGACAGCCGCGCCGCCACAGGTTGGAGCACCAATCTCAACGCGCGCGTGAACGCCACCGCCGTCGAACAGATGATGGACCTTGCCATCAAGCGGCTCGTCAACGAGACGACCGTCAGCGGCGCGTGGTCGAAGGTTTTCAGGCAGCACAACGGGGGCCGCAACTATGCCTCCGGTGAGACGATCGCGATCAAGGTCAACTTCAACAACGCGCACGATCTCTCGCTGCACAACCCCAACTACCAGGTCGTCAATGCCCTCATTCGCCAATTGGTGGAAGAGGTGGGTGTCGCTCAGAATAGGATCTTCGTCTACGACGCGAGCCGCCCGTTCCAGGCCGGGTTTTCCGCCGGAATCCTGGCGCGATTCCCCAACGTGAACCTCGTCACCCAGAGCAACACGTCTTGCTGGGACGGTGCGGTTGCGGGCACGCGATTCGCGTGCGTCCTGCGCAATTCCACCTACCTGATCAACATGCCGCTGCTGCGCACCCACGGGTACGCGAAGGTCACACTCAGCTTCAAGAACCATCTGGGCAGTGTCGAGACGCCCGCCGTGCTGCATCCCAACATCAGCAGCGCCGACCCCGCCGTGAACCCGCTGATCAGGCTCAACCGCCACAACACGATCAAGAACAAAACGCTGCTGGTCGTTGCCGACGGCATCTACGGGCTGAAAGATGGCGGGCCAACAGACAACCCCGGCGGCAGCAAAGGGATCACAAATCCCTACCCGAACTCGCTGTTCCTGTCGACCGACCCGGTCGCCGTCGACTCGGTAATGATCGACTACCTGCAAAACCGCGGCGCCAACTGGGGCACGAGCGAGCCCCGCAACTATCTGGCCGCGGCGGCATCGGTCGGCCTGGGCAATTTCGAAACCAACCTGAGCTACAACTACACGAAAATCAACCTGGTGAAATGCACCAACGGGACCTGTACGGGAGGCGGAGGCGTACCGAACGAAGCGCCGCAGGCCGCCAACGACGCCTACACCGCCGCGGAGAACACCACGCTGCGGGTGAGCGCGCCCGGCGTGTTGCAGAACGACAACGATCCCGACGGCAACCCGTTGAGGGCCAAAATCGTGACGCCGCCGGCACACGGCACGCTCACGCTGGACACCAACGGCAGCTTCACCTACAAACCCGCGCCGGACTACAACGGCCTGGACAGCTTCACCTACGAGGCAGTGGACACGCACGGCGCGGCAGACAACGCCACCGTCAGCCTTACGGTGTACGCGATTCCTGATGCACCGGTGCTCACCGGCCCGGCCACGCAGACGATCACGAACGACAACACACCGGCGTTCAGTTGGCAGGCCACCGCCGACGCCAGCAGCTACCAGATTCAGATCGACAATGGGAACGGGTTCATCAGCCCGGAGCGGGACGTCACCCAGGCGGGCACGACCTACACGCCGCCTGCCCTGGCCGACGATGCGTATTCCTGGCGCGTACGCGGCCTGAACAGCGTCGGCATGCCCGGCCCGTGGAGCGCGGTATGGCGGCTGACGGTCGACACCACGCCGCCGGACGCGCCGCGCCTCACCCGACCGCGCGACCGCACCTCGATCAGCGACACGACCCCGCGCCTGACCTGGCGCTCGGTCCCTGGCACGAGCACGTATCGCGTGCAGGTCGCGACCACGACCGGTTTATCGTCGCCCATCATCAATGACGCCACGCTGACGCGATCCAACTACCTCGTCCCGGACAACCCGTCGCTCGCCTACGGCACCTACTACTGGCGCGTGCAGGCGACCGATGCCGCCGGAAACGTCGGGCCGTGGAGCGCGATCAACAGCTTCACCGTAACGATCCTGCGCGCGCCCAGCAACGGCGACTTTTCGACCGACGACACGCCGCTGCTGCGCTGGGCCCCGGTTAGCGGCGCGACAGCGTACCATCTCCAGGTCCGCGGGGCCACGTCCGGCACGATCGTGATCGACGAGCCGGATCTCGCCGCGCCGCGCTTCACGGCCCCTGCCCTACCGCCGGGCCGGTATGTCTGGCAGGTCCGGGTCAATACCGGGTCCGGATTCGGCAGTTGGACGCCGGAATGGACGTTCACCGTCGCGACGGCGCTGCCCGCCGCGCCGAAGCTCGATTCCCCGGCGAATGGATGGCGCGACTCCAGCCAGCCCCCGGCGCTGACGTGGCTCCCGCTGGACGGCGGCGGGACCTACCGCTACCAGGTCCAGATCGATGACAGCCCCGGCTTCCGGAATCCGGAGCAGGACGTCGTGTTGGGGCCAGGGGTGACCACGCTGGCGCCCGGTCCGCTGGGCGAAAGCGGGCGCTACTACTGGCGCGTGCGCGCCATCGACGCGCAGGACGTCGCCGGGCGGTGGAGCGGCTCGCGCTGGTTCGCGCTGCAAGGGCCCGCCCGTCCCAGGCTGTCGGAACCGGCGAACAGGTCATCCACCGGCAGCACAACCCCGCTGTTCGAATGGGAACCGGTAACCGGCGCAAGCGGCTACCAGTTCCAGATCAGCCCGGACCGGCGCTTCCCGTCGGCGGCGATCGCATCCACCGGCGGGACGAGCTACACGCCGCCCGCTCTGGCGAACGGCACGTATTTCTGGCGGGTGCGCTCCGTCAACGCGGCGGGGATCGCCGGGCCGTGGAGCCTCACGTGGCGCATCACCGTCGACTCCGATGGTCCGGACGCGCCACGGCTGCGCGCGCCCAACGATGCCGCCGGTTTGACCGACACCACGCCCCGGCTCGCGTGGAGCCGCGTCCGCGGCGCGGAGGAATACCACCTCCAGGTATCCACCAGCGAATCGTTCGGCTCGACGATCCTCAACCAGACCGGGCTGACGGCGACCAACCACACGCTTCCGGATGGCAACGCACTGGACCACGGGCGATTCTTCTGGCGCGTGCGGGCCAGGGACGAACACGGCAACTGGGGCGCGTGGAGCGATCCGCGAACCTTCACGATCACGCTCCACAAGGCGCCCGCCGACGGACGCGCAACGACCAACCGGCGGCCCACGTTCCGGTGGGCATCGGCGGGCAGCAACGTCATGTACACGATCCAGATCGCGAACAATCCGGACTTCAACAATCCGATCGTGAACGGGGACATGACGCCTCAAACCAGCTTCCGCCCTGCTGATCCGCTGCCATTCGGCACCTACTACTGGCAGATCAGCACCGATGACGGGACCACCTGGACGCCCGCCTGGACGATCATCATCATGCCGGGGCCGCCGGGCCGGCCCGGCTTGATGTCGCCGTCCAACCGCGCGCTGAGCAACCAGCGCACGCACACGCTGATCTGGGAGGCGGCGCGCAACGGCCACACCTACCAGGTCCAGCTCGCGGACAACCGCCGCTTCGAGGGCGCGCTCGTCGACGTTCTGACGGGCGTCGGCGCCCTGCGCCATACGACGCCCGCCCTGGCGGACGGCCAGTACTTCTGGCGCGTGCGCGCGTTCAATGAAGCCGGCGCGCCCGGCCCGTGGAGCGCGATCCGGGTCCTGACGGTCGACACCACGCCGCCGGATGCGCCCGCGCCAACAGCTCCGGCCAACGGCGCGCGGGTGACGAACCGCCGGCTGACCTTCCGGTGGGACAAGGTCACGGACGCAAACCGTTACGAGTTCCAGATCGCCACGAGCACGGCATTCGGCGAGCCGCCGATCGACGTGGGACGCCGCACCCGGTTCCAAACTCCGGAAACGCTCGCCCAGGCGACGTACCACTGGCGCGTGCGCGCCTACGACCGCGCGGGCAACGTGTCAGGTTGGAGTGCGACGCGAAGCTTCACGCTGGTCGCGGGCATCACCGCGCTGAGCGGACCGCTGGAAAGCGGCGGCACCCAGCCGGTAATCGACGACAGCCTGATGATCATCGAAGCCGAAAGCGCTGCCGTCCAGGCTGACGGAACCTGGACGATGCAGGTCTCCGACGTCGCGAGCGGCGGGGGCTACATGCTCAGCAGCGGCGATCCCGCCGACGCGCTGACGGCGAGCTTCAGCGGGACGCGGCTGGATATTCTCTACGTGCAGCACCCGTCGCTGGGCGCGTTCGCAGTCGAAGTGGACGGCCAGGTGATCCAGACGGTGAACGCCGGCGGGCCGGTCGGTCAGGCGGGCGTGTGGGCGCTGCTGCCGGACCTGCCCGACGGGCCGCATACCCTGCGGGTCTACCCGGTCGAGGGCGCCATCGCGCTCGATGGCTTCGTGGTGAGCCGCTAACCCGGCTCCCGGCACACAGCCGCCCCTGAGCGCTCAGGGGCGGTTTTTTGTTGGCGGACAGAACCCGCCAGCCCGCCCCGCCGTGCGTTCGACGCGGAGATGGGGTACCCTCTGTATGGAACCCCTCACTGCTGGGGAAATGCAAGAATCACTGCGAGGAGGACCGCATCGATGTTTCTTCACCGCACATGGTATTTGTTGCTGGGAATCGCGCTGCTTTGGGTCGCATCCGCCGCGCCTGCTATCGCGCAGGGGCCGGATTTGACGCCGAACGATCGGGCACACGTTGCCGCCGCACAACGGCTGATCGTCGATTTCGGCGAGACGGCGTGGCCCGGATTTTCCAGCCCGCCGCCGGTTCTGCTGCGCGCCCAGTCCGGCGAGTTCCTGATCGGCCATGCCAGCCCGCCAGTGGGGTTTGCCGCCGTACCCGGCCTGGAGATCGCGGGAGCGCCCGTCTATTACACGGATGAGCCGTTGACGCCTGCGCCCATTGCGTCCAGTTGGCCGGTCGAGGACCTGTGGAGCGCGGCCCTGCCGGTGCGCGACGATTTCCAGGCCATTCTCGACGAGATGCTGGGCGAAGATACCGTCACCCTGGACGCGACGAACCACGTGCGCGTGCTGGTGCACGAGATGTTCCACGCCTACCAACTGAACCGGCTGGGTGGTCCCCAGAATCTGCCGCCCGACCTGAGCGGGCCGGCGGGCATGGACTGGCTGGCTGACATCACCGAATCTGAGATGACCGCGCTCAACGACGCTCATGCCAGCGAGGGATCGGCACTGCGGGCAGCCCTGGAGGCGGAAACCGACGAGGAGGCCCGCACCCTGGCCGCTGAATTCCTGCGGCTCCGCCGGGAACGCTATGCCGTGTCCACGGCGGATTATGCACCGGACCTGATCAGCTATGAGCGCAGCGTCGAATGGATCGAGGGACCGGCGCGCTTCGTCGAACTCACCTTGATCCAGCGCGCGCCGGAGGTCGACCAGCCTGTAGCCCTGGCGTTCGAGGACCCGGACGCCTTGTGGGCCGAATTTCTCGACCAGTTGGCCGGTCCGGGCGCCATTCCGGGCGGGATCCGCGAGCGGTATAGTGCGATGGGGGCGGGGCAGGCTTTTGTGTTGGATCGCCTGCTGCCGGGTTGGCAGGCCCGCGTATTGGATGATGGGCTGGCATTCGAAGATGTGCTCGCAGAGGCCACCGCGCCCAGTCGCTAACCTGCCACGAGCAGCACAGCGCATCAGGTCGCTGCCTGGCGAGCGCGTTGGGTGTGCCAGATCGATCCGACCGGTGAAGCGGTCGATCCGCCTGACCACACGTGAGGAAACGACGCGTTGAACGGTCCACAAAAACGCAGCCAGCGGGCCCGATCGTGGGGACGTCGCTTTCTGACGCTGTACCGCGGCGCGGCTTTGCTACTGCTCAATACAGTGATCCTGCTGTGCTTCGTCGAAATGGTGGCGCTTGGCGTCCGGCTGCGGCGCGACGAAGCCGGCACCTATCTCGATTCGTTCGAGGCACGCGCGGCCCTGCCCTACTACGCGGATCAGGACTGGGGCCGGACCTACTGGCAGGAATTCGAGCGGCTTGAGAATGAGCGCCAGCGGTATTTTCCGTATGTGGGCTGGCGGCGACCGGCGTTCGACGGCGAGACGATCACGGTGCGCAGCGACGGCACGCGCATCACGCCCGGCGCGTCATGCGAGCCCGGCGCGTACTCCGTCCACGTCTACGGCGGCTCCACCGTCTGGGGGACCGGGTCGCCGGACTTCGCGACGATCCCGGCGTATCTCCAGGCGGGGCTAACGGCGCAGCATTCTGGCCCGGTTTGTGTCGAGAACTACGGCGAATCGGCCTACGTATCGACGCAAGACGTGATTCTGTTCCTGCTGAATCTGCAGCGCGGGCGTATTCCCGACGTGGCGATCTTTTATGGCGGGGCCAACGACCTCGCCGCCGCGACTCAGTCCGGCCAACCAGCGGTTCACCACAATTTCGCCGACATCGCCGGGCGCTTCGAATCGAGTCCCGGGGCACTGCTCGATTTGCTGGCGGAGTCATCGACGGGCCGGCTGGTGCGGGATGCGCTGGACGGCACGACGCGCCATCCACAGGATCGGGAACTCGGCGCGCGCGAGGATACGCTGGCCAGGTCGGTGGCCGAAACCTACCTGGCGAATGTCGAGCTGGCCGAAGCGCTGGGGCGAGCCTACGGCGTGCGGATTCTGTTTGCGTGGCGACCCGGGATCGATATCGGGGCGAAACCCCTCACGCGCGGGGAATCCCTCATGCGCCGCGAACTGGCCGATCAGATCGACCCCGAGTTGGCCGCCGGCGCCCACGCCCGGATCGCGCAGGCCGCGGACGAACGCCCGGCGCTGATCGACCTGGGCGGAATCTTCGACGATGTGGAGACGGGGATCTGGATCGACGGGCTGCACGTGACCCCGGCGGGCAACGAGCGAATCGCGGCGGCGCTGCTCGACGTGCTGGCCGAAGATCCTTAGCCATCTAGGGAGAGGGCAGACGTGAAGCATCTATATTGGCTCGTGGCTGTCAGTCTCTTGGTATGCTTCATCCATCCAGCCGATCACATACACGCTCAGGCAGAGACGAATTCCTTGTACTTACTCATGTGAAGACGCCTACACTGTAACGGCCTTGGACCCGGCAGATGGCAGCAGTATGACTTTGTTTTCCGTGCCTACAGCGGCACAAGGGGTGCTGCCCCAACTGTTCCCTCCCGGAGAGATCGACGCCCTGAATCGCTACCTGGTCGACTACAGCGCCACGGTACGCCATGTAGAACACTGTCCGAATTGGGGACCAGGGGAAGAATCGAGACGATCTCGGTGTCTCCCGACAACCGCCAGGTTGTGGCGAAGGTGGTCTATCAGACCTGTTTCAGTCCTCAGTATCCGGTGTGCTTCGGCACGACGCAACTGGTCTTGATCGATCAAGCCAGTCAAGATCAGAGAATACTGCTCAATCTTGGCGCGCATGATGATCAGTTCCTGCCGTCCGATTTGCACGATCCCGAAGTGTACATCAGGCAAGTGCAGTGGACACCCGACCAACAGGCTGTCGTAACAGAAATCAGTATGTGGCAAGCTAGCGAGCGGGCAATCGTAGTCGTGCCAACCGATGGCGTGCCGCCCTTCAAGATAGGCGAAGGACTTACGTGGACGACCGCACCGGATGGCGATCAAATCGTCATCCTCTCGAAATACAAGCATGACACGAGAGGAGTGGCCAACACGTTGATCATGGTGAATATCGACGTGCGCACCGGGCGATTCTCCCAATCCAGCTACGTGCTGGATTACTATTACATCAGTGACAGTGTGGGTTTGGCCTTTCACGGGCCCTTCGTCGTTTTCCAGAGAGCGTTTGATACCAGGTTAACAGAATTCAGAGACACTGGAGCAGGATTAGCCGCGTTCGATACGCGCACAGGCGAAGCGTCAATGGTTCTGCCAAGGCAGTTTTTTCACAAAATCCAATCCACGCCTGACGCCACGCACCTCGTTCTGGAGACCTCAGACAATCTATTGGTCAAAGCCCAGCTACAAGACGGCTCGATGAAGTTACAGCCCCTTGTGTCAGATCCTGTCGCCGCCTGGAAGTTGGGTAGCAACGGCGATCTTCTCGTTCAGTTCGCTGAAGACGATACGTATCAATTACTCGATCCGCAAGGCAACACCATCGAGACATTGAGTTCGCTGGGCCAATATCAGCGACAGGTCATGCAGGCTTCAGAAGCGAACGAAATCATGGCAGCCGACTGATTGGCGCGGGTCCCGTTGAAAGCGAAATCAAGCAATTCAAAGTCCGCTTAACCGGCCCCGGTATGCGCTGGGCGCGTCCGAATGCGGAACGGATGTTGGTTATTCGGTCTGCCGTGTTAAGTGATGATTTTGATGCGCTGTGGACCGCAGCTTAAAAACTCGCCCCCATTGTGAGATGCACCCCAACCCGACTGCACATTGACGCACCGGCCCGATTGGGTATATACTTCCCTTGTTCGCAGTTCAGTTCAAGAAGGTTGGATGTTAAGCACAGCGGTTGTGTTCCAGCGATAACCTGCATAAGCAGTCTGCCCGGCAAATGCGGTCATGAGTGCTTATGCCTCCGTGGCTTTGTTTAACTTGCCGCGTGTTTTCTCGTTGAAGCACACCCTCTGCGACTAAGCCCGCAGATACAACGGCCAGAGACGCCTTTTCGCCAGCCACGGGATACTCCCATGGCTGGCATTTTGTTGTATACGGGACATCCAACCATGTACGCGAACACACACTACCCCGCTTCCAATCGCGGCCGGATCATCCGCCGAACGCGGAGCAGCTACCTCATCCGGTCAGGGAATGACTGCATCGAGGGCACGCTCTCGACCCGGTTGAAAAATGAATCCGGCCCCAACCCCGTTGTGATCGGTGACATGGTCGTCTGGAACGAGGCGGCGCAGATCACCGAGGTGCTGCCGCGCCACAACTGGCTTTCCCGCTGCAGCGCCGTGCCGATGCCGAGCAGCTATGCGCAGGAACAGGTCCTGGTCGCCAACGTCGATCAGGTCGTCCCGGTCTTCGCCGCCGCGAACCCGCGTCCTGCCTGGAACCTGCTGGATCGCTTCCTGGTTTCCGCCGAGGCTTCCGACATCCCCGCCCTGATCGTCCTGACCAAGCTGGATCTGGTCGCAGGTCGCCATCTGCAGGAGATCGAAGCCATCGCCGAGGAATACCGTGCCATCGGGTACGCGGTCGTGCTCACCAGCACGGCCACCGGGCGCGGCCTGGATGAGCTGAAAGCCTGCTTACAGGGTCGCCTATCGGCCCTGCTCGGCAAGTCGGGCGTGGGAAAAACCTCGCTGCTCAATGCCATCGAGCCGGGGTTGGGGCAGCGCGTCCAGGCGACCAGTAAAGCTACCGGCAAGGGCCGCCATACCACGACCACCACCGAAATCTTCGCGCTGGCGTTGGGCGGGGCACTCGTCGATACGCCAGGGATGCGCGAGTTCGGCCTGTGGGATGTGGACGGACGCGATCTGGCGTGGTTCTTCCCGGAGATGCGCCCCTTCCTGGGCCGCTGCAAGTTCGGGGCGAGCTGCCGTCACGATGAGGAACCAGGCTGTACCATCCGTAAAGCCGTCGTCGAAGGACTGATCAGTCCCTATCGTTACCAGAGCTACCTGAAGTTGAGGGCTGAAGAATGACCACACGCTATGCGACCCGACGGATCTATACCCGACCGGGCAAGGTCAACAACGCTTCCGGCGATTTCGTGTGCGGCTGCTGTGGAGCATTCGTGTCCGTACACGTTGCGCTCTCCGGTGTAGGCAATCGCAATCACTGCCCGTACTGCCTTGCCTCGCGCCACATGGATCAGTTCGAGCCGGGCGACCGGCTCTCCGCCTGCAAAGCGCCTATGTACCCCATCGGACTGACCTTCAAGCGGACCGCCAAGAAGTACACGGGTCACCAGCCGGGCGAGCTGATGCTGGTGCACCAATGCGAGGACTGCGGCAAAGTGTCGATCAACCGGATTGCGGCTGATGACGATGTCGAAGCGATCCTATCCATCCTGGAGCAGTCCGCCGGCGTGGGCCGGGACACGCGCGCTTTGCTCGAACGAGAAGGCGTCATGCTCCTGGATACTGACCAGCACGACCCGGTGCGGCACTGCTTGTTGGGAATCCACTTTGCCGATGCCTGGCAGGAGTAGACCTTGCCGGCGCCCCCGCCGACGACCACTACCCGTGTCCGGACGACCTCGCCGCCCGCGCCGCGTGGGCGGCCGGCTGACACAATCGCGCCCCTCATCCCCGAGGGGCGCAGCAGTCCTCTCCAGGAGCCGCCAAGTATCGAATTGCACATGCCAACGGCCCCTGGAGTTCATTGCGCTATCGCTCTAATTGGCCGGACCGCATCACGCGTTCACAGCGGCCAGTGGAGACGTCGCAGCGATCTGCTCCAGCATGTGCACGCCGGCTGAAGCGCGCGCATCCTCGGCTATCACATGTCCTAACCGCCTAGCATGATCGCGAAACGCTGGCTCGCCAGTGACACGCTGAATCGCCTGGCGGATGCTTGCCACATCAGCCTTTTTGTTGAGTTTCAATCCCGCTCGTTTCGCCACGACACGAGCGGCATTCCCCGGCTGATCGCGTCCAAATGGGATACAGACCAGCGGCAGGCCGTGCGCCAGCGTGCGCATGACTGTGCCATGTCCCGCATGAGTCACGACTGCCGAAGCATGGGGGAGTACCTGAGCATGGGGCACCGATCGGCGAATCACCACGTTTGAGGGAACCCGGAACCGGTGCTGGTCAAGTGATGGGCCCAGAGTCACCAGACCGCGAACCTTAAGCCCTTCCATAGCATCGAGCACTTTCTGCAGCACGCCTTCCTGCTGCTGGTAGGTTGTGCTGAGGCCGACGACCACAAGCGGATCAGGATGGTCCGCCGGCCAGGGCGATTCCCAGGGCTCGACCCAGGCGGGATCGTCAAGAATGGGGCCAACGTACTGGTAATTGGGACCAGGCACCGCCGTTGAATCAAAGGTGCGACTGGTCATGATCAGGGTTTTAGCGAGCTTATGAAAATAGGCGAATAGCCCCGGTATCGGAGCAAGGCCGAGGTCCTTGCGCGTCTTTTGCAGATCATGAATCGCCTGGGGAAGCAAAATGCGCTGGAACAGGAACGTCATCAGGGAGAACTTCGCTTTACTCGTCAGACTTGCCCCGGGGGCGGGTTGAAGGTCGGCGCAGTTGGGTACCAACAACACGGTAGGGATGCCTGCCTTTTCAGGCGCGAAAAGCGCACTGACCAGAAGGTCATTCACGCAGCACACATCCACCGGGCGGGTAGCGAGTTCGTCCAGGACATCGTAGGTATATCCGGGATCAAAGAGCACCTTCACGGCGTTTCGCAGTCCGGCCACTGAACTACCCTCGTAATCTCTGACGAGTGTGCTGGCAGCCGATTTGTCCGTTCGATGTGGCGCGCGGGAATACGCGGTGAATTCACACCCGGCGGCTCTGACCTCTGTTTCGTTACACGGATCGCTCATAACGCGAACGTGATGGCCGCGTTTGGCAAGACGGCGAGCCAGGCCGAGAATCGGCGGCACGTTGCCGCCCCCTTCCCACATCACGAACAAAAACCGACGGGGGATTACAATCGATGCTGGCATGTCAGGTACTCCTTCCGTGAAGACGTTGTTTCTTTTCGAGCACAGCAATGAGCATTTCATAGATGGCCAGTTCAGTTTGCTCTCGCGAAAGCCCCATATCGTGGCGCAGCAACTTCCAGGTATAGACATCGCACAGCACGATGAGTTGTGCGGTGAGCCGCTCCTGCCCCTCTTCTTCCGACTGCGCGATAAAGGGGGCAAACACGCGTTCGACCCACGCGCGGTGGTACGCACGCCCTTGCTGGAGAAACTCATCGATTTGGGGAGAGCGCCCTTCCAGGGCCAGGTTGCGTAGGGGGATTCGGCCCACAGTTTCGTAATGCTCCATCAGATTCGCTACTGCAGCCTGAATGTCGCCAACCGGAGCCTCATCTCTCTGGCGAGTGACGATTTCCGCCAGCTGACTCGCCACCGAGAAAAACAGCCCTTCCTTCGTCTTGAAGTGCCTCAAGAGCGTTTGCACCGTGACTCCAGCGCGTTCTGCGATTTGGTTGAGCGTGATTTGATCCAGCGGGAATTCCATGTACAGGGCGATAGCCGCCTCATACAGGCGCTGGCGGGTGCGTTCGGCAATCTCTGCCTGTGCAGTGGCGCGGTAGTGTCGTTTCATTGAGGGCGATGGATTCTCCCAGGTCTCGGTTAATTGATGTTAATCTGATTAAATTGATGTTTATCATATTAACGTCATTTTGCAATGCTGTCAAGTGTGATGCAGCAACCGGGTATCGTCCCTCTCCAAAAACCTCAAGGATTCCCTGAACTTCGCCACCGCAGCGTGGTCATGGCCGCCCGCAGCGAGCACGAGTATGTGGGCAGCCAGCCGGCCAACATCGACGAGCTGATCCGCGCCTTCGAAGGCGCCGACGAAGACTGACGAGCGCAGCAGGCGGGGCCAGCGCGGCCCCGCCCCACCCACACCGAAAGGACATGCCATGTACGCCAAACTGCCCCGCAAACAAGTCCAGGCGCTGCTGGAAGCCATCGACGCGCCGCACGACGAGCTGGTCTGCTCCCGCGGCGGCACCTTCACCATCCGCCAGCACTACTTCTACGGCGGCCACCAGCTCCGCGAGCGCATGACCGGACGCCTGCAGCGCTACACCCACGCCACCATCCTGCGCGCCCGCGAGGTCTTCTGGACGCGCGAGACGGTCGTCGAGGTCCACTTCGCATTCGAGCAGCGGTAGTCTAGAATAGAGGCCGGGGGTGATGCCCCCGGCCAGGTCAATCAGGAGGATACCATGAGCAAACGACGAATCACGCGCGTCAGCGTCGACCTGACCCAGGCGCAGCGCGACGCGCTGGACGCGATGATGGACCAATTCAACGCCGAGGTGAGCGCCGCGGCGGGCGTGCCGATCCGGCTGGGTGTGCGCGAGTTCTTCCACATGCTGCTCAAGCGGCACGCCGACGCCACCGGCCAGCCGTGGCCCGAGGACTATCCCTCGCCTGGTGGCTGGCGCGGCGTGCCGAAGGAGAAGCGGGAGGAACCGGTCGACGCAGAGTAGAGCGACCGCCATCTCGCCCATAAACCGTCTGCCGCCAGGACAGGCGGCTTCCTTTTCCCCGTTCGATACACGTATCTCTTTATCTAACCTGTCTATGCTGACCTTAAAAGTTGAGTCAGGATGCAGATGTCCTTCGATGCACATCGAGAGGAACTAATGTTTCTCGATAACCCTGTTGACGATTTACACGTTATGGTGTGCCGCTTGAATGGTCAAAGTCGAGCTGAGTAGGGCAAGCGGTGGTACGGCGTACGGCACCTTGGAAACGTACTCGAATAGAATGCGGTGAATGGGCCTTCTTCTCTCTGGAGGGAATCATGATCGGCACACGAACGCGCAAGATTTTTCGAGAGGCATGGGGACGTCGCACGCGGACCGCGATGGTATCGTTGAGTGTCTTCATCGGGGTGTTGGGCGTGGTCATGCTTGTGTCGGCGGGCGATATATTGATTACGCGTATGGAAGCCAGTCTTGATCCGGCACATTTGCCAATGCTCACCGTCACGCTCGATCATGAGACGACCGGCGCGCCTGAGTTCAACGATCATGCAGCCCTACTGGAATCGCTGCGCACGTTCCCAGAAGTAACTGCGGTCGAGGCGATGGCACAAAGCATGCTGTACTGGCGCGAACCGGACGCCACTGGGTTTATTGAAGGCGTAGTTTCGACCTATGAGCCCTGGTTCGACGGGCAGGTGCTTGAGCCGCAGCGAATCATGACGGGGCGTCTGCCCGTCGCGGGACGGCACGAGATCGCCATCGAACGGCGCATGGCCGCTAATTATGGGCTGGGAGTGGGAGACACAGTATCGATCCGTATCCTCAGCGCACTACAGGGCCATGTGGCGTCGGCAGCCATTGTACCGGAAGAAAATTGGACCATTGTCGGGATCATCGCGGATTCGTATTCGTTCAGTGACCAGATGAATCGAATGATGTATGCCACCCGTGCGGATTTCAACATGATCACCGGCGTGACCGCGCTCGATCAACTGCGCGTGCGCTTTACGACGCTGGATGCCGCCGAGAGTCTCGAAACGGCGTTTGTCGCACAGGTCGAGGCAGTGTCCCCCTATCCGGTGAGAGGACACAGCATCAGCGATCCACAGCACAATACACGTCTGGACAACGCGCATAAGTGGGTAAAAACGCTGTCCGCGCTGGCGATCATCGCGATGTTGGTCTCGTGTTTCCTGGTGATCACGGTGATCATGACGATTGTTGCCGAGCAGCGGCGGCAGATCGGCGTCATGAAGGCGCTTGGGGCGTCACGATTCGATAACTTCCTGATGTACGCCGGGATCGCGCTGATGTATGGCGCTCTTGGCACGCTGCCGGGGGTGTTACTCGGCATCCCGGCAGGGTACATACTGGCGAGGGTGGTCGCCGGGATGCTCAACGTCGTGTTAAACGGTTTCGCGTTTTCGCTCACCGGAATCATCATTGGCGTGTTGATGGGCTTACTGATGCCGGTGCTTGCGTCGGTTGTTCCGGTGTGGATGGGCACGCGCGTCACGATCCTGAACGCGATCACCGACCGAGGCATCGAGGCAGGATTCGGTAGCGGGCGCGTCTCGCGGGCCATTGGATGCCTGCCGGGGCCACTGGCGGCGCGACAGGCAGTGGCGAACACCTACCTGCGGCGTTGGCGCTTGACACTGACCGGCATGGCTCTGCTGCTCGCGGCGGCGGCGTTCATGGGTGTTTCGGCGCTGTTCCTGTCGATTAATGGCGTGGTCGAGAGTATGTTCAATACCTACAACTATGATCTTTCGATCATTCCGGTAAAGCCTACCGACTACGATTACACAGCAGTCGGCAACCTGCTTGCAACAAAGGTTCATGGTCTGGAGGGGATCTATCCGGGAACGTTTCTCGGTATAGATGTCGTGCTCGATGACACACTGCCCGCCACCGGCGATAACCTGAGCTTTCTTTATGTTGGCGGTTTCGACCCGGCCACCGATATCGTGCAGTTGTCGCTGGCGGAGGGGCGCGGCTGGTATGACGATCCAGGAGCTGAGGGCATTGTGCTCACCCAGATGTCAGCGGCGAAGTTAGGCAAGGCTGTGGGTGATACGATTACGGTAGTCGTGGACGATGCCCCCCTCACGCTGCCGGTGCTCGGCATTGATACCTTTCCCTCGGAAGGCGCCTATATGCCTTGGTGGACGCTTGCTGCACTGAACAGCTCTGTCACGCCAAGCGAATATTGGCTGCGCTTTACGGGGAGTAAGGTCACTGGTGCAGATGTGGATCGCCAGATGGGCGAAATCCGCGAGATGTTGCTGCAACACGGTCTGGTGGTGCGTTTTCGCAATCAGCGTGCGGTCACGGAAAGTAAGACACAGACCGTGTTCACCGCTGGCCTGATCTTCAACATCGCGTCGGGCGTGATGGCCGCGGTGGGTGCGATTGGCCTGTTGGTGATGGCGTTTGTGAGTGTGTTCGAGCGCCAGCGCGAGATCGGCGTGATGCGTTCGGTGGGCGCGCAGTTACGACACATCGCCGCGCCGTTTTTACTTGAAGGGCTGCTGCTCGCTGCGCTGGCATGGGCAGCAGCTGTGCCGCTCAGTGTTGGGCTGGCGCGTGGTCTGCTGCATATGCTACCATTGGGCAAATGGAGTTTCACCTATCCGCCGGTGGCGACGCTCTACGGGTTGTCGGGTATGCTGATGATCGGCATGTTGGCGAGTTTGTGGCCCTCGATAGCGGCAGGACGTAAGACTGTCAGCGAGATTTTGCGGTATCAGTAGAACTCATTCCACAAGGGTTGTTCATGCCAAATGAAGGCATGAGTAAATACAACTTGAAACGATGTCCGTGAATCACACACGTTTGATATCCCGGATGTGGCTTCGGCTGAGCCTTTCTTCGCCATGATGTGACTCCTTTAGGTTACTTGTTTGGCGTTGAAAGTCTCCATTATTCTAACCCGCCGATCTGTCCAGCCAATTCTGGCACGGAACACAGACGAGATCGACGATAGATTTCCCCCCCACATCCCCCTGATGCTATACTACGGACTCGCCCGCATCCCCTAGTGCCAAGAGAATCAGTCCCATGCCGACCCTCACCCCCCAGCAGTTCAGCGACAAATGGGAGCGCGCCGACCTCAAGGAGCGCGCCAGCTACCAGGAACACTTCATGGACGTCTGCCGCCTGGTGGACCACCCCACGCCCGCCGAGAAAGACCCCGC
>ENA-OSEO01001405-OSEO01001405.1-sediment-metagenome-genome-assembly--contig:-NODE-1405-length-43747-cov-101.964140_pt1 | contig 43747 bp, 33 predicted proteins | sample MGYA00237883_ERZ534232 | MGnify/ENA metagenome assembly ERZ534232 | reverse complement strand
TTAAAGCTCTCGATAGCGGGGGTGAGCCTGTCGGTAAAAATTGGCGAAATAATTGCCCGAGACCGATACTATTCGCTTGCAGGCCAATAAACTTTAAAACTAAAGGGCGTCCCCATTTTCCGCATGGGCGCTTATCGCGGGGCGGCAAGGGTCTTGATGCCCATCGTGTCGATGAGTTTGTTGATATCCGTGGTTTTCAGGTTCAATCCCCCTTCGGAGACCGGCAGCAGCAGGATGCGCTTGCCCTGCAGGGCATCGGCGATGCGCAGCTTGACCAGGGTCTCGCCGCCGCTGCCGGTCAAGGCCTTGTTCATCTCCCGGATGCCTTCGGCTTCGGCCATCCCTTCGGCTTTGATGGCCTGGGCGATGAGAACCTGCTTTTGATAATAAGCATCGGTTTCTATTTTGGCCCGCAGGTATTCTCCATCCACATCCGCCACCATTTTGTTCACTTCCCCCTTGGCATCTTCGATCTTGCGCTTGTACTCTTCCTGGGCCGCCCGCTGGGCCGAGCGGTTTTTTTCCACCCGCTGGTCAGCCACTTTTTTGCCCTCGATGGCCTTCTGATATTCGGAGTTAAAGCGGTAGTCCTTGGTGAGTACGCGCTCGATGATGATGCCCATGGGACCGAGCATATCCTGGAGTACCTGCTTGGCGTTGAGGGCTTTGGTTTCGCGGCGGTCAGCCACGTAAAATTCCTCGGTTTTCAGCTCGCCGAAGATGTCGCGCGGTTTGCTGCGAGCCACCGTGCGAACGATTTTCTCCTTCAGGATTTGGTTGTCCCTGGCCACGTTTTGCAGGATAAACGGAGCCCGCAGCGGATCGATGCGATAGGCAATAATTACGTCCAGGCCGATGTCGTTGCCGTCGATGGTCTTAAACAGCAGGTCATCGCGTATATTTCGGTCGCCCCGCTGGCTGCTTACGGTCATTTCCAGGTTGACGAGCTTGGTGTCGAACGTATGCCAGTCGTTGACGAAAGGCAAAAAAAAGTAGGTGGAGCCGGGCGCGTAAACACGCTCTTCCACGCCTTTGGGATTGAAAAGCCCCAGTTTTACGGTGCGCACTCCCACTTCGGTGGCCCCGGTGGAATGGGGAACACATCCGGCAAACGGGGCAACGGCCACCATCAGGAAAATGAGCGTCGTGAGGCGTTTCATTTTTTTTCTCCCTGTCGCACTTCAAAAAGTTTCAACGTATATTCCAGTCTCAGCGGATTGACGCCGTCGGGGCCATCGCTGGGGAGAATCAAGGCATCGATCCCTTTGTATACGTCGGCCATCTTCAGTCCCACCATACGCTCGGCGCCCTCGCCTTCCATGGCTTCGTTTTTCAGCTTCACCCGTTCGGCCTCGGCCAGCTTTACCAGCAAATCGGCTTCGGCGGTTTTCTTCCGTGTGTACAGCTCCTTCTCGGCCCGCTGGCGGGTGACGTACGCCTTGCCTTCCTCGAGCTTGACATCTACGGAAGCCTTGCCCTCCTGGATGATTTTTGTCAGGATCGCTTCCTCAGCGGCGGCCCGAGCCTCAGCCTGATTTTTAAAAACCATCTGGTCTTTGAGCTTTTTTTCCTCGATGTTACGCTGAATTTCCGGGCTGTACTTGAAATAGCGCACCAGTACATGTTCGACTTTCATCCCCTTGGGCTCCAGTTCGCTGTTGAGCAATTTTCTGGCGGCCTCGGCCTGTCGCACGCGAAGAGGGCTGTTGTAAAATTCCTCTGTGGTCAATTCGCCCAGGGTGGCCTTGAGAATGGGTTCGGCCTTGGGGATGATGCCGTTGTTTTCGAAAAGTGTCCCGGGACCGATCATGGTAAAAACCCGGTAGGGATCGACGATGCGGTATAGAATGGATACATCCACATCCACGAAAAATCCGTCAGAGGTCTGGATGTGGGCCACCTTCTCAAGCCTTGAGCCTTTGGCGGCGGTAGGCGGGTTTTCGGTGAGTTCCAGCACCTGAATGCCGCGCGGCAACCGGTGCATCTGATGGATGCCGAAGGGCAGAACCAGGTGCAGACCGGCACCGTAAATTTCCTTGTGCACGCCTCGGCCCGGGCCGAAGCGCACCAACTTGATGCCGAACTCATCGGGCTGTACATAAACAAAAAAGAGACTGTAAACAGCCGCCAGGGCAAGGGCCGGGATCACCAGGAATCGCAGCTTTCCGAACCAAAGAAATCGGGGGATTTTGATGCGGGCTTTGAGGTCATGCAGATTCGACAGGGCGACAGGTGCGGGACCGGCCATGGGCGCCTCCTTTGGCAAAAAAATCTGTCGGGTCAGGAGTTCACACGGAACAGGAATGTAATTCTGGGATGGAGCAGTATGCAAAAAATTGCTTTGTGAGTCAACAGCTATTCCGCTTTTTTATGTGAGCTTTTGACTTTCTGATCCGACACGGGTATAGAAACACCAGGGATAGACCGTTTCCCTCTCCCAACACTGCAGGAAGATGAAAAAGGCGCAAGGATAAATTATGATCAAGCAAACCAGGCCGATAATTCTGCTGTCTGTCTTGTTTTTCTTCGCCTGTGCAGGACAAAGCGCCCTACAAAGGCAACCCGAGCACCTCGGCACGGCCATGAGCGAGCTGAGAAAAGGCATGTCGTGGTATCAAAAAGGATGTGACCGACGGGCCATGGAACATTTTTCCAAAGCCCACGAACTCTTTTCTCTATCAGACCGAATGGACGGCGTCGCCATGGCGCTCAACAACATGGCCAACATCTACCGGGTGCGGGGAGATATTCAGAGCGCGCTTTTGCTTTACAAGGAGTCGTCCGACATCTACTTTGAACTGGGCGACAGGCAGGGTTTTGCCCAGTCCCTGTCAAATCTGGCCGCCGTGATGATCGATGCAAATCGACTGGAGGAGGCGCAGCAGGTGATCGATCAGGCCGAAGCCGCCGCAGACGGAAAGGGAAAGCCTTATCTTTCGGCCTTGAAAAACCGAGGTATTCTATTTCTCCGCAAAAATGAGTTCGAGCGCGCCGAGGAAGTTCTGCAGCGGGTTCTTAAAATGACGGACCGTTCCAGTCTGACCGAATATGCAGCAATCCGCGTGGCCATCGGACAGTTGATGATGAAAACAGGCCGGCATGAAAGCGCGGTCGCCTATCTCCAGGAAGCTCTCCAGGCCGACCGCGAATCGGAAAATTTCGCCGAAACAGCCGAAACGCTGGCGGACCTGGGGTCCCTTTATGAAATCCTTCAACAGGATGGGCCGGCCGTTAATTGTTACAAAAGGAGCCTTAAGATTTTTGCTTTGATGGAAAAAAAGCAAAAAGTGGACGCGTTGTATGAGCGACTCAAGAGGCTGTCTGAACGCACAGGAAGCGATTTGAGCCTTATTGATCATTTCCTCGAAAGATGGCGCAGCGGGGAGGCATCCATCCGTCCTTGCAGATAACGATCAGGGGTTCACAGGTTCAGCGTTCACCGTCCATGTGCATGGGTGAAAACGGTTTCGGCCGAAGAAGCGGTTCAGGGGCATCCTTGAGGGCGATATCTTCGTTTTCGATTTCTTCTAAGGGCTGTGATTCGGGAATTTCTTGCACTTTATTCAACCGGTGTTCGATAACCCGGGTGCGCACCTCGGCTTGATCAATGGAATTGCTGGCCTCCTGCAGCTTCCTTTTTGTTCTGGCGAGGACGCTGCCGAATTTACCGAATTCCGTTTTGACCGCCCCCAGCAGTTCCCAGACTTCGCTCGACCTTTTTTCAATCGCTAAAGTTCTGAATCCCATCTGGAGGCTGTTCAGCAGCGCAGCCAGTGTGGTGGGTCCGCTGACTACGACACGGTACTGCCGCTGCAAAAAATCGCACAAACCCGGTATGCGCAAAACCTCGGCATACAGACCTTCAACAGGCAAAAACATGATCGCAAAATCCGTTGTCCCGGGTGGATCGATGTACTTTTCCCGAATTGCCTTTGCCTCCATCTTGATTCGTGTTTCCAGGTTTTTGATCGACCGCTGCGCCAGTTCCCGGTCTGCTTTCTCCTGGGCATCCACGAGGCGATGGTAGTCTTCCTGGGGAAATTTCGAATCGATGGGCATCCAGACCACCGCTTCTTTGTCCGGGCTGTGCCCCGGCAGTTTGATTGCAAACTCCACGCGCTCGGCGCCGGCTCGCTTCGTCGCCACGTTTGTCGCATACTGATCCGGGGTCAATATCTGCTCGAGAATGGCGGCCAGACGGATTTCTCCCCAGGTGCCTCGTGTTTTTACGTTCGTGAGCACTTTTTTCAGGTCGCCCACGCCGTGTGCCAGCGAGCGCATCTCTCCCAGCCCCATGTACACCTGCTCCAGCCGTTCTCCGACCTGCTTGAAGGATTCTCCGATACGCTTTTCGAGCGTCGAATGCAGTTTTTCATCGACGATCGCCTTCATCTCGTCGAGTTTTTTGTCATTTTTTTCCAGCATTGACCGCAGCTGGTAATCCAGGGCCCTGCGCATGGTTTCCATCTTCTCCTCGTTCAGCCTGGTCAAATCCCCTAGTTGCCTGGCAAAGGAATCAAGTTGATCTTTCTGCATCCCCGAATGTTCGCGCATGCGTTGAAGAAAAAAATCGTTCGATTCTCTAAGTGACCTGCCGAGCTCTTCACGGGCCATTTTTGCGCTTGCGGCGGTTTCTATTCTATTTCTGGAGACTTGCTCATTCATCGCCTGCTCCGTATGGTCCAGTTTTATTTCGAGGGCTCTTCGCGCGTCTTTTACTTGCGCCAAAATCTCCTGCTGTCTTTTGTTTGTTTTCCAAAGCAAAAGAAAAACGAGAAATGCAGGCAATAAGGCAAGGAAAGCCAAGAAACCGGCTATCCACAGAGTGTCTGTTGGAAAAATCATGGGAGCTTTTTATTCTCCGAAAGAGCGGCAAAGGGTAATTGTCCGGCCAAAGAAACCGCCTTTTCAGCCTCAATGAAAAGATCGGGGCCGATGGGCCGGGCAGTCGAATCCATGCATAAATAAAAAATTATAGAAAAAAAATAGGGTGGGAGTCAAGCTCGAAACCGGGTGTGCGGCGCTGTTTTCGCAACCCCGAATTTTCTTAACTTGTTGACTTTTTGTGTTTTTTCTGATTCTAATCAATTGTTGAAACAACGGGAGAAACCCTATGGACGCTAGTATAAAACTCTATCCGATCGGTATTATAAACAAAAAGGAAGAACCCGGGACCATTCGGATATACGAAAGATACAGGGATGCGCTGTTGGGCCTGGATCAATTTTCCCACATTCAAGTTTTTTACTGGTTCCACCGGAACGATACATCCGATAGGCGCAACATTCTTCAGGTTCATCCAAAAAAAAATGAAAACAATCCCCTTACCGGGGTTTTTGCAACCCATTCCCCGTTTCGACCCAACCTTATCGGTCTGTCCATCTGTCGAATCATCAGGATCATAAATGGCGATGTGGTCATAGACAAAATCGACGCTCTGGACGGCTCTCCCGTGATTGACATCAAGTCCTTTGTTCCGAGCCGCATCAGGCCGTCTGAACTCCGTATGCCTCGATGGGCGCAAATTTGAGTGTATAAAAATGCTTATCGATCTTCACGGACGACTCGAGCGGATCACCTACACGAATGAGGAAAGCGGATTTACCGTCGCCAAGGTCGCCGTTGACGGATATCGGGAACTGGTGACGGTGGTGGCGGATCTCGTGGCTCCCACGCTCGGTGAAATCCTTAAGATGAAAGGGACCTGGGTCCATCATCCGAAATATGGAAAACAATTTAAGGTGATCCAGCATGAAACAGCGGTTCCGGCAACGATCGAAGGCATTCGAAAATATCTGGGATCCGGGCTGATCCGAGGGATCGGACCGGAAATTGCCGGACGGATCATAGAAAAATTCGGGGAAAAATCCCTGGAGATCATCGAAGAGGCTCCGGAAAAACTTGCCGAGATTCGGGGGATAGGGAAAAAAAGGATCGCCACCATCATCGAGGCATGGGAGCAGCAGCGTGAAATTCGAAATGTTATGCTTTTTCTTCATGCCCATGCAGTGAGTTCCGCCTATGCCATGAAGATCTTCAAACAGTATGGACATCGATCCATATCCGTCGTCAAAAGCAATCCTTACCGGCTTGCGACGGATATATTCGGGATCGGATTTTTGACCGCCGATCGAATCGCGGAAAAACTGGGCTTTACGAAGGAATCGCCTGCAAGGGTCGCAGCCGGCATCCTGTATGTGCTCAACGGGCTGGCGGAAGAAGGACATCTATTTTATCCCTACCACCCCCTGATCGAAAATTGCAAAGAGACGCTGCAGGTCGATCGGGACATCGTGATCCGGGCCGTGGGTGATCTCGCAATGGAGAAACGTATCGTCATCGACGATCTAAGCCACAGACTTGACCCATCGGATGCGAGCAACCAGTCGGTTTATCCGGCGGTTTATCTGACCCAATACCATGTCTGTGAGACCGGAATCGCCTCAAAGCTTAAGTCTTTGTGCGCCTGTTCAAAATCGATTCGAATAATCGATGCGAACCGAGCGGTCGATTGGGTGCAGCGGCAGCTGGATATCCGGCTGGCTGAAAAGCAGAAGGAAGCGATTCAACATGCCGTCGAAAGCAAGGTGATGGTCATTACCGGCGGACCGGGGACCGGAAAAACAACCATCATTCAGGCCATCGTGAAGATTTTTTCACGGGTCACAAAAAACATCGATCTGGCATCGCCTACCGGCCGCTCTGCGAAACGGATGAGCGAGGCCACGAAGCGCGAGGCAAAAACCATTCATCGCCTTCTCGAATACAATTTTCAGAAGGGCGGATTTCAGAAAAACGAAGAAAAACCCCTCAAATGCGATCTGCTGATCATTGATGAAGCATCGATGGTGGACGCGGTTATCATGCACCATCTCCTGAAAGCACTTCCTTCTTATACAACGCTTCTGCTGGTCGGTGACGTCAACCAGCTCCCTTCGGTCGGTCCCGGCAATGTCCTGGGTGATATTATCGCATCCGGTTTTGTTCCCACAATAAAACTCGACGAGATTTTTCGTCAGGCAAAGGAAAGCCGGATCATCGTCAACGCCCACTGTATCAACAAGGGTCTGGTGCCGTCTTTTAAAACAGGGCGCGGTCGCGGAGACTGTTTTTTTATTGAAGAGGAAAATCCGGAGAAGGTTCTTCAACTCATCGTCGAATTGACCAAAGAGCGTATCCCTGTATACTTTGGTTTCGATTCGATAGAGGATATTCAAGTCCTGACACCCATGCACAGGGGGCTTGTCGGCGCTTCGAACCTGAATCAGGTACTGCAAAAGGCGCTGAATCCGGGCGAGCAGTGCCTGAGCCGGGGGGGCGCTTTTTTTAAGCCCGGGGATAAGGTCATGCAGATAATCAACAACTATGACAAGGAGGTGTTTAACGGCGATATCGGCAGGGTATTGCGTATCGACACGGACGATCATCGGCTGGTTGTTGTTTTCGACGGCAGACAGGTCGTTTACGATTTTATGGAACTCGATGATCTCGTGCTGGCGTATGCAATTTCGGTGCATAAATCGCAGGGATCCGAATACCCGGCCGTGGTCATTCCCATTCTGACACAGCACTATACCATGCTTCAGCGCAATTTAATTTACACGGCGGTTACTAGGGGAAGGCGTCTGGTCGTAATGGTGGGAATGAAAAAAGCCCTGGCGATCGCCGTGAAAAACGACAAGCCTCAAAATCGCCACACCCATCTGCGAAACCGGTTGATGGAATAACCGGCGCGGCGTACCCGCTTTCCCGAAAAAGGAAAAAGCCGGGCATATTTTTTGACTCCCGCAACGGTTTGTGATAAAATAAAAAATGTATGTTTGCGAATTTCTGAAATGCAATAGTGAGAGAGGAGCCCTATCATGCCTATTATTGCTATTTCCAGGGGAAGTTATCGCCGGGGGAAAGAGGTGGCGGAGAAGGTGGCCGACAAACTCGCATATACTTGCATCGACAGGGATTTGCTCATTACCGAGATGGGTGAATTCCATCTGCCTGAAATCAAGCTCGTGCGAAATATTCACGATGCCACTTCCGTTTTAGACCGATTTTCCCATGGCAAGGAACGATACATCGCATCGATCCAGTCGGCCATTTTAAAGCACTGCAGAAAAAACAATGTCGTATACCACGGGCTCGCCGGGCATTTTTTTGTAAAAGACGTTTCCCATGCCTTCAAAATACGGATCATCTCGGACCTCGAAATTCGCGTCAGAGAGGAAATGGAGCGTGAAAAGATTTCGGCCCAGGAGGCGCGCTATATCTTGAAAAAAGATGATGAGGAACGAAGAAAATGGGCGCTTTTTCTTTACGGCATCGACATCGAGGATTCCGACCTGTACGACATGGTGGTTAAAATCGGTGCCATAACCGCTGATGACGCCATGAATATCATCGCAAACGCCGTCAGGCTGCCGTGCTTTCAGCCGACACCCGATTCGCAGCAAAAAATCGACGATCTGGCTTTGGCGGCGGATGTTCGGGTGGCGCTCTTTGAATATCCCAATGCAACCATCAGTGTACATAAGGGGAGTGTCCATGTCGGACTGAAGGCACCTGTGGATCAACGAGAGGCCATTGCGGCCAATATCGAAAAAATTTTAAGCCGGATCGATGGTGTTGCGGCGGTAGACGTACACATAGAACCTTATTTTTAATAAATCGCAACAGTTCAGTTGCAGGGCTTGATGGATAAAAGGCTCGTGCGATTCAGGCAATGGACAAGATTTGATGATAGCTGGGAGAAGCCGTGGGTCCACCGTCCACATGGGCTGACAGGTATATTGACAAGAAGCGCACCGCCGAAGAAGCTATTTTACGCATCCGGCCGGGGAATCGGGTCTTCATCGGGTCCTGTTGCGGCGAACCGCAACATCTTGTAAGAGCGCTTTCCGAGGCTGCCGGCCGACTCAAGGATATCGAGATCAGTCGCCTCTTATCCCTGGAAACCATACCGCTCACCCTGATCGCCAACAAATCCCGGGACAGCCTCAATATCCGTTCGTTCTATCTTGGCTCTGCAAAAACCCGGAGCCTGGATAGAAACAAGCGTTTTTTTACCCCCATGAATCTGTCTGTCATTCCGCGGCTGTTCAAAAGCCGGCTGTTGCCGGTGCATGTCGCGCTCATTCAGGTATCTCCGCCCGACGATTTCGGCTGGATGAGCCTTGGTGTTTCGGTGGATGTAACCCTTGCAGCGGCCATGTCGGCCGACTTTGTCATCGCCCAGGTCAATTCAAAAATGCCCCGGGTTCTGGGGCGCAGTTTTATCCATGTCAACGATGTTGCCGCGATCGTTGAACACGACGAGGAGCTTTTAACGGTGGGCGAAATCCCTGAACTGGAGTCGGCCAACACCATGGGCAGGATCATCGCCAGGCTCATCGAAGACGGCTCGACCCTGCAGATCAGTGCCGGCACGACGCCGCAGGCAATCCTGTTTGCGCTTTCGAATAAAAACGACCTGGGGATACACACCCAGTACATGACGGACGACATCATGCGCCTTTTCAGCCGGGGCGTTATTACAAACCGAAAGAAAGGATTCAACGAGGGCAAGATTATCGCAAGCACGGCGTTGGGGACCAGAGATCTGTATGAGTTTCTCCATGATAATCCGGCCGTAGAATTTCATCCGTCCGATTACGTGAATTCTCCGGACATTATCGCCCGCCACAATCGCATGGTCTCCATGAATGTCATACTGGCGATAGATTTGACAGGACAGGTGGCCGCTGATGCAGTTGCCTACAATCTTTTTTCGGGTGTTACGGGGATCCTCGATTTCATTCGAGGCACGATGATGTCCACCGGGGGAAAATCGATCCTGTTGCTCCCATCGACAAACGTTAAAAGCACGAAAAGTCGAATCGTCCCGGCGCTTGAGGGGTCGTCCGTCGTCGTACCACGGGGCGATGTGCAATTTGTGGCGACCGAATACGGAGTGGTGAACCTGTTTGGAAAAAGCCTTCAGGAAAGAGCCATGGAGCTCATCAGCATCGCCCATCCGGCTTTTCGTGATGAGCTTTTCCATCATGCAAAACAGATGGGGCTCATTGCAGGATATCGGATGCTGAACGAATCGATAAGGAGTATATATCCGTATCAACTCGAACAGACACTGCAGATCGGGGATCAAGCAGTGACCATTCGGCCGGCGAAGCCGATCGATGCGAGAAGAATACAGGAGCATTTTTACAACCTGGATAAAAATGATATCATATCGCGGTTTTTTTATGAGAGGGAGAGCTTTGAACTCAAGGAAGCGGAAGAGCTGTCACAAATCGACTACATCAAAAGCCTGACCATCATTGCCCTGATCGGGGAAAACGGCTTCGGCAAGGTCGTGGGCATCGGAGAGTACCTTCTGGTCGAAAAAAAGAATATGGCTGAAATTGCGCTTTCGATCCACAAGGAATTCCAGGGTAAGGGGCTGGGCAGGGCCCTTATCCACAAACTGGCTGAAACCGCCAGAGGAAACGGGATATCCGGCCTGTTGGCCTATACATCGATAAACAATCTGGGAATGATTCGGTTGTTTGAAACATTGCCTTATTCCGTGTCCTCATCCTTTGACGGGGACATCGTGACATTAAGCTGCAGATTCGACGAAATCGTTACCTGAACCGACGCCGTGACCCTGTGCCCGCATACCGGAGATGGCACCGATATCGGCAGGCAAAAACGGCAAAATTGCGTGGTCTGTATTCGAGTGAAGGAAACAGCATGAACCATTACAGCATCTTATTTCTTCCCCACAATATCGAGATTCAAGTTGAGCAAGGGCAGGTGCTGCTGCGGGCAGCCATGGAAGCGGGGGTACATATCAACGCTTCCTGCGGAGGAGAAGGCGTATGCGGAAAATGCCGTGTCCTTATTGAAAAAGGGGAGGTTTCGGGCGGCGTTTCCGAAAAACTGGATCAAAAGGATCTGGAGCAAGGCTTCCGTTTCGCCTGCAAGACTTCGGTACTCAGTGATCTGGTGGTTCGCATTCCGGTGGAATCTTCCGTTGATGCCGGCGTTCTTAAAATGCAGGCCACCCCTCGGCGAACCGCACGCATCGAGCAGATGGATTTTGATGAACTGAAAGAAAAAGGGCTTTTCGTCCCGCCCGTGGAAAAAAAATATCTGGAACTTCCCGGTCCTTCCTGCAATGACAATCTGTCGGATTTGACCCGGCTTTTCACACAGCTCAAACACCAATACAACGAACACAATCTCGAAGTATCGTTGCCCGTAATCCGCAAGATTCCCGATGTGCTCAGAGAGGATGGGTTCAGGGTCACCGCGACGCTTGCCAGACCCGTTCGGCCAAACGGTAGAACGCGCATCATCAACATTCAGGCCGGAGATACCACGGACCGCAATTACGGGATCGCCATGGACATCGGAACCACGACCATTTACGGCCAGCTCATCGACTTGAAAACAGGCTGCGTTCACGCCGAATCGGGGGATTTTAACGGCCAGATCAGTTATGGTGAGGATGTCATCAGCAGGATCGTCTTTGCGGAAAAACCGGGCGGGCTAAAAAAGCTTCATGACGTCGTCATCAAGACAATCAATAAAATTATCGGTGAAATGATTCAACAGGCAGGCATCGATCCGGAAGAGATTTCCACCATCACGCTGGCCGGAAACACCACGATGACCCAGCTTATGCTCGAGATCAATCCCAAGTATATTCGCAGAGCTCCTTACGTGCCGGCCGCCAATGTCTATCCGCCCATCCGGGCATCGGATTTGGGGATAGCTCTCGGAAACCATGTTACGGCGCTGGTCTACCCGGAGGTATCCAGCTATGTCGGGGGGGATATCGTCGCGGGAGTCATGGGTTCCGGCATGTACCGAACGGATCTGCTGAGCCTTTATATGGATATCGGAACAAACGCCGAAATCGTAATCGGCAACAAGGAATGGTTTGCCTGCGCGGCCTGTTCGGCCGGTCCCGCTTTCGAAGGCGGCGGCATTAAATTCGGCATGCGGGCCACCACCGGTGCGATTGAAGATTTTTCCATGGATCCGATAACGCTCGAGCCCATGAACATTACCATCGGCAATGTCCGCCCCAAAGGAATCTGCGGTTCCGGATTGATTACAATTGTCGCAACCATGTTTGAAATGGGCGTTATCGACAACAGGGGAAAGTTCGACAGGGATCTAAATACCCCTCGAATTCGTAAAACCGAAAATATCTATGAATACGTCCTTGCATGGGCTGATGAAACCCAAATCGACAGGGACATCGTCCTTACGGAACCGGATATCGACAATCTCATTCGTGCAAAAGGCGCGATGTACAGCGGATGTTTGACGCTTCTCGAAGAGGTCGGCCTCCATATCAAACAGGTGGAGCGGCTTTATCTGGCCGGAGGCTTCGGCAGTTACGTGGACCTTGAAAAGGCGATGACCATCGGTTTGCTCCCCGAAATAGAGCATGGCAAAATCATTTTTATCGGCAACGGTTCACTCATGGGTGCAAAAATGAGTGCGCTGACCAATCGCATCCGCAGAGACGTAGTCGACGTGCTTCGAAAAATGACAAATTTCGAGCTATCGGAAACGCCTTCCTATATGGACAATTATGTGGCCTCACTCTTTCTTCCTCACACGGATTTAAACCAATTTCCCAAATTAAATAACCGTCTTAAGGCGCGGCGTTCCATGAGAATTTGAAAAAACGCCGCTCATGAAAGCATCGTTTCCCAGGGGACTTCGCATTTTGCACACCGATTTGATCAAAAGCCATAACACCTAAAATAAATCCGTATTTTAACCGATTATTTTCAGGATTGATTTCTTATAAAATCTGGGTGAGTTACTATCGATCAATCCATGTATTTATGGTTGCAGACAGACATTCCGCCCATGTCGAATCGGAATGAACCTTGTTTTCGTACGGCGTCTGATGTTTGCAGCAGCGGAGATATTATTCAATCGTTTTCAAGAGAGGTCTATTGACAACGTCGTCGTTTCACTTTACAAATCAAAATTCTACAAAATTTTTAAACCGGCTGCTCTCACGAAATATTGTTGTCAAATCCCTTGCAATGCAAAGGGATCGTATTTTCCCGTCGAAGGGATCGGGTGTAGCTTATAAAAACCGTAGAGTGTGTTTTGGTTCCAATCGGAATTGATTTGCAAGGTTCAGGAAAGGAGGCGTGATAATTGCTTATGAGGCGGGCCCCGGTATGTAAAACCGAATAAGGCTTCGGGTTCCATTCGCACCCGTGGGTATCAAAATCATACAGACGGAAGGAGGTAACTTTGGGCTTTGAAACTTTTAAAGAGACCTATACCGGCCGCATAAGGCCTATCGTTATGGGAAAAGGGGAAAATGCCGTTTCTGTCGGCGGAGAGACGTGTTATCCATTTTACCGTTTTGAAGGAGAAATGCCCAACAAGCCCAAAATCGCAATGGAGATCTGGGATATCGAACCTGTGGACTGGCCGGCCTCGGTTCTCGGCCACTTCAGAGATGTCGTCGCGGATCCTGCGGCCTGGGCGAAGAAATGCGCTGAAAAATATGGGGCCAATCTGATCGCCCTTCAACTCAAGAGCACAGACCCGAACGACCGCAATGCCAGTCCGGCGGATGCCGCCGTCACGGTAAAAAAGGTTCTTCAGGCCGTCGATGTTCCGATTATCGTATGGGGCACGGCCAATGTCCAGAAAGATGAAGAGGTTTTCAAGAAAGTAGCCGAAGAATGCAGGGATACAGGCTTGATCATCGGCCCCGTGGAAGATAAGAACCACAAAGGAATCGGCGCCAGTGCCATGGGGTTCGGACATATGGTGATCGCTTCCTCTCCCATCGACGTCAATCTCGCCAAACAGGTGAATATCCTTCTCGAAAACCTGGGCGTTCCAACAGACCGGATGATTATCGATCCGACCACCGGCGGTCTGGGATATGGGCTCGAATATACCTATTCCGTTATGGAGCGCATCCGGATGGCGGCGCTGACACAAAGCGACGATAAGTTGCAGCTGCCGATCATAAACAACCTGGGAAACGAGATATGGAAATGCAAAGAAGCGAAACTTTCGGCAGAAGAAGCGCCTGCTCTGGGAGATCCTGAGAAAAGAGGCATTTTGATGGAAGCGGTAGCCGCGATCTGCTATCTTTTGGCAGGCTCGGATGTTCTGATCATGCGGCATCCCGAAGCGATCCGCCTGGTTAAATCGTTCATCGACCTGGCCTTGGAAGGCGGAATGGCGACCGGCGTTGCCCCGATACAGAAAATATTGCCAGAGGTCAACACCGACTACGCCGCTCTGTCTCCGACTCCGAATTTGGCCTTCGATGAGGAAAAGCCGAAAAAAGCAGCCCCTCCCGCAAAAAAAGATAAACCGCCTGAACCGCCCAAGGCCGCCGAGGTGAAAAGAACCGTGGCGGTTGAAAAACCGGAGGTCGCCGCGGCGGAACCCCCGCCGGCAAAAGAAAAAGCCCCATCGGAAAGCGACGAGGCTGCGCAAGCGGCGTTGAAGGCAAAAATAGAATCGGAGGTGGCGGCCAGGCTCGAGGCTGATGTAAAGGCAACCATAGAAGCGAAAATGAAGGCCGAAGCCGAAGAAAAGGCAAAGGCGGAAGCCGAGATGAAAGCCAATGCAGAGGCCGAAGCCAAACTAAAGGCCGATGAACTGGCGGCGAGGTTCAAAGCCGACGAAGAAGCCATCCGAAAAAAACGGGTTGAAGAGAGAGAGGCTTTCCGCGCCGAGAAAAAAGCGGTTTTGGAAAAAACCATAAGGGTCGAAGAAAGATCCAACCTGGAAAAAATACTTATGAATCTCAACAGGATTCATCGGCGGGCCGCATGATAAACTCTCTGCCGCCATCGGAAAGACAGGTTCGACCGTGCGGGCCACGGCGCCGTATGGGAATGGAAAAGACTTTCCTGAAGCAACGGCGGAGGATTATCCGGTAGTTAATGAAAATCATCCATAAAGGAGTGGTACATGTCTAGATTAGTCGCATTTGCAGCCATTCAAGGCGCCTACAACATCGTCTCGAAAGTCGAAGGGGAATACAAAAAGGCGCTTGCCACCTACAATGCGGATGTCAAAGTCGGATTTCCGAACACGGCCTATTACCTGCCCGTGATCTATTCGCTGCTCGGCATCAAAGTGGAAACTCTGGAAGACATCAAAAAACCTCTTGATTTCGCCAGGGGGCTTTTGCCTCCCCACATCAAAGGCTCTCACCATTTGCCGTATTTAGGACCCCTTTTGGACGCGGGAATGGCGGCGCTTTTTGCTTTTGAGATCAAGGAAGTCCTGCGTTATCTGAATGAACCGGACTTTTATCTCCATTCCGAGGATATTGACGAGGACGGCGGAAAAATCTGGCTTGGTGCAGCGGATGACACGGTTTTTCGAAAACGGGGCGTCGAGTTCGTCGACGGTTCTGCGCCCGGCTTTGCGGCCATTGTCGGTTCTGCGCCGAATCCGGAAATAGCGAAGATGATCGTGGAAGAATATCAGAAAAGGAGCCTTTATATTTTTTGCGCCGCAAACCAGAACGGAACCACGTTGTGTCAGCAGCTCCTGGAGGCGGGCGTTCAGATCGGCTGGAACACGCGGATCGTGCCTTTCGGTCCGGATATCTCGTCGGCTATTTTTGCATTGGGGTTTGCGAACCGGGCCGCCATGGCATTCGGCGGAATTCAACCGGGCGATTATAAACGAATTCTTCTTTACAACAAAAATCGCATTTTCGCTTTCGTCAACGCCCTGGGGGATGTCAACGCCGAGTGGGCGGCGGCTGCCGCAGGGTGTGTCAACTGGGGGTTTCCGACCCTTGCAGATACCGACGTTCCCGAAATACTCCCGACAGGCGTATGCACGTATGAACATGTCGTTGCAAACGTGCCCCACGAAAACCTGGTCCAGCGCTCCGTAGAAGTGAGAGGACTCAAGGTGACCGTTTCCTCCATCGAAATTCCCTGTTCCTTCGGACCGGCCTACGAAGGGGAGCGTGTCAGAGGGCCAGACCTGTTTTGCCAGATGGGAGGGGGAAAGACCCAGTGCACCGAACTCGTAAAGAGGGCCGAAATGAATGAAATCGAAGACGGAAAGACCGTCATCATCGGCCCGGACATCGGTGATCTCAAAGAGGGGGGCGTGCTTCCCCTCGGCATCTTCGTTCAGGTTGCCGGCCGCGAATTCCAGACGGATTTCGAACCGATTCTGGAGCGCCAGATCCATCATCTGGTAAACTACATCCAGGGGATCATGCACATCGGCCAGCGCAATATCTCATGGATACGCGTCAGCAAAGGGGCCGTGGAAAAAGGATTTTCCCTCAAGCACCTCGGTGTTGTTTTGCATGCCAAATACCATCAGGACTTTAAAAAGATCGTAGACAAGGTCCAGGTGACACTTTACACCAAAAAAGAAGATGTCGACAAATTGACGAAAAGGGCGGTCGCGGACTACAGGTTGAGAGACGAACGGGTGGAAAACATGACCGACGAGGGGGAGCCCATTTATTACTCCTGCACCCTGTGCCAGTCTTTTGCACCCAATCATGTCTGTACGGTGAGCCCGGAGAGAACCGGTTTGTGCGGAGCTTATAACTGGATGGACTGCAAGGCTTCCTTTGAGATCAATCCAACCGGGCCGAATCAGCCTATTGAAAAAGGGGAATGCCTGGATCCCCGCCTGGGGCAGTGGAAAGGGGTCAATGAGTTTGTATATAAGGCATCCCGAGGAGCCGTCGATCACTACAATTTCTATTCCCTGGTCAAGGATCCGATGACGACCTGCGGATGCTGCGAATGTATCGCCGCAGTGCTGCCGTCCAGCAACGGCGTGATGACGGTCAACCGGGAATATGCCGGAGATACACCCTGCGGCATGAAGTTCACCACATTGGCCGGCGTCATGGGCGGTGGCGCGTCTTCAGCCGGTTTTGTCGGCCATTCGAAGTACAATATCACCCAGCGGAAGTTTATCCTGGGAGACGGAGGGCTGCTGCGGATGGTCTGGATGCCGAAAATGCTTAAAGAGGAAATAAAAGAAAGGCTTGAGAAGCGCGGAGAAGAATTGGGCTACCCTGGTTTTTACGATATGATCGCAGATGAGACCGTCGGCACTACGGAAGAGGAAATTTTAGCCTTCCTCAGGGAAAAGGGACATCCGGCACTATCCATGGAACCGATCATTACAGAATAATCACGGCAGGGTCATACGGACTGAAAAATGTCCAATACGCCTTGCAGCCTGCAAAACTTGCACGGACCACTTTAGATCAAGGAGAAAAATATGGCGCTTACCGGAATTCAGATTTTTAAGCTCCTTCCGAAAACCAACTGCGGTGAATGCGGCGTTCCCACATGCCTGGCGTTTGCAATGAATCTGGCGTCAGGAAAAGCGGAACTGGATTCCTGTCCGTACGTTTCGGATGAATCACGAGAAAAACTGGCGGAAGCCTCTGCGCCTCCGATCCGTCCGGTGAAAATCGGCAAGGGAGTTCGTTCGCTTACATGCGGCGGGGAAACGGTTCTATATCGCCATGAAAAAACCTTTTATAACGCGCCCGGGATTGCCGCGATGATCGGTTCGGACATTTCAACCGAAGATCTTGCGCTGAAGCTCAAGGCGTGGAATGCCATGCAGTATGAACGGGTCGGGCTGACGCTTCGGCCCGAATTGATCGCTTTAAAGGATGTCGGCGGTAATAAGGAATCATTTGCAGCTGCCGCCAAAACGATTGCCGAGACATCGGAATTCAACGTTATTCTTATGACCGAAGATGCGGAGGTTATGACAGCCGGAATCGAAGCCTGTAAATTTAAAAAACCGCTTTTGTATGCGGCAACCGCGGCCAACATAGACCGGCTTGCCGGCCTCGCAAAGGAAAATGAACTTCCCCTTGCGGTAAAGGCGGAGTCCATTGGGGCTCTGATCCCCTTGGTTCAAAGGCTGATCGATATAGGGCTGAAAGATATTGTGCTGGATTCGGGGTCCAGAGAAATCAAGCAATCCCTGGAGGACCTGGTCGCCATTCGGCGTGCCGCGCTAAAAGCCGGAAACAGAACGGTCGGTTTTCCCGTCATCAGTTTTCCATGCGAGATGACGGCTGATCTGGCGATGGAAACCCTGATCGCATCGATGCATATCGCCAAGTATGCCGGATTGCTGGTGCTGTCGGATTTTTCCGGAGAAAGCCTTTTTCCGCTTCTGCTCGAGCGCCTGAACATCTTTACCGATCCCCAGCGGCCCATGACGGTTACCGAGGGTATTTACGAAATCGGCAGCCCGAATGAAAACTCACCGGTCATGCTCACAACCAACTTCGCCCTGACGTATTTTATCGTTTCCGGAGAGATCGAGGGGAGCAGGGTTCCGACATGGCTCTTGATCAAGGATTCGGAAGGGCTGTCCGTCATGACCGCATGGGCGGCCGGTAAGTTTTCTGGCGACGACGTCGGGGTGTTTGTTAAAAAATGCGGGATCATGGACAAAATCAAACACAAGGAACTCATCATCCCCGGCTATGCCGCCGCGATTGCCGGAGATGTTGAAGAGGAACTGGAGGGATGGACGATTCACGTGGGGCCCCGAGAGGCCGCCCATATTCCCGCATACTTGAAGTCCAAGTAAAAAAATATAAAATGCCCTGGATGTGGAACAAGTCCGGCGGCCGATAAAACGGTCTGATGGGCTGGCAGGGCTTTTAAAAGAGGTTGTCGTTGAAGTCAATGCCGACGACAGAAAGGGGGAGTTATGCTTCTTATCGGGGAAAGCTTAAATGTCATGTCCAAAAAAATCGGACAGGCTTTCAAGGATCGCGACGCAAAACCGATTCAAGAAGAAGCGCTTTTTCAGAAGGGAAAGGGGATGGATTTTATCGACATCAACCTGGGTCCGGCGAAAAAAGACGGACATGAGCTGATGCCCTGGGTCATCGAAAAGGTTCAGGAGGTTGTCGACGATATTCCGCTGGTTCTGGATACATCAAACATCGACGCCATAGAAGCGGGGCTCAAGGTTTGCAAACTAAAACCGATCATCAATTCCATCATGTGCCGATCGGAGAGATATGAAAAGATGATCCCGCTGGCGGCCCAATACAATGCCGATTTCATTGCGCTCATGTGGGGACCGGAAGGACTTCCCAGAGATGAAAATGAACGCGCGGCGCTTTGTGTCGAACTGGTCTATGCGGCAAATGAAGCCGGAATCGAAAACGACAGGATCTGGGTGGACGGCGTGGTGACGCCCATCAACATTCAGCAGCCGCAAGCTGTCAGCCTGATGGCGTTCATGTCGATGCTCCAGGACATCGCGCCGGGGGCCAGAAGTACATGCGGATTGTCGAACGTGTCGAATGGTCCTCCGGCTCACTTGCGCCCTATTCTCAATCAAACGTATATGGTCATGTTGATGAAATACGGGATGCAGTCCGTGATTGCGGATCCGCTGGACGCCCAACTGGCAGAAATAGCCAAAGGAAAGCGCCAGGACATCGTCGATGTGATTTACTCGGTCATGGACGGCGATACTCCCGATTTGGGCAGCCTATCGAAAGAGCTTCAGGACTATGTAAAAACCACAAATGTCATTCTCGGCAAAACGCTCTACTCGGATTCGTGGCTGGACATATGACACATGGTAAAAAACAGCTCCACCCGAGATGCGGTGGGGCTGTTTTTATTAAGGATCCGTATGCCCCGAATCGATGATTATGAAAATGCCCGGCGCATCGTCGTCGAAAAACTCTCGAAAGAATCATTCCAGGAAACGGCTGAACGTGCAGGATTTGAAACGCTTTGTTCCAAAGTCCTGAAGATTCCATTTCTTGACCGGTTATACCGCGTCGACTATCCATCGTTTATTTTTACGGACGAAAGGGAAAACAGCCGGCAGGTTCCCATTCAGGAACAGGTGTTAATCCTTCATTACCTGTCCGCCGAAAATCCTGCTCCGATAACCGGCACATGGGTCTCCTATCGGGAAATTTCAGGCGCATCCTTTTACTACAGCGCCTTTGTCAAACGGGCCATCGATCCTCTGAAAAAGGTTTTCGGCTGTAAAATTGAAGCGTTTTCTGAAACGGCAAGGCGGCTGAGCGGCACGGTGATCCATGAAGGAGACACAGGTTTTGAATTTCATGTTTTCCCAAGGGTGCCGATTCGCTTGATTCTATGGAAAGGAGACGATGAATTCGATCCTGCGGCCGCCATCATTTTCGACCGTTCCATAGAATACATCCTGTCCCCGGAAGATATCGCCTGGCTGTCCGGCATGCTGGTTTACCGCCTGATATCCCTTTATCCTTTCCAATGTGCTTGAAAACACCGGCATTCTCTGGTAATTTCATATCAAATCCATCACGGTTGAATTGACGGGTACCCCAGCGGCTTACAAAAAAGCGATCGGTTTCTCATAAAAGGAGGTTTTGATGATCCAATCAAAAGCTCTTGAGGTCAATATTGCCGATTACCATGTAGAGGTCGCCATTGATTCGAAATACGAGACGATCCTGGAGGCGCTATCCAGGTATTTCGGATTGAGAGAGGGATTGATGACCTTTCTCGCCGAACTGTCTCACCCCTATAGAAACTGGCAATTCATCGTTAAGGAAGCCAGGAACTATTCTCTCAATTACTTCCACCTGCTCAAAAGCCATCCAAAAGGCGGTGAAGCCGCCCGCTTGTTTACCGAGATCTATGCCCATGCCCTCGAATCAGCAGCGTCGATGGGAATAAAGGCGGATGCAGCGGACAATCTGCTTTTGTTTTTGCAGAAAATCATCACCGGTGCCGACGCCGACATCGAGAAATTCGTTCCCGCACTTCAAACCGCTTTTCACAGGATCGCGGGCCAGCAAAACGCGCTGTTTTTTCTGTTTGTAAAAAGCTACTACCAGATCAAACGCCTGGCCCAAGAGATTCTACGTCGCTATCCACCGGAAGTTTTTGGCGGGTTCAGGGAATTGAATCTTCTTTTGATAAAATATTTTCAATATACGTACACCTGCTGGCTGGCCAAAGAGAATCCCGGAGATTGGCTGCTGAAAGAGGCGGGTGAAATCGGCGACAAGGAGAAGTTCGGTCTGGTCTTCAAAGACATCTGCCATGACCGGATCGGACAATGGAACAGACGGCTTTATGTGACTGCCCATAGTGGTGATGTCGATTCAGTGCAGGTGACGGAAAGACTTCTGGAGCTGCCGGGGTATATCGAAATTGTCGAGATTTACCGTAACATCCCATCCAGACTGCTGGCACATGGAGAAGAGAAAGGGCAGGGGAATCAGTGGAAGCTGTTATTTCTGTTTCATATAATGGGTATTTTCGGGCTTTCGAGCATTCACGAAGAAACATTGCGGGACATTAACAGAGTCTTGAGCTGGCTTGTCGAAAATGAGAAATACTGGAATATCGACAAGCTCATTCAAAAGACATTTTCCATACTTAAAGATCAAACGGAAAAATATCCTACAACCGCTTTGAACTGTGTCTTGAATATGGGCAGGAGCATCTACCGAACGGACGACATCGAACTGATCGACCTTTTTGTCGAGTCCGTCGTCGATCTTGGATTTCAGACGCCGAAAATCCGCGGGGTTGGAAGCGACTGGCAGGTAGAGGCCAACAGCGCCCATATCTTGAATATCCAGACGTGGCTGGAGCTTATCGAGCTAAATCCCAGGCATTCGGTTCGGCTTCTTTCCAGTCTGATTGTGTATCTTTCTCTTTTCGGGATATTCATAAAAGACACCGACCTGTTTCCCCGTGAAATAACAAAGCTTCTGAATGCCGATATAGCTCCCGTGTACAACCTGATAAAGCAACTTGCACGACTTTTTCCGATTTATTTCAACGATATCGGTGCTGAAGGCGTCCTCAGGGAGGTTTCCACCGAACTAGATGAAATTACCAACCGTAAAGATCCTCTCGTTCACTTTCTTCGAAAGCAGAGTCATGTTGAAAGCAGTAACCGAATCATCCCGTTCATGGAAGCTGTTTTCGAATACTGGAAAACGAAAAACAAGGAAATCTTAAAGCCTTTCATACCCCCGGACATTTACGACCAAACTTTTACAAGCGGAATCTATGTTGACGGAATGCAGCGGCTAATGACGCGACTGGATCACCTGCAAATCCGGCCTCCAAAGAATTTTTTAACACTGCAGGAAAACGAAATCCGGTATTTTCTGGAAGACCTGCCCGGTGTTTCAGAAACCGATATCAAACGCCTGATGCTTGCTGTTTCGCTGTATAAACTGCTGTATCAGAAATACAGCCTGGATTTTGTCGAAATCCAGAACTATCTGTCTTGTCTTTCGACCGAGGCCTTTCCCGGGTTGGACAGGCTGAAAGAAGCGCTCGACGAAAAAGACCTGAGAAAAAAACTATACCTTCTTCTGCAATATCTCAATCATCTTAAAAGTTTGATTCTATCGGATGAAATGTATGAGGCCAGGGAAGACATTTATAAAAAGCGGCACATTACCGTGGATATTCCTTCCGTATACGGCAGCTACCGCGAGAAAAAGTTCGACGCACTGGGGTTGACCTTTCGCATCGAATCTCTGGTCAACGCCCTGTTTGACGACCTTATCAACGAAATCGATCTGACCCTTATCACCAAAGCCGCCTTTCATCAGATTTATGCGGTCATACGGCTTTTCAACGAAGCTTTGGCGTTGGACGGTATCGCCTCGGTTGAAATGGAGCGCCAACTCGACCTTCTCGCCCATTCCCTGGAGGCCAAAGGATTTACGTTCACCCAATACCTAGATATTTTCAAAGGGTTTGCCCAGGCTTTGAGGAACATCGTCAGCGACCATTTCCAAAACGTTCACGAAAAGAACCTGAACCGGATCCTTTCGATGATGCCCCTGGATGAACTGCTTTCCAGATTCATGCCCAAAGACGATGGCATCGAACCGGAAAAATTACGGTGCAGGGTTTCCGAAATATTTTTCCGCGACAGGATCACGCTTTCGCCCGGCCTTCAGCAGCTCGATCTGTTCATCAGCCGTATTTTCAGCACCCTTTTTCACCAAGCGACGAAACTGCCCAAAGACAATCTGCATCAGCTTCTTTTGTACGATCCCGAGAGTGCGACCCTTTCCATCGACCATGCCGACGGCAGGCTCGCCAGCATGATCAATCTGGGCAATAAAGGGTATAACATGGTGATGCTGAAAAATTGCGGTCTGCCGGTACCTTCCGGTTTTATTGTTACAACGGAAGCCTTCCGCTGCAGGGAGGTCATTGATGGCTATTCGCCTGCCGAGAGGAATTTTAAAGAGAAAATAGCCCGTCATATCAAGGAGGTGGAAAAGATTGTCGGGAAAAAATTCGGCAGCCCCGAAAACCCCCTGCTGTTTTCCGTAAGGAGCGGAGCGACAATCTCGCAACCCGGCATGATGGATACCCTTCTTGACGTCGGAATCAATGAAGACATCATCAACGGTATGGCCGCAAAAACCGCGAATGTCTGGTTTGCATGGGACAATTACAGGCGGTTTCTGCAATGTTTCGGTATGTCGTTCGGTATGGAAAGGGATGATTTTGACGCCGTTATGAACAAACACAAGAAAGAGCTGGGCAAACCCCTGAAAAGACTATTTTCCGGCAGCCAGATGAGAGATATCGCACTGGCCTATAAGCGCTTGGTGGAAGACGCGGGTTTTATGATTCCGGCGGATCCTTTCGAGCAGCTCTGCGTGGCGATAAAAAACGTTTTTCGTTCCTGGGAGTCTCCGATAGCGCGAACATATCGCAAAATCATGGGGATTTCAGACGACTGGGGTACCGCGGTGACCGTCCAATCCATGGTTTACGGCAATATCTCCCACACGTCTTCGGGCACAGGGGTTTTTTTCACCCATAACCCCAGATGGTCCGGTGATACCCTGCGGCTATGGGGAGATTTTACCATCGGTAATCAGGGGGAAGACGTCGTATTGGGGCTGGTAAAAACGATGCCCATTTCCATCATTCAGCAGGACACCGAAATGAGGGAGACCGATATCACACTCGAGTCGCATTTTCCGTATATTTATATGGAATTGAAGCGCTGGGCCAATGAATTGATTTATTCCAGGGGATGGAGTCCGCAGGAGATGGAGTTTACCTTTGAAAGCCCGCAGGCAGAGGATCTTTATCTTCTTCAGACCAGAGACATGGCCATGCGGGAACGTAAAGACATTTTTCGGTTTGACCTGGAAAGCATTCCCGAAGACCGGTACCTCGGACACGGCATAGGTGTCAGCGGCGGGGCCATGAGCGGACGCGCCGTCTACAGCCTGGAGGAAATCGATAAATGGAGAAAGGCGGATCCGAACGCCAGTTTGATATTGCTCAGAGCCGATACCGTACCGGACGACATTCGGGAAATCAACGCCTGTGACGGTCTTTTGACCGCAAGGGGCGGTTTGACATCCCATGCAGCGGTCGTGGCGCACCGGCTCGGAAAAACCTGCGTGGTCGGATGCGGTGATCTGTATTGTAATGAAAAAGAGGGGGTGACGACGATCAACCAGGTAAAGATCAAATCAGGAGATTTTATCAGTATAGACGGTCATGAGGGAACGGTTTACAGGGGAAAGCTCGTTGTTAAAAGAGGGAGATAAAGATGAACAGGGGAAGAAAAATTGGCGTCAATGGTCTGGGTCGGATCGGTAAACTTACAGTATGGCACCATTTGGCCAGAAAATACTTTTCCGAGATCGTCGTAAATATTGGAAGACAGGCGGGCGGTTCGATCGAGGATATTGCCCACTACATGGAAAGAGATTCGACTTATGGCTCCCTCGGGGCATTCCTGTACGGCGGCTGTCAGGCAAGGCCGGTAATACGGGACGTGAGCGATGCGGACGGCACAATGACCGCGGACGGAACAACCGTAACTGTTTTGCGCTCCCACAGAAATCCCTGCGAGATTCGATGGGAGGAGTACGGGGTTGAGCTTGTGGTTGACACGACCGGGAGGTTTCGCGATCCAACCCTTTCTCCGGATCATCCCGAAGGATCGCTTCGGGGACATCTGCAGGGCGGAGCGAAGCGGGTGATCGTCTCGGCTCCTTTTAAAATCAAAGACAAGAGGCGAAACATGCCCCAAGACGCCGTGACGACGGTCATGGGAATAAATGAAAACGATTATGACCCGCGGCTGCATCGCATCATTTCCGCGGCTTCCTGCACCACGACGTGCCTTGCGCACATGATCAAGCCACTCATCGACCATTTTGGCCATCAGAAAATACTGTCGGCGTCCATGGCCACGATTCACGCCGTCACAGGATCTCAAGAGGTTCTGGATCGCCTACCCGATGCGGGTGCAAAGGACTTGCGAAAAAACAGAAGCGTTATCAACAACATCATCCTGACCACCACAGGGGCCGCAGACACGCTGCGGCTCGTCATTCCTGAAATGAGCCGCATCGGCTTTATCGCCGAGTCCGTGCGGATACCCATTTCCACCGGGTCGCTGATCATCCTGGTCGTGAATCTGCAGGACGAGTTGATGGGCAGCCCGATTTCAAGAGAGTTGATCAACGACATATACCGGCAGGCGTCTTCAAATGGCGCCGGCGGATATCTTTGCTACACGGAAAAGCAAAATGTATCGGGGGATATTATCGGAATGCCGAAGGCCGCCGCGATCATCGAGGGCCACGAAACCCACAGGCGCACCGCTGAAGTCGCCATCAATCTGGAAAAAGTTCCGGAATTGGACAAGTCGATCCTCTCTTCGCTCAAGACGTCCACCATTCGGATTCCGATCACCCAGGCCGTCATCTATGGATGGTACGACAACGAATTGGGAAGCTATGTCCATATGCTCGGGGATCGGACAGTCACAATCGATGAACTCCTATAAGTACTCAGGAGGGGATCGTATTTCCTACTTGTTCGGTCAGGGCCACGAATTCGGCGACGGATAGCGTTTCCGCCCGCCTGCAGGGTGCTATTCCCGCATATTCCAAAACCTTTTCAGCTGTTTTTGCATCGAGGGCAAGTTCACCGCCGGAAAGCGCATTTTTAAGCGTTTTTCTTCTTTTGGAAAACCCGGCCTTTACCACCTTGAGTAAAAGTGTCTCATCGGACGCAGGGTGGTCCGGTGCGTCCTTAAACCGGATTTCCAATACCTGCGAATCGACGTCCGCTTTAGGAAAAAAAACAGATCCCGGCACTTCTACAAGCTTTCGAACCACCGAGCAGTAATCCAATACGACCGTCAGACGACCGTAATCCTTGCATCCGGGCCGGGCGGTAAGACGCCGGGCCAGCTCCTTTTGCAGCATAAAAACCGCCCGCGAGACCACCTGCCTGGACTCAATCAGACGGATGATGACCTGCGAGGAGATGTTGTAGGGAAGATTTCCGAAAACGACGATCTTTTGCGTCCCGGGAAAAACAAACGCTTTGAAGTCTATTTGTAATATATCCCGGTTGATCAAAACGACATTGGAAATATTTCTCTTGAACAGTTCTCCTTTCAGCACTTCAGTAAGTTCGGAATCAATTTCCACCGCAAATACTTTGTCTGCGGCCCGTGCAAGCGGAATCGTCAATGCACCGAGACCCGCGCCGATTTCCAGGATGGTATCACCGGATAAGATCCCCGCCAGTTCGACGATTTTTTCTGCAACAGCCGGCTGACTCAAAAAGTGCTGACCCCAGTGCTTTTTTGTCCGGACATTCGAACTGCTTAAAAGCGTCCGGGGTGATCGTTGGGTTTCAAAACGCATGGTTCATCGTCTTTTATATAATTTTTTCTGCCTATCGGGTTGGTTGAAAACCGATGACATATGCCTAGAAGCCATTCCAGAACCTCGTCTGAGGCCCGATGGCTGCGTTGCAGGTTTCCTCCAAATGCTCACAACCTACCGTGTGTGCCCCGCTTTTTCGTCAACCTGCGCCTTGCCCTCCAACCGAATCCAAGGTTGTGATACGGCTTCTACCATATAAACAGCTGGCTTTCAATTGCTCCCCGCCGCCTTACCCTTCGTCCTGCTGAGCCGCCGCAATCGATGAATCCATCGATGATTTCTTGACTTTTACTAAATAGTTCATTACGTTGGCAACTTAGATCATGCGGAGAAAAACGCCCATAACTAATAAACCGAGACAAAGGAGGATCCCATGGCTAGAAAAAAAGGAAAGCCGGTCAGCTTCGATGCAATGGTGAAGTTTTTTTTAAAAACTTACCACATTCCGACTACCAGGGATGTAGAAAAACTGGCCGTAAGACTCGATCGAATCGAAGATCTCATTAAGGCATATCAATCATCCGGGCGGGGTCGCCGAACAATTGCCACGGCTTCCTCCAGAGAAAAAGGCACTGCCAAAACGGGAAGGAAAACCGCGTCGGACGTCGTTTTGGAGACGATTGGAAAATCCAAACAGGGTATCGGATTTTCGGAAATTAAATCCAAAACAGGATATCCTGAAAAAAAGCTTCGCAATATCATTTTCAGATTGAGCAAAATCGGAAAGATCAAGAGGGAAAACAGAGGAATTTATGTTTCTGCATGACGCTCCTCTTAGGAATGGGCCTCGATCTGTCGAAACCACAGGCCGTCAATGCTCATATGCGAAATCGATGACATTCAGCGGGGAAAAAGGGCATGCGGTTGGATAAAAACAATCCAGGTATAAGCGAGCATCAACGAATCGGCGGTTACACCGTGAAACGCGTCCTCGAGCTCAAGGAAATCCGATCCATATTCTACGAGCTCGAGCATACGAACACTGGCGCCAAACATGTTCACATCAGCAATCAGGACAGGGAAAACACCTTCAGTGTCGCTTTTAAGACAGTGCCGGCCGATTCGACAGGGATCGCTCATATCTTAGAGCATACGGTTTTGTGCGGTTCCGTCAGATATCCGGTTCGGGATCCTTTTTTTTCTATGCTGAAAAGAAGTCTCAGTACATTCATGAATGCGTTCACCGCTCCGGACTGGACCATGTATCCTTTTTCGACCCAAAACCGCAAAGACTTCTACAACCTGATGGACGTTTATCTGGATGCGGTCTTTTTTCCGAAAATCGACCGCCTGTCTTTCAGTCAGGAAGGGTGCCGGATCGAAATCGGGGAAAAGCCGGCGCAAGGAGATGCCGATACTCTCGTTTATAAAGGGGTTGTTTATAACGAGATGAAAGGCGCCATGTCTTCTCCGGACCATGTCCTGGAAAGAGCCCTCATGTCCGAACTGTATCCTGCTACGACCTATCGATTTAATTCAGGAGGAGATCCTTCGGTCATTCCAAGTTTGACCTATCAACAACTGGTATCTTTTCATCGGCTTCACTATCATCCGAGCAACAGTTTTTTTTATACGTATGGGAATCTATCCCTGAAAGACCACCTGTCCTTTATTGAGGAAAAAATTCTAAGCCGTTTTGATCCAATCGATCCCCAGACCCAAGTCCCTTCCCAGCCCCGATGGCGAAAGCCGCAAGCAGCCACTCACTATTACAGCCTGGGAAAAGACGAAAATCCTTTGAAGAAAGCTCAAGTGGCCGTGGCATGGCTTACAGCCGAAATCCGAGACACATTCGAAGTGCTTTCACTCATCCTTCTGGAGCATATTCTCTTGGGACACGCGGCCTCTCCTCTGCGAAAAGCCTTGATCGATTCCGGTCTGGGAAGTTCCCTGTGCGACGGCAGCGGATATACCCCGGACTATCGGGATACCCTTTTCGTTTGCGGGCTTAAAGATGTCAAACCGGACGATGCCGAACGGATCGAGGCCGTCGTTTTCGACACCTTGAGTCGACTCGTTGATGAAGGGATAGACGGCCGGCTCATCGAATCCGCAATCCACCAGATCGAATTCCATCGAAAGGAGATAACCAACCAGCCGTATCCTTATGGCATCAAGCTGCTGTTGATTTTTTCGGGATCCTGGTTTCACGGCGCCGATCCGGTAAGATTGTTTCAATTCGATACCGACCTGGCTCTCATTCGACAAAAAATAGGCCAGGAGGCCTTTTTTGAAAACCAGATCCGAAAACATTTTCTTGACAATCCCCACCGGGTCCGGGTGGCTCTCCTGCCGGATCAGAGCATGGAAGAAAAAGAACGCGAAAAGGTATCGCAAGAACTCCACCGTGTCCGCGCCGGACTATCTGCCTCTCAAATCGAGCAGATCCGGATGGATGCGGAGGCGCTCAAGCGCCTGCAGGAAACCGAACAGGACGTCTCCTGCCTTCCCACCCTGACTTTGGAAGATATCCCTTCGGAAATTGAAGCGGTGACGGAGCATGCGGTACAGGATGATATTTGCCTGACCTCCTATCTTCAGCCTACGGGCGATATCTTTTACCTTTCCATCGCCGCAGGCACGGGGCTTGTTGCCGAGAGACTGGTCCCGCTTGTCCCTTTTTTCTGCCATGGGTTTTCCAGAACCGGAACGACCTCTTACGATTACACAGAGATCGCCCAGCGCATTGCCCAGTTTACGGGCGGGTTTGCCCTGTCGGCCAATTCGAGAACCGGATTTGAAGAACCCGGCCCATGTATCCCTTTTGTCCTTCTAAACGGCAAGTGTCTTGTCCGCAACCTGGAAAATATGTTCGACCTTATCGAAGAACTGGTTTACCGTTTCGATTTTTCCGACCTGAATCGACTGAGGACTCTGCTGCTTGAGTACAGAGCCGCGATGGAAGGCAATGTCGTTCACAACGGTCACAGGCTCGCGTTATCCCTGGCTTCCAGGAACTTTTCGGCGGCCAATGCATTAAATGAATCCTGGCACGGGATTCATCAACTCCAGATGATCAAGCGTCTGACAGACGACCTGACAGAGGAAAGGCTCGCCGCGCTCGCAACGGATCTTTCCACCGTGGGACGTACGCTATTTTGCCGGAAAAATATCAAGACGGCGATCATCGGAGAGGAGCCCGCACTTACCCCGGCTGCATCCCGGGTACAAAGTCTGATTCGGGGGATAGAGGAAGGAGCCGGCTGCGGGTTTTTATGGCCCGGCCGTTCTGACGGCGGCAAGGCCCCCAGAGAGGGCTGGAGCACCGCCACGGCGGTATCGTTTGTGGCGTGCACATTCGAAACGGCGGCCATGGCCCATGAAGACTCCCCGTGCCTGGCAGTGATCGGCAAATTGATCCGCTCCCTGTATCTGCACCGGGAAATCAGGGAAAAAGGAGGCGCTTACGGCGGGTTGGCTGTCTACAACCCGGAGGACGGTCTGTTCGGGATGGCCTCTTACAGGGACCCCCATATCGTCTCGACGCTGGATGTCTATCAAAAAGCCATGACATTTATCCGGACCGGAAATTACGCCGACGACGACATCAAAGAGGCGATTCTTCAGGTGTGCGCCGATATCGACAAGCCGGATCCGCCGGGTCCTTCGGCCAAAAAAGCCTTTTATCGTAAAATACTTTCCATCCCGGATGAGGCGAGACAAAAATTCAAGACCCGCCTTCTTTCGCTGACACGCGGTCCCATCCTGAGGGCGGCGGAAAAATATTTCGCACAGGATCCGGCAAGAATCGCTGTTGCGGTCATTTCAAGCCGGGACAAACTGCAGGAAGCCAATCAACAGTTTGCAGATCAACCCCTGGAAGTTTTCGGGATTTAAGCCACGGGATTTCTGGAACGGAAAAATTACGATTCCTGCCGCACAAACCAAGGAAAAAAGACAACGGGAAAAATGATACAGCTCATCAGAGGTTTCAGAGATATTCTTCCGGGTGAAGTGGAAATCTGGCAGCATATAGAAAACACCGCCGTCTCCCTTTTCAAAGATTTTGGATTTGAGGAGATCCGATTGCCCATAATGGAAAAAACCGAGCTTTTCGCCAGGAGTATCGGCGAAGATACGGACATCGTGGAAAAGGAGATGTATACGTTTACGGACCGGGGAGGAGATCTCATCACCTTGCGGCCGGAGGCGACGGCTTCGATCATGCGGTCTTATATCCAGCACAAGTTGTATACCAAAAATCCGATTCATAAATTTTACACCATCGGTCCGATGTTTCGGAGAGAGCGGCCGCAAAAAGGGCGATATCGGCAGTTTTACCAGATCAATGCGGAGATCATCGGCGTTGCATCGCCCCTGGCCGACGCGCAGCTGATTTTTCTTTTGTCCGTGCTTTTTTCAAGGCTTTCGGTTTCGGATGGTTGCGCACATGTCAATTCCCTGGGATGTCCGGCCTGTCGCCCCGCATTTCGACAAAAACTTTCGGCTTTCCTGTCCGATAAAAAAGAAGGTCTGTGTGCCGATTGCAACCGGCGCCAGGAACGAAATCCCCTTCGGGTTTTTGATTGCAAAGTTCCTTCCTGCCGAGAGATTATGGCTGATGCGCCGTCTATTCTCGATTTTCTCTGTGACGATTGCGCCTCGGATTTTCGGGTACTCACGCGTGCGCTCGAACGCCTCGATGTGCCGTTTCTCGTCGACAAACGTCTTGTCAGAGGGCTCGACTACTATACCCGCGCCACTTTCGAGATTCAGACCGGTTCTCTGGGTGCGCAGAGCGCGGTGGCCGGCGGCGGCCGGTACGACGCTCTTGTGGGAGAGCTTGGCGGGCCGGATACACCCGGCACCGGTTTTGCCATCGGGTTCGATCGGCTGGCCGAAATAGTCGGACAATCTTCTCCGGATTATCGCAAGAAACCGGATATTTTCATTGCCGCACTCGGCGGGAAAAGCGCATCCATGGCTTTTGACTGGAGTTGCGCACTCGGTCTCGATGGAGTTCGGGCCGAGACGGCCTTCGGTGATAGAAGTCTCAAAAGCCAGATGAAACATGCCGACCGGCTGGGTGCAAGATATGTATTGATCGTCGGAGAAGATGAACTCGAACTCGGGTCGGCAATCCTGCGGAACATGGCGACAAAGGAGCAGCATGCCGTTGCCTTTGAGAATCTTGTGGCGGCGATCAGGCAAATAGTAGGACCTACGGCGGATTGATTACAGAAATATTTTTTTGAAAGGAGCACATCGATTGACCGATCTATTGGGTGAAATGAGGCGAACCCACAGTTGCGGGGAACTGGGGGTTGAAGCTGTGGGAAAAGAAGTGGTTCTTATGGGATGGGTACAGCGTCGACGGGATCACGGGGGCGTTATCTTTGTAGATCTTCGTGACCGGGAGGGGATTACGCAAGTTGTTTTCAATCCGTTGCAAAGCCAGTCCGTTCACGAAAAGGCACATGCGATTCGCAGCGAATATGTGATCGGTATCCGGGGGAGCGTGGGAAATAGGCCGGAAGGCATGGTCAATCCGAAGATAAGGACCGGGGGCATAGAGGTCATGGCGACGGAATTGAAAATTTTGAATACCGCAACCACGCCCCCCTTTTTGATTGAAGATGATCTGGAGGTTTCTGAATCGATCCGTTTGACACACAGGCATATCGACCTGCGTCGCAATCCGTTTCAGAAAAATATCAAAATACGGCATCAGGCGGCCATGTCCGTCCATAACTATTTGAATCAAAATGGTTTTCTTAATATCGAAACCCCTTTTCTCACCCGCAGCACCCCGGAAGGCGCCCGGGATTACCTGGTCCCGAGTCGGGTCAATACCGGCCAGTTTTACGCCCTGCCTCAATCCCCGCAGCTTTTCAAACAGCTTTTGATGATTTCGGGATTCGACCGCTATTATCAGATCGTCCGCTGCTTCAGGGACGAAGACCTGCGGGCGGACCGTCAGCCGGAGTTCACCCAGATCGATATGGAAATGAGCTTTGTCGGCGAAGAAGACGTGATGAAAGTCGCCGAAGGCATGATGAAAGCGGTTTTCAAGGATGTCGCCGGGATTCCTATCGTCACGCCTTTTCCAAGGCTTACCTATCAGGAAGCCATGGACCGATATGGTCTCGACAAGCCGGATACCCGCTTCGGCCTGCAGCTATGCGATATCTCCGATATCATGAGGAACTCCGGATTTAACCTATTTGCGGAAACGGTGGAAAGAGGCGGCATCGTCAAAGTGCTCAATGCCAAAGGCTGCATCGATTTATCGAGAAAGGAGATCGATGATTTCACGGACTATGTTTCCGTTTACAAGGCAAAGGGGCTTGCCTGGATAAAGGTAAGAGAAGATTCCTGGCAGTCTCCGATCGCCAAGTTTTTTTCCGAAGAGGAAAAAGAACTGATGCGCCGGCGTATCGACATGGCGCCCGGGGACCTGGTTTTCTTCCTGGCGGACGAGCCGAAAATTGCCAATGAATCTCTCGGCCATCTGAGAAACCATCTGGGTAAAACCCTGGGACTCATCGACGAGACGGCATACAACTTTTTATGGATCACCCGCTTTCCGCTGTTTGAATACGACGAAACCGAGCAGCGCTGCCAGTCCCTGCACCATCCTTTTACCGCGCCGCTGGAGGAAGACTGCCCGGCTCTTGAAAAAAATCCGCTGTCCGTCCGATCTCGGGCTTACGATCTGGTGTTAAACGGAACAGAAATCGGCGGGGGAAGCATCCGTATCCACCAGCGTGCCATCCAGGAAACCGTTTTCCATGTCCTCGGGATGGATCGAAAAACCTATGAAGAAAAATTCGGCTTTATGCTGTCCGCGCTCGATTCCGGGGCACCCCCCCACGGCGGGATCGCTTTCGGGTTCGATCGGCTCGTGATGCTCCTTTGCGGCCAGTCCTCGATCCGGGACGTCATTGCGTTTCCCAAGACCCAGCGAGCGGCCTGCCTGTTGACCAGCGCACCGGCCTTTGTCGAGACGTCGCAACTTGATGAATTGAATATCAAGATAAAGGTGTAGGCATATCTTCAGACAATTTTTTCTTGACTTTATACTTGGATCTTTTTAGATATCCATTTTTAATTTGGGTTAAAGGTTATTCCTCGGTAGCTCAATTGGCAGAGCGGGTGGCTGTTAACCACTAGGTTGTAGGTTCGAGTCCTACCCGAGGAGCCAACCACGAATGCAACCCACTTCCTAACCGGTTGCTTAACAAATAGAGCCCCGCATCCATGATGCGGGGCTTCGTTGTTGATAGGGCGGTGATTTCATAAAGTTACGCTTTGTCCCACACCCCCGGCGGCATTCTCCATTGTGAATTGACAAATGGTTTGATAATTTAATATCTGTGGTGCGGGATTAGGTGAGACTAAGCGGTATGAGGTGGGATTGACAACTATATTAGTCTGTTATAAAAATCTTGATAATTTTTAAGGGCGCGAAAAAAAAATATCACGTGTGTCACGTTTTGTTGGTTTATTTGATAAATAATTGACAAATGGTTTGATAAATATAGTGCCAAATAATGACATTTGTATTTTTACGAACCGGTAATAATATCCTTACATTCATTTCTAATTCGTGATCCTAACAGAACCCCCTTTGTCCTTTCAAAAAGCTTATCAATTTCTTGTTTCATATATTCCAAAGATGCCCATTTAATGACATGCTTCGGTTCATACCCAACCTCTTTTATTGCATGTGCGATTAAATTTTCTGCAAAATCATTTATTATTTGTTCTTTAACATTCTGAATTTCATCGCTTTTTATGGATTCAGCATCATTCCCCTGGTCAAACTCTCCCTTTCCAAATAAAAGCCAGTCTTGTGAACACTTGGTGGCGGAAATAATTTTAATAATCCATGCTGGAGGTATTTTTTTAATTCTTCTGGCTCTTGTGATGGCCTGCCGTGAAACGCCAAGAAGCTTAGATAACGGTTCATCATATTTGGCACCAATTAGCCTTTTCGCTCTATTTAGAATTTCAACAGCATCGTTGACAGCAGCAGGGCTATTGCCGTCAACGATGCTGTTAATCTTTGGTTTGAGCTTATTTTCAATCATAATATTTATTATAAACAATAAGTTATATTCATATTGGATATAATCTATGCCGAAAACTGATTTTTTTTCTTGACATAAAGAAACCAATGGTTTTATTTTATAGAAAAACTTGCTTTTAATAGTATATTAATAAACTATTAAAAACCGTATGTCAAGACGTATATTTTAAAAAATGGGGAGACAATGAAATGATTATAAGCCCCGTAGAATTAAAAATTTGGATGCTTAGAAACAAAATAAAGCAATCTCAAATAGCTAAAGCCATCGGAATAAGCCAAACGCTTGTGTGGATAACCGTCAATGGGCGAGGGCGCAATCGTCGTGTGTTACAATGGCTCAGAGAAAACGGCTGTCCGGAAAACCTTCTCGCCGCTGGGCCGGAGAATAGATAATAATGATAGATTATACATCCGCGCAGCTCGCTCAAATTTGTGGAGTATCGAAATACTCTATTATAAAGCTGGCAAAAAAACAAAATTGGCCTTTTAAAGAATGCTGTAATGATAGGGGTGGAGGACTAAAAAGACTTTTTTCCATTTATAAGATCCCATCTCACATCCGGCAAAAAGTTCTCGCCCATGAAATCAATTGTTCTTCAGAATTAATTCCCCAAAGCAACACAAATATTCAAGAAATCAAAGCCCTGGTCAAAAAGTGGGAAGAAGCTTCTATATGGAATCGTGACCGCGCAAAGGCACGTGCAAGGATTTTGGAGGCTTTGAATGACTTCATAACTAAATTAAAATACAAGAAAAAAACGGCCGCAGAGGTATCTTTTGTTTCTCTCTATAAAGAAAAAGCAGTTCCGGGGCTTGAATTTTCTGTTTACGAAACAAAGGAAATGCTTTCGGTCGCAAAAATACGTCGGTTACGTGCATTATACAAAAATAAAGGGCTTGTCGGTCTTTTGACGAAGCATGGCAACCGCAGCGGTCAACAAAAAGCCATATCTCCGGAAATGATGATTTTTATTGTCGGGCAACTTAAAAACAAGCCGCATATTAAACCAACCCATCTTTTCAAATTAATAAAAAAATCTTTCCAAACATTCCCAAGTTCGAGAACGATAAGACGCTTTATCAATAAATGGAAGCTGGAAAATGAGCAATTATATGCATTGATGGAAAATCCATGCCGCTGGAAAAATACGATGATGCCAGCTTTTGGGGATATGGCGGCAGATATACCTTATTTTTGCCACACGTGGGAGATGGACACAACACCGGCGGATGTAATCACGGCAGACAATAAACGATGTAAAATAGTTGGAATAATTGACGTTTATTCGAGAAGGGCAAAGGTGTTGGTCGCTCCTGAAAGCACAAGCATAGCGATTGCCGCTTGTGCACGGAAAGCCTTTTTAGACTGGGGGCTACCCGTAAGAATACGCAAAGATAACGGTAATGACTACCAAAGCCATCACCTTTTAGCGATCACAAGCGCCCTTAAGATAGAAACTCCATTGCTACCAAAAAATGCACCGGAAAAAAAGCCTTTCATTGAACGGTTTTTTGGCACGTTATCAATGCAAATTGAAGAATTGTTGCCGGGTTATGTGGGGCACAACGTAAAGGATCGTCATGCTATTAGGGAGCGTGAGACATGGGGCAAAAAAATAATGAACCAGGGGGCTATTGTGGAAGCGCCCTTGCCGATAAAAGACCTGCAATGCCTTTTTGATCGTTGGATAAAAACTTATGAAGAGGCCCCACATGACGGATTGGGCGGCAAATCTCCTGTTGAGATGGAAATAGAGAGCAAGCTTCAACCTGAAAAAATTAGGGATGAACGAGTTTTTGACATACTTCTTGCCCCAATCGGTAAACGCAGAGTTCAGAAAAAAGGCATTTCTATTGATGGCTCCTATTTTTCATCGGCGGACCTTGTTTCATATGTGGGCCGAATAGTTGAGGTGCGGCGAGATATTGAAAACGCGGGTCTTATTTATGTGTTTGAAATAAGTGGGGCTTATCTTTGCTTGGCATACAATGATGCTTTGTCTGGCCGTCGCCTTGAAGAATATTTAAATGCTAAAAAACGCCACTTAAAAAATCTAAAGGCGGAATATAAAGCTCTAAATATACTTGGCAATTCAATCCAGCCGGCCGCACAAATACTTCTTGATAATGAGCCAGAGCGCCACGATTTAAAAATTGTGCCCTATAAACGTAATGCCGAAATTCCTTCTGTTGATGAAGCTAAAAAAGCAGTTTTCGATAAAGAAGAGATGTTGCCTGTTGAGCCCCGTTTTAACGAGTCCGGCACACATCAGAAATCAAGAATTGATCCACTCGATAACACAAGTTGGAGGACCCCGGAAGAAACGGAAAAAGCTTATCAAGAAGCCATAGAAGATTTTCAAAAAAAATCCGAATGCCGTCAAATGTGCGGCACAGGGGGATGAAAGGCAAGGTGACTCCATGAAAAGCCGGTTAATTATTCCGGCAGAAACGGCGCGGGTTGTTAGAATGAAGAAGCGATCAAGGCTGTATTGGAAAAAATACCATCAGGCTGACCAGGGCGCCGGGTTCGGGTTTATGGCATTTGCCAGCGGTGAGGTGTGCTGGACAGCTTTTTTTTCGGTTACTTTCGAGATGCCTACGAAGCTTATATTGAAACGACTGATTTGGTCAAGGTGTGTCAATGCCTTGGACTTCCCGTTGGAGATCCGGGAATCTTGAAAATAGATCGTATGGCCAAATAAGAAAAAAGGCATATCAATAAGCCGTAGCGGATTTATAAAAATGCCGAATGTCGGCAAACATTCGGCATGGAGGGAAATGAATGAAGAAAAAATTTGCGATGACGGAAAATGTAAAGAATTTCGCCTTGCTTGTCAACGGTATTATCAATGCGCCTATGGGCATTGACCGAATGGCCCTTGTTTATGGAGAGTCGGGGCTTGGTAAAACAGAAACGGCCCTTTGGTGGATGAACAATTACGGCCGAAACTGTGCACTGATAAGAATAAAAAACTTGATGACCGGTCGATGGCTTTTATCGGAGATCGTCAATGAATTGGGAGTTTCTCCGGCATGGCGAACAATGGATTTATTCAATCAGGCAGTAGAAGCGCTGATTGGTTCTGACCGTGTTGTCATAGTGGACGAGGTTGATCATTTAACCCATGATTCACAGGCACTTGAAACGCTCCGGGATATTCACGACACAACTAATTCCCCCTTTGTTTTTATCGGCATGTCCGACGCTGATAAAAAACTGAAACGCTATAAGCACCTATGGCGACGCTTTTCTCAGGTGCTACGTTTTAAGCCCTTATCGCGAAGCGATGTCGCATCGGTACTCAATCAAATTTGCGAAACCCAAACCGATGATTCTACTATTGATCTGATTTTTGAAGACAAGAGCTTAACCGTTGCAACTCTTTATAGGTGGGCGCAACTTATAGACTCTATTGGTAAAAACAGAAAAATTGAAGTCGTTTCGGCGGATGATTTGTCAAACCAGGGCGGGAAAAAAATATATGTCGCAAAATCCAACTGAAACAGTAATAAAATTTGTTTCCTGCCATAGGCGATTCAGCCTTGAGGATATTGTTAAATATACGGGCCGTAACCGTCGAAGACTTTTCCGGGTCTTGAAAAAGTTCTGCTCGGAAGGGTTTTTGCAAGTTACCAAAGAAGAAAGTATTCGACCTGCAGCTGGAGAATTTGGCCCCTGTCGAAAGAACCCTCATTATGAGAGGATAAAAGATATTTCCTTGAGACAAAAAAAGCAACGGCCCTTAAGCGATAGAGACAAGATGTGGCGAACGATACGATACTTAAAAAAGTTCAAAAGGAGCGATTTGATACGGCTTACCGGCTGTAATGAAGGCTCGGTTTCAGGTTATACAAGAAAACTGGTTATTCATGGCTATCTAAAAGAGTTGGGACGTAGCGGAAAAGAAAAAGTTTTTTTTCTTTTTAATAATCAAAGCCCGAAGCGGCCGATTATCGCGGGTGAATGACATGGCGCCAATACCAAATGAAACGCAATCGGGAGCAAGGCGCAGACGCGATTTGGCGAAAATTCATATCGCAAAAAAGCAACTCGGCCTTGATGATGAATCCTATCGAGAAATTCTTTATCAGGTGGCTGGCGTTCGCACATCCGCTATGCTTGATGAGGCGGGAAGGATATTGGTGATCAAGAGGTTTAAAGAGCTTGGCTTCAAGCCTGTAAGAAGCAATAAAAATGATGGATATGCCTCTTTTCATAGAACCGCAGCAAAATCCGGAATGCATGTTCCGGCCACGGCGGATCGTTCTCCTTTGCTTTCAAAAATTGGGGCTATTCTCGCCGATTTGAGTTTGCCCTGGTCTTATGCTGACGGCATTGCAAAAAGAATGTTCAAGGTCGATAGGGTGCGCTGGCTTTATCCTGTCCAACTACACAAAGTTGTTTCTGTTCTGATTTACAGCAAGAAACGCAAGGAAAAAAATGAAAAGGCGAAAGGGGGTGGTAGCGAGAATCAAGAAAAAATAATGCCGACGATGGGAGAGACATTTAAACAAGAAACGATTTAGAAAAAGGAGAATAAAGGCATTTTAACATTTAACTTCGAATGGTTAAAGGAATTGGGGGTGTATAATGAAAAAAAAGGTTGTCAATCTCAACACCGGTTATACGCCGCCTCCGCCGCCAAAGCCCGTTTTGGTCGCGCCGGAGGTGGTGGATCGGGCCAATCACGTCATCGGAAGCATCCATTACCTGCTGGCGGGGTTAACGGCGCTGCTCATGGATCCGGAAAACCCGGCGGCAAAGATCCCGGACCGCCTGCCGGGTCCCCCTCCCCTTCGGGGGCGGCTGTCGGCCGGAGGCCTCGACGACGCCCTTCGCGCCCGGATCGACGCCCTGGCCAGAAAGATGGATCGGTTGGAAAAGGAATTTTGAAAAAAATGGTGAATTACGGTTTTCGGTCAACATAGTCCGTCAAACGGGAATTGACCGAATAAAATAAAACCGAATTGTTTACAGCCTGCTATCTGCTATCGTCGGGAAAATCAAGATGCCGAAAAATATCATGCCCCGGATAGGCTGATCACCGAAAAGGCGGCACTTCCCCGCCGCCCTTCCTGGGCAAAAAAATATGGGGAGCAACAAGGGGGGGGTTGCATTTATGCGTGCACCCCCCCCTTTTTTAATGCATGAAAAAAATATCACGGGAAAGAATGACGGTTAAAAGGAGGGGACCTAAACATTGATAGAATTTAAGGGCTTTGACGATTGGGTGCCGATCTTTAGGGGAGGTCAACAAATTGATAGCAATGGCCGGGCTTGCGATGGCGACGCACTGATAGAAGCCGCCATAGGCAATTTTAACCCTGGTAAATATGATCCGCCGATTGTTATCGGACATCCGGTGGACAATTCGCCTGTTTATGGTTGGGTATCGGCTTTAAAAAAGATCGGGGATACACTTTATGCGAAATTCAAAAACGTATCTTCAGAGTTTGAAGCCCTCGTCAAAAAAGGTTTTTATAAAAAACGGTCGGCTTCTTTTTTTGGAAACGGCACATTAAGGCACGTTGGTTTTTTGGGTGCCATGCCTCCAGCTGTCAAGGGGCTTGCCGATATGATGTTTAACAAAGGAGGTGAATCGATTACTTTTGAATTTACAAAAGAAAAAGATCCAGGTGGATTTTTGCATCAAAAAACCCTGGAGTTGCTCGAAAGAGAATCAGGATTTAGCAACTACGGCGAAAATCCGAAAGAACACATGACTTACAGTGAAGCCTTTATAATCATACAAAAAAGGTATCCCGGAATAACGCAAAGGTACATGGAAACTTATCGCAAATAGAAAGGAATCTTAAATATGCAAACCACAATAACAAGAGAAGATCGGGTGCGAGAAAGAGATAAACACAGAGAAATAATGCAAAGGATCAACAGTAGCAGCGAGGATATTGTCACAATTGAAGCCGATAAAACACAAAAGCGTTTAACGTCGCTAAAAGAGCGCGTCATCCAATTGCACGATAAAAAGCAAGAGCTTTTAGGGCAACCCTGCACAAAAAATGAATTTATACAGATTGTTAAGGGCAAGATTGATTCCCACAGACGCAATTTTATTGATTTTATAATCGGCCCGCATTTGAAAGAATGCAGGAAAACAAACGCTTCCCCGTTTGACGATAAAAGCATGAGGGTGAGCGTTCTTCCTGAAAACAAAGTATGGATGCTATTCGCTTTCGCTATCCGAGACGAAGACATTGAGGCGATGATTGATGAGCTTATTGATAACGAAGGTATATCGGCAAAAGAAAGAAATGCTGAAATTCAAAAAATTGATGGTGAAATTGAAAGCCTTGTAAGACAGATTGAAAATGAGCGTGCCAAAGCCTTATCCGGGTAGCGGCAGGACCTCCCGCGGTGTGGCTCCCTCCGTGCCACACAGGTGGTGCCGTGCCTGCCACGGCTCCGGCCGTTATTTCCACGGCACCACTTTTTTAGGTTGTTGGATAATATATGCCTTTAGTAAAAAGCCCATGCATAGACTGTAATCTACTTGCTGAGGATAAGAATAATCCAACCTGTGAAGCCTGTTCAAAACGGATCGATTATGTTGCTGCTATTGGTGGTTTGTCTTATAGCTTGCCGGTTGAGCTTACAGATTTAATTCCAAAAAAAGGATTTGAAATGGAGCTTCAGGATGATAGACAGCTTATAGTAAAAACAGAAGAATTAAGGCTTTGTGTAGAATGCAAAGAAAAGCCAACGATACGCCCAAATAGCATGTTGTGCGCCAGCTGCATGGCAAAACGATCCCATAGAAACAGAAAATCGCCTGAGAGCGCATTTGAGGCGGGTAAAAAAGAAAAAGCATATGCTGATAGGGCAAAAGCCAATATGTCCCCACGTGGGCTAAAAGAGACAGTTACCGTAGAGTTTAAAGGCCATATTTCAATTTTAAAGGAGGTTGAAAAACTCGCCGATCAAGAGTTGCGCCCCTTGGATTGCCAAATTCTTTATATATTAAAAAAATACATTGAGGCGAGCGGGAGTAACGGCCATGACTGAACCCAATCAAGATGAGATCCAAAGAGTTTTAAGCGGGCTTTCCGATACTGAAATTAAGCAGATAAAAAAGGAAAATCCTTTCCGCCGTGAACGAAACGCCATGATTCGATCAATTATTAAACGAGGCGTCAAGGTGGGTATAGTTGCGGAAATAACCGGATTTTCTCGCAGCACTATTAGCAGAATAGCGTTAGACCAATACAAGCGCTTTTAAAGCCAATTTCCAAACCGTCAACAAGATAAAAAAACAGAAATAAAATTATCAAATCATTTGTCAAAAATTATCAAATCATTTGTCAATTTACACCGAATATCCTTTCTGTAGCCGATTCATTCGGGAGTTGGTCGAGAAAAATTCACATAGTGGAATTGTTGCTTGACAGGGATTTTGTTTATCGTATGATAGATCATCTGATATCGCGCGTGATATGAATTCTGTGTCGTTAAGATTTCCCCGACTTTTCAAGGAGAGCGCCATTGAACGCCCAGACCGATATTCCTCGACTGGTCCGTGAGCTGCGGGAGCGGACGGGCCTGACCCAGGAAAAGTTCGCCGCCAGGCTTGGCGTGACCTTCCCCACCATCAACCGCTGGGAAAACGGCCGCGCCCGGCCGTCGCCGCTGGCCATGGAAAAAATAGAGGCGCTGCTGCGCAGCATGGGCGAGCGGGGCAGCGATCTGCTCGCTGAACTCCTCGGCGATGAGCCGGTGTAGAAAGGATAGATTAAGGCAGTGAAACGTACGTTTTGGGAGCAAACACGATGAGTAAAAGCACGACCAGGGAAATCATTGACCGCATTTTCAAGGAGCCGGGCATCAAATACGAACTCACCGAGTTTGAAGCCTTGGGCAAGCCCATCCACGAGATTCTCGACATTCAGGCCAAAACCGTTGACACCGGCCGCGATGCCGGCAAGACCAAGTACTTTCTGAAAAGCCAGGTTCCCTTTTCCTCTGGGAAGGAAGAGGTCCAGGTCCATGTGGACGGCGGCAAGTCGGCGCCCGAGGAGATCGTCCGCCAGCTTTGGGTGTACAAGCTGATCCACCAGTACGGCTACCAGCCCGATGAGATCGAACTGGAAAAAAGCGTTCAATTCGGCACCGAGGTGGGCACCAAGGCCGCCGACATCATCGTGTATACCGATGCCGACAAGGAAACCCCCAAGATCATCGTCGAATGCAAGAAGCCCAAGCGCAAGGACGGCATCGAGCAGCTTAAAAGCTACATGAACGCCAAGGGTGCGCCGGTGGCGGTCTGGTCCAACGGCAGCGACAGCGTGATTTTGTACCGCCCCTATCCCAGGGAATTCGACGACACCCTGGTGGATATCCCCCGGCGCGGCCAGGAACCCAAGGACGTGCTGGAGGCCAAAAAGACCCTGTTGCAGCTCAGAACGGAATTCAACTTCAAAAAGATCGTCCAGGATCTGGAGGAGCTGGTTCTGGCCGACAGCGGCAAGGATGAGTTCAACGAAATCTTCAAACTCATCTTCGCCAAAATCTGGGATGAACGCGAGGCCCAGGAAAACCGCAAGGACAAGGTGGTGGAATTCCGCAAGGCCCTGGACCCGGACATCACCTACGACCGCATCAATGCCCTGTTCCAGAAAGCCGCCGACCAATGGCCCGGCATCTTCCGGGACGGCGAAGACATCGAGCTGACCAAGCGCCACCTGCAGGTCTGTGTGGGACCGATTGAAGGCGTGCGGCTGCTGGGATCGAACCTGCGGGTCATGGACGATGCCTTCGAATACCTGCTGCCAACCGAGGCCAAGAAAAAGAAAGGCCAGTTTTTCACCCCCCGCCACGTGGTGGAGATGTGTGTACGCATGCTCAACCCCAGGCGCAACGAGTATGTCTTGGACCCGGCCTGTGGCTCGGCCGGATTCTTATTGCACGCCATGGAGTGGTGCTACCCGGCCCGGGACCACGACAAGCGGGAGCTGCGCAA
>ENA-OSEO01001403-OSEO01001403.1-sediment-metagenome-genome-assembly--contig:-NODE-1403-length-43792-cov-5.308841_pt1 | contig 43792 bp, 35 predicted proteins | sample MGYA00237883_ERZ534232 | MGnify/ENA metagenome assembly ERZ534232 | reverse complement strand
AACAATCAAAAAACGATTGGTTTGGTGCCTATCAGACGTTATTGAAATGGAAGGAAATTGATCCCGAAAATAAAGATCTGGTTCTACCCCTGGCTTTTTCACAAATTATTTTTGAACCGGAAGCAGCCATTACAACCATAACAAACTCTAACAATCGCAAAATCCAAGCGCTACTCCCTGAAATTGAGCTAATCATACAGGAAGAGAATCCTGTGTATGAAATGGTTTTATCCGGTAATCTATTGGCATCCATCGGTGAATGGAATTATGCCAGCGCTGCTTATGCCTATGCAACGCGTCTGGATCCTGAATATGCGGAAGGTTGGGCATTATATGGGAATGCATTAATCAATTCTGGTAAAGATGGCTTACCTGCATTGAATAAAGCGCTGACGATCTCACCAAAGTCGGTCATCACCAGAGCATTCTTAGCATCCTATTGGCGGACACAGAATGATTTTGAGCGCAGTCTGGAAATGTATCAGGAATTATCCAGTGATGAGCCTGGCGAGGCTATCTGGCAACAGGAATTGGGAAATACGTACATCCTGGCAGGAAATGTGGACAAAGCATTTCAGGCATTTGTAAAAACTACGAAAATAGCGCCAGAAGATTCATATTACTGGATTAATCTTGCCCGGTTTTGTGGTGAATACAAGATTGAAATTCAGGAAATTGGTTTACCCGCAGCAAGACAGGCTCTCTTAATCGATGAGAATAATTGGGAAGCTTTTGATACCCTGGGATGGTTATTCTTAATATTGGAGGATTACACTTCAGCAGAACGTTTCTTAACTTCAGCCTATCAAGAAGCGCCTGAATCTGCAATGGTAAATTTGCATTTGGGACAACTCTTTTATTTCCAGAACAAAACACAACTTTCCACTTATTTTTTGAAACGCTGCATTGAATTTGCTGAAAATGAAGCGTTGATTGAATTGGCTAATAAATTCCTTAGCCCATGAGCACATTCCCAAAACCATGTTAAAATCGTATCATCTCAATAAAACGGGGTAATCGGGTGTTTTTAGCGAGCATTCGCTCGCCAAAAACACCCTGAATGCTCATTATTGAAAGGATACTAAAAATCTTTCCAATGAAAAGAATGATTTTTTCTTTGCTACTGGTTATCCTGCTAAGCGCATGTTCGGTTTTGGATTCAGTTTTTCCAAAGACAACTGAGATTCCTCCATCGGGAACCGTGTTATTTAGCGATACTTTTTCCTATGCCGAAAGCGGATGGAATACCTGGAATCAGAATGGCTCTTATGTGATTTATCAGGCGGATGGTTTACGTTTTTTTGTTGACAAACCGCATTTGGATTTCTATTCAAATCCTGGATATACATTTAGCGATGTTCGGATAGAAGTAGAAGCCATTAAGGTTGGTGGGCCGGATAATAATACCTTTGGTGTTATTTGCCGGATGCAGGATGAAAAAAATTATTACGCTTTTGTGATCAGCAGTGATGGTTATGCCGGAATCATCAAAGTGGTAGAAGGGGTATACCAGTTGATCAACAACGATTCCATGGAATTTGCTCCATCGGTTCGTCAAGGCGAAGCCATTAATTATCTGGTCGTAACCTGTCAGTATAATTTTTTAAAGTTGGACATTAATGGAGAAAACCAGTTCTCCATCCAGGATAACAGCTTTACACAAGGTGATGTAGGGTTGATCGCAGGCAGTTTCGAAGAACCTGGTGTGGATATTTTCTTTGACAACCTGACTGTTTTTCAACCATAAGGCTTTTTGTTATGAACGTTTATTTTGATACGATTGGTTGTCGTCTCAACCAGAGTGAAATTGAAATGATGGCAGCTCAATTCAGAAGGGCAGGACATAATATCGTGGATGATGCTGGCAAAGCAGATCTGGTGGTTGTCAATACCTGTGCAGTGACCAGTGCTGCTGCCTCCGACTCGCGACAAAAAATCCGCCAGGCAGCCCACAAAGGGGCAGGTCAAATTATTGCCACCGGGTGCTGGGCGACTCTGGAGCCGCATGCCGCGCTGAATTTGCCCGGGGTTGAAAATGTGGTTTTGAATGAGAACAAAGATCATCTGGTCTCAGATTTCTTGCATATAACCCCAATGGTTTTTGACCTGGAACCACTGGCGCGAGAACCCTTGCCTGGAGATCACTTGAGAACACGCGCTTTTCTGAAAGTACAGGATGGCTGTGATAATTTCTGCACATTTTGCATCACCAGGGTAGCAAGGGGGAAAGGTGTCAGTCGATCCCTGGCTGAAGTAATGGTGGATGTCAAGAATGCACTGGATGGCGGCGTGAAGGAAATCGTTCTGACTGGAGTGCATTTAGGTTCTTGGGGAAAAGATATCGATCAGACATCACACCTGAGAGATTTGATTGAGACGATTTTAAAGGAAACCAACGTTCAGCGATTACGTTTATCCTCACTGGAGCCCTGGGATTTGGGGGAGTCTTTCTTCAGCCTGTGGGAGGATCCAAGATTATGTCCACACTTACATTTACCTTTGCAGTCAGGCTCAAGGACTATTTTGAAACGAATGGCGCGCAAAACGACCCCGGAAAAGTACATGCGCATTGTACAGGATGCCAGAGCCGTGGTCCCGGATATAGCCATCACGACTGATATGATCGTTGGCTTCCCTGGAGAGACCGATGAATTATTCGAAGAATCACTGGCATTTGTGAAGCAGGTGAATTTTGCGGGTGGACACATTTTTCCATTCTCCGCTCGTCCGGGCACAGCGGCTGCGACTTACGACCAGCAAATTCCGAAAGCCATCCGGAAACGACGTTCCGCTGCCATGCGAGCCGTTTTCGCAGAGATGACGCACAATTACCAATCCACTTACCTGGGAAAAAACGTCGAGGTTCTGTGGGAGAGTGGGGAGCATCAGTCGGATGGTTCCTGGTTAATGAAAGGGTTGACGGGAAACTATTTGCGTATAGCCGCCAAGTCTACAAATGATTTAGCCAACACAATTACCCGAACTAAAATTGTTTCATTTTCGGAACATGGGTTGGATGGAATAGTGGATTGATAACAAAAAACTGGAGGTCATCACACCTCCAGTTTTTTGTTGATTTTCGTTAGTGAATTCTATAGTGATTAGGATTCAGATATTTCAGCTTTGCCGTCAATTGAAAATTCCAGGAAGGAATGTCATAAAGAATGTCTTCACATCTTCATATGTAACCAGTTCTGTATCTGCAATTGAGGCAGTTGATAAATTCGCTTCAAACTCAGGGCTCATGATCCTGCGGAACCAGATATCGCTTCCTTCTTCTTCACCTTCGCTTAACCATGTAGAGTAAAAGCGTGATCCGTCCGGAGTCATGCGCAATTGGGCTTCACCCTGTTCAGCATCTCCCTTCGCCAGGAAGTCCCAACGATAGACGGTTTCACCAGCGAATGTGCCATCACTATCCGGGTTTACGTCCCAGGCGACTTCCACATAGGTTTCACCACGGTCGGTTGTGAAGCTGTAGTAGAGGTCCATGGGGGCTGCTTCGGTCTCAGCGCCCTCTTCAGGGTTGACCTGATCAGGATTGGTAGCAGTTCCGTAACTGACATAGTAAACAGTCGGGTTGTTGATGTCCTCAGGATAACCAGTGGCAGTTCCATCCGGATTTGTGATGGTTCCTGGAGGGGCGACCAGACGCGGTTCGATCACACTGGATTTGCTGTTTGTCAGTTGTGAGAGATTACGGGCACGTTCAAATTCTCCGGGACCGAATGTCCAACAAACTTCGTATTGCAAGTTACCGGTACCATCCGTATCAGTTTGAGTTGGATCGGTAAAGGTATCGCAATGGGTGACACCTTCTCCGTCTGGATCAGTTGTCCATGTTTGACCACCATCGAAGGAACGACGCACATACAGGTCGTACTTGTCATTCCCATTGCGGAAAGCTGCCCAGTTAGGTGTGTAGGAGTAGGCAATGGCCAGGAAATCGCCATTGATGTCACCACGGTGAGCTCGGGCATCCTCATAGGGATTGACGCCAGATGGGTTGGCGAGTAATTCAGGTGTCTGCTCCCACTCGACCACCTTCATAGCACCATAAGGATCTTCCGAGGTTGGATCACCCATCGATGGAGTGGTCACGGTCGGATGCACTGTGCTCAGGTTTTGAGCGCCATCCACGCATACAGATAAACCATTTTCAGCAGTTTCCCAAGTATTACAGACGATGTTTGTCGGTCGGTAGGGGTTGCCAGTTTGCCCGGCAGGCACCACGACTCTTCGCATCATGATATCAGAGGGACGGCCGCCCCCTTCTTCCCCTTCCTTGTACAGGATGACCATTATGGTACCTGAAGGTCCAATACCACTCTTACCCTGCATGATAAAGCGTGGCCGGCGGGCGTTCTCGTAATTGATCTGAGGTTGTCCAAGCCAATCCAGAATCTGCGCGCCATTTTCGTCAACGACATAGGAAATATTGCTGGTAACAGTGACTGCACCAGTGGTTTCGTCCACTGTGTACTCTTTCTCCGGCAGGTTAATGAGTGTACCTGCGCTGACCAGGTCAGGAGTCTGGAAGTCAAAGCTGTGATAGAAGGAATTTTTACCCTCTTCAGGAAGGTAGTCAGTTTCTCCATCATTGGGAACACCTAATTCATCCGGAGGACCGGATCCAAGGCCTTTACTTTCATCATAAGCAAAGATTGCCCAGGCGCTCACCGTGCCATCTGCCTTTTTGTATTTTTGCAGGAACAGGTTAGGTCTGGAAGCGCCTGTATCACCATCCAAGAGTCGGTTATCCGCTGTGATACAAACCTGTTTAGTCTCTCCCTGTTCGTTTACTTTCTCATAATATCCTTCGCACAGACCGTCAATAACATAACCATAAGCATGCGTGCCTGTACCATCGCCATCGGTTTCATCATTGGTGATGGGGGTCCAGGTCGCAAAATCCGAGGTGGTTGCGAGAATATTATCGCTGTTGACTGTATCATTGTCTGTGACACGCACCGGTAGCGACATGGGGACTAATGCTTTTAAGCGGCCGATGATTTCAGGGTCTTCGTGTAATGGTTCACCACCAGATACGAAATTTGCATCGACTAATTTAAAATCTTCCCAGGTGATATAGGAGTACCAGATATCGGTCTTGTGGTTGGTGGTGGCTCCACCCCAACCGGGACCAGGACCTTTCGCCTGTCCGGGTCTCAAGCCTTCGGGGTCTTCCTGCCAGGCGATGGCAAAACCAGCCCCGTCTGCGCCACCGGCAAAGACCTGATTGGCATCACGACGACCAGAGGTGAGACGTTCCGGTTTGAACCAGACGATATCACCCACAAAGGCTCCAAAACCAGCATCGACATCCGCCTGTGTGGCAATCACACCTCTAGCTGTCCAGACACAGCTGTAGGGAACCTCTCCGATTTCAGGATAACCAAGTTCGGTGTAGTCCACCGAGCGCTGTGGTCCAGCCACACCCCAGATGTCTTCTGTGTAATATTCATTATCATAAATATAATCATCTGTCAGCGGATCGATATCAATTGCGTATGCTGGTCGCCCACCATTGCAATATTTGGAGGTCCAGGCTGCCAGAATGTAATTTCCTTTAACCTGCACAACCGGTTTCTTGGCTTCACCGAAATATTCTTCTCCCGTTGCCAGGGTGAAAGAGGATTTATCGGCAGCGCGGGATAGATTCACGCGTTTGAAGGTATTGCCGTCATCACGGGAAATAGCTGCGTAAATATCCTCTTTCCCGGTTTCGGGAACGGCATCGGTATAGGTCACGACGATGGGTTTTGCTTCTGAGGCGGTCCGAATTAATGCTCCTGCTTCGTCGTAATACTCAATCGGTATTAATGTTCCATCCGCTTTCATCGAAGGGAACCAACGCGCCATGATGTCCAGTTTTGATTTGGAACTGCCTAAATCAGGTGTGCGCGAGATGTTCTTCCTGAACATTGAGCTGTCGAGCGCTTCAGCAAGATTCTTAATTGCATCCTCTGCAGAGACTTCCAGCAATGTCACTTCAGGATTCAATGAGCAGATTGCTACCGTTTCTTCTATCACATCCTGTACCATGCCATCTTCACTGAAGTAGATTTCAGTATAAGCAAGATTTTCCATGGCGGAAGCTAAACAGTTGGTCACGGTGGGGGTGATGGTGATTCCACCTTTGGGTTCACCATCAGCATCCAGGCTTTGCAGGAAACGCGCCATATTGATGACTCGATTGTCATGAATATCGGTTCCTTCAAAGATATCCAATGGTGAAATTTTATGATCGGCTAATGGATTGCCCAGATACACATCACCTACCCATAACATGACCCTTTCTCCGGGGAAGTAATCAAAGCCACCGGAATCATCGGTAACACCCCAGTTGGTGGGGGTCTGATAGGTTAACCCAGCCACCGGGGAATCAATTACATGCCCTCTGCTGGGGTGATAAATGGTGGTGGTGAAATATCCACCCCAATTGAGAGCTGGCCAATAAGTGTAGCTATTTTCATACAACACTACATTGTTTTCTGCATAGGCTACTTCGTCAATCGGAATAGCCCAGAAGGAGTCCTGCCCGGTTATCAACCCGACTTCATCCAATTTGATCAGGTCAGCATGAATGGCCATATAACGTGTTCGATCCCAACCCCATTCATATCCTAATTCGCCTGCCAGGCTGCAGGTTATGAAAACATCCTGGGGATTGTCCGTAAACTCACGAACACATGGAAATTGGCCGGGAACTGGTTTGTCATTCTTCAGTGGGGGAGGTTCGGTGCCAAAATAAACCTGGGCATCCGTAATTTGCCATTCATCCAGGTATATTTGGATTACCATGTTTTCCCTTGTATTCCAATAATCAGCAGTACCGATTTGGAAACCTTCGCTATCAATCAAGATAGCTTGCTGTCTTCCAACCACCCCACTGGCAGGCAATAATGCTTCTGCGTTAACCAGGAAGGAAGAGGAAAGCAAAGCAACAATTATTAAAATAAATGAAAATTTTTTCATGTCCCTTTATCCTTCAAATAATACAAGCTGTGGAAGAAATAATGATGATTTTTCAAAGAAAGATTGGTTTTCGCTTGTTTAATCAATAGACGGTTCATAATTAAATCCGTCAAAGATACTTCACTTTACTTACTATTACTTGCATAAATCGATTCTTGCGTGAAAAGACCTCCTTTCAGGTGTTGAAGATCCGGGTTTAAACCAGTTTGCGCTAATTAACAGAACTCATGCATGGAACGAATTGGATATTGATTACTTTTAAAGATGATTGTCTGACTGATGGAGTGATCGATGCCCAGAAAAGAAAATCCAGAAAAATCTCTTATCAATTTAACAACGGTGGTAGGTCGTACGCTGTCCAGATCGATAACAACGAACTCGGGTTTGAAAATTTTCAAATTCTTTTCCAGGTCCACATCTCCATCAAACATTTGCACAATTCGAAATTTAAGTTCCTTGCGCATGCTCTCCCCCAAACTTTCAATTAATACTGAATCTCCCAGCAACACAACGACAGATTTAGCAGCCATTTTTTTCTTTTCTCTATTCTCATTGATTACTTCTCATTTCTTTATTCTGCCAATTAGAGAATAGCATTTCAGGATGATGAGTCTCAATCCCACGAATCATTCAGAAAGGATGAAAAAAGTATGAATTTTCAGGAGTTTTTATTAAAATGGGCTAATCCCAATCAAAAAAGAGTGAAAACTGTTGTCACTCTTTTTTGTAGGTCAAGGGTGGTTCAAAATTTTATGGTAAATCTTCGTTGAAAGGGTGGATCAAGCCTTCCCTTCGCGCATAAGCAGCGGCTTCCCGTCGACTGGACAGGTGGAGTTTATCCAAAATTTTGCGTATATGACTCTTGATTGTATGAATGCTGAGGTCCAATTTTTCGGCCACTTCTTTGTTGGACATCCCAGTGGCAACCAGGGTGAGCACTTCTTTTTCTCTTTTAGTCATTAATTCAGATTTATCCAAAGGATCATCAAACTCATGATGATCCAGACGACGGAATTCCTCTAACATTCTACCTGCCAGGGATGGCGTAATAGCTGCATCACCTTTAATAGCTCCCTGTAACAAATCTAACATTTCCTGACGCCTGATACTTTTGAGCAAATACCCCTGTGCACCACTTCTAATAGCTTCAAAGAGCAGCTCACTTTCATCGGCGACTGTCAACATGACAATTGTTACCTTCGGAAACTCTTGCTTAATCATTTGTGTAGCTTTCATGCCGTCGCAAACTGGCATGCTAACATCCATCAGAATTATATCTGGTTTCAATTTGCGGGTTTCGGTTAAAGCTTCCAGCCCATTTGTCGCTTCGCCAATCACTTCAAAATTTGGTTGACTATCCAATATTTTTCCGAGTCCTTCTCGGAACAAATGGTGGTCATCGACCAGTAAAACACGGATTTTATTCATTTTTAATTCCTGATGATGTTATTGATTGTGAATTTAAATTCATTGGTGTTACATTGACAAGATTTGGTGATAAATTTTCCTGAAATGGTAAGTTAATGGTTACACGTGTTCCTTCCCCTGGCGTAGAATCCAGTTTCAAGTTTGCACCAATCCTGGCCGCCCGGGCATGAATAATTCCGAGTCCAAAATGCGTCTTGCTCTTTCCCCACCACTCATTCGAATCAAAACCAATTCCATCATCTTCAACGATTATTGAAAGATGATCATTAATCCTTTTTACGATCATGTTTATATTATCTGCTGCAGCGTGACGATGTGCGTTGATTATTGCTTCCTGGACAACCAGTATGATTTGTCCCCTCTGATCTGGAGATAAGTAAACTGGGTTATCCACGTAAAAATATGTATTAATTTTTAAATGATTATCAACAGGGATGCGACTGACCAGTTCTGTTAGCAAATCCTGAATCGATCGTAATGGTTGCGGGGACCCGTGTAAGCTTGCAATGGATTTTCGTACATCTTCGGAAACATTTTCAATAATACTTCGTGAATGAGAGAGTTGCTCTAAAGCAGATTGATACCTGGAATTCTGAATCGAATCCGTGACATCATCAATTTGTAATCCAAGCAAACTGATCGATTGTGCCACGCCATCATGCATATCTGCAGCGATGCGTTGCCGTTCTTCCAGGGCAGCTGCCCACTCTATTTGTTTAACAAGATTTGCATTCATTAAGGCAACAGCAGCACGATTTACAAAGCTCTCGACTAATTCAACTTCTTGTGGCCGCCATAGTTGGGAATGGTTCCGATTGATTAAGCATAATATACCAAATGCTTCTTTTAAATCCAGAATAGGAACCAACAACATTGTTTCTATGTTCAATTTATTCAGCCATTCCGGTGGTATCCCTGGGTTATCTTTCTGATTCTGAATAATTAATGATCGTTGCTGGTTCAATAATTCAGACAGACTACGTTGAATATCTGGAAAAGATGTTAAATATTCAGATTCAACCTCATTCAGGCCATATGCGGATATTAATTTGCTTTTTAGATTTTCCTCATCATAGGTCAAAATAAAAGCTTTTTGACAATTGATTAATTTTGTGGATTGTTCTACTATTTGCTGATAGATTTTTTCTGAATTTAAGGTGGAAGTCAGAACCACACTCATTTGATGAAGAATCGTGAGCTCCTTTGCCGTGCGTTCAGATTGTTGGTAGAGATGACTATTGTCGATTGCCATTCCTATTTGTTGGCCAATGGCGGTTAACAGATTGAGTGTTGATTGTGGGATTGGATCCGATTTCCTTAATCCCAGTGTTAGAGCTCCAACTGCAATATTTTTAGAAATTAATGGAACACTGATCAGCACTTTTAGACCTTGTTCCAGAATATTCGATTCAGGATACGTACAGGGGTAATTTTCCGATCGGTGAGCCACAGTTTCCATGAGTTCAATTGCCTCTTGAGAAATTGCCAAACAACATGTCCAATTTCGTGATGAATGATCGGATTCAATTTTTAAGAAGTTACCTCGACAATTTTCTAAAGATAGTTCATTTGTAAGAGAATCTTTTAAATATACAAGTCCGACATCCATTTCAAGGACGGTGAGCACAGTATCCAGCGAAGTGTTTAAGATAGTAGTTAAGTCGAGTGAACGACTTATTGTTGAAGCGATTGTTGTTTGCACTGCCAAATCTGCATTTCGCTGTGCAATGATTTCTTCCATTTTTTTTCGTTCTATAACTTCCTCCTGCAATTTTTCGTTTACTGAAGAAATCTCAGCGGTTCTTTCTTCGACTAATTTCTCCAAATGCTGGCGGTAAGCTTTTAAATCGGCTTCATTATTTTTCTTTTCAATCGATTGTTCACGTAGATAAACATAACCAAGGATCGGAATAGCCAGGATTCGCAAACTATTGCTTACTGGACAAATAATGTGGTTGAAACTTTCATCAGTAGCATAATTGAGCATCGTGAGTAATTCCCGCATGAGAAAAAACATCAGAGCAATGGTGACTACTCGCGATAACCAGCTAGGTTTTTGACGTAATAGCAAGATGGCAACAACTAATAAAACAGATAATGAAACTTCGAATAACCAGGCACTCCAAACCGTGTGAAAACGTTCCTCTGAAACGATGGAAATTGCATTTGGCCATTGCCAGAAAGCAAGTGCCAGACAAAGTCCCGTTATTCCAACGCTAGTTCGAAGATACATTTGAGCGATTCGTAAATCATCCAGAATATACCTCAAAAATGCACTGGCTACTACAACGATAGAAGCCATTGCTAAAGCACGATCCACTGGAACAAGATATGGATATGTAACTTCTCGGTCAATGGCGTCCAACATTTGCAATGAAACAAATCCGATCATTAACAGCGAACTAACCAGACCTAATCCAAAGCCCCAAACCAGTAATTTCTCTCTAGGTAAAACGTGTTCGTGTTGCCTGGCTCTGGCGATCAGCAACAAAGCCCCCCATAGGATTGCCGGGATAGTAAAACGAACCAGGTTGTTTTCCATCTTACCTGGACCACCAGCAAACTGACTGATGACTTGGAGTAAATAATTTAAGATATCATTCATGAGAACTTTCGGTCATTAATATTTTTGATCAGGATTTCCATTTACTTCCCTAATCCCTTTTGGATAATTGATCTGTATTAAGTAGACTGATCAGATTATCCAAAATGTTATTTTAAAATTATATTCAACTTTATGTTTCAATGTAATTAAATAAGTTACAGTAATTAATTTCAAAAAAGACCGTCAGCAATGACGGTCTTTTTATGATATTTACTGATTCTTACTTTACAATGATGGTTATCGGCAGATTACAGATGATATTGCTTCCCTGTACCAGAGCCCAATTGGTGGTGTAGGTACCTGCGGTGTGAGGGGCAAGCATATCCACTCTGATTTTTACGGAGTCACCGGATTTCACAGTTTCATTGAAGTCATATAGAGATTCATATTTGTGTAGTTCTGTTCCCCGAATGTACTTGTAATCCAGGGTACCTGCTTCCCAGGTTTTTCCGCTGATGTTTTTCACCGTCCAGACTGCATCGAAATCTTCTCCAGCTTTCATGACCGCTAATAATGCTGGTGAGCTTGACACCTGACAAATCGTGCTGGTGACCGGTGTTGCTACTGCAGGAATGGTTCCGCTAGTCACATTTTTGAAGTAATTGTAAGCATATTCACCAGAGGTACTATCCAGTCTGACTGTGATTCGCTCAACATCTTTCACATTTTCGGGTAGAAGAACTGTGAATTTGAATGTTCCTCCATTCCCTGAATTAATCGTTCCAACCTCTACATAATCCTTAAAGAAGGTATCATATGGACCGACACGGATTTTGAAAACCTGATTGGCTGGGAAAAGATCAGCCTGAACCGTAATAGCAACATTCTTCTCCACGCCGATAATCGTAATCATTGCTTTTGGTTGCTCTGTCGCCTTAGCGGTTGGTGTGGCCGGAATGGCAGTTGGTAATACCACAGCTGTTGCAGTTGGCAATGGTGTAGATGACGGCAATGGCTCCTGTGTGGGTTCAACCGTTGGAACAGGTGGTAAAGCGGTAGCTGTTGATTCTTTAACAGTTTCAGCAGCTAAAGTTTGAGATATTTCCGTACGGATCGCATCCAGTGCTTTATCTATTTCTTCGGGTGAGACAGTGGGTGAACTGCCTGGGCTACAAGCAGCTATGAATGCAATCAAAATTATACTTAACAATAGTTTTATGTTTCTCATTTCTAACTCCTTAAATAATTGACCTTCACTCATGAGACGAAGGACTCTGTGAATTAGTTCCCAATAGAAAAAAGAAAGACCAGATTATTAGGCTGGTCTTTTAAATGAATTATCTTGGATCTATCGGTATTGAAGCACTTATTTTAAATGACAAATTTATTAGAAATCCAATTTTTGAATCGTATCCTTCAGAATATTGGCGGATTTTACCAGTCCGGTTTTTTCTTCATCATTCAATTTAAGTTTCAGCACCCTTTCAATTCCCCCGCGATCAATAACTGTTGGTAACGAGAAACAGACATCTTGAAGCTCATAATACTCATCAATCAGACTAGAAACGGAAAGGACCGTGCTTTGATCGCGTAATACTGCCTCAATGATTCTTTCCAGACCAGTGCCAATCGCGTAAAAAGTTGCTCCTTTACGTTCGATAATATGATAAGCAGCATCGCGTGTTTGAGTGAATATCTCGCTGAGATCTTTTTCACTGCAAGCCATCAGATTTGTTTTGCAATAATCAGTCAAGCTCATCCCGGCGATATTTGCCAGAGACCAGACAGCCACTTCGCTATCTCCATGTTCACCGATGATAAATGCATGCACACTGCGGGGATCAACATCAAAACGAGTGGATAACAGATAACGGAAACGGGCTGTATCGAGGATGGTGCCTGATCCGAATACGCGTTGCGCTGGTAACCCGGATACTTTGATGGAAACATAAGTTAAAACATCCACCGGATTGGTGGCAATCAGGATTAATCCATTGGGATTATATTTCACGATTTCAGGAATGATCTGTTTAAAAATATCAGTGTTTCTTTGAGCCAAATCCAACCTTGTTTCGCCCGGTCGTTGCGCTGTTCCTGCAGTAACAACAGTGATGGCTGCTCCCTGGGTATCTTTATAATCACCTGAATAGATTCTGGTTGGCCGCACCAAAGGAACCGCGTGCATCAGATCCATGGCTTCGCCTTCAGCTTTGTAGGAATTGCGGTCAATCAGTACAATTTCAGTTGCCAGACCAGAGAGCGTCAGTGCATATGCAAGTGTAGCTCCTACATTTCCAATACCAACGATAGCAACCTTATTTGTTATATGTGGAGTGTACATTTTTTCATCTCCAAATTTCTGAATGTCTGGTAAAATTTACTTTTAATATCCAGTAATTATATCGCAAGCTCAATAACAAGTTTGTCGAAGAAATGAACTGGAAAAAAGATGAGAAAAAGCTGATCAGGTTTGACCACAATACTTCGTTGCGGTATAATAATCGCTTGTCGGTTTTTTAGTTTTGATGAATCAACTTTGAAAGGAATAATCTATGCCCAAACGGACATACCAACCGAAGAAAAAACATCGTATTCGAGTGCATGGTTTTCGAGCACGTATGGCAACCAAAGGTGGACGTGATGTATTAAAACGCCGTCGTCTTCGTGGTCGCAGTAGTCTTGCAGTAACGCTGCCTCATGTTAAAAGAATTAGCTGGTAAAGTAAATTCTTTGTTCGGATTAGACCTGTCATTAGATGATTTGTGGACAGGTAAATGAGTGAAACGCAACGATCGATTAACGAGATCAAACGATTTTCAACGGGTAAAGCAAACAGGAAAATCCTATGCTCATCCTCTACTCGTTTTGATCAAATTGTCAAACCCTGATGGGTTACTCAGAATTGGAGTATCTGCCGGTAAGGCTGTTGGAAATGCTGTTACAAGAAATCGTGCAAAACGCCGGATGCGAGCCAGTTTGAGCGGATTGATAGAAAGTATTCAGCCTGGTTGGGATCTGGTGTTTCTGGCAAGAAAACCAATTGTGGATGCTGCTTTTTGTGATATTATCGAAGCAGAGATCTACTTGCTAAAGCGTGCAGGATTGTTTTTAGATGAAAGTGGAAGAGAATGAGTTATCTACACGAGTATCCGAATGAGCCTACTTTAAATTCCTTACCATTCAATCTGAGGAATTTTCCACGCTGGATATTGTTGGTTTTCATTCGTCTATATCAGAAACTAATTTCTCCAGCATTACCGGCGAATACCTGCCGCTTTTATCCCAGTTGCTCTCATTATGGGTATCAAGCCATTTACAAACATGGAGCGATAAAAGGTTTAGTAATGGCGATCTGGCGAGTATTGCGTTGCAATCCATTTAACCCTGGTGGTTATGACCCTGTTCCCTGACTATCAGGTTTATTGAGTTTAACAACCCCCTGAAATTAAAGAGTTCAATGAAGAAAAAATTATTAATAATCATAATGTTTGTCATGCTGACATTAAGTTTATCCGCTTGTAGTGGAGCATTAAATGCCAGTGGTTGGCCAGGCATCTCTGGTGATGAGGATTCTGTTTATGTTGCTTATGCAAATCAGGTTTATGCATTACGACTTAAAGATGGATCTTTGAATTGGCGATATCCTGAAAAAGTTGAAGCAGCCAGAACCTATTACGCAAATCCTGCTATTAACGGATCAAATGTAATCGTAGGTGATTATAAAAACACTTTATCGGCGTTAAATATTGAAACCGGTATCGAAACATGGACATTTGAAGGAGCTTCTAACCGCTACATAGGTGGGGCGTTGGTTGTTGGCGATACGATTTTAGCTCCGAATGCGGACCATAACTTATATGCATTGGATCTGAATGGCAATTTAAAATGGAAATTTACGGCCAATCATGCACTCTGGTCCACCCCTGTTGTTCATGAAGACGTAGTTTATCTTTCTTCTATGGATCATTATTTATATGCGATCAATATTAAAAGTGGCCAATCAATTTGGGAAGTAGACATGGGGGGTGCAATCGTTTATAGCCCATCCTTTGATACGGATACGATTTTTGTGGCTACGTTGGCTAATGAAGTAATCGCAGTTAACGCCACGAATGGTGCCATCATTTGGAAAAATAAATCTGAGGTAGGTTTATGGTCTCAACCGGTTTATAACGAAGGCGTTGTTTATTATGGGGATACCGCCGGAAAAATAATTGCAGTATCGGCTACGGATGGGAGTGCCAGGTGGGACTATGTAATGGGTGAGATGGTTTCCGGCGCACCAGCAGTCATGCCTGATGGTGTTGTTTTTGCAGGAGAAAATGGCAAGTTGGTTGCATTGGATTTCAATGGAAACATCTTGTGGACTCGTTCCATTACTGGAAAACTGTATACTGGCCCAGTCATTGTTGACGGATTATTGGTTTTGGGTATTTCTCAGGGGGAAGAAGTGATCAAAGCCTACGATTTTAATGGCAATGAGATCTGGAAATTCACACCGGAAAAGTAGAGGTAGGTTAAAAAATGTGGGATGCAATCATCATTACTCCCTTTATAAATGTAATACTCTTTATTTACAGTATTGTTGGTAAAAACTTTGGAATTGCGATCATTCTCTTTACCATCTTAATTCGTTTAATCACTCATCCTTTGATGGTTAAGCAAATAAAAGGTGCTCAGGGTATGCAGAATATGCAACAGGACGAAGAGTGGAAAAAGGTACAGGAAAAATATAAGGGTGATAAGGAAAAATTAGCCCAGGAGCAGATGAAGTACTACAAAGAAAAAGGTATCAATCCATTTGCTTCATGTTTACCAACTTTGATTCAATTTCCGATTATCATCGCTCTATACCAGAGTATTATCGCTGCTTTAGCAGCAACGCCAGTGGAAGTGCTAAATTTGGTCCGCCATGTTTATGCTGATTTTATGGATGTCTCAAGTATCATTCCATTAAATAGCCAATTTTTATGGATGGATTTGGGACAACCCGAGCGATTGAATCTTCCATTTCTTTCATTTGGAATTCCGATTTTGGCGATTTTGGTGGTTATTTCCACTTATGTACAATCCAAGCTTATCCAGCCACCATCTTCGAATCCCAAGGATCAGACAGCCATGATGGGGAATATGATGAATATATACATGCCTTTCTTCATGGGTTATCTGGCATTAACGCTGGCCTCAGGATTATCCTTATATTTCCTGGTTTCAAACTTATTAGGTATCGCTCAATATGCTTTATTAGGAAAAGTCAATTGGAAAAACCTCCTGCCAGGCACTAAAACCAACAAACCAGTGGCAGTTTCAACAAAACGGAAAAAGTAGAAAGTTGGATCTCTTATGGAATACAAAAAAATTACCCAGGAATTCATAGCTCCTACTGTTGAAGAAGCAATCGAACAAGGTGCAAAGACATTAGGAATAGCGCAGGACATGTTGGATGTTGAAGTTTTGGATCAAGGCAGTAAAGGTCTTTTTGGGTTAGGAAGTCGACAGGCTCGAGTGCGACTTTCCATTCGCAATGGGGAAGAGAAGAAATCTGAATCCAATCCCAGAACAGAAAGACCTGTAATTGAAAAACCAAAAACAGAGAAAACTAAAACTGAAAGACCTGCACCCGTCGTTACAGACCCCGTTGAGACAGATAAAGACCCGGTTTTAAAATTGGCAGAAGATGTCGTTTGGGAATTGCTGCAAAAAATGCATATTGATGCGAAGGTTGAAGCAAAATACGTTGCTCCGATCGATGAACGCGACCAGAGAATGGTACAGGTAGAAATAATGGGTCGTGATTTAAGTATATTAATCGGCCGGCGTAGCGAAACCCTGAATTCACTTCAATATATCAGCAGCCTGATCGTTGCCAAAGAACATGGAGAATGGGTGCCTCTGATGATCGATGTGCAGGGTTATCGAGAACGCCGCGAGCGACAATTAAAAGTGCTGGCGCGTAGAATGGCTGAGCAGGTCGTACACACAGGTCGAAGGCAAAATCTGGAACCCATGCCGGCAAACGAACGGCGAGTGATTCACATGGAATTGCGAAATCACGAATTTGTGACCACTGAGAGTGTGGGTGAAGAACCAAATCGTAAGGTAACAATCATTCTTAAAAGACAAAAGTAAGTTAAACAAAGAACGCTGATAAAAATTAATATTGGCGTTCTTTCTTTTTTTAATGGGGTTTAGAGAAAGGCATAATGATGAAAGCTGTCGATATCATCATCAAGAAAAGAGACAAACAAGAACTCAGTAAAGAAGAAATAGAATTCTTCATTAATGGATTTACTGCCGGAGATATACCCGATTATCAGGCATCTGCTTGGGCGATGGCTGTGTTATTGAACGGTATGACTGATCAGGAAACGACAAATTTAACCCTGGCCATGGCTAATTCTGGGGAAATTCTTGATTTATCCGATGTAGTTGATATCTGCCTGGATAAACATTCTACTGGTGGTGTGGGTGATAAAACCACCCTGGTGGTTGAACCACTTGTGGCAGCCTGTGGTTTACCTTTTGGTAAGATGTCGGGGCGTGGTTTAGGGTTCAGTGGAGGCACACTGGACAAGATGGAATCGATTCCTGGATACCGGGTTGACTTAACCCGCGAAGAATTCATCCAGCAACTAAAAACGATTGGTATAGTATTATCCGGTCAGAGTGGAGATTTGGCGCCAGCAGATGGCAAAATGTACGCCTTGCGTGATGTAACCGGTACTGTACCTTCCATGCCGCTGATTGCATCCTCTGTTATGTCAAAAAAAATAGCCGGAGGCGCTCAGGTGATCGTATTGGATGTAAAAGTTGGGGTTGGGGCTTTTATGAACACACTGGAAGACGCTCGTACTCTTTCACGTTTATTGGTTTCAATTGCACAAATCAGCGGTCGCAAAGCAGTCTGCATGTTATCAGACATGAATCAACCGCTGGGGAATGCCGTTGGAAATTCTCTGGAACTCCTGGAAGCCGTTGACACCTTACATGGGGGGGGACCAAATGATTTCGTGGAACATTGCCTTTCTGCTGCTGCTTATCTTGTTATGTTAGGTAAGAAAGCCAAAAATTTGATTCAGGCAAGGCAAATGGTGGAAGATGTGCTCAAAAATGGTAAAGCCTGGGATAAATTCCGCCAAATGGTTATTGCCCAGGGTGGCGATGTCAAATTTATTGACCAGCCAGATCTTTTACCAAAAGCCAGATTTATTGAGACGACAAATGCAGATAAGAATGGATTTGTTCATTGGATCGATGCGCGTATCATTGGTGAAACCTCGGTCGATTTAGGCGCGGGAAGAGCTAAGAAAGGTGATCCTATCGATCATGCTGTAGGAATTATTATTCATCATAAAGTTGGGGATTATGTGATTGCAGGTGAACCTTTGTTCACCATCCATGCTAATTCTCATGAAAAACTGGAATTGGCCAAAAAGCAGGTATTTCAGGCTTACAAGATTGAAGAAGAAAAATGTGAACCTTTGCCTTTGTTTTATGAAATCGTGGATTAGGAATATCAGTTATACTTTGAAGCGGATAATATTCTGGAGATTTCTGTGACGAAAAAAGCAAAGTTCTTCTTTATTACTGCAATTGTCCTGTTTGTATTAGGAGTTGCCATAGGGCTCTTCCTGTGGACAGGGTCGGTATGGGCCGATCTTGAAGGCTATATGTTTCAACCTGCCACGCAAGCGGATCAGTCTGAATTCAATTTAATGTGTCCTCAATTAATCACAACCAATGATTTCGGCGTGATTTCCTTGAGGATCGAAAATGATTTTGACAAAGACGTTAAAAAAGTTGTTAGGGGTTATAAATCTTTAGGATATGTCATTTATGTTGCCTCCGACGAAACGTCGTTGGAATTGGCTCCCGGTGAATCCGAAGTATTGCATTGGTATATTTATCCGGAAGATGCTGCCTGGAAAAGATTTGTTTTATTTCGGGTGAACATCATCAGCAGTCGTGGAACTGGATTGACCACAGCATCTTGTGGTGTCATGGTAGTAAATGTGCCTTTTCTGAAAAGTAACCAATTTTTCTTGCTTGCACTATTATCTGGAACACTTCTGATAGCAGCAGGAATTTACATGATGTACCGTTCATCGTTATTACAAGAGAAAAATAATTTTTATTATGAACGGCTTATGCTATCCATTACCGGTGTAATGATTATTGGTTTATTGCTAACATTTTTTGGGCAATGGATTGCTGGCGGATTAATAATGGTTGGGATGTATCTATTCCTGTTGGTTATCATCACCCATTATGTTCAAAAATGGCTGGATAAACCTCCTGCCCCGGAGTTTTGACAAAAACAATAATCAACGTAAGCTCATAATTGAATTTTCCCAGGAATTCTGGTATGATTTGGGACAATCTTAAAAAAGCGATGATGGAAACGAGTAAGCATTCTTCGTCAATCAGCGAACCTGGAATTGGTGTGAGCCAGGGTTGAAGAGTATGCCCAAAATCCTTCCGGAGCTGCAATCTGAAAAGGCAAATAGGAACATGTCTGAGTAGGTGCGCCGGGAACCAACCCGTTACCAATGGCTCGGGATAACGGACCATGTTTTCTTGGTCAGGAGTCCTGGTAAGTGTCCGTCGAAAGACGGGAAGCGGGGTGGTACCGCGAAGTATGAATATCAACCTTCGTCCCTGTGTTCGTAAACCTTATGGTTTACCCAGGAGGAAGGTTTTTTATTATCTATTGATAGAAAGAGGTAGTATGACAACAAAGATGTTTAAAAAAGCATCAAGTACGATAAATTTCGTCGAACAGGAACACGAGATTCTTGAGTTTTGGAAAAGCAGTGATGCTTTCAATAAAATGAGAGAATTACATAAAGGACAGCCAACCTGGTCTTTTCAGGATGGTCCCATTACAGCAAATAATCCGATGGGTGTTCATCATGGATGGGGGCGTACTTACAAAGATGTGTTCAATCGTTTTTGGACCATGCGCGGGCGTGAATTACGTTATCAGAACGGATTTGACTGCCAGGGACTTTGGGTGGAAGTGGAAGTGGAAAAAGCGTTAGGTTTTACTACCAAAAAAGATATCGAGGACTACGGATTGGCGAAATTCGTACTCCAATGCAAAGAGCGCGTTTTACGTTATGCTGCTGTGCAAACAGAACAATCTGTTCGTCTGGGTTACTGGATGGACTGGAATGACCCCCAATTACTGCGTGAGATGGCAGACAAGTTAGTGGAAGATCCAACCCAGGTGATGACTATAGTTGGACCTAATGGTTTGGTTACTGATACGGTTGAGCAATTGGTAGGCAGACTGGGTTCGGATGATATGGGAGGAAGCTACTTTACTTTCTCTAACGAAAATAACTATATGATCTGGCGTTTTCTTAAAACCTGTTGGGAACGCGGCTGGCTGTATCAAGGTGCTGATGTAATGCCCTGGTGCCCACGCTGTGCAACAGGACTCAGCCAGCATGAGATTGTTACTGATGGTTATGATGAACTGACCCACATCAGCGTCACCTTGCGATTCCCGCTCCGTGGCCGTTCAGGAGAATCCCTGCTGGTATGGACTACCACACCCTGGACATTGACCAGCAACGTTGCTGCAGCAGTTGGTCCGGAATTAACTTATGTTAAAGTAAAGCAGGGAGACGAAATCTTTTACCTATCTAAGGGGACCACTCACATGCTCAAAGGGAAGTTTGAGGTACTGGCAGAGTTAAAAGGTTCCGAAATGGAAGGTTGGGTTTACGATGGGCCATTCGATGAATTAGAAGCAGCGAATATAATTGGCGGCCGTACTGAATTGAAAGATCTGGTCAAGGATGTCAGGATAAATGCTGTTCAGGCTCACCAGGTAATTCTATGGGATGATGTGGGGGATGCAGAAGGTACCGGAATTGTACATATTGCCCCTGGCTGTGGTGCCGAAGACTTCAAGTTAGGCCGTGAGCATGGTTTCCCCATTTTGGCACCTCTGGATGAAGAGGGTGTTTTCCTTTCCCATTATGGTTTTTTCACCGGTATGCATGTTTCAGAGGTGGCTCCTCATGTCTTTAAGGCATTAGAAGAGAATGGTCGCATGTACAAAGTGGAAAAATACACACACCGTTATCCTACTTGCTGGCGTTGTAAGACAGAACTGGTTTTCCGGTTGGTGGATGAATGGTACGTGAGCATGGGTGAAACCTATGACAAACCGCGTGAGGAATTGACTTCTGAAGAGAAAGATCGCAGTCTGCGCTATCAAATCATGGATGTCGTCGATCAGATTCGATGGATTCCTGAGTTCGGTCATGCCCGTGAATTGGACTGGTTAAAGAACATGCACGACTGGATGATCTCAAAGAAACGTTATTGGGGTCTGGCTTTACCCATCTGGGTATGTGATTCCTGTAAACATCATGAAGTTATCGGAGATGATATCGAATTAAAGGAACGTGCTGTGGAGGGAAGGGATCAATTCGAAGGACATACACCTCATCGCCCCTACGTGGATGCCATCAAAATAAGTTGCCCCAAATGTGGCGCTCTGATGAATCGTATTACTGATGTAGGTAATCCCTGGTTAGATGCCGGTATCGTCAGCTTCAGCACGATTGGCTACCGAAATGACCTAACCAAGTGGCGCAAATGGTACCCAGCGGACTGGATCAGTGAATCCTTCCCTGGTCAGTTCCGCAACTGGTTTTACAGCCTGTTGGTGATGGCAACTGTTCTGGACAATACGCCACCGTTCCGACAAGTTTTCAGCTATGCGTCCTTGCTGGCGGAAGATGGACGTGAGATGCATAAAAGCTGGGGAAATTCCATCGAATTTAACGAAGCTGCTGACAAGATGGGTGTTGACGTAATGCGCTGGATGTACTGTTCCCAGAAACCTGAAAACAATCTGCTCTTCGGTTATAACAAAGCCGAAGAAGTACGTCGTGGTTTTCTGATCCCGCTATGGAATGTATACAGCTTCTTTGTTACCTATGCGACCATGGATGGATGGCAGCCAAATACCCAGGGTTTTGATCCGCAATCACCAGAAGGAGCAACACCGGTCAGTGACAATCCATTGGACCGCTGGATACTGGCTCGTTTGAATGACATTACCGGTCGGGTAAATGAAGCGATGGAAAACTCAGATTCATTTGCTGTGACTTTGATGATTGAACCATTCGTTGAAGATTTGACGAACTGGTATGTCCGCCGAAGTCGCCGACGTTTCTGGAAGAGTGAACATGATGCCGATAAGAATACTGCCTATGCCACACTTTATCATGTACTGGTTAAATTCAGCCGTTTATTAGCCCCTTTTATTCCTTTTGTTACAGAAGTCATGTATCAGAATTTGGTTCGGTCGATGTACGAGAACGCTTATGAAAGTATCCATCAAACCATTTATCCGCAAAAAGATGAAAACGCATTGAATGGTGAATTGGTTGTGCAAATGAATTTGGCGCGACGTATTGCCAGTTTAGGTTTAGGAGCACGTGCAAGTGCTAATTTAAAGGTCCGCCAGCCATTATCCCGTGTACTGGTGTACACAGCTGACCAGAAATATCAACTTCCCGATTTTCTCGTTGAGATTATTCGTGATGAGCTAAATGTCAAATCCTTCGAAATAGTTTCACAAGCCGAGAAATTGGTCAACTATCGTATTTTACCCAACAATAAATTGTTAGGTCCGCGCTTTGGAAATCGATTCCCGGCGTTGAAGGAGGCATTGACCAAATTACAAGGAGATTCATCAGCACATAAAACTGTTGCTAATAATGAATCTTTAAAAGTGATTGTGAATGATGAAGTTGTCGAACTTTCCCTTGAAGAAGTGTTGGTAGAAACTCAACCAGTTGAAGGTTTGGCTGTGCAGGCTGATCAATTAGTCACCGTGGCGATAGATTCGGTCATCACACCTGAACTTAAGCTAGAAGGTTTGGCTCGTGAATTTGTACGACGAGTACAGGACTTGCGAAAGACAGCTGATTTCGAAATTTCTGACCGAATCAGATTGGTTTATTCTGCAACACCTAAATTAGCACAAGCTGTCAGTGAGTTTTCTAATTACATAAAGAATGAAACTCTGACACTTGAATTAGTGGCAGGTGAACCGAGTCCAGAGATGACACAGATTGAGAGTGAATTTGATGGAGAAACCGTAAAACTGGGCGTCGAGAGACTGTAATTATCCCAAGAATTAAATCCAGACAATCCTTTTTTATCAAGGATTGTCTGGATTTTGTGTAATAAATTAATTGTTATTATGAGAAATTTCGAAGTCGTTGGGGATATACCACAAGAACCTGGCAGTTACTGCTTGATATTCCATTTAAAAAATTCAATTAATGTCTCTATTGGAAAATTTGGAAAATTTTACTTTAATTCGGGATATTACTATTATTTTGGAAGTGCAAGGGGAAGCGGGGGATTACAGGCTAGATTAATGCGCCACATTTCAATAGATAAGAAAAAATTTTGGCATATAGATTATTTGCGTCCTTATATGGTTTTTGAAGCAGCTGTATTCACAATGCAAACAAATCAAGAATGCGTGTGGTGTCAGAGAATTCAAGAAAATACCGCCTTCAATGTTCCAGTAAAAGGATTCGGAGCCAGCGATTGTTTATCGTCCTGCAAGGCTCATTTATTGTATGCGGATTTTTTGATGGATCTCAATGAATTTTTGGAATATCTGAAAAATCCAGAATCAAACAATGACCAATTTTATTTATTCTTCCAGAAAAATCTTGAAAGTACGGTAAAATCAAGGGGAGAATTTAATTTTTAAAAAATAGTGGATGAAGAATTACAACAATTTCTTAAATGTCAATGAGGTTTATTTTTGAAAAAATTATTGCGAATTTATTCATTATTAATAATAGTTGCTACCATCATTATCAGTCTGGATCAATATACAAAATACCTGGTACGTCAAAATCTGGATATATGGACGGAAACCTGGGTGCCGTGGGATTGGATGTTGCCATATGTAAGAATCGTGCACATACCCAATACTGGTGTCGCCTTTGGCATGTTTCAAGGATTTGGTGATATTTTTTCCATTGTAGCCATTATTGTTGCTCTGATTATTATTTTCTATTTTCCAAGAGTTCCGATATCAGATTGGTCGTTGAGATTGGCGATGAGTTTACAACTCAGTGGGGCATTAGGGAATTTAATCGATCGATTGACGATTGGGCATGTAACAGACTTTGTTTCTGTCGGAAATTTTCCGGTTTGGAATATTGCAGATGCAAGTATCACGATCGGTGTGGTCGTTTTGATCTTAGGTGTTTGGATCACTGAAATTGAGGAGAAGAAGAAAAAAGGTTTAAATCAGGAATCTCAAATCGAAACTGATACCGATTTGATGGAAAAAGTTTGAGTAGACATGAGCAATGTTTTTAATTTAATATTTGATTTACCCGAAAGCCAACGTCTGGATAAATATCTGGTTGATCAATTTCCTGATTTCTCACGATCCCGATTACAGTCATTTATTCGGGGAGGCATGGTTTCTGTTGACGGAAAACAAGTTTTAAAGGGTGGAATGAATCTCGAAAAAGGGAGTGAAATTTCCATTTCGATCCCTCCTGTTGTAAAAAGTGACCTGATTCCGGAACAGATTCCACTGGATATTATTTTTGAGAACGCTGATTTGATGATTGTTAATAAACCAGCCGGGATGGTTGTTCATCCTGCATCAGGTCACCTTTCCGGCACGCTGGTTCACGCTGCAATCAATTATGTGCCAGATATGGAGGGTGTTGGTGGGGAGCATCGGCCTGGAGTCGTTCATAGACTTGATAAAGATACATCTGGTTTAATCATTCTGGCAAAAAATGATAATGCCCATCGCTTTTTACAGGACCAGTTTCGAAAAAGAAGTATACATAAAACCTATTATGCTTTGACAGATGGTTTTCCACCAACACCAACAGGTAGAGTAGAAGCACCGATTGGAAGAGATCCTTCACACCGAAAGCAAATGGCTATCGTTCCTATCAGTCGGGGTCGAGAATCTGTGACCGAATATAAAGTTATCGAAAAATTTGAACAACATGCCTTAATTGCAGCTTATCCGCATACCGGCAGAACCCACCAGATCAGGCTTCATCTGGCATTTTTAGGTTGTCCAATCGTTGGAGATCGCGTTTATGGACATCGAAAACAATTATTGGATGCAGGCAGACAAATGCTTCACGCAGCTCAAATCGAATTTATCTTGCCTGGAGAATCATCTCCGAAAATGTTCCAGGCTCCCATTCCTGATGATATGAACCAGTTACTAATTGAATTACGACATCATTAATTTTAGGAGAACAACATGATTGACCTTCGTTCTGACACTGTAACCCTGCCAACGGATGAAATGCGCCAGGCAATGGCTTTAGCTGACGTGGGAGATGATGTTTATGGAGAAGATCCTTCCACTAATCGTCTGGAAGAGCTTTCAGCTAATAGAATGGGGAAAGAAGCCGGATTATTTGTTTCTTCTGGCACAATGGGCAACCTCATCGCATTCTTAACCCACTGCCAAAGAGGCGAAGAAGCCATTATGGGCGATCAGGCGCATACTTTTTATTACGAGGTCGGTGGTGTATCTGCGCTGGGTGGCATCATGGTTCATACTGTTCCAAATCAAGCAGATGGAACGATAAAATTAACAGATTTGGAAAATGCGATTCGTTTCGAGGATGTACATTTTCCAACTACCAGGTTAATTGCCCTGGAAAATACGCATAACCGTTGTGGCGGCATGGTTTTATGCCCTGAATATATCCAAAGTGTCGTGAATTTAGCAAAGAATAGCGGTTTAATCGTGCACATGGATGGGGCAAGAATTTTTAACGCAGCCATCAAGTTGGGATTACCAGCCTATAATTTGGTTGATGGTGTGGACTCGGTCACATTTTGTCTGAGCAAAGGGCTGGGAGCACCTGTCGGCAGTGTGTTATGTGGAACCAGAGATTTCATACACCGAGCTCGTCGAATACGAAAACAATTGGGTGGGGGAATGCGTCAGGCTGGAATTCTGGCAGCAGCAGGGATTGTCGCTTTGGAAACAATGGTGGATCGCCTGGAAGAAGATCATCAGCGGGCACAGCTTCTGGCAGATAAATTGAGAGATATCCCCCATCTTCATGTGCGAGAAAATTCACCCCAGACAAATATGGTTTTTATAGACCTGGATGATCGTGATCTAAGGACCAATATTCAGGTGATCGAAGAATTAAAAAATTTGGGTGTTTTAATTGGCACATCAAAAAATAGAGGTTTCCGATTGGTAACCCATTATGGAATTTCTAATGATGATATCGTTAAAGTATCTGATATTTTCATGAAGATCATGTCCTGATAATTCGCTGTTCGAGCCGAAATTTATATTCTGATATAATTTATTACAGATAAATTCAGGGAATTGATTTCAAGGTACACGCGAAATAATTCTTCTTGTTAAATTAAAGATATTAATTCTCACAACAGGTAGTGGAGGTTATTTTATGAAGGAATATTTTACTCTCGCTGAAATCGATGAGGTAGTTCAGGCAATTCGAAACTTAACAAAATATCAACCTAAAGTCGGTCTGATCCTGGGTTCTGGTTTGGGTGATTTTGCTAATTCAATTGAAGAACCTGATTTTATTCCTTATGCAAATCTTCCTTATTGGCCCACATCCACTGTCCATGGACATTCTGGCCAATTGGTGATTGGACAACTTGAAGGCCAGACGGTTATTACGATGCAAGGTAGAGCACATTATTATGAAGGTTACAGTATGGCGGAAGTTACCTTACCAGTCAGAGTAATGCAAAGATTGGGGGTAGAGATATTAATTGTAACCAATGCTGCAGGCGCAATCAATCCTGATTATGTTCCAGGTGACGTTATGTTTTTATCCGATCATATTGCGTTGATTACAATGACCGGTAACAACCCACTACGAGGTCCAAATCTGGATGAATTTGGGCCAAGGTTTCCAGATATGAGCCAGGCATATGATCGGGTTTTATTAGAAAAAGCCAAAAAGATAGCGGATAAAAACAATATTAAAACTTTTTCCGGTGTGTATGTTTCATTATCCGGCCCATCATTTGAATCACCTGCTGATCTACGGTTTTTGAGAGCGATTGGTGCTGATGCGGTTGGAATGTCGACGGTGCCTGAAGTAATTATCGCCCGGCATGGTGGGTTGCGTGTTTTAGGTATTTCCGGGATCAGCAATAAAGCGAACCTGGATGGAACCACGATCACAACCCATGATGAAGTTTTGAAAGCAGGCAAGATGTTGGTTCCCAGACTGACAACCATCATACGGGGTTTACTTTCCGAACTATAATGATTGTGGTGGTTATGGTCTGGTATGACTGAAATTTTTGATTTTTTGATTGAGTTTGAGATCTGGTTCTATGTAATTCTCGGTCTCATCTCGCTCATATTCTTTTCAAGATTATTCAAAGCGATTGGTAACTGGCGGGAAGCAGCATTTGGTTTGGAGCGTGAGATAGCCCAGAGAAGGTTTAGATCAGCGCTGTCTATTTTGTTGCTGCTATTTATTCTGTTTGTGGGTGAGTTTTTTTTTGTTACTTATTCCAGCAGTTTATTACCTGATCAGTCAATTCTCGCTACCTCAACCATTGATATTCTGGCTTCACCTTCACCAACCAATCCACTCGTTGCTATGGTGGAAAATGGTGAACCTTTAACCCCAACGCCTACTTCCACTCAGGATGGATGCATACCAGGACAAATCGAATGGATTTTTCCAGAACCCGCATCGGAAATTAAAGATGTTGTTCAATTAATTGGTACAGTGAATATTGAAAATTTTGGTTTTTACAAATATGAGTATACTGAACCAGGAAACACTTTTTGGAAAACAATTGCAGGTGATAATAAAGTTGTCATCGAAGATCAAATTGGATTGTGGAACACCTCCCAGATTGTTCCAGGAGATTATTTATTACGCCTGGTTGTTTTAGATAATGATAATAATGAATACCCTGCCTGTATCGTTTCAGTAAGAGTTATTAATCAATAATGGAGAGTGAAAATGCCACAAATTGAAATCCGACAAGCAGTATCTGCAGATATTATTGAGTTGATCTCTTTGGATCATTCCTGTAAATCCAATTATGTCTGGCAAATGGACCGATCAATTGAAGATGGTCAATTCCTGATCTCATTTCGGGAAATTCGCTTGCCAAGACCCACGCAGGTTGCTTATCCAAGACAGGTTGAATTATTAGAAAATGAATGGCAACAGGCACCTGGATTAATGGTCGCAATCCACAATGGTCAACATGTTGGTTATATCCGGTTGATCGAGGTTTTAGAAATTCATACTGCTGTCATTAGAGATCTGGTTGTAGATAATCCTATCCGGCGGCAAGGAGTTGGAACAGCCATGGTTTTAGCAGCCCAAAACTGGGCAATTCACCGGGGAAACCGCAGACTCACACTTGAAATCCCACCCAAAAGCTATCCGGCTATTAAACTGGCTTTTAAATTAGGATTTGAGTTTTCTGGATATAATGATTCATATTATCCTAATAAGGATATTGCTCTTTTCTTTTCCAAATATCTAAAATAATCAAATTATTGGTAACTTAAAATGGTCAATTGGATCGAAGGTTTCATTAGTCTTGTTCGAACAATAAACGATATCCTTACAGCAGGGATTGCAATAACAGCATTTTCTTTGTTATTGTATGCATTGACATTCAATCTCAAAGATCGGGTGGCCCGATCTTTTGCCATGATTCTGGTTTGTGTAGTGATTGTGTTTACTGCCGAAGCCTTAGGTGGAATTGCTATTGATGAAACAAATATGGAGTTCTGGCTTAAATTACAATGGCTGGGAATTGTTTTGTTACCACCGACTTATTTACATTTTTCTGATGCACTTGTTGCAACGACAGGTCGTCCCAGCCGGTGGCGACGGCGTTGGGCAGTACGAATTACATATTTATTCTCTTTATTCCTATTAATTCTCATTCCCTTTGATATCCTTGTAGGCTCAATTACAACGGATCAGGTATCTGCTCCTCATCTCGAAAGAACTTTGATTACAGAATTATTTACCATCTACTATTGGATTATCATGCTTCTTTCATGGATCAATTTTTTCAGGGCTTATATCCGTACTGTAACACCTGTCAGTCGACGCAGGATGGGTTATTTAGTCATAGGCGCACTTTCACCAGCGATTGGTTCATTTCCGTTCCTGTTGTATGGATCTGGTCTGGCTAATCGTCTGAACGGAATGTTCTGGATTGTCGCTACGATTAGCAATCTAATCTTCTATTTTTTGATCATCATGATGGCATATGCTGTGGCATTTTTTGGAGTTGCATGGTCAGATCGGGTGGTAAAAACCAGATTGCTTAAATGGATTATGCGTGGTCCTGTGACAGCAAGTATTACACTGGGATTAACAACGATCGTAAGACGAACTGGGGTAGTTTTTGGTTATGATTTTGAAGTATTTGTACCGATTTTCATGGTGGCAACAATTGTGATCTTTGAACACTTAATCACGCTATTATCACCATTGGGAGAAAAGTGGTTCTTCTATGGTAATGATCAAAAAGATATAGAAATCTTACAGACTCTGGAAAATAGATTACTAACCCGTAATGATCTTTTAGAGTTTCTCGAGATGATTTTATCAGCATTGATGGATAGATTACAGTCATCTGGCTCATTTATCGTTTCGATTAATGAAGATGGACTTGAATTGGTGCTTACGAATGGAAAAATTCAGTTTAACGACCAAAAGATCTCTGATGAACTATCAAAAATAGTTACAGAAAATGATGATTTTCCTGAAATTTTCCAATGGGAAAACACTTCTTTATTCCCATTAAAATCAAGAATAAACGGAGATCAAGAACAAAAACAATTGATTGGAATCCTGGGATTAGCAGATGTTGAAATAAGTGAACTGGACGATGAACAAAAAAAAGCATTAACGATGATGGTTGAAAGAGCTTCTTCAGCATTAAGTGACCGACGGATGCAAATCCAGATTTTTGAATCCATGGAAAAATTAAGCTCGAGAGTTAATACCATCCAACAATTAAGGTCTTGGGGCCGATATGATCGCGAACGCGTCTTTTCTGTTGATGATCCAATTCAAAGTGGGGACTTGTCAACCTGGGTTAAAGATGCTCTCACCCATTTTTGGGGTGGTCCCAAATTGACCGATAATCCATTATTGGAATTGCAAGTAGTTCAGGAAGCTGCTGATGAGGGAGAAGGTAATAAAGCGAATGCATTGCGCTCCATTTTAAGAGATGCCATAAACCAGGTAAAACCTGAAGGTGAAAGACGCTTTACAGCAGAATGGATACTGTATAATATTTTAGAGATGAAGTTTTTGGAAGGAAAAAAAGTTCGGGAAATTGCCATCAAATTATCCATGTCAGAGGCAGATTTATATAGAAAACAAAGGGTGGCGATCGAAATGGTTGCCAACAAAATCATTGAAATGGAAAAAGAAGCACGCAATGACGACATTACTACTGATTAATTAGCTATCTTTTCTGATTTTTTGAGTTTAAAGCTCAAGAAATTGGTTGTTCTGGAGGAAGATATTTATGTATCAAAGCAAGATCAAGAATGAACCAGAATTACCACCCATGGATGAAGGGTGGTGGACCTCCATATTGGCAGACGAAGAAATTTTAGAACCTGATGTCCAGGATAGTGAAACAAGAATATCGCTATCCACTGGTGCTTTGATGGTGGATTGGGAAAAAGTTCAATTAGTTTTTGATCACGATGAGATTGTTGAATTGTTTGTTCAGGGGTTTAATCGTGGGGGATTATTAGTTCAAGGAGATAATATTCAGGGATTTGTTCCATTATCACATCTGATCGAATCCTCCAACGAATGTGATGAAGAAGAAAAACGAGCAATTCTGGCAAATTATGTAGGAAAAACGATTAAATTAAAAGTAATTGAATGTGAACCCAGTCAGGAGAGAGTTGTTTTGTCTGAAAGGGCTGCTCTGGCGGGTGAAGGCAGTCGTAAAGCACTATTTCAAACATTGAGGACGGGATCCATTGTCAATGGGATCATCACCAACATAACGGATTTTGGCGTATTTGTAGATCTTGGTGGTGTGGAAGGTTTGATTCATGTTTCAGAATTGTCATGGGGGCGGGTACAACATCCTAGTGAGATCCTATCTTTAGGGCAACCCCTTAAAGTGCTGGTTTTGCAAGTCAGCGAAGAAAGTGCCAGAATTGCATTGAGTCTGAAACGTCTCTTCAGAAATCCTTGGGAATCATTAGCAGAAATATATGCGATTGGTGACATCGTATCAGCAACGGTGACAGCTATCACACGCTTCGGAGTGTTTGCCCGTCTGGATGAAGGTATCGAAGGATTGATTCATGTTTCATCCATTCAGCAAGGCTCAGCACAAAAAAATCTTGACAGTATGTTTGTGACTGGACAGGTAGTTACCGTTAAAATACTCCATATTGATATAGAGAGAAGACGTTTAGGTTTAGGTCTGATGGATGAGTAAAAAATCAGGGAACATTAATAACAAAGAATATCCGCTGGAAAACGATCAAAATCCAACCAATCATCAACAAAATTGGTTAAGCAAAATACAACCCATATTGAATAGATATGGTCTGGATTTTTTTGGCGTCTTTATGTTTGCATTTGCCGTTTTAACATTGTTTGGTTTAATTGGATGGACGACAGGAAGTCTCATTTCAAACTGGATTAATTTACTAACACAATGGTTTGGATGGGGAAGTTATGGCTTTGTTATTGTTTTTGCCGCCATTGGATTCTGGAGTTTTCGAAAAAGAGTTTTTGGAGACATTCAGTTTCCGTTATCACAGGTCTTAGCATTTGAATTATGTTATTTTGCTCTAATTGCCCTACTCTCCATTTATGGGGGCATGGATTTACAAAGGGCGGAATCAGGATTGGATGGAGGATTCATTGGTTGGGGATTGGCAAATTTGTTTTCCAGAGTAATGCCAGAACCAGTTCTCTCTATTTTGCTAATTCTTCTTTTCATCACCAGTATTGCCCTCGGGACTGGTTTTTTTTCATATCTCATAAAGAAACTGGATGCATGGACAGAAGCTTACATTCAAAAGAAAGGATTGGATGAATTAGCTGGCTTTACCAGTTTAACTTCCTCAGAAGTTGATTTAGAGCAGAAATTCTCTAGAGATGAAAAAATTCTTGAGAAATTAAAAAGCCAGACGGTTATGACACCTGCTCCTATCATTCAACGGCAGGAAAATTTACCACCTTACGACTTATTAGCTGCCGAACAGGTTTTTGTGATGGATAATGTTCAGGTTCAGGTGATGGGTGAACAAATCGAAAAAACTCTGGATGAATTTGGAGTTCCTGCCAGGGTCGCTGGTTATCGAATTGGGCCGACTGTTACACAATTTGCGGTTGAACCAGGTTTTTTGGAGAAAGAAAATCCTGATGGCACGATCAGTAAACATAAAGTGCGTGTCTCGCAGATTTCTTCTCTGGCCCGAGATCTTGCCTTAGCGTTGTCAGCTGAACGCTTAAGGGTAGAAGCTCCAGTACCGGGGAGATCATATGTTGGTATAGAAGTACCAAATATGCAATCAAAAATGGTGCGCTTAAGACCCATACTCGAATCGGAAGAATTTCAAAAACTTCGCTCACCATTAAGCCTGGCTTTAGGACAGGATGTTTCCGGACAACCAGTTATTGCCGATTTGATTAAGATGCCACATTTACTCATTGCAGGTACTACTGGATCAGGAAAATCGGTATGCGTCAGTGCCATCACAACTTGTTTACTCATGAATAATTCTCCAGATAATCTAAGAATAGCCATGTTGGATCCAAAGATGGTTGAATTGGTGAGGTTTAATGGTGTTCCTCATTTGTTAGGAAAAGTAGAAACTTCAATTGATCGCATGGTGGGTGTTTTACGCTGGGCTATTTCAGAAATGGACCAGCGTTACCGGTTATTAGAAGAGGCAAGAGCACGAGATCTGGATGCTTACAACACAAAAATGATGAGAAAAAATCAAGCCACATTGCCCAGAATCGTGATTATTGTTGATGAACTGGCTGATTTGATGTTATCCTCTCCGGATCAAACAGAGCATAGTCTGGTTCGATTGGCACAAATGGCTCGTGCAGTTGGCATGCATCTGATTGTCGCGACACAACGTCCAAGTGTTGATGTTGTGACAGGTTTGATTAAAGCAAATTTTCCAGCAAGAATTGCTTTCACCGTAGCATCATCCATTGATTCCCGGGTTATCCTGGATATGAATGGAGCAGAATCTTTGATGGGTAAAGGAGACATGCTATTCCTGGCTCCGGATGTAGGCGCTCCACAAAGAGCTCAAGGTGTAATTGTCACTGATCACGAAATTGATCAAATTATAGATTTCTGGCGCCAATCAGAACAAATCAAATTAGATGAACCAGCGCCGTGGGAAGGTCTCATGAAGGTAATGGAAGAAGAGGGGGGAGATGATCTGGTGAAGCAAGCGATTGAATTGGTAAAAACAAGTCGCAGAGCATCAGCATCATTATTACAACGCCGACTTCGGGTTGGATTTCCCAGAGCTGCCAGATTATTAGATCAATTGGAAGAAATGGGGGTTGTCGGGCCCAGTCAAGGTGGAGGGAAGGATCGAGAAGTAATGATTGATCCGAATGACAATTGGGAAGACATGAAGAATGCCAGCGAGGAAGAGTATTAAATATTTCCAAGCTTGTGTCTTGACAGTTCTTTGACCGTACGATAGGATAAGCAGATCAAAAAAATTGAGATTGAAGGTGGATTTTGGATAATTCTGAAAAGAAAAAATTAAGTTTTTCTGACTTGATGAGAAAAAAATTCAAAGGAATTCTGGACCCGATTGGCGGGTTCCTCAATAACCTTGGTCTCAAACCGAATATGATAACTATTCTAGGTTTGGTTGGTCACGTTATTGCAGCAATATTAATTGCATTTGGTGATATTATGTGGGGCGGTATTGTTTTATTAGTATTTGCTCCCATCGATGCACTCGATGGGACTATGGCACGGCTCAGAAACGAGCCGACACGGTTCGGTGGCTTTGTTGATTCAGTCACTGATCGTTATTCAGAATTGATTGTCTTTGCTGGTTTGTTGTATCACTTTGCTAAAACTCAAGACACACTGGCAATTATGCTGGTATTCTTTGCCGCAGCTGGTTCCATTATGGTTTCTTATAACAGAGCACGCGCAGAAGCATTGCATTATGATGCAAAAGTTGGAATTATGACCAGGTTGGAACGCTTGATCATTCTGATTCCCTGTCTAATCTTCAACATTCCCCTGGTTGCCTTGTGGGTTCTGGCAATACTTGCGAACTTCACTGCAATTCAAAGGATTTGGTCAGTTCGTAAACAGGCTTATCTTGCCCAGGATGTTGTGGGAATAAAAAGAGAAATTAAATAGAGGTGAAAAATGCCCGAAGGTTTTTATATTGGTAAATTATTTATTCATTTTTACGGCGTCATTATTATGTTTGGCGCAATATTGGCTGCCTGGCTTGCAACGATTGAAGCAAAACGCCGGGGTTACAATCCGGAAGTAGTGTGGGATATGATGCCCTGGCTACTGATTGCTGGCATTATTGGTGCACGCATCTGGCATATTCTCACACCTCCAGCCTCCATGGTAGAAATGGGGATTACAACACAATATTATCTGACACATCCTTTGGATGCGATCAATATTCGTGCAGGCGGATTGGGTATTCCAGGCGCAGTTATGGGTGGAGCATTGGCATTATGGCTTTATACCCGGAAAAAGAAATTGAGTTTTGCTTCCTGGGTGGATATCATCGCTCCTGGTCTGGCACTTGCCCAGGCAGTCGGCAGGTGGGGAAATTTCATCAACCAGGAACTTTATGGTGCTCCGACCGATCTTCCCTGGGCAATTTTTATTGAACCATCCCGAAGATTAGTAGAATACATGGATGTAGCATATTACCACCCGATGTTCTTATATGAGTCGTTGTGGAATTTAATGAATATGGCAGTTTTATTAATTCTTGGACGTAAATTAAAAGAGAGATTATTCAGAGGTGATATTTTCCTGATTTATCTGGTTATATATCCATTAGGTAGGTTCTTATTAGAATTTATTCGACTGGATCCATCTAATGTGGGTGGGATTAATGTAAACCAGACAATTATGGCGATCATTGCCATTACATCATTAATCACACTCATTCTTAAAAGAACTGTATTAAAAGATAAACAGCGTTTAGAAGAATTTCCAGCAGTTCCTCAGAATGCTGGTTAGGAAAAAATAGTATCAATTTCATAAGCGAGGACGGTTGATAGAAACGCAGGAACTGACCAAAATCTTTGATGATTTTACGGCAGTTAATCATGTAAACCTGAATGTTCATGCTGGCCAAATCCTTGCATTATTGGGTCCGAATGGTGCTGGAAAAACCACCACTGTTCGAATGCTGTCATCCATACTCAGACCCAGCAGTGGCTGGGCAAAGGTAGCCGGTTATGATGTGTATACCCAACCCTCTGAAGTTCGCAAAATGGTTGGTGTATTAACTGAACACCATGGTTTATATGGCAGAATGAACGCAGATGAATATCTGATTTTCTTTGGTGAACTCTATGGATATTCACGATCCCAAATTTTGAATAAAATCAATCCTCTTTTAGAGCAATTAGGTATGGATCAATTTCGCAAGAAACGCCTGGGTGAATACTCAAAAGGAATGCGTCAAAAATTAGCGCTTGTGCGAGCTCTCATTCATGAACCCCCGGTTTTGTTACTGGATGAACCGACCTCGGCGATGGATCCTGAAAGTGCAAAGATTGTACGTAATGCTATAAAAAGTTTGAGTAACAAAGAACGGACAATCATTTTGTGCACACATAATCTGGTGGAAGCAGAAGAATTATGTGATCAAATTGCTATCATACAGGAGGGCAGCATTATTTTAAATAAATCCATGCAGGAAGTAAAAAATTCACTGGTTGGATCACCTGTTTTTGCTGCAAAATTTGTTGGTTCTATGGATGGAAAATATTTTGATTTACCTGATGGCATTCAAATAGTAAATCGTAATGAAAGCATAATACATTTTAAGGTGGAGAAACCGACCATTCAAAATCCAGTTTTGATTCGATTACTGACTGAAAAATTCGATTTGTTATCCTTTGAAGAAATTCCAATTAAATTAGAAGATGCTTATCTGGATGCAATTAACCAGATTAAAAAGAGCAATCATGATGAGTAATCAACTGAAACTCGCCCTGGTGATTACGAAAAGAGAAGTACGTGATCAGTTTCGAGACTGGCGCATTATTTTTCCGATCCTTGGTTTGACAATATTCTTTCCATTTTTAATGAATTTTACAACGGCGCAAGTTCTCCAGTTTGTCAACCGGTACGGTGCTACAATCGTTGGTGAACGACTGGTTCCATTTTCGATGATGATCGTCGGCTTCTTTCCAATCTCGGTTTCATTGGTAATAGCCTTAGAGAGTTTCGTAGGAGAAAAAGAGCGAGGGAGCATCGAACCTTTATTCAATACACCATTATTGGATTGGCAAATCTATATTGGAAAATTGATTTCCTCGATCGTACCGCCATTGTTTGCCAGTTTTGTAGGTATGTTAGTATATTGTGTTGGCTTGATTATTGATGGTGTTCCATTACCGGAATTGCACTTAATCATTCAAATCGTTGCTATTACGATTATTCAAGCTGTTGTGATGGTAGCCGGAGCTGTGGTTGTTTCCACACAGGCGACATCTGTTCGTGCAGCGAATTTACTGGCGAGTTTTATCATTATCCCCATGGCATTATTAATTCAAGGGGAAAGTATTGTGATGTTTTGGGGAAATTATGCAACTTTGTGGTGGGTTGTTTTTGGTTTGTCTATTTTAGCTATCTTATTATTAAGAATTGGATTGGCACATTTTAGCAGGGAAGAATTACTGGGCAGAGATATTGATGTACTCAATTTCCGTTGGGGGTGGAAGGTATTCCGAATGAATTTTCTTGGGAATGCAACCAACATTAAGAATTGGTATCAATTAGAAGTTTTTCCATACATCAAAGAAATTCGATATTCCATCTTAATCCTCAGCCTGCTTGTTCTGGTAGCTTTTTTTGTCGGCAAATCACAAATAACCAGGTTTGAGTTTCCGGTTGAACAATTAGGTGTTGAAAATATGCAAGCACAACTGACGTTGTTGAGTCAGAATTGGTCATTTGGTAATTTCTCTCCCGTTATCGCCATTTTCTGGCAGAATATTCGGGTTGTGTTATTAGCTTTTATTCTAGGGGTGATTACTTTGGGGATATTTGGTGTGCTGCCACTATTCGCATCTATTGGAATTGTTGGTTACATTATGAGTTTATTAGGTAATGCCGGTTTAAGTGTGAGTACCTACTTTTTAGGCTTTATTCTTCCGCATGGAATTATGGAAATTCCAGCGGCAGTGATTGCTACAGCCGCAATTTTCCAAATTGGTGTCATACTCGCCACGCCTGATAATCATCAAACCATAGGAGAAGTATGGATTAAATCGATAGCGAATTGGGCAAAAGTAATGCTAGGTCTGGTAATACCCATGATGATTCTTTCCGCAATGATTGAAGCTTGGGTTACACCCGAGTTAGCGTTGTGGTTGACCCCGTAAAGGCATTACCATCCCTGTAAGAAGGGTAGCCATTCTTCGTCTGTGAAGTTACTTCTTGCGAAAATATACATTGCATTAGCTGGCGGGGGTTTGGGAATCCGCAATAATTTCATACCTGCATCATGAACCATTCTGCCACCTTTTTTATGATTACACACAGAACAGGCAGTAACGAGATTTTCCCAGGAAAATTCACCTCCCAGCCGTTTTGGGATTACGTGATCAATTGTGAGATTTGAGGAATGATGACCACAATATTGGCAAGTGTAATGGTCTCGCCGGAATATTTCTTTGCGGGTAAGATGAACCTGCGCTCTTGGCCGATGAACCATCCTTTGAAGCCGGATAACGGATGGAATCGGAAACTTTTGGTTGATACTGTAGAAATAACCACGACCATTACTTACCAGCGTGGCTTTTTCTGTGAGTATCAGACCAAAGGCGCGTCTTAAGTCACAGATATTGATTGGTTCAAAATTTGCATTGAGAACTAAAACTTGATCAGACATAATACTTTGAAAAATTATAGCAGATTCTAAAGTTTTTGATTCACAAGCGTTAGTCATTTATCAGAACATTGAATTTTTGCTTGTTCATAGTATCTGATAACTATACAATTAATGTGATATTTATTTGGAGTGTATTTATTATAAAATTGTTAAAATTCTGTAAAAGCTTGTTAAACAATTGAAGTTGATTTTATTTTGTTGTTGACTTGATAACAAATTATTGATTTGAAATGAGGGAAATTTTATGAAAATTCTTATCTCCGGTGGTACTGGACTTATTGGCAAGGCTCTCATAAAAAATCTTATTAAAACTGGTGATCAAGTTGTAGTACTAACTCGAAGGAAGGACGGACTAGAAGATTCCGATTCAATAAAATATGTTGAATGGGATGCCAGGTCTTCTGAGACATTAATTCCTTATCTTCAGGATGTCAATGCTGTCATCAATTTAGCTGGTGATAATATTGGTAATGGTTATTGGACTAAAGCAAAGAAAGAACGGATTGTTAATTCAAGAGTTCAAGCTGGAAATGCATTGACCAAAGCAATCATTGATTCTGGCAATAACCCTGATGTGTTTATCCAGGCATCCGGTGTAGGGTATTACGGTGCCAGTCTGGATAAAATATTTGATGAATTATCACCAAATGGAAATGGATTCCAGGCTGATGTTGCCCACAAATGGGAAAATTCCTCAACGATATTGGATTCTGCTGGTGTTCGTCGTGTGACCATTCGGATGGGAATTGTGCTGGATGCAAAATCTGGTGCGTTACCTTTAATGGTTTTACCTTTCAAAATGTTTGTTGGTGGACCGCTAGGGAGTGGGCGTCAATATGTATCCTGGATCCATCTGCAGGATAATATTCGAGCGATTGATTTTGTGATGCGTAATAACAAATTAATCGGAGCGGTTAATCTTACTGCACCGACTTCATATACCAACAAAGAATTCGGAAAAATGATTGGCAAAGTGTTGCACCGACCTTACTGGTTCCCAGTTCCAGCCTTTGGATTAAAATTGTTTTTGGGCGAAAAAAGCGAACTTGTTCTGGAGGGTCAAAAAGTCAAACCCGGAAAACTCCTGGAACATGGCTTTCAATTTAAATTTCCAGATTTGGAAAATGCTTTAAGAAATATCTACAATAAATAAGGATTAAATTTTTCCCTTTACCCTGGTTACCAAAGAAACCTGGTAAGCTATTATTCTTGATTGAATGCTTAATCTTCAATTGATTCATGTTAGAATTGCGAATACTTAACGTGAAAGGTGGAATCAATCACATGATAACCATTACGAATGCTTTTGACGAACTAAAATGGCGCGGACTGATTTTTGATTATGTCGATGGAATTGACACCGTTTTAGGTGAGAAAAAGGTGACTGTTTACAATGGTTTTGATGCTACAGCAGATAGTTTGCATGTTGGGCATATGGTTCCTTTACTGGCATTAGCCCGATTGCAACGCTTTGGACATCATCCGATTGCATTAGCGGGTGGTGGAACGAGTATGATTGGTGACCCGAGTGGCAAATCCGCAGAAAGACAATTATTGAGCCACCAAATCATTGAAGAAAACGTTGAGTCCATTAAGCAGCAGCTAGCACATTTCCTTGATTTTAAAGTCAGGGGGAATCCTGCCCGGGTAATGAACAATGCTTCCTGGTTAATGAAATTAAATCTGATCGACTTCCTGCGAGATATTGGAAAGCATTTTACGATTAATTACATGCTTGCTAAAGACTCCGTTAAATCAAGAATTGATCGTGAAGAGGGAATCTCTTATACAGAATTCAGCTACATGCTATTGCAATCTTACGATTATCTTTATTTACATCAGCATGAAAATTGTATTTTACAGACAGGTGGAAGTGATCAATGGGGAAATATAACGGCTGGGGGGGAGTTAGTGCGCCGGATAACCGGTCATTCAGTGTATGGAATGGTTTATCCTTTGATCACAAAATCGGATGGCACAAAATTTGGTAAAACTGAATCTGGTTCTGTGTGGTTAAAACCAGAAAGAACATCACCTTTTAAATTTTTCCAATTCTGGTTGAATACGGATGACAAAGATGTCATTCACTACCTGAAGTATTTCACATTTTTATCTAAAGACGTTATTGATGAATTAGAATTTACTGTTTCAGAACGACCAGAAGAGAGAGAAGCCCAAAAGCGTCTTGCGAAAGAAATAACGACCATTGTTCACGGTGAAACAGCCTTGAGCAGAGCAGAGCAAGCCACTCAGGTTTTATTTGGTGGAAGTTTAGAGGGTTTGTCTGGATCGGATATTGAAGAAATATTTGCAGATGTACAATCCACTCAACTTTCCAGAACCGACTTCGAAGTTGATGGGAAATTTATTATCGATTTACTGGTTGATTGTGGTATTGCTAAATCTAGGGGTGAAGCAAGAAGGTCTATTCAAGAAGGTGGAATCAACTTGAATAACAATCGTGTAACTGAGGTCGATTTAATGATCAAAACTGACGCTCTGATAGAAAATCGCTACTTAATCCTCAGGAAAGGTCGTAAGAATTATCATCTGGTAAAAGTTGCCTAGTTATCGCTAAGCCCTGAATTCTTGAGGTTACTTACTTCCAGAGGTAAGAATTTGCTCCATGATCTGACGTCCAAGTTCTCTTGCTTCCTGTGAAGAGCCATTTTCCAGCGTTAATACAAAAACCAGAGGAGTTGCCTGCCACTCTGGCATTGTTCCAGTTACATACCACTGAATTGGATTCTCTCCCGAGTCATTTGATGAGGTTATTTCCCAGGCAGGATAATCATTACGACTGAAGTAATTGGCTATCTGGTTGGCAAAAAGTGTGTCCATTATACGAATTGGCTCTTCTGCAGAGAATATTACCCAATCCTGTTGAGGTGTATTTACGGCCAATGTTAATCTGGGGTATGGTATTTCACCTGCGTTTGAAAATGCAGAGACTGACCTGGCAACTTGAAGGGGAGATAGTAAGGTCGAACTAAGTGACTTTTGTGATTCAGGAGCCATTAATGCAATTGGTTCAAAAGGAAGTTCGAATGAATAATTTTCATTCCATCCAAATTTCTGAATTATTTCATTTTCTTCTCCCACCTTAATTAACGAATTCAGGAATAAATTGGCATCTTCACATCCATTCATCAGCGTAATTTTAAGATCGTTTCTTTCCAGATTGCTTAACGGAATTGCACAATTTCCTGTTTCAAAAAAATTATCAGATTCAATTTCGATAGTATTTTCAATTAAATATGCGTATGTAAATAAACCAGAGATTTCCCCAATTTCATATTTCCCTTGGGCGACTCGATTGATCAAAGGACCATTTTCGTCAATTGATAATTCATCCCAAGCTTCATCCAGTTGAGCAAGGTCGTAACTGGGGGAAGACCACAACCCTAAAATCTCACCTGTTTTTGCATTCATGATCACAGCAGCTCCATCATATTCTTGAAGTGTGCTTACCAGTTGAATTTGCCTGTTCAGATCAATGGTCGTCCTGATATCTCTGCCATCCGGTGGACGAGCATACAGCAATTCATTCCACCAGATATCTGAAGTTGGGATTCCTGCTAATCCACGCAGATAGTTATCCATACTGGCTTCTAAACCACTTTGCCCTAAAAATGGATGGTTATACCCCACTGTTGTAGATAGGGAAGGCACCTGTAATAAGCGTTCATATGATCCACGATCACCGGTGGTGATCAAAATTGGATTGTTTTGCCGATCCAGTAAATCTCCACGGGGAACATAACGGTCATTAATAATTTTTCTTAAGTTGTCGGTTCTGGCAAGTAAACCATCCGAGCGTATGGTAGCCCAATATGCTGTGATCAATGCAATAAAAATAAAGCTGAACACAATCAAGGAATAAGTAAGTAAATAAGGTGTTACTTCATCTTGAACGACGGCTCGTGAAGATTGATTTTGACTGATCCAAAGCAGGAGGAGGGTGGCTATAAATACGGTCAGAAGGGAAGATCCACCATAGGACATAAATGGCAGCGTAACACCTGTCAGAGGTAAAAATCTTATGTTTCCCCCGATTATGAGAATAGACTGGATGGATAGAAATATCGTGATTCCGGATGCTAACAACCTTTGATACTGATTTCTACCCTTGATAGCTATTGAGAATCCTCTATAAGTTAGAAACGCAAATAAACTGATGATGAAGATACTGCCAAACAAACCCAATTCTTCACTGATAGCAGCAAAAATAAAATCTGAAATCGCTACCGGGACAACTCCTGGACTGCCCAATCCCGGTCCTGATCCCAAAACACGCCCTGCAGCAATAGCCTGAATGGATTGAATGATCTGATATGAACCGCCAGACGCATCCACCCATGGATTCAACCAGCCATCAATTCGGATTTGTATGACACCAAAATTCTGGTATCCAATGTGTCCAGCCATCACAATAATTGTTAAGAATATAAATACAGAGCGTTTTTTCCCGGAAACGATAAAGATAAAAAACGCATAAATAATCAGAAAAATGGTTGCTGTGCCAAGGTCTCGTTGGGCAAAAAGTATCAGGATGGCAGTTATCACAATAACCAATGAAGGCATGATCAAGACAGATAAATTCTTTCGTAATGCCCAGTTATCCGCAAAAAAAGCTGAAAGAAAGATGATAAATAATAGTTTTAATGGTTCAGAGGGTTGGAAGTAAATTCCACAGCATCCCAACCAGAGCCGAGGACCTTCCCCACCGGGGTAAATCCCAAAATAGAAAGTTAATACAGTAACAAGCAAGCCCAAAGAAAGCCAGATGTATTTGTATCGTCTCAGCAGATTGATAATTGTGGGACGTTTCATGCCAAAAAATAAAACGAAAGAACTAAGACTAAACCAGGTTAATTGACGCCACCCAAATGAAATCGAAAGACGGAAGATAGTAAGCATTCCAATTCCGGCTAACATATACACGATCGGTAAAATGTATGGATCCCGATTTGGCAAGAAACGGATACTGGATTTATGAATCATGAAACTGAGGATAAGCCACACCACGAATCCAACCCATTGTTCCCACTTGATTGGGTTCTGCCAATTTAAAGTACGAATAACAGGGGCAAATGTTAGTATAGTACTATACAGAAAAAGAATTAAACCACCCAGAAAAAAGAGGCTGAATTGAAGACGATCTCTATCATTAAAGAAAATATTCTTAATTTGATTCACGGTAAATATTTATTAATAAATATGCTGAGTTTTTCTTTTTGGTTTGAATCCACATAATCAGGGTGGGTGGTTATTGCACTGGTAAGTGCATGGTGACAATCACAGTCATAAGGTTCATGCTTTTTGGTGAGGTTAAGCACGGAATCATTGGCGATTTGACCATTTTTCTTAAGAACTTTTAAGATCATCTCAACCGTTACTGATTCTTCATGAACATGCCACACATCGTAATCTGTTACATGAGAAAAAGCTGCATAACACATTTCAGCTTCGCGAGCGAGAAATATTTCGGGTGATGTGGTCATTCCAATAATAGACATTCCCCATGACCGGAACAAATTAGATTCTGCTTTGGTTGAGAACCTTGGTCCTTCAATTGTAACTAAAGCACCACCCTTGTGGACTTTCGCCCCTGTCTCTACTACAGATTCATATAATAACTGTGATAGGTGTGGACAGAAAGG
>ENA-OSEO01001402-OSEO01001402.1-sediment-metagenome-genome-assembly--contig:-NODE-1402-length-43828-cov-9.183699_pt1 | contig 43828 bp, 33 predicted proteins | sample MGYA00237883_ERZ534232 | MGnify/ENA metagenome assembly ERZ534232 | reverse complement strand
TCTCGTGAGCGCAGCGAACCTCTCCACAACGCTCTTTCTCAACGGTCTTAGTTTGCCCGGCGTAGCCGGAACTGGCCGCACGAAGTGCGACTTGCCACCGAAGGTGACTGGCCTGCGCAGCAGACTGGCTTCAAAAACGCCTCCTGCCGAAGGCAGCCTTGCGACCTGGCGTGATCTTCGCCAGCCTTGCGTCCCGGCATGTTCTTGGCCGGCATTGCGACCTGGGCCGTTCTTGCCCAGCCTTGCGTCTATTGTTTTATTCTTCCTCGCGCCAGCGAGCATTACTTCCCGACGAAGTCGGCCTCACTTCTGCTCTGGTTCTTCTTCTTTTTCGGAGGACGGTGGACCCGTGACGGTTGACCTGAGAGGTTTCCTGCGAATCAACCAATAACTAACTCGACCAGTTCCTTCCCGTCGAAAACTCGTATCAAGTGATTATTCGTGTCGGCTATGTACAACAACCCGTTATTGTATTTGACATCGTTCGGTTCGAAAAGACCGAGAGTAGAGCACTTTTCTCCATCCAGTGTGCAGGTTCCCTCTCCTAGATTCTTGATTATCGTCTCGACACGCCTGATTCCCAGATCAATCTTTCTTATCGCGTGATTGTAGGTGTCGGCAATGTACAGAAATCTACCATTGCCGTGAATGCCCAGCGGGTGCTGGAACAAGGCCCTTTGGAGGATCCCGTCGATATGACCGAATGAGAAGAGTCCGCTCCCGGCAACCGTGTGCACCTTTTCCGCTCCGAGATCAACATACCTTATCCCTGAAACTTCCGAGTCGGCAACATAAAGACTTCTGCCATCCAGGTAGATTCCGCTGGGCTGCGCAAAATTAGCCTCTTTCAGCGAACCGTCTACAATATTCTCGGCCCCACTCCCTGCGAATGAACGAATTGTGTTCTCCTTCAAATCAAGTCTCCAGATCTGGTGCATTCCGGCCATTGCTATATAGAGGTACCTTCCGTCTGATTGGAGATCCCATGGGGAGTTAAGCCGCGCCTTAGATGCTTCACCGCTGAAATGCCAGCTGAATCCCTGAAGGCCGTCTCCCGAGATCGTCCTTAGATTTCTTTCTTTTAGATCGGCTTTTCTGATTGTATGGTTCTCTGTATCGGCTATATAGAGTACACCCTCTGAATAGACCATGCCCTGAGGCTTGTCAAGGCGCGCTTCTTCGAAAGTCCCATCTCCAAAGCCGCTACTCCGGCCTCCGATCTGATCGACTATCTTTGCTTCGAAAGGAGAGATAAGCTCCGTTAGGAGTATCCGATCGTTGTTAGAATCGCTAATAAACATCGTTTTTGAATCCCCAAAAGCAATCTTCCCCGGAAATGAAAGTGTCGAATCTCTCTTGTACGCCTTTGGCGTGAGCGGAATTCTCTCGTTGCTCAAAATCCCTCTCATCTTCCCACTCTCGAGAGCTTTGGAAATCTCATTTGAGAGGTAATCTCGCTTGCCCTCACCCGAGGTTTTTGACAAAATCTTTCCGTCGGGTCCGATCAAGACGTAGGACGGCCAGGCGCGAACCACATACCTGTCCCAAAGGTAATACTCGTTGTCGATAAGAACTGGATGCTCTATTTCATAACGCTCGACAGCGGCTCTAATATTCCTCTCTTCACGTTCATTCTCAAACTTCGCTGAGTGGACGCCGATAACAAGAAAAGGACTGTCATTGTACTTCTCTTCCAGCCACTTGAGGTCCGGGATCACATGAATACAGTTTATGCAGCAGTACGTCCAGAAATCAAACAGCACAACATACCCTTTGAGATCCTCTAGAGTCAGAGGTCGCTCTACATTTATCCAGCTTCCAGAAGATGGAAACTCTACAGCTCTTCCATACAAATCAATCACCTCTTTCCAGCTTTGACTGAAAACTAGATGAGTCGGATCACATCGGGGTCTTTCGAGGCTCAACTAACTCACTTGATGAGCAGCGTGCGAGCGGGTAAATGGTAAGCGCAATAAGCGTTCCATGCGTTGGTGAGAAGCCTTTGTTTATTTGGCTTCTTCAGACAATATCTATCAAGGGGATCTAGAGTTTTTCGTGAAAGATACTCGATCAAATGAGAAATCAGTGATGCATTACACTTGTGGAGTTTCTTATCGTAAGCTTGACATCGATAATAGTGTCAGAGACTTTCTTTCCGGACAGTATCTTCGATAGAGCAACGACCGATTCCGACCCCAGGGTTCTGGGATCCTGGTCGACAGATGTGAGAGTGGGAATCGTTATAGGAGCAATCAGGTTGTTGTCGTAGCCTACCACCGAGATCTGATCGGGAACATTCACGCCCTGATCCGTGAAGAAGGCTATCACTCCGGCCGCCACCAGGTCATTCGCGGCGATAACCGAATCGACCTCGATCATTCTCTCCAGCAACTCTCTTGCCGCTTCATAACCTGCCTCGTAACTGTATCCGCACAACACTACGAGAGAAGGATCGTATTCTATGCCCTCTTCATCAAGCGCCCTCCTGTATCCCGTATATCTGTCGAGGGTAGTGTATTTGCCAGCCTCTTTGCTGGAAGCCACTTCTCTTATATTGTCTACAGTACAGGGGGTTGACCAGAAGCCAGCGAGAAATCCTACTCTCTTTCTGCCGAGTCTCAAGAGGTAACGAGTGGCAAGATACCCACCTTTCACGTTGTCGGTATAGACGTGGGGCTTCGATTCAAAGACATTTCTTCTTCCTACAACCACTATCGGGAGATCTTTGAAACTCTCTATTTCGGGAAGCGGGTCTCCCGTGGAGACCGGACAATAGATGAGGCCATCCACGACGGTCCTTGCAAGGCTGTCTATCGCAGCCTTTTCGATCTCTCTCTTTCCATCGGCAGTCGAAATGATTATCACGTGCTCTATTTCCTGGGCCTTCAAGATCGCCCCGGCAATCATAGCACTGAAAAAGGGGTGTGAAACATCCGGCACGAGCATTCCTATCGTGTTGGTCGTCTGGCCTTTCATGAATCTTGCGGCAACGTTGGGCCTGTAGTTGAGCTTCTTTACGGCCTCCCAAACCCTGGTTTGAAGATCCTCTCTCACTGGTCTCGAACCGTTGATAACCCTCGATACCGTTGCCGCCGAGAGCCCGGCGTAATCAGCAACCTGCTTTATCGTAATCCTGTCACTCTTTTTTACAGTACATCACCTCTCTGCTCGGAAAAAGATTTCAGAAAAGGTAGCGCTACTAGACTTATTATAACCAACAACGTCACTATCCCAAAAGTCGAATTGAATGCCCTTATTTGCGCTTCAGCTCCACCGGATGATGAGAAACGCTGAACGAGAAATCCCGTTCCAGACTGGAATATGATCACCGATATGAAAGTGAAGAGATTCATTCCTCCAAAGAGAGAGCCTCCGCGCCCTTTCACAGCCAGATCATTGACTCCGGCCGTCAGATGGTCGTAGGTGACGCCTGCGCAGAAACCTAGGAAAAATCCAACGATCCCGGGTACAGGAATCGGCAACTGGCTCTTCATAGACAACCAGAATACAATCCACGCGGCTCCGTAAGATACACATGAGACGATAATTGCAATCAGCCTCAGCCTTGCTGGTCTTGCTATATATGCCCCAGCGAAATTACCTACCATTACCCCGATGCTTATCAGCGTAGACCAAAGACTGGCCGTTCCGTACGAAACACCGTACGCCGACTGGTACCATGTAACGGCCCAGAGTCCCTGCAAAGCCATCAAAGAGCCAAAAGAAGTCCCCCACAGTATCAACATCAACTTCAGTTGTCGCGACTTGAAGATCTTTCTGAACGAATCCTTCAAGTTGTCAATGAAACTGCTTCTCTCAGTCGTGTTGCCTGCAGTTGTCACGGGGTCTCTTCTCCTCAGAATTATCAGCGAGGCCGCAAGAACAAAGTTAAGAACTGCGAGCAATATGAAAACGTTTCTTCTTCCGAAACGATCGAGAGCAAAGGCGAGCGGGGCAACGGAAATCACCGCTCCAAAATTTCCGAGGGTATAGGTTATGCCGGAGAAAAAAGAGTACTTGTCCCTGTGAAAAGAGTGCGACTGAAAGACGAGAACTCCGGAGAGCATCGGAGCGAGGCCAAGTCCAGTCAGTAACCTGCCCGTGCCGAGCATCACAGGATTCGTGGCAAAGCCAAAGAGAAGAGCTCCAATTCCAGATGTAAGCATACCGAAGGAGACAATTTTTAGTGGGCCAAACCTGTCGTTCAGCGCTCCGCTTATCGGCTGCATGAAGGCATAGGCATAGAAATACAGACTGGATATGAAGCCCACAAGAGAAGCGCTCATTCCCCATTCCGCCGAGACTATCGGAAGGCTCACAGAAGCCGAGACTCTAAAGAAGTAAGAAAAGAAATACGCCGAAACAAGCAGAGCGTATATCGAAAGTTTGCTGCCAGAGGTCGATAAAACAGATTCGTTCTTATTCATAATTCTGCCTCCAAAAATCTGGAAAACCTTTTCCCAAAACTGCAAAAAAAACCATCTGACTTCTCTCAAACTGTTGTCATTCATGCCGCCCGATCCCGGAGAAAAGATTGAGAATCTCTTCTTTGAGGAAAAAAGCAGTTTCTTCCTTCTTGCTTGTAAACATTATACATTAAGAGTTAGGGAATAATCAATTGTGAGATATTTGAATTTTGAATTTTGCCATGCAATGAAGTATAATCTATATATTCTGAAATGGCAAACGTTTTCCGATTCCGAGGAGGTGGATGGTAGTGAAGAAAGTTCTTCTGTTTTCGCTAGTTCTTGTTATTGCAGTATCGATCCTTGCATCATATCCAACAAGAGCCGTTACTTTAGTTATCCCGTGGGCGGCCGGCGGTATTACCGACAGAGTGGGAAGGGCATTGGCACCTTATCTTGAAAAGCAGCTGGGTGTTTCGGTGATTGTACTGAACCAGGCGGGCGCTTCTGGTGCTATTGGAACAGATTTTGTGTACTCGAAACCTGCCGATGGCTACACGCTTCTCTTGTCTGCCGAGACTCCAGGAGTCTTCAGGGTTATGGGTACCGGGAAACTGGGTTTCGACAACTTTGAAGGCATCATCATGAATGTTGAAGACATGAAAGTGGTTGTTGTACCGGGAAATTCACAGTTCCAGACCATGGATGAGCTTGTCGCGGCAATCAAGGAGAACCCCGGAAAGATCAAGATGTCCTACTCCGGTCCCGGTGCAAGCGGTCATATACAGGGACTACTTCTGAAAGAGGTAGGTCTTGATGTATCGATGACACCATTTGGTGGAGGAAGTCCCTCGATGCTCGCAACAATAAGCGGTCAGGTTGATTTCACCTTTGGAAACATCGGTACGGTTCTAGATTACTTGAAAACCGGTGATCTGAGAGCCCTTGCAGTCTACACAAAGGGCGAGAGATCTCCTGCCATTCCAGATGTTCCTCCAATAGCGGACGCGATTCCCGAAATGGCGCGTTACCTGCCTTTGACATTCCCGAACTGCATTCTCGTAAAGGAAGGAACTCCGCCCGAGATCAAACAGGTTATTCTCGAAGCCGCGCAGAAGGCCGTTCAGGATCCCGGATGGATCGAATTCACCGAGGCGAGCTTCTACACCAGAATGCACGACGTTCAGGGCGATGCAGTAATCGAATACTGGAATCGCTGGACCTCGATCGTCACGTGGCTTCTATATGACGCCGGTGTAGCTCCCAATAGTCCTGCAGACTTCGGAATAGAAAGATTCTAATCTATCTATCGACGGTAGACCTCGTGTCTACCGTCTTTGGAGGTTACTATGAAAGAGAAAACGAGCGGTAGTCTAAATTTTCAGATACTCGAAGGGGCTTTCTTTGCAGTAATCGCCGTCTTCATAATTGTAGTATCGGCGGGAATGAACCCTTACGGATCCTGGTCGCTTGCGCCCGGTCTCTTCCCATTGATCATGGGAGTAATACTTCTTGTGCTTGCGATATCTCTGATATTCCAGGCGGTGAGAAGCAAGAGTTTCAAATCGGGTGGTTTTGATAAGGTTGATTGGCTTAGGATAACGATTTCAATGGCACTGACGTTCATATATGTCTGGCTTCTTCCGATGATTGGCTTCATTGCTATTTCAATTCCTTACCTGGCCTTGATGCTGCTCCTCCTTGGAGAAAAGCGTTGGTGGCTGCTAGGGATAATCTCTGTGGGGACTACTCTTAGTCTATATTACGCCTTCGGTGTTCTACTGAGTGTCTACCTGCCTTGAGAAGGTGATGTGCATATGATTGAACAGATACTCGCTGCGATAGATCTCAGGTTCATTTTCCTGGTATTTGTCGGTGCCTTTGCCGGGCTTGTCGTTGGAGCAATGCCGGGGCTTTCCGTCACAATGGCCACCGCAATTCTGGTTTCGGTAACTTTTACATGGGCTGTCAACGATGCGATGGCCCTCATGATGGGAGTGTATGTCGTCGGAGTCTTCTCCGGGGCGATATCGGCCATACTGATCAACATCCCCGGTGCTCCCGGTTCTGTCGCAACTACTCTTGATGGCTTTCCCATGACCATGAAGGGGCAAGCAAAAAAGGCTTTGCGGGTCGCCACTTTCTACTCGTTTTTTGGGACAATGTTTGGTCTGATCATGCTAGCCTTGCTCGCCAAACCAGTTACAAAAATCGCGCTACAGTTCTCGCCCATGGATTACTTCCTACTTGCTCTATTCGGCCTTACAACCGTTGGGTCTCTGACGTCAAAGAACTTCCTCAAGGGATTGATAAGCGCGGCTCTAGGAGTCATCATAAGCTTGATAGGGATCGATCCGATTATGGGCACACCGAGATTCACATTCGGCTCGATGAGGCTTCAGGCAGGTATCTCTCTAATAGCTGCACTGATTGGACTCTTTGGCTTCTCGGAGATCCTGATTCAGATAGGGCAGCGCTCACTCGAACCGATAGCCGGAAAACTGGGAAAGGAGAAAGTTAGTTTCAGAGAGCTGACGAGGCACATTCCACTTTCGATTCAAGCGTCTTTGATTGGAACATTTATAGGTGCATTACCAGGAACGGGCGGCCCCGTTGCCGCTCTTATCGCTTATGATCAGGCGAAAAAGACGGTCAGAAAACCTGAAGTTCCGTTTGGCGAGGGGGCAATCGAAGGGATAGTTGCCAGTGAGTCTGCAAACAACGCCTGTATAGGTGGAGCACTCATACCTATGCTGACACTTGCCGTCCCTGGAGATGCGGTTACCGCCGTTCTCTTGTCTGCAATGTACGTTCATGGACTAAGGCCTGGACCTCTGCTTTTCACGCAGACTCCCGACCTCTTCTACGTAATACTGGCTGCTGGAATAATTGGATCTCTATCGATAATTGCTCTCGGAATCGGTGTGGCACCTCTAATGGCAAGAATGGTGTTGATTCCGAAGAAGATCCTGCTTCCAGTGGTTGCAATCTTGTGTATAATCGGTGCTTATGCTATAAACTCAAGTGTTTTCGATGTTCTAATTATGGCCATCTTTGGTCTGATTGGATTCGTTATGAGAAGGAAGGGATACTCGGTGGCTCCCATGGTGCTCGGTATAGTGCTGGGATCGCTGATGGATGCCAATTTTAGAAGAGCGGTTTCACTGGCCTCAGCCGGTGATAATCTGATTATCTCCATGATCTCCAGACCGATCAGTCTCATACTGATAGCCTTCATACTAATATCGCTGTTTTCAAATTTCAAGTTTGTCAAGACCGGATTGAGGAAGCTCTTCTCCAGAAGGTCTGACAAAGGACAGGAGGAATGAAAATGATAGCCTTTGCTTCCAGGCATAACCTCTCAGGGAGGCTCTCCGTACCTGGTTCAAAGAGCCACACAATAAGAGCGGTCCTCATCGCCACAATGGCAAACGGGCTCTCAACCATAAAGAACCCTCTTCCCAGTGAAGACTGCCTTTCGGCGACAAGAGCCGCAAGGGCCTTCGGATCGGATGTGAAGATCGAAAAGGGAGTGTGGACGATCCAGAGCTCTCAGGATGGTTTGAAAGTTCCCGACGATGTGATCGACTGCGGTAATTCCGGCACGACTTATTACTTCGCCACGGCGATCTCCGGAACTCTGAACGATTACGTCGTTTTGACGGGTGATTACCAGATACGCAGGAGGCCCGTGGGAAAGCTGTTGGAGGCGATGAGAGATCTGGGAGCCTTCGCCGTCACCACGAGGATAAACAGCAATGCAGCTCCTGTAATAATAAAAGGCCCAATGAAGGCCGGCACGATCGTCTTTGGCGGAAAGATGTCCCAATACATTTCCGGTATGCTTCTGGCCGCAGCAAGGATCGAGGGCAAGACCAGAATCGAAGTTCAGAAAGCCATAGAGAGACCTTATCTGCAAATGACCGTAGACTGGATGACCGAACACGGGATAAAAATCGAATATGACGAGAAGAACTACAGCTTCTTCGAAGTGGAAGGCCCTCAGGAATACAGAACAGTCGAAACCTCAATACCGAGCGACTGGGAATCCGTTGCATTCCCGCTCGTAGCGGCGCTGGTTACGGATTCCGAAATTGTGATAGAAGATCTCGATCTATCCGGAAGCCAGGGCGACTCAGTAATCGTAGATATCCTGAAGGAGATGGGGGGAGACGTAACTCTCGACGGGGCTACTAACTCTTTAAAGGCTAGGGGAGGAAACAGACTCAGGGGAATCACCATAGACTGTTCCGACATTCCCGACGCTTTGCCCATACTCTCAGTTGCCGCCTGCTTCGCAGAGGGAGATACTGTATTGACCGGAATAGAAAGCATAAGAGTGAAAGAAACCGACAGAGTCGAGGTAATGAAGAGGGAGCTCTCGAAAATGGGAGCGTCGATCGAGGATACTGATCATGAAATGATTATTCATGGCGGCAAGAAACTGACTGGAGCAAAGGTCGAAAGCCACGACGACCACAGAGTGGCTATGTCCCTCGCAGTCGCCGGGCTCTTCTCGGACGGGGTTACGGAGATCGGCAACGCCGAATGTGTCTCGGTCTCCTTCCCGGGCTTCTATGAACTTATGAACGGCGTTGGAGCTGGATTCGAGACTGAATAGAGTCGCCCGTTTTGTAAAGGTATCCGGCAGTTATCACTTTTCGAATGGAAATCAAAGAGAACATCACCTATTAACCCCGGCTTCTCGGCCGGGCTTTTTCTTTCCCTGCCGGGCGCTTTCGGTAGATCTGAGCACTGTTAAGTCAGAGGCTTCTGAAACCTTACCAAGAATAGATCGAAGGGAAAATCTTTGCTCACAAACATCTCAAAACGCCTACAGAAATTTTTGAAACAGGGCAAATTCCCTATTTCGCTCGAGAAAACGAACCCGTTTCGATTTTTTTCGTAATAGTCAACGATCGATTCATATCTATATTTAAAATCATATATTCATACAAAGGAATGCTCATTAATGAATTTCAAGTCTTGTTGCCTATCAAGACCGGGTCTTCATTCAGCGACACTCGGTAACCCTTCAAATGTTGCTCTTCCAACCCCCCCGGGCCCGCTACCCCCGGTTCTGGTCTTCAATTGCTACTTGCAGTACTGATCGACATGAGCATTGTTGCAAACATTTTCTCCAGTTCGAGCTCGTTTCAGATGAATGAACTTCCGACTACTACTTGATCGACTCTCTTTCAAATATCCACGCCTAATTGGCAGCGTGTTCGGCGGTAATGTCTAAATTTGGTTTCTTTGTTTAGAAGAAGTATAATCTACTTAGGGACCTTTTTACACAGATTCCGACTGTTTTAGGCTTTTTTACTTCATTTCGATCGCCGTTGGCGATCAAACTTTTCAGAGGAGGTTCAGATGAGAAAGGTTTTTGCAATGCTCTTATGCGTTCTATTTGTAGTGGGAATTGCTTTTTCAGTAATCACGATGGAAGTGGGAAAGCTTCTTGCTTCCAATTCGGGAATCGTTGCGGCCGGAAATCCCTATGCATCTGCGGCAGGTGCTGAAATTCTGGAGAAAGGCGGAAACGCAATCGACGCAGCCATTGCCGTAAGTCTGGCGCTTGGAGTTGTGGAACCGTACGCGTCTGGTATCGGTGGCGAGGGATATGCTGTCGCCTCGTTCAATGGGGAGAAGATCGCCGTTGATTTCAGAAGTTCTGCCCCGTGGCTGGCGTCCGTAGAGAACGCTGAGGCTCTTGGATTGACAACCAGTAATCTGAGATCGGGTCCTCTTAGCATATGCACCCCAGGAGTCCTTGCCGGAATCATAGAGCTATGGCTTCACGGAGGCTCGTTGCCCTTTGCCGAACTGATTGCGCCTGCGATACGGCTTGCAAGTGAAGGGTTTATTGTGAACAACACCTTTGCGTCAACTTGTGGAAGCAGTTACGACGTGCTATTGGAAAATGCTCCCGGATTCCTGAAGGACGGAATTTTCGCATGGGAGACAGGAGATATCGCCACGAACCCGGAGCTGGCAGAAACCTACAGATACCTTGCAGAAAACGGACCACAGGCATTCTATAAGGGAGAACTTGCAGACAAGATCGCCGATCTTGTTGAATCCAAGGAAGGCTTCCTTAGAAAGACAGATCTGGAGAACTACAGGGCTCTTGTGAAGGAGCCTCTTCACGGAACATACAGAGGGTACGATCTCTTCGTACCTAGTATTCCGGTTGGAGGCCCATACCTGATAGAGACCCTGAACATTCTTGAACACTTCAATTTGTCCGCTTTCAACTGGGACGACCCACTTGTTATGAACATCATTAACCAGGCGCTGACATTTGCAATGATAGATCTTCTTTCCTACAGCGGCGACCCTGAGTACGTTTATGTGCCAGTCGAAACGCTTATAACAAAGGACTACGCAAAGACAAGATTCATGAATATCGATCTGAACGAGGCTCTGAACAGCGAACTATATTACACTGACTATCTGGGCAGACCAGATCTCTTTGAAGACACAGATTCTTACATTGAGGCATTGCTAGCTGGAGCCGGAGTAATCGAACTGGAACCCTCGGCAGCAGGAGTCGGAGAAGATACGACTCATTTCGCTGTAATCGACAAAGACGGAAACGCTGTGGCCTGGACGCAGACACTGTCTTCCTTCTTTGGTTCAAAAGTCTATCTCGATGGCTTTTTCATAAATAACGAGATGGGTAACTTCACACTGGACGACACATCAAGAGGACTAGTTCCAGGAAAGAGACCGGTAACGACTATCTGCCCGACAATTATTGAGAAAGACGGAAAGGTCGTTTATTTGGTCGGCACTCCAGGCGGTTACTATATACAATCAACAATAACTAATGTAATAGTTGACCTCATTGATTTCGGAATGACACTCGATGAGGCTCAGATGAAGCCGAAGATAATCGGTTCTCCTAACTACCCCGAATTCAGAATGGAGACGGGATATCCCGAAAACGCCAGACTGTTCCTTGAAGAAATCATGGGTCACACGGTCAGGGAATTTGATTTCCCATACCGCTCTTTTGGCTCACTTAACCTGATTCAGATACAGCCGGACGGACTGGCAATAGGAATCGGAGCCTTCAGAAGAGAAGGAGGGGCCTCAGCTCCTGAGTATTGAGGAGAATGATCATGAGAAGAACATTACTGATAATTGGATTGCTGATTCTCTCGATTACCTGTTTTGCACTGCAATGCGAACAAGTAGTTTTCGAACAACCGGTGATAGTGACCTCCGCCGGTCAGTCTCCCGGTGCTCTTCAGTTGACCGTCGTCGCTAAAATGGCGAAGATCGAGCACACCTTCGAAAAGCTGCTTGACGCTGATCAGTTTGAAGCCCAAACATACAAAACGCTGATAATAGTCGTTGGCGCAAGCGGAAAGGGTCTAGGAGCTGCAGGGATAGAGATTGACGCGGAATTTCAGAGAGTCGTGCTTCTTGCTCAGAAGGCCAAAGAACACGGAACCAAAATAATCCTTGGCAACCTTGAAGGAGAGTCTCGGAGAGGCACCTCATCTGATGAGATTCTGTTGGCTCTAGCGCCTTACGCCGACGCTCTATTTGCCAAAGTCGATGCTAATCAAGACAATTTATTCACCAAGATAAGTGAGGAGAGATCTATTCCCCTCAAGCTCTTCGAAAAAACAGTGGATCTAGTTGTAGTTCTCAATGAATTCTTCGTAAAATAGATTGAAGGGGCCTTAGCGCCCCTTGCTTTTCTTTAAACGATCGGAGGTAATAGAAAATGAGAAAGATTCTTATCATCTTTATGCTGGTTCTCGTTGCGTCATTTTCGATGGCAAATTTTTTCAGGCCTGATATTCGCGCAGGTTACGGCGTAACGAGCACGGGATGGCTTTCGGATTACTTCGAACCTCTCAAGGGAACGAACATGGATACTCCCGTCTACTACATGGACAGCGGAGTGCCCGGGCCTACTTTTCTGCTTATGGGTGGTACTCATCCAATGGAAATCGCAGGAACCGTAGCTGCGACAATATTCATTGAAAACGCTTTGGTAAAGAGTGGCAGGATAATTGTTCTGCCTTTTGGCAACAGCAGCGCGGCTTCGATAGGAACCGTATTCTACCCGAACCAGCCGGACCACTTCCTGCAAATCGAATCGAATACGGGGCCTCGTTTCCTTGTATATGGAGACAGAAACACCGACATCGAAGATCAGGGTGTTCCCGATCCAGATGTCTACGTCCATTATCAATCGGGACAGGAACTTCCGGGGTATGAGTCGAGAAATCTAAATAGAAACTTCCCCGGTCGACCCGACGGAACCCCCACCGAAAAGCTGGCCTTCGCAATAATTGAACTGATAAGAACCGAGAAGGTCGATTTCAACCTCGACATGCATGAGAGCGATACTCCAGACAACTACAGCATTGTTGACGGAAATAAGGTTCAGGGAGGCAGACTGGCATACATGCTTGTCTGTCACCAGCGCGGGCTCGAGATTGGCGCATACGCTACGATGGAAATAGAATTCAACTACGGGGTCTCGTTGAACCTCGAAGAGTCCGATATACGATTCAAGGGCCTTAGCCATAGAGAAATCGGAGACGCCACAGAAAGTATTTCATTCCTTGTTGAATCTCCTAATCCCGGTTTCGATTACACGTGGCGAGAAAACGCCGATGTGCTTTACGATGAGAAGTACCCTCTCAAGCACCGGGTCGGCCTGCATCTCGCAACCGTCGAAGCGCTGATCAACGGTTACAACATGTTCATGGGCACGGAACTCACCTATTCAGGTGTTCCGACATACTCAGAATTGATGGAAAACGGCTTCGAAGCTTATTTGAACTAGAGCGTGACCACATCTTTTTGAAACAAAAAGCCCCGGTGATACCGGGGCCTTTTTCTCTCATGCGAATCTATTTCACCAGGTCTGAATACCGATGAGTGACAATCTTCCGTTACCTGTTCCAGGTGATGAGGAATCAGAAGAATCTGCAACTGCAACAAATGAATCCAGATTTTCTGCATCTCCATCTGGATCAAAGGAATAAGCTGTGAGCGATCCAAAGAGGAAGAGCTGGGGAGTGTGACCATTTCCGTGATCAAGATTCTCTAATCCAGAAAATAGGACATCTCCGCCTTTCCCCTCCTCCTTCCATGAGAAGAATGAACCTATCAACGACTTGTTTCCATGGGTGGAGTTTCCTTTCTCAAATTTTAGGATCATGTCTCCACCGATAGTGGCGAGCATCAACGAAGAGCTTTTCTCCTCTCCGAGCATATTGCTGATAATCGTTTCAGAGACATTCTTTGTCTTGTTTCCTACAGGTGAATTTCCATTTCCGTTATTCACATAATCATATTGATAGTCTAAGACGATGTTCGTGTTTATTGTCGCATTGCCAAGCACGGAAACGTTATAATGACCGACAACTTCACTGATTTTGTGGGGATCATTACCAAAAACAGTATCTCCTGCAATCTGTATAGATAGAGTCGCAGAGGAAGTCAGTGACTCGGGAATATCAAGGCAATTCTTGCCAAGGCAGACCTCCAAACCCTCATCGCTAAAGCTTGCTTGAAACTGAGGATCACTGACATTGTTTGGAGCCTTCACGACAACCATCACATTTTCTTCCATACTCGAAAGTGTTTGATCCTTGCTGAGAACAACTGTATAACTTGCATCGGGAAGAAGCTCCATATACTCGGCCTTCCACTGGTTATAGACATCATCAGATGAAATGTTTGGGTCGGAAGCCGTATACCAGCCCGGAAAACTCTCGAGAAGCTCATTTACGTCTTCCTGATCAAGCTCATCCCCATCTTCATAAACAGCCAAGGAGTCTCCGGTGACTCCTCCCGTAATTATGTCACTCGGTGTACTGGTGGAAGTCATGTCTATCGTCAATCCATTAAGCACAACCGCGCTCCCATAGACTAAGTCTCCATGGACTCTCGGGTTGCCATGACCTCCTGTCACATTCATAAGTGCGAGAGTCCTGTTCAATGCAGCCATGCGGATAGCAGGAATCATAAGCCCGCCTCTAACATAAGAGATCAAACCCAGCGCATAGGCCTTCCTGTCTCCTATCTGAGCCGAAGCAACGATCGTATAGCGCCCACCGACCTGGTAAACATATGCTTCTAGCGTGTACTCGTCCCCTCCCAATCCTGGATCTGCCGAGAGTGCCCGTATCGCTTCAGTAAGATTAGCACAGTCAACCGAGCTATCTATGTCTGCGAGAAAGCTCTGCCAGTAATACTTTTCTACCCCTCCTCTGGTAAGAATGTGCGACTTGAATTCTTCTACCCCGTCCCAAGGAGCAAGATCATAAGTGCCTATGTTCTCAAGAAATATGTGAGAAGCAGTATCAACGGCATTTGTTGCATAGTTCTGAAGGCTAGAAGAAGTCTTGTAGTTCTTCATCTTCTGGGATGTCCTGTTCAATTGAGTGCTTGCAGCAAACAGAACAAAGGCTCCAAAGGTCAGGAGAATAAGTGTCATTGGAAGAGCAAACCCTTTATTTCTATCGTATCGAGACCACAACATGGTAGGCCTCCTCTCTTCTGGCCAGATTATCGGCCAGTTTGAATGAGATTGTGTATATCTCATCATCATCTATTAATGGAGATCCAGTGATTGTCGAAACTTCGGTACCTGCAAAACCCGAATTGGAAATGTAGTCATCGTTAAGAATGGCAATCAGCTCGTTGAGCCTGCTCGAAACACCCTCCTCGTCTTTGCAATCCAGAAGTCTTCTATCCTGCCTGATAAAACCACCAACAAGGTTTGCCACCGCTTCAATCTCGGAAACCCTGCTCACCTCCATAGACATTTTCTTGTGAGCAATAACCAGGGCAAATCCCATAGTTAAAAACCCTGCAAGAATTGCAAGGGCAATCAATGTCTCGGCAAAAGTGAATCCGTTCTTAATAGAACCTCACCGCCCCTTCCGCTTTGCGACTCGTAATTGCTCTTCCAGAATTGTCATAGTATGTAAAAGTAGCCTGGTAAGTGAGAAAATTTACTACGGGAATTACTTCAAAAGCGTCGACGTGATTCGATATTGTATTAGTTGTCTCAGCCCCGTCTGTGCTGGTCTGAAAAACGTGGACAATTCTCTTTTCAAGTGGAACATATGTGATGGTCGAAGTCGTTGTCACCCATTCAAGAACGCTCTCGGCTGGAATACTGTGCATGAGTTCGATAGTATCATTTTCCCCTTCAACGCCATCCTCAAGTCCTGTGACACCCGCAAGCAGAGTCCACTGCCTTGACACAAGAGAACGCATAGAAGTATGGAGTTTGGTAATCTCTTCATCTATGGCCATAGAGGCGCTTACCTGACCGGATGACTTCAGAGAAAGCGAGGCAATTATTGTTACTGTGACAAGGACCATTGTTGATACTGCGAGGGCTGCGAGAAGCTCGGTCATGGTCATCCCTTTCTTACCGTATCTATTCTTATTACCCGCACCAAAAAACCAACAGGCCTGATGCTCATCGTACGCTCGAGTTACAGACTCACTTCTCACAGTACTCTTCACCTCTTTCCAGAAACTCTGATTTTGCTTCATTTATCTTAAGCGGATCACTGCACTACCAGTTCCTCTTGCTTACTTCAACTGATCGCATTCGCCAGGACCAAGTTTTCATAAGCTGTCCGTAACATCAACTCTCTTCCAAACTCTGACTTTGCAATTAGGTGCCAGCCATTTGGGCTCCTCGGAAAGCTTCAGTCTGCTCCACTCAAACACTTTCCCGATTCGAATTCACGATCTTGAATTCGCCCAGAGCCTTATCACTCGATCGCTTGGCAAGCTACTAGGCTTACAAGACTGTCCGGTTCTCATTGTCAAACGCTCGGTTTCCCCAGAAATTAATTTCCACAAATCATTCGATTTGAGGAAATTCACTTCCGTTTGTTTCATTCAGTTAGGCAGTATTGACGAAAACCTCATTAAATAGCAGATGATGAAGATAGATAATAGCCTTAATGAAATTTAAGCGGCGTAAATCAGTCACTTTTCTTTCATTATCATCACTGTGAATTAATACTTTAGACTGAATCTCAATTAAGAAATGATCAATTCTTGATTTCTCCTCGACTGGCTCCAAGATACTTGTAAAAAGGATCAGGAGGTCATCTAACAGTAATCTCCCGCTAAATGAACAAATCTAAATTGTCGAAAAAGAAAGATCATCTGAATGATGTAATTCCTATTTGTAGAACCATTATGACTTTTCGAAAGCAGCACTCAGGTATTCAGGTCCTATTGTTCTTGTTCCGAAAATGAGCTCACTGCAAAATACTAGCGTAATTTCAAATTATAATTACTGAATTTTCTTTTCAACAGGCACTGTTTTGCATGGACATTGGAGGAAGATGATGAAGATAGAAGATCATTCTTTTAATACGATTTGAACGGTGATGAATTGTGAGGGAAAAGGAAAGGGAAATTATCAAAAGACAGATTCGAGAGCTGATTTCTGACTCCGCAAAACCTTATCTATACAAGAGAGCCGATATGATCCTCGAGAGCAACCTTCTTAAGGACGAGGAAATAGCCGAACTGATTCAGGAAGGAAGAGCTTACACAATGGCAGTTGCACTCATTAACGACTGGCTACTTACACTCCCTTATCCGCAGAAAGGGAAGACCTTCAAAAAGCTGAGAAAAATTCTGAAAAGTCTGATGTAGAAGATGAGGACTGAATCGATTAGGCCTCTTCTACATTGAAATGAGATTTCTATACTTCTATTATTAGAGCAGGTCTTAGTTTCTTCACTTAGGATACAGCAATAGTAAACTACATACTGTTCATCTATGTGACTCGCACGGCAGCAGTTAGATTCGGTTTTCTCCTGGAGAGCAGCCATCCCCCGGCTGCTCTTTGAAACATTGTGAACAGTATTCGTTCCACAAAGTTCTGGTAAGTATCGGAATGAATAGATAGCTTATAACCTGCATTCCCGGAAATTATAACGAGGGTGATTTCACCCCCAGTTTGACATAGATATCCTTCTGCTTCTTAGTGACTTCTCCGATCAAGCGGCCATGTTCGGGATACTCAAACCTTTCAATGGTGTCCAGTTCGTCGAGGAGACCCTGCAATGTCCAGTTATCGAAGAGACCGGTGTCCTGCATCTTCTTCTTTATGTAGGAAAGATAAATCAATGCGACAAACTCGACAAACAGCTTGCCGTTAAGTGATAGTTCTGAAGAAACCTGCATTCTACGGAAATTCAACCGGTCTTTAAGGTTCCCAAAACCCTTTTCCACTATGTCTTTACTACGATAGAGAGATAAGGCCTCGAAGGGATCGTTGACTTCGTTGGAAAGCAGCGCGAAATAGCCATAGTTTCTTGCCGCTTCACGCATCGCCTCCTCCTTCGGTGTGACTTTCCTGCCCCTTTTTGGTGTACTGGTAACGGTGAAGAATCTATCATAGTCCTTCATGCGGTATTCTTCACGCGTGTTGTTTGCCAAATCATTGTATAGTGTGGTCAGATAATCGTTCATCTCTGCCTGATCTTTGGCTGCCTTCTCGGGATTGTAGAAAAGATGTAAATATGCCCTCCTTTTCGAGCTGAATACGTCCCCTTTACTGGGTCTTTCCTGTTCATATTCCCACTGGATCGTCCGGCACAAGCCATATACTCCGAACTGGGGTTGAAGATTTGACCATAGCTGGAGGTTATCGCGCTCTTCTTCCAGGGTCTCTTTTACATAATTCAAATTCAGTTTGACACCGATGATGAATTTCTGGTGGTTCTTGAAGAGCAGGTTTATGTTCTCTCTGCTATAAAAGCCTCTGTCAAGAAGGACACTTACCTTTTTGTATCCCATGACATTGAATTCGGTCATAAGTTGCTTGACCGTTTTCACGTCTGTGATATTGCCAGGGAGCTTCCGGTAGTAAAAGGGAAGTCCAGACTGTTCACCGAAGAGAAGGGCCAGGTTGATTTGAGGTAGTCTCTCGTACTCTTTGTTTTTTCCCTTCTTTACCTGTCTCAGAGTCTCTGAATAACTGGAGATGGAAGTGATGTCAAAGGCCCAGTATTCTTTCTCAATTCTACGTCTGCCCTGCTTCTTGAAAAACATCATCCTCTCTTCTTCGGAAATAGATTGGAACAGCTCACTGCTGCGCTGTGATGGTATGTCTTCTCCATAAGGATGAACATGCAATCTCTGCCAATGTGAAAACCTACTGAGTGAGTTGTTCTCTTCGAGAATAAGATAATAGGCAATAGACAGAATCATTCTATAACGATCGGGGAAACACGCTTTCAAATCTGCCTCAACTTCTGTGATCTTTCCAACCTGATCGAGAAGATAGCAAGAACCATAGAAATCCCTGCGAATTTTGCTAATGGAAATTGGTCCGGGCTTTTTCAAGATATTCTGCTTCTGTTCAGTATCCTTCCTGTATGACCTGGTCGGTAGGATTTCTCCAGTGTCTGGATCCAGTTTGCCGATTAAGGTTCTCTTGGCTCTGGACTGTTGTTTTTCCTTGTCCCAATAGGCTTGGTTGTTGTAGACATATGTGATTCCAGTTTTCTTGTTCTTCTGATAGACAATCCCCATCTCCTCACCTCGTTACATACATTATAATATATAACGAGGCATAAACCTAGTGAAAACAACCCTAACTCAGTCTTTTCAACCCTTTACAAGGTTTTCATCGTTAGACTTTTCGGGAACTTAGGTTATAAATCTACTCAAGAAACGGGTCCGCGTATTCGGGAGATCTTGCAGTTACCAGAAATACTCCGATCCCTAATGACGATTGTAGATCTGCTGTTCTTCTACTGCCCGATTTGTTTTGATATACTCTATTTAAGCAGAGAGTCGTCTCTCCACTTCTTGCCTGGTTTTTGTTACCATTGCTGATTCTCTGCAATTGTAAGCTGAGTTCCATTCAGGAGGTCGATATGGATAATTCAGAGAGATTTATGCAGGCCTTCAGATCAATAGAAGGATACTTGAGCAGATTTAACGAGGATTATCGGATAGATGGATTCTCCCGATCCTTGAGAGACTTATCGAAGAGAGACAAGGTCCTGAGAAGCTTTCTCGACATGCTACTTGAATATGCCGAGTTACGCAACGCGATAGTGCACACCCTAACAAGCGATGCCAAACCTATCGCAGAGCCCCACGACGAAGTAGTCCAAGACATAGAGAGGATTGCGCGGATGCTAAACAATCCGCCAAAGGTAACTTCTGTATTTGGATACGAGAAAGTAGCGACGATAGATATAAAAGACAGCCTAGAGAAGGCGCTTACAATCATCGCGGAGAAGTCATATTCTCAGATTCCAGTCTATGATGGTGATGAATTCATAGGTATTCTAACGACAAATGCAGTCGCCAGATGGATGGCAGGTGTAGATAATGAAGAAAGGGCAAACATAAGAAAAACGCGAGTACGTGATGTGATGAAATATGCCGAAGAAGACGAGGTAGTGGAATTCGTAAGCAGAAAGTCAACCCTCTTCGACATTGTTGACTCATTTGGCGAATTCAGCGCTCTTGGAAAAAGACTCGAGGCTATACTTGTGACCGAAAACGGACGAAGAAGCGAGACTCCACTGCAGATAATCACCATCTGGGATGTACCGACGATGTCCGCCGTTCTACGAAAGTAGCAGTAACAAACTTCATCCGACTAAGTCATTTTGTAGTTTTCCTCTTAAGGCTCATACAATGCATTCCTTTCGGGCATATCTAATGAAAGTATCCGAAAATGCTCTTCTCAACTAGATTGGTTTTTTCCGTTTCGTAATACCCCGTACGGACTCTCAATTTTGAGAATCTCGATGTTCCTCTCGAATAAAGCCTGATCGTTCACAATAGCTATTGCAGTTTCTCTTCTTCCTGAAGCGAAGCTAACGAATGTTATTTTTCTTGATTCTTTCTACAGCTCGACAAATTTGGAGCTTGCCCTTGTCTAGACTTATCGGTATATCATCTCTGTTTACCTTTGTGTGCAACCACTATTCACATCTTGTCCCTTTCTTCAAACTACAAGAGCCTCTCCTATCTATCTTCTACTGTGTAGAAGCTTTATACGGGATTCAAGCAGCTATGTCATGGCGAACAACCGGACTCGTATACTCTTATCTCGACGTCATCTATTTCCATGCGAGCGCATGTTGTTGTTGAATGAACCTGGAAATTGAAGGCTGTGAAAGAATAGGAATACGTCAGTACTTCATTTCTCTTCAGGACGTCGTTAACACTTATATTGCACACTTTTACGTTGAGATCAAGCTCGATTGACACTGCACACCATTCATTCGCAGCAATCAGGACTACTTTTGTGAATTTTTGGGAGTCTTTGTCCCGATTAGTGAGAAGGCTGATGCCAGTTCATCTCCTTATAAAAACCTGAAGACGAATTCAAATTTATGGTCTCTTCTAGGGACCTATACCGGCAACTCTCTCCGCTCGACCAGCTTCTATTTTCCCGAAGCTTCGTTCAGGCTTCCCTCAACTGACTCCATAGAAAATGGTGAAAATCCAGGTTCATAAACCCTGATATTTACATTATCGATGTCCACATATGCGCAAGTACTGTCATTGAAAACCTGAAAGTTGAAAGAAGTGAGGGAATAGGTGCCCGTTAATGTCTCTGTCCTCTTGAAAACATTGTCAACATATACACTGTAGTATTTGGAGTTCAAATCAAAGTAAATGTAGACGTTGTACCATACTCCAAAAGAAATCTCCATCAGTTTTGTGAAATCTCCGGTATCATTATTGAATGAATACATCCCGTATCCCGATCCCGCATCAGCGATGTATATGTAAGGAACCCAGTTTACGGTTTCGCGAAAGCCAAAATAACCATTGTTTGAAACTCTAAAATCGAACCTAAATGTGCCTTTCTTTATTGGACTAAGTCCTGTTCTTATTACTCTAGCCCAGTTTGATACTGTGTCATCAACGAAGGTTAGTGCTCGCCCTTGATGACCGTAAGTTGTAATGGCTGCCGAGGATCCGTAGGACTCATACGTGGCCCAGGGAAGAACCGGTGTTCCAAAAGCCCTGGATTCGAAATCCTCATTCACGAGCGTGTAAGGACCGGTCGTAAACTTCCAGACGGGACCTGAAATAGAACTGAATCCATCATTTGCAACTATCTTCCAGTAATAGGTGGTATAGCTCGCCAAACCGCCCTTGTTGTAGGACGTAGAAGTTATGTTGGATTCATAAAGTGGTGGGGTTGCCGAAGTTCCAAAATAGAGATCATATGTAACGGTATCTCCATCAGGATCTCCACCGGTCCACGAAAGGCTGATGAAAGGAAAGTTCTGATCCGTTGAACTGTCTGACGGAGATGGGCTTGAAGGAACGTTTGGAGTCGTCTTCACAGTAATCTTGAAACTGGCAGCCGTGCTGCCCTTCCCATCAGATGCGCTTACTACGATGGTCCTCTCACCTGTAGGTGCAGTAACAATCCATACATAGTTGCTACCAACTATAGTACCGGGACCACTTGAGATAGAAAACGTCAGTGGATCTCCATCTAGATCGCTGCAATATGAAGAAAGAGAGAAATTGACTGAATCACCAAGATTCTTGATAAGGTCAGGAATAGTAGTCCACACGGGAAGCTTGTTTAAAAACGGGCAACCGGTAAGGAGAAAAATAAGGGCTACAAGAACAATTATCCAATACTTGGATCTCATAGTCACACCTCCATAAGAGACGCGATCAAGCCAAGCTGAGCCGAGATGCATAAGAAAACTGGTCTATTGTCTCTCTATACATAGATTGTAATCCTATCACCCGCTACTGTGATTAAGTCTCCAGAGCGTAAGCTATGAATCAGCAAATCATGCAATGCATATTGATCGATGATAATGCTGTGGTTTCACATTCCGAAGTTCATCCTATTTTGAAGCGACGGAACGCGTCTTGGCCAAAGCCAGTATTGGTCAGAACACTTAATTAGCAAGGAAAAACAACAATACAACCAAAGCAATGTAGTTCAATTAAATAAACCACAATATAAAATGTCTTAGGAATTCCTGAATGTTCACTACGGCTTTAGTATCTTTCTCTGACGTCCCTTGTTCAACCGACCTTATACGACTTTCACGAAAATCTAATCACAGCGGAGCTTTGAGATATAGGGGGACTTGGTCATTACGTCATATATTCATTTCCTAGAACTCTCATAAAGGCTTTCTTCAACATGCTCCATCGATGACGGTGAATAATCAGATTCGAACGCTCTTATTATAACGTTATCGATATCTACGTAAGAGCATGTTGAGCCGTTGAACACCAGGAAATTGAAGGCAGTAAACGAGTAACTGCCTGTGAAATGCTCTGTTTTCTTCAGAACATTGTCCACATAGACGCTGTACATTTTGGCATCAAAGTCGAAGTAGATATACAAGTTATACCAGGTTGCACCAGATATTGGATAGATCTTTGTGAAGACCTGGGATTCATTGTTATATGACCAGATCCCAAAATTACCCGCTCCTCCGCCAATGTATACGTAGGGAATCAGGTTAACCGTCTCCCTGAATCCAAAAGTGCCACCGGTAATCACCTTGAAATCAAACTGAACTGAACCTTTTCTTATTGGGTTTAGACCGGATCGTATTATTCTGGCCCATTCAATGGAACCGCTATCATAGAATGTCAGGGCCTTTCCCGAATGACCACGGTTAGTAATCTCCGCCGTTGATCCATGCGGCTCATAGGTAGCCCAGGGAAGTACGGGTGTCCCCAGAGCCCTTGATTCGAAGTTCTCATTAACGACCAAGTAGGGCCCAGTAGTAAACTGCCATAAAGGACCCACCACGGAATTCTGACCATCTTTGGCAACAATCTTCCAGTAATATTTAGTGTAGCTTTTCAAACCCGTTTTTCCAAACTCCGCAAACGAAAGCCCAGACGCAATAAGAGGAGGACTGGCTGAGGTTCCAAAATGAAGATCATATGTCACCGCATCGCCGTCTGGATCTCCTCCATTCCAGGACAACTCAATGTTGGGATGATTCTGGAAAGTCGAGTTGTCTGCCGGAATTGGGTTTGAAGGCACATTTGGCGGCGTCTTTACCGTAATCTGGAAAGTTGTTGTTGATTCCCCCTTTCCGTCCGATGCACTTATCACAATAGTTCTCTCTCCTGCGGGGAGCGAGAGAGTCCACTCATAAATGCTTCCAACAATAGTACCGGGACCACTCACAACAGAAAAAATAAGTGGATCTCCGTCGGGATCAGTACAGTATGTCGAAAGCGAGAAACTCACAGGATCACCAAGTCTCATAATAAGATTCGGGATCGTTTCCCAGACAGGGAGTTTGTTTAAGAAGGGACATCCCGAAAGCACAAGAATCAAAGGCACAAGTAAGAGCAACCAATCTTTGCGTTTCATTTCCCCACCTCCAAGAGAAACATGCGGGAATCGTCGGGCAAAAACGGCACACTTCTTACATCACTTATTCATTCTAGATGAAGTGAGAGGGATTATAATGCTCTGTAGAGTGTGTGGATCGAAAAGCACACCGATACAAGCAGCAAGATCAATTCTCCGATGTTTCGATCCATTTGTGAAACAAACCATTTTCCACTGCAGAGAACATTGCTCTTCGAAGGTAATGCTAATCATAGTTCCTTTTTTACCTCGTGAATCTAGCATCAAACTTGCATTTGATAGCGGGGTCTCCGCAAGCGAATAGCTGACGAGACTTTCGAGAGAAGCAAAATCCTTCCAGCATCCGAACATTGTCTTAATAGACATCTGTCCTATTCATTCAACTTGCACTGGTAATATACTGTTATCCGGGAGGGCTATTCATGAAAGAAACAAGAGACAGAAAGCGAATATCAGAGTACTTGTCGAGATTCAAACTGGCCGGTTTTTTTGAGGAGGAGGTCAATAAACTTTTCACCTTGCACAACTTCGAAAGAGGCGAAGACATTTTCACCGTAGACGAGCGACCTGAGTATCTGTACTTTCTTGTGAAAGGCAAGGTTAAGATCTCGATTCTCTTGAGAAATGGCAACAGAGTATTGCTTAGGTTCTGCGTTCCCCTTTCTTTGCTCGGAGACCTGGAAATAGCCAATGAATTCACCGTCAAGACTTCGGTTTCGGCAGTTTCTGAATCTGAACTTCTGGCTCTCAGGCTTTCTCAGGTAAGAGAGAATCTGATGACCAATCCCGCCGTCCTGAGATTGATCATTCGTGAACTGTCTTTCAAGCTTTATCACAATGCCGTCGTGAAGACGTTGACTTCTTCTGCACCGCTAAAGACTAGAATCGCATCTTACCTTCTGCTGATGACCTCAGATGAAAGGAATGAAAGAATGCTGGATGAACTGGAAACTGAAAGTCAAGCTGAGATCGCCGAGCTTTTGGGGGCTAGCTACCGCCATGTTAACAGGGTTTTGAACGAACTGGGCAGAGAAGGAATACTTAGAGTCAGTAGATCACAGATAAGGATCGTCGACTTCGACAAACTCAAGAATCTGGCTTCGGATCTGTACGGGTGAATGAAAAATGATTAAGGGTATTCTCTTTTCCGTGACTGCAGGCATAGTAATCGCCATGCAGAGTGTTTTCAGCGCGAGACTTAGCGAAAAGGTCGGCTTTTTTGGCTCGAATTTCTTCATACACGGTACCGGTTTTCTCCTTGCTTCATTTCTTCTACTGCTTTTCGGAAGAGGCGAGCTTAGCTACGAATCGCTCAAGGGACTGAATCCGATCTATGCAACTTCAGGGTTCATCGGTGTCCTTATCATCTTCAGCATTGCGCAAGGCGTGTCTGCACTTGGCGCCAGCAGAGGAATCGTGATAATTGTTATCACACAGATAATCTTCGCACTAATAATCAACATTTCAGGACTTTTCGGTGAAACACCTCTTCAGCTGACTCCGGCGAAACTCACAGGTCTGCTCTTAATGCTTTTCGGCGTCCTGATCTATCAGCTATCAAAGTGAGAGCGATGAGATGCAACTCTTTCCGATAGCCCAACCCCCATCATCCCGAGCTCCGACCGGCCATCTAAGCTTTTGAGAAACCGAGCTCAGAAGTTGCGGGTTCGTGGTAGGAAGAGAAAAGAACAGAACTTGGGGGTTGGTGGATAGGAGGCCGGAAGAGCAGAAGAAACTCGTTGTCTGTTGAATGGTAATCCGTTATCCGAAGAGAACATGTTCTTCGTTACAAAGCGAGGATCTGTTCTTCGTTCTTGGCCAAGATCAAAGTGAAGCTCGGAATCCTGACCAGGATAAAGTCAGTTACTCGAAGTTGTCATCCCGTGATGGGTCTCTGCACGGGATCTCGCTCTTGCGAGAACCTAGACCCGGCTTTTCGTTCTTGTAGGACGGACAACCGTTAACTGCGTAACTGTGAGGCTTCCTGCGAAGGCAGACTTGTGTCCCGGCATGTTCTTCTCGAACTCAGGCTTCTAAATCCCCGCTCGAGCGGGGGGGACCGCTTGCGGTGGGGTGTGTGCTCTTTTCGAAGGACGTCTCTTCTAAACGTTTTTTGACCAGAGAGGAGAGGGTGTCTTTCCTCGCGCCAGCGGGCATCACACCTGTTCTGGTTTTTCTTCTTCTTCTTTTTCGGAGGACGGAGGACCGTTGACGGATAACATTGTTTTTAGCAGCGTTCAGCCGCTCTTTCCCCGCGAAGCGGGCATTGCGTCCAATGTTCTATAAGGGCATCACTTCCCGACGAAGTCGGCATCGCGACCCTGTACAATCTTCGCGCCATTCCGTCCGATTCGGAGGACGGTGGACTGTTAACGGTTGACCTGCGAATGCCTCTTAGCAAAGGCAGCATTGCGTCCACCGATGTTTATAATCAAGAACAAAGCTCTTAGCTCTGGAACAAAGAGCTATCTCCTAGCAAAAAAAGCAAGGTTAACTGAATGCAAAAAATGGAGTCACGAAAGATTGTATTTATCCAGATATGGGGTTAAGCGATTACCATTCCTGAGTAACAAGGAGATTTTTTGGATAAAGAAATACCGCTTATTATTTTCTCCGGTATCTTTCAATCAGCTGTACCGTACGATTAATTGCCTCCGCTGCTAAGTGATGATCTTGAGAGAAATTTATGCGGAGACTATTGGTAAACTGAGGGCCAAATTCCGTTCCGACTGTCACCGTAACATCGGCCTGAAATCTTAGGATTTTCACAAACTCTCTCATAGTGACGGTCAACTCGGGAACTGTCACAAATAGATAACTACCGGCTTCTGTTTTTCTGACTTTGACACCTTCCACGCCGTGAAGCAATGCCACCAGATCATCGCGGATCCTTTGATGTGCATCGATTCGATCTTCCATCCATCCCTCTGGTTCGTTGAACCACAATGTAAGTACAGCTTGAGAATAACCTCCGGCGCGCAGAGAGACTATAGCCTGCAGTCTTTCCATTCGTGCAATGATATTTTCGGAACCAAATGCAACTCCTAACCGATAACCGCTTAAAGACTCTGTTTTGGATGGACCGATGATTGTGATTAGATTGACTGGTATTGTGTCTTGGGCACACAGATGTGTATACACTCTGCCATCGAATATTTGTCTTGCATAAAGCTCATCTACGACAACCGATACATTATATTTCTTTGCAAGGTAAGCGATAGAGCGAATCTCATCAGCCGTGTAAATAGCACCCGTCGGGTTGTTAGGATTGGAGAATAAGAAGACCTTAACACCGGCTTTGAAAGATTCTTCAAGCTCGGCAAAATTCAAACCGGCTCGCCTATCATACTCCAGAAAATCCAGTGCTACTGGAATGATTTCGCCATCGAAGAATTGCACCAGTTTTCTGTTGGCGAAATAGTCGGGCTCAACTATTGCGACCTTATCTTCATGGCCAATTAGTGATCCCGCTGCCAGAAAAAGCGCCCCCTGGGTCCCCGGTGTAATTATGAGCTGCGTATCTGGAGAAATTGGAGTGTTGGTGAATGCAGAAAGCTTTTCAGACAAAGATTCTCGTATGTTGCCTCTTCCTTTGTATTCAGTATATGCTTGCTCACCGCCCAAGCGGACGCCTTCTACAAATGCATCCAGTGATCCCGGGATCGGTTCAAACGCATTGACATCACCATGAGAAAAATCAACCAGTCTTCCGGGAATCTTCTCTCCTATCAGTGGAAGCCCCTCGCCATCTTGAAGACTCTCCTGTCCAGGAGCGTTATCTACACCAAGTTTTGAAAACTTTTCTATTAACTGATCCATTATCACATCGTCCTTCCATAAGATATTGCTCCACATTCGGTGTACTTACAGATGCCCGACGCTTCAACGATTTGCCCCTTTATTGAAATCACTTCAGATTCTCCTCGATGAAGAACCAACAGTACAAGCAAGTTCAAATTTCTGATGCCATTACACTTCTCTTCTGGCGGAAACCTTTTGCTACACTTAACGAAGCTCTCCTCCAATAAAAATGCATACTAATACAGAAGAAAACCAAGAATGCCCTCATTTTATCATTTAGTAATTGAAAATCGAAACTGCGGAAAAGCCATTGTCGGGGGCAGCGGGTTAGATGTGGGAAAGAGCGGAAGTTCAGTTGCAAGATGCAAGTTGTGAGTTTTGAGAAGAAGGAAGATTGAAGCAATCTGATCAGAACGAACTCATTTTGTCATCCTGAAGTGCTCCTGTTCAGGATCTGGGCTTTTGAAAGACCGGGGTTGGGTTAGCAGGTAGGGGGTTCGTAAGAGCAAGAGAAACTGGTTGAACGTTGAGCGGTTCTCCGTTCTCCGAATAAAACCTGTTCTTCGTTCTAGAGTAAGGGTCTGTTCACATTCTAGGTCAAAATCGTGAATCAATACTCTCAAGATTCCGACCAGGACCTTTGTCGGAATGACTGAATCTAGCCTTTTCGCAATAACCGTTACTTGTCATCCCGCTGAACCTGCCCCAATGAGTTTGCGCTCCTGTTTGGGGCTCCTGTTAAGGGCCCCTGTTTGGAGATCTTGTTCAGGGTCATCCCGAACTTGTTTCGGGATATAAGCTTTCGAAGGAGCCTTAAATTTCTTATTATAGAATCTCTACAGCAAAAAGGTGAAATAGTGTTCTATATACTGGACACTTATACCAACATATGTTCGTTATAAAGGTCATTAGTTGACGAGTGGTTAATATCTTGAAAGATGATCTCGCCCAGCAAGAAGGTCCAGGCTCTCCTAACTGCCCTTCATACACCGCAAAGAGTTTCTTCTATCAACCAAGAACAAAGCTCTTAGCACCGGAACGAGGGACAATCTCCCCAGTATCCAGATCCTATAGGTTAAATAGATGTAAAAAATGGAGTCTGTCACGAAAGAAGGAATTTATCGGAAATATATCGGCATTTTATCGGAAATCCAGTATAATTGAACCGAGATGAGAGGAGAGATATTTGTGAGAATCAAGTGGGACCCACGGTACTCAATTACCGACAAGATAGCGGCCGATCTTATGACTATAGAAAAGATAAGGGTTCAATTGGAGAACGCACAGATTCCTTTAAGCTCTCTTGCGCGAATAAGAGAAAGCGCAAGAATTCGATCAACGCACTTCTCAACACAGATAGAAGGTAATCGCCTGACTCTTCAGGAAGCGCGCGACGTCGTGAAGAATCAAAGGATTATCCAGGAAAGAGTTAGAGACTCAAGAGAAGTGAAGAACTATTGGGATGCTCTCCTCAAAATCGAGGAGTGGGCTAAGGAACTCAGACCGTTCGATGAGTTCCTCATGAAGAAAACGCACTCGATTGTCGAGAAGGGTCTCAGAGCAAAGCCCTCTGCTTACCGAACCGAACAAAACGTAATAAGAGACTCTCTCACTAATGCAATCATCTACCTTCCTCCGGAAGCTAAGGATGTTCCAGAGCTTATGGAAGGACTCGTTAACTGGGAGCATGAGGCCCGGAATATGACCCCAGTCCCATTGACCGCAGCGCTCGTTCACTACCAGTTCGTTACTATTCATCCCTTCTACGACGGAAACGGAAGAACTGCAAGACTCTTGTCCACCTTCATTCTTCAAAGGGGAGGCTATGGACTGAATGGAATCTTTTCTCTCGAAGAGTACCACGCTCGCGACCTTCAGCTCTACTACACCTCTCTTATGACCCACCCCCACCACAATTATTATGAGGGGAGAGAGAAGGCCGATCTAACCGGCTGGGTTGGATACTTCGCGGAATTGCTTGCAAAGGTTTTCGAAGCAGCAGGAAAGGAAGTTCTCGCTCAAAGAGTGATTCCTGCAGATCCAGTGCTCTTGAGAAGACTTGACAATAGGCAGAAGAATGTACTCTCAATGTTCTCTTCAAGAGATTCCTTGACCGTAAGAGAGCTGGCAAACAACCTGGGACTTTCGGACAGGATGGTAAGAAATATAGCGAATAAGTGGGTCCAAGAAGGCTTTCTCGAAGTACTCGATCCCTCAAACAAGAATCGAAGGTATGGATTATCGGAAATATATCGGCAGTTTATCGGAAACGATGATTGAAGTCGATTCGCGAGATATGTCAGGGACAGGAATCATTAAGAGAAGAGATCGATTTCGAAGATGCAACAGATGTATCTGTTTGGCGTTTGATGTATGAACTCCGAATCAATGGTACGTTCAAGTATTGAATTGCTTCTCTTTATCTCTCAGTTTGCATCTCATCGAGTGAAGCTTCTTCAGACCAATTGAAAGCCAAGGAAACTCTTTCTGATTCTCTAGAGCCACCAAACCTCTCCTTCTGTTCTTGTCAATAAAAGGTATTAAGCCGCTCTTCTCGGAATGTATTCATAGATCTCGTTGGAATCATATGCGCTTTCTGCAGGATGTATTTAAATCGCTTAAGTTATCAGCTATCTTTGACGCTATTCGAATCCTTCGCCGATCCTATCGATTACTGGCTTTTTGCCAAGATCAAGAGATGTGCGCCTCTCTTCCATACTGCCAGCCTTTGCTCGTCTTTGTCCAAACCGTCAGTTTCCCAGACCCCGCTCGATGAAGTCTTCCATTTCCTGTATATGTTGAGGCGTTTTGCAGGCCTTCTTCCAGTCATCCAAGACACCTTTGAAAAGCTCATCCGGAGCATCTTCGGCCCAGTCTTTGAATTCAGACGTTGACTCTCTATCGAACTGGTTTATTCCTTTCAAGATACCCATACAGTAAATCTTCGCCTCGTTGTCGAGAGAAAGGTCGAGATATTTGTTCATTTCATTTGTGAATGGTTCTAAAGCCTCTTCAAACATTTCCCAAGCCCTATCTGACGGTTCCACATAGCCATACCTTGTACTGCCTGATTGTTCCCAGAGATCCTCAACTTGAATTCCTTCCAACGCATGGTACACTTGTGAAGCAACGCTTTCAACATCTATATCGCGCAGATATTCCAACGCGATTTGTTCAATACGTCTCGCAATGCTCCGATCTTCGTTGGCCAGGGCTTTCAGTATAAGAAGAGCATCATGTTCGTTTATTCTGTCAAGAACTTTCTTTTTTTGTTTACCGATCGACATTGCTTCTTACTCCTATCCACCGCGGTTCCACCTCAACACCCGCGTCGTCATTACGAGTAGATACAGCCTAACTTGATTATACCTCTCTGACATCGCGTTCTGATGATTGTGATCTCAATTGGGATAATGATAAGTGCAGGGGGTTAAACACAGAGAGGGGCAGACATGCTAATTTCTGATCGGACAGTCCTGAGAAGGCAATCTACGGACCATAGTGGACCAGAATTGAGGAAGAAGAACGAGACAGGATAAAGAAGGGTAGGAGAAAGCAAAGGAACTGGTTCACCGTTGAACGATTCTCCGTTCGCCGAAAAGGGCCGCTCCCCGCTTGGTTAGATACGCTGAACTCTGTAAAGAGCCGGGGTCGGGAACTGTGCAGATTAGGGTTTGGAAACGAGTCGAATAAGACGCAAGGCGCCGGAATACATCGGTGGAAGCAATACCCGGAAGAGCATCCGGGCACGGATGGCTAGCTTCGCCAGGAGAAAGAACCCTTTAAGGGCCATCATGTTAGGCTATGAGAACCGACCCACTTCGTCATCCTGAAACGCTCCTGTTAAGGATCTGGGCTTTCGGGAAACCGGAGCTGGGGTTAGCAGGAACGGGTGAAAGAGCAAAAGAAAGTCGTCCGCCGTTGAATGGTTTTTCGATATTCATAAACCGTTTCTGATAACCCGTTCCTAATAGTGGCTCTTTCCCCGACGAGGCGGGCATTGCGACCTGGGCAGTTCTTGCCCAGCCTTGCGTCCACTGATGCTCCTCAGTGCATTGCGTCCAATGTTCTATAAGGGCATCACTTCCCGACGGAGTCGGCATAGCGTTCGCCGAGGTCTTCGTAAGGATCAACAACAAGGCTCTTAGCTCTGAAACGAAGAACAATCTCCCCAGTATGCAGATTGTATAGGTTAAATAGATGTAAAAAATGTAGTCACGAAAGAACTATAACCGCAAATGCCTAGACTCCTTCGTTTCCAGTAACCATAATCACCGAAAGAGTCAGTAGCATCAAAATCAATACCCACTTTCTAACTACAATTCCTCCATTGATCGACATCTGTCTAGCTTCTACGTGCCTTGTTTTTCTGATATTCGTTTAGAGATCACCAATTCATGAGCAAGCAATGAGGAATCTTCACTTATCAGGCTTATCAATTTGGAACGCATGATCGCCAAAAGTCACTATTAGCTTTTGCTGTTACGATTTCATATCAACGTCTTATTGTTTTGATTGCATCACACACATCGAAATTCTCGGTCTGAAATGTACCTAGCAGTATCGGGTTTCCTTCATTCGAGATATCGAGAATCTTCACTCCGGCAGAATCATTTGCGGCATACAAACGGTCATCCAATATGTCAAATTCCCAGTATATGTGGAGCTGCGAAAACTCTCTGAAGTACTGGACATTACTATTTATCTCCTCTGAGAAGACAGCAATGCCTTTCGACATGCAACCAGCGTACACATGGTATTCACCAACGACTAAGCCCAGAACACTCACGTATTTGGCCTTCCTTTCAATAAGCTCTGGAGATAATGGATTGGAGATATCCAGAACTGCGATACCTCCGCCTACCGACCCTGCATATAACTTATTACCGTCTATTGCTATATCATAGACTCCATCTAATAGGGAACGATCAATATATGAAGCAACCAGCAAAGGATCAGAAGGGTCAGAAATATCAACTACATGAATGCCCGACTTTTGGCCACGCGTTTTGTGATCCATCGCACCGAGGTAAAGATAGTCTCCGGAGACTTCTACTTCTCTTATTCCCTGATTAATCTCATATTGATCGATCTTGAGAGTCTTTATTAGCTTAGGACTTGATGGAACGCTCACATCCACAACTGAAAGGCCGTGGTCCCAATTTGCAAGATAGAGATAGTTGCCTGACTGCGTGATTTTACAGGCTTGCTCGGGAACCTCAATGATCATCTCAACAGTTGGATTTTCAATATCTGAGATATTCAAAACATAGAAATCAGCACGGCCTATAAGATTGTTAGAATAATTTGAGGCAGTCAAATACAAGTAATTCCCACTTACGTAAATCCCCGGAAAACTAGCCAATTCTGTTTTTAGTTCATAAAGCACCTTTGGGGCTGTGGGATTAGTAAGATCAAGAATAAGTAGCATTCCACCTTCCGCTTCGTTGGAATAGGTGGGGAAAGCGAAAATGCGCTCTCCTTTTCCTGCAAACATAATTGTAACAGTGAACAGAATCAACAGAGAAAAAACGACGAGCTTTCTCATTACAATCCCTCCTTTGATTGAGTCATTTTCTCGCTCTTGTAACTCCCAACTTTTCCTTGCTCTTACCTGCTCTTAAGCAGACTTCATACCTCCTTTTCCGAGGTTTATAGGCAAGAGCTCAGGGTAAGTGGAGGCAAAGCCCTATGTCTCTTTTCAGATTAAGAGACAACTTTCAGCACTTTCTGAAAAGCTTGAATTGCCTTCCATCACCAGAATAAAACTGTTTTGAAGGATCAGTGGGTACATTCAGTCCGAAGTTGATGGGAACACTTTGAAAAGAACGTAATGATCATGAATAACTGTAAATATCGACAGATGAGCAATGTAGAAGCTGAAAAGGAAAGTGTCAGTTAAAAACGAAAGAATTCCTCGATTTTTCGGATTCCGACTTCTTGTCGAGAGCGAGAATATTATCATTGTCATTGCTTTGTGGGAAGTGTGGCGTTAATAAACGAGACGAGAAAGAGCGCTCGACCGTCATTCCGGGCTCCGACCCGGGATTTGGTCTCGGTTCTTACCGAGATCTTTCTAAGGACAAAGAACAAAGTTCTTAGCACTGGAACGAGGGGGAATCTCCCAGCGTCCAGGTCCTAAGGTTAACTAGATGTGAAAAATGGAGTCTGTCACGAAAGAGAAAGATACGAAAGAGCTCAGTCTTTTCCATGGCCCGCATAATCTGTGTATCTTGATTCAAAAGATGATTAGTTGAAGTCATCATTCTGCTTCAGGCGTTCTTCAGTCTCTTTCTGGTTTTCAGATGAAACAACAGGAGCACGACGACGCTCATTACATAAGGCAGCATTAAAGCAAACTGAGGCGCGATCTTCTCGCTTTGTAGTTTGACAGATAGTGCATCGAAGACTCCAAAGAGGAGCGAAATCAAGAGAATTCTCTTTGGTTTCCCTCCGGAGATCAATATCGCGGCGAGGGCAACGAAACCTCTTCCTCCCGTCATGTCGCGGGAAAACATCCTCACGTTGTAGAGGGAGAGCTGCGCCCCGGCCAAGCCACAAAGCGCTCCGCAAAGGATGCTTGACCAAAGCTGAACGAATCCAACCTTTATACCCGCCGCCTTGAGCGCTTCGGGCATCTCTCCACAGACCCTTAGCCTCAGTCCGAAGGAGGTCCTATAGATAACATATGCAAGCAAGAAGGCGATCAGTATAGAGAGATAAGTCAGAATACTGAAATTGAAGATGTAGTTGTCGAGAAAATAGTTTCCTGTCTTTAGCTTAAGTTCAACTATCGAGGCGATATCAGGAGAGTTGAACGCATTCTTCCCCTGGAACATGACTCTCATCAAGAACAGGGTAAGCGAACTCACGAGTATGTTGAGCGCGAATCCTATCGCGAAGTTGTTGGCCTTAAGAAAACTCACAAACACCGAATAAAGGAGAGATATCACGATTGAAGCCAGCATTCCTGCCAGTATTCCATACAGTGCGCTGCCTGTGAGATACGAAAAGACAACGGAAAAGAAAGCGCTTATAAGCATCAGACCTTCCATCGCCACGTTGATTATCCCTGCGTGGTAGGTGAGAGCACCTCCTAATGATGCGAGCAGTATGGGAGTAGCCATTCGGATAGATGTTCTGAATAGTGTTGTGATTAGTTCCAGGTCCATCTTAACCATCCCTCCGTCCGACGATGAATGTCTTGAATGCTGCAACAAAAAGCACCATTACGGCTTGCAGGACGCCGCTAATCTCTGCCGGAACCGACGAGAACAACTGAAGATTGACGCTGCCGGTATGAAGGACGGAGAAGAGAAAGGCTATTCCTACGATTAGCAGTGGATTATTGAAAGCGAGAAGACAGACAAGGAGACCGGTGAAACCGTATCCCGGTGAAAAACTCTGCATGACCCTTTGAGTCATCCCCAGGACAAGGAGGCCTCCGGCAAGCCCTGCGAGAGCTCCCCCGATCAGCATAGACAGCATCTTTGTCTTGATGACCCTCACTCCGCTGAGCTCGGCGAACACAGAGTTGCTGCCGGTTATCTCGAACTCGTATCCCAGAAGAAACCTCTTCCTGAAAATGAAGAGAGCAAGGACGATAACGATAGCAACGAAGAATGTGGCTGAGAACTGCGAACCTTCAAAAAGGTACGGAATCACAAAACTCGACTTGATATAAGGGGTCTGGGCAAGAGGCGACTTTGGATCTCTGAACGGTTTGTTTATTAAATACGCTATTATCTGAGCAGCTATATAGTTCCCCATAAGTGTCGTGACAACCTCGTCCATCTTAAGCTTGATCTTGAATATTGCCGGCCATGCTGCCCACGCCATTCCAAATGCGGCAGAGACAATCAGGGCAACAACGATGTTCACCAGACCGACCCCAAGATCGACGGAGAAACCCACAAGCGCCGCGCCGAAGGCACCAAGAAGGAGCTGTCCCTCCCCGCCTATGTTCCACATGCCGGTCCATGCGGGAACAGCCACAGCGGCAGCGGCAAGAATGAGCGGGACCATCTTGTTCAGCGTGGAGAGTATTTGATAGTGGTTACCCAGCGAACCATCTATGATGTAGTAGAATCCCTTGAAAGGCGATTCACCGCCAAACCAGATTATCAGCGCCCAGACAGACAATATGCATACTACAAGCAGAAGTGAGAACGAGAGCTTCTTAAGGCTGAGCGTTCGAGCAGTGAACATCTTGCGACCCCCTTATCCCCGTCATGTAATAACTGATCTCAGTCGAATCGTAATGAGGGTACGACAACTCGGCAACGGCCCTCCCGCGATAAAGCACGATTATTCTGTTCGCAAGATCCATTATTTCCTCTAGATCACCGCTTATAAGGACTATTCCCGATCCAGCCTTCGAAAGCTTCCTGAAAGAATCATGAATGAGCTTTCTCGCAGCGACATCTACCCCAGTCGTCGGCTGGGCAGCGAGCAAGACTTTCGGTTCAAAGGCAATCTCCCGGCCGACCAGAAGCTTCTGCATGTTCCCACCCGAAAGGGCGCTAACAGTCGTTTTACCGTTCTTGCTTGTACGAACGTCATAATCGGCAATGATAGATTCGGCGAAAGCTCTCGCCTTTGAATTGTTGATCGCAACTTTTCCAAACTTTCCGAACTTGTGGTGACCGGCTATGCTGTTATCTATTATGCTTCTGTCGGGAGCGAGTCCCTTCTTCATCCGGTCGTCGGTGATATATGCAAGCCCGGCCATTCTCCTTCCGAAAGTGTCGTGATCTTTCAGAGAAGACCCTCTCAGCTTTATGTCTCCAGATGAAAGCTTCAAATTCCCAGCGAGAGCTTCGAAGAGCTCTTCCTGACCATTGCCTCCAACACCTGCAAAACCAAGAATCTCTCCTTCGTGGAGTTCGAAGCTAAGATCCTTCAGCGTTCCTGACACGTCACAGATCTCCTCAACCGAAAGCACGACATCGCTCTTCAGGGAGTCCTCCGGGTGTTCGGAGAGGTCGATGGCACTTCCTATCATCATGTTTGCCACGCTCTCTCTGTCTACTTCTTTCTTTTCAAAGGTACCCGCAACTCTGCCCCTTCTAAGGATCGTTATTCTGTCTGCGATTGCAAAGACTTCACCCAGCCTGTGGGAGATGAAGACCACCGTTTTTCCCATCTCTCGAATTCCCATTACGAATTCCAGGAAGTCATCGACCTCGTTTGGGGCAAGAACGGCTGTAGGCTCGTCCAGAATGACAAAATCCGTGTCTCTGTACAGTACCTTTAAGATCTCGACCTGCTGTCTCTTGCTAATCGGCAATCCTTCTATTCTGTCTTCAGGCGAGATAGACATTTTCAACTTTTCGATCAGCGAAGCGACAGATCTGTTAACCTCGGCCATATCGATCTTCCTCAACTTGTTTTGGAAGCGATTCTCCATACCGAGTACGACGTTTTCTGCTACAGTGATGCTCTGCACCAACTTGAAGTGCTGGTGTACCATCCCCATTCCCAGATCTATCGCCTCCGAAGGATGCTTTGGAGAGAATGGTTTGTCCTTGAAAGTAATCTCCCCAGAAGAAGGCTTGATCATACCGAAAAGGATATTCATGAGAGTTGACTTCCCCGCTCCGTTTTCACCGACGATAGCGTGGATCTCGCCTCTCCTGACGTCGAAGCTCACTTCCTTAAGGGCTTCAAGGCCGTTTGGGTATGTCTTGGACACGCTTTTGCAGGTAAGAATCTGTAACACCCCCCGATACGAAACCGGAGCCCCTAGAGGGGCTCCGGAATATACACTCAATCAAAATACGAGTCTACAACTATCTCTCCGTTTGCGATCTTCTCTTGAATTGCTTTGATTTCTAGATAGACGGACGCCGGAACGGTGTCCATCATAAATTCGTTGTAAGCTAGTCCGACTCCGCCATTGGCAATACCGTAAACATGAACGGATCCCTTTTCGAGCTTGTTCTCTATCTGCATTCTAATTACATCGAGAACGGCAACGTCAACTTTCTTCATCATGCTCGAAACTATGAAACCGGGCTGAAGGTAGCCCTGATCTGTATCCACACCTATAGCAAAGAAATCGTAGTCTCTTGCAGCTTCGAGTATTCCGAGACCTGTTGGACCGGCCGCCTGGAAGATTACGTCGGCGCCCTCTTTTGAGACAGAATAGGCAGTCTCCTTTCCCAGTGCCGGATCGTAATGGTCGCCTGCATATCTCGCTATGACCTTGACATCTGGATCGACATATCTGACCCCGTGCTCGTAACCGGCCTGATAATCTCTTATAACGGGCATATCAAAACCGCCTACGAATCCGACAGTCTTCTCTGGATTTATCTTGCTCAGCTCCGTCTTGTCAGTCAGCAGTGCAGCAAGACAGCCGGCGAGGAACGCGCCTTCGTTCTGCTTGAAGGGAACAGAGACAACATTAGGAAGATCCGATGTGCCATCGATGTAGACGAATGTCTTTGATGGGAACATCGCACTGACTTCGGCCAGCTCCTTGTCAAAGAAATATCCCGGGTCAACAAAGATCAGGTCGTAATTCATGGCGCCGGCCCTTAGTGAATCGAAATACTTGGAAGGGTCGACGTTGCACTCGAAGACTTTGTACTCGATCCCGAACTGCTTCTGGGCTTCCTGAACACCAATGTAAGCCATATCTGTGAAACCCCTGTCACCAATCGCATCTCCTGCGACGATTGCAACCTTCAATGCTCCGAAACCCAATGCCACAAAACCGAGTAAAACCAGAATCAGAATCAACCGTTTCACGATACTTTCACCCCCGTCTTAATAGATTTGTAGTACTTGCTCTTCAACATACTTTCTTTGTCTGGATAAGATGTAGCCGCACCGATTCTCTCTGTGCTGATCGCAGCGTAGACATTGGCATAGACGCCTATCTCCTTCTTTTCAAGCTCATTGGCGTATCCCCAGACAACCGCCGCGTTGAATGCATCCCCGGCCCCCGTGCAGTCAATAACATGTGCATTCGGAGCAGGAAAATCGAAACCTTTCTCTCCAGAAATCAGTGAACAGCCTTCTGCTCCCTTCTTGATCCAGATATCCGAAACGCCTGCAGCAATCAAGTCAGAACAGAATCTGAACTTCTCTGATTTCGAAAGGATTATTGCCAGCTCGTCTCTTGCAGGAAGGAAGACGTCAACATACGGAATCAGCAGCTCTATTCTCGAAATCGAAACACGATCGGTCTTCCTCATATTTGGATCAAAGAAGACTTTCGTCCCCTCGATTTTCGCTCTCTTCACCACTTCAACAAAGGTCTCGAATGTCTCCTTGCCCTCGACTATGGATACACCCGTTAGATAGAGCATATCCGGGTATTCGGAACAGTCTGTAATATCCTGAGCAGTCATGTGTATGTCCGCGGCATTCTTTCTGAACGAGAAGAATGTTCTTTCGTTGCCGACAGAGAGTGAAAAGACGACTCCCGTAGGATACGAATCAGAGACTACCGGTGAAAACTCGATGCCAAGCTCAGAAAGCTCTTCCTTTATGAAACTTCCGAAAAGATCTTTCCCAATCATCGTTACAAAATCCGCATCTATTTCGAGTTTCTTCAGGCCCACAAATGTGTTCAACCCTGAACCACCCGGCCTTAGAGTCGGCCTGTCACTATAGGTCGAACTCCCCGGCGTCGGGAAAACATCAAACTTCCCTATGATGTCGACATTTATGTCGCCCAAAACGAGAACGGATTTCGTCATCTATTCCTGATCTCCTTGATCACTTTCATGAAATCCTTCACTCTATCGGAATCGATGGACTTGTAGGAATCTCCGTCGATCTTGAATGTTGAACCGACAAAGGCTCCAGAGGCAACTTCGAAAATCTTTCCAGCATTGGCTTTGTTCATTCCCGAACCAACCATAATCGGGTATTCGGGAAGCACTCCACGGACCTTCTTAAGATCTTCGAGAGGAGTCTCAAAGCCTGTATGCTTTCCGCTAATAATTACTGCATCGGCAAGAAAGTATGCGGCGTCATACGCCGACTCCTCGATCGGTCTCATCGCAAGAGGGGCCGAATGCTTTATATGAACGTCAGCGAAGATCTTGATCGAAGGATCGAGGAATTTCCGGTATCTCAGTATCTCGTGCGGTCTCCTGATAGCAAGGCCCGAAACATCGACCGAGGCTTCAGTGAATACGGTTGCCCTTACGAACTTCGCCCCGGATGAATGCGCTACAGCAATCGATGCTATTGGATCGGCGAGAAGGCATATCCCCATCGGCGTGTCGGGAAATGCTTTGTGAACTTCGTGCGCCACGATAGAGAGTGAGGCGACCGTTTCTGCCGGAGCGACATCCGGAAAATAAGAGGGATCGTTGTAGTTCTCGACCTGAAAACCGTCAACTCCTCCTTCTACAAGCTTACCGGCCTCCTCGACCGCCTGAGCAATGACGGCGCTAAGACCTTTCCCGTTGTAAACAGGAGAGCCGGGCAGCGGTTTGAGGTGAATCATTCCGATTATTGGCTTTGAAGTGCCGAAGACCTCGTTGAACTCGGTTATAGTCGTCATTTCTCAAGCTCCTTTCTGCACTTTTCCATATTCTTCGAGAACTGTCTCACTCTTTCGGGATCTATCGGGCTTTCAGTCTTGCCATCTTTCTTCAGGCTGGTTCCGACAATGACCGCATCTCCCAGTTTCGGAAAGTACTCGGAAAGACTCTCGGGAGTGACACCGCTGCCTACGATCAAAGGCAGATCGGGAAGATAATCTCTGACTGCCTTTACGTCTTCCGGCTTTGTCTTTCCTCCGGTCTTCTTACCCGTCACTATTACTGCGTCGGCAAGCCCGCGCTCATATGCGTCTTCGGCAGATTCTTCAATCGGCCTTCTCGAAAGCGAATACCCATGCTTGATATGAACGTCGGCAAAGATCTTCACGTCTCGCGCTTCGATCATCTTTCTGAACCTAAGGGCATCTGCTGCGATACTCTCCATCATTCCCGCGTCCACGATGTACGTTTCTGTGTAGTACGGCACCCTGATAAACTTCCCCCCGACGGCCTTTGCGATCGCAAGAGCTGAAATCGCATCGGATTGAAGAACACAAAGTCCTATCGGTACTGAGACACTCTTGACGATCTCGGAAGCAACGTAAGTCATGGATGCGACGGTCTCAGGACCTACCCTCTTCTTGAACATCATGTCCCGGAAATTCTCCACAATTAACCCGTCCACGCCATTCTCACTCATAGCTTTTGCTTCCTCAATGGCAGCTCTGGTGATCTCCTTCATCGACATACCTTCATATCTTGGCGCTCCCGGCAGCGGCTGCAGATGAACCACACCGATAATCGGGAGCTTCTTTCCAAACATCTCTTCAAACATCTTCATCATCTCACTTCCTGTCTATAGAGTTCTTGGGATATAACGTACCTGTCCGGCCTGAAATGGCCCTCCATGTATTCAATTGGAACGTTGTTTGAGATAAAGGTGAGTCTCACAATTTTAAGGAGTGGGGCGTTCTCCTTAACCCTCAGGAAACCGGCAATTCTCTTGTCGGCGGCTTCGGCACTGACAGTTTCTGAAGCCTTCTCTATTCTTAAACCCAGGGATTCGATCTGCCCGTAAATCGAAGTTGCGTTGAAGTCGATCTCTTCGATTGGAAGAGCTCTCGAAACTGGAAAAAAAGACGTGGTCAGCGCCATTTCAAGGTCGTCTACGAGCCTAAGTCTCTCTACCTTGATAACGTCGTGACCACAGTCAATTGAAAGGAGATTGCTAATCGTGTCGCTAATCTGAATCCTTTCGACACTCAAGAGTTTTGCAGAGGGTTTATGTCCCGTAGCAATAATATCTTCCGAAAAGCTGTTGAGAACATTCAGCTGAGTGGCCAGTCTTTCGCTGCTCACGTAAGTGCCCTTGCCAACCATTCTCACGAGAACTCCGTCGTTTACAAGTTGATCTATCGCATGTCTTACGGTCATGCGGCTTACCTTGAACAGATCAACCAACTCTCGTTCGGATGGGATCCTATCTCCGGGGACAAGAAATCTGTTTTCGATCTGCTTAATCATGTAGCTTCTGATCTCAAGATAGATAGGTATCATACCGACACCTCGCATTCGCGTATAGATATCTATATGTCTATACCACCTGAATTCTACACTTCTCGTATGAACCAAAGCTTTTACTGGAATTAAGTTTTCATGGGACATATAGACAATCATTCTCAATACATTCTTGTGAGTGGACTTCGGAAGCATACCACCGTATTTTGAAGATTCATTGTTCGTTGACAGTAGAAAAATGCAGAAGGAAGTTGAATTCCTTCATGCCGTTAGGGTGTGTGAGTGGAACAGTTGCATATTCTGAGTTGCAAGTTGAAAGAAATGAAAGTTGTCCCTCAACGGTTCTCAGTTCTCCGTGTTCGAACAACAGGAGAGCTATTGATACCAAAGCGAAAAGGTCCTTGATCGGCTCTTTGCTAGGTAATCTCGTATCTGACCATGATACGAGACACGAGAGGGATCTCTATCCCTCAGCGTGCAGCGAATAGCGTGTTCTTGCTAGCGGATCTTAGTAGCCTGCAGCGAACACCGAATTGCTGGTACTCAGAGGCACTGTCATTCTCATTACTTGGAACTTGGAACAGACAACATGGAACTGTTCTTCACAGCGATCAGCGAGTTTTTGCTCCTAAGCGTACAGCGGTTCCTTGGAATGAAGAACTATCTCCTAGCAAAAAAAGGCAAAGGTCAACTGAATGTAAAAAATGGAGTCACGAAGGAAGGGATTAAGAACGACCTACTGCTGGAACACTCCGATGGTAGCCTTGCATTCGTACTTGACGCCCTTCGCAATTATGTCGCATGGCAGATAGAACTCACTCAAGGTTTCGTCTGGAGTGATGCGAACCTGTCTTGTCTGGCCTGGAAGAACTTCTATCTCAGGCTCACCTTCGATTACTACATGTGAGCTTTCTCCTGTTGACGATCTTATCTCTTCATAAAATTTGGCAGTTATTGACTCTTCGAGGTCGTTAGTAATCGAAACGGTGATAACCCTTCCAGCTTCAATAGAAACATCTACTCCCGGTACGTTTGGCTCGAGTTTCATTACATATACATCGGGAAGTTGAGACCTATCAGGAGCTCCATAACTGCTGAATAAAAGCAATGCAGCGACTGCAGCTACCAGCGCCACACCACCTATTACATACCATGTGTTCATACCATCATCTCCAGCAAGTAAAAGAATATCATGAATTCATGTTTCTCTAGAGCAAAGAAATGGCTTTCATCTATATTTCGGCTACACGTTGTCCCTTTTAGGGTCTGGAAACACAGTCACCCCAGAGCAAGTCGGCTTGCTTGTTGAGTGGTTGTCAGTCTTGGGTTATGGTGTGTGTTTGTATGGGACGAGCGATATGCCAGATCAGCTTGTCATATCAACATACTGGTTTGAAGGAAGTACCTAGTGTGCTATCTGACCAGCCCGCACTGATTTGCTCCCATTCAGGACTCCTAATCAGGATCTGATATTCGATCTCTTGAAGGACGGACATCTAGGTAAAGAAAGGAAGATAGACACAGAATTCTTCGATTTCGCCCTGTATGTCTTGATAGATCTTGTCGTCATGTTCCTTAACAGAGGGCTTTGGAAGACTGCGATGAAGGTACTGGTGAAGTGATCATCTCTCTAATGAAATTTCTTTGACCAGCAACTGCCCTGGTTTCGAACCGGGGCAGGTACTTGCTCTGAATGATTGTTTTCAGCAAACAAGGGTAGATGAATCATAATTGTATCTCAGCAGTCTTATGAGCTCGAATAGCGTGAGGAACAAACAAAGAAGCAAGCAAAAGATTCATTACTATTAGGTGGCCAAGTGTAATTCAGTTCTGAGGTAATGGTTCTCGAATAATTAGTCATTTTGAATTAAAGATTAACAATGATAGAATGTTCACAGTAATATATTTCATTGACATATCTAAACAGAGCAACGATAGTTAGCGTGATATCTGCGCTAAGTTCAAGCACTGAATATCTCTTGTCATTTGAACGGAGGCAATTATGCTGACCGAGATAATAGCTGAGCTTCGTGCCGAAAGCGATTGTAGAATTGAGAATCAATCTCAGGCTTTGCATGGCGCCTTGTTCAACGCACTTTGGGGAACCGAAATGGATGATATTCATAAGAACGATTCTAGAAGACTCTTTTCTCTTTCCCCGCTATACTCAAGACAAGGAAGAATACCAAGACGCTTCAACTCTGGCGGAAATTATTCTTTTC
>ENA-OSEO01001400-OSEO01001400.1-sediment-metagenome-genome-assembly--contig:-NODE-1400-length-43908-cov-5.373183_pt1 | contig 43908 bp, 41 predicted proteins | sample MGYA00237883_ERZ534232 | MGnify/ENA metagenome assembly ERZ534232 | reverse complement strand
CCAAGGAGGTCTACGTGATCTGGACCGCCCGGCAAAGCCCCTCCGTCTTCGTCACCCAGACCGCCAACAAGGTGTTCTCGACCGTTCCCGAGGCGGTGGAACACCTTCAGAAACAGTATCCCTCCTGACCCACGCGGCGTCACGGGGCCCCTCGGTCTTCGCTCTGTCAAGTCTCAGGAGTTGAACGCAGAATTGCCTGCCAGTGATGAGATCGCTCCAGCAACGCCCAGCGCGGCCTGAGCCATCCGCGGGTAATCGAGGGTCTCCGGGACGTCACCGGGCAGATGATAATGGGGATTACGAAGGAAACTGGTATCGGTCACCATCAAGGCCGGGTAGCCCTGATCCCAGAACGAACTGTTGTCCGAAAGACGAATCACGTTCAGGGATTCCGGCAACTCGGCCACAAGATTGGCGACCTCCAATCCGTCGATTCGGTACGGCTGCCGCGCCACCTCATATCTGGATTGTGACAACTCTCGTTCAATGAGCGATGCGGCAGCGTCCAGCGAACTGGGACGCCCCGTATGACGCGGCCCAATCAGACCCGCAAGCCGATCCACGTGCCTCCGAAGCCGGCCAGCCAACTCCCCGCAGTGTTCTTCCTGTGTCGACACAAACGAGATTCTCTCGTTCCACAAGTCCCACGGATGAGAGATCCATCCGCCGGGACAACATTCACTCACGATTCCATTCCACGCCAGCACACAGCGTAGCAGAAACTGGCCAACAGTGGAAGCTGCAAACTGCAGAACTACACGTCGCTTGTCAGTGCCCTTGTAACCCGGTATTCTGATACCTGTGACAGCAGAAGGTGGCTGGCGAATCCATCGCTTCCGGCCGCGACGAAGTTCAAGGAATGATATCATCAGAAAAGCAAGCTTGGTCAGAGAGCAGAGTCGCCGTTCTCGAAGGAACCGACATGACGGATAATGACATAGCGGGACGAATCGACCACACTCTCCTGAAGGCCGAGGCTACACAGGTGGAAATCCTTCGACTGTGTGATGAAGCCGTCAACTACGGTCTTCACGCGGTCTGCGTGAATGGTCGGTGGCTGGCGCTGGCGGCCGACCGGCTGCAAGGGACAGCGGTGGCCGTCGCCGGGGTGGTGAGTCTGCCACTGGGGGCCGATACGACCAAGGTCAAGGTCGCGCAGGCGCAGGACGCGGTCTACGCGGGCGCGGATGAGATCGACATGGTCGCGGACCTCGCGGCGATCATCGAAGGCGACGCCGCCTATCTGCTGCATCAGTTGGCATCGGTGCTCAGAGTCTGTCGGACAATGCGGCCGGCGGTTCTGCTAAAGGTCATCATCGAAGCGGCGGCGCTGACCACCGAGCAGAAGGTCTTTGCCTGCCAGATCGCCCAACAGGCGGGCGTCGATTTCCTCAGGACCAGCACGGGCTTCCATCCGGCCGGCGGAGCAGCCGTAGAGGACATTGCATTGATGAAGGAAGCGGCGCCGCGCTGCCGGGTCAAAGCGGCAGGCGAGATCAAGACCGCCCAGCAGGCGTTGGCGATGCTTGAAGCAGGAGCCGAACGGATCGGCACCTCCGCCGGCATCGCGATCGTTGAGGAGATCCGTGCGAGTGACCGAGGAATTCGTCAGTGAGCCCATCCAGCCGGTCGCGGGGACGTTCGATACCGCAGGCATGATTCGAGGCGAGCCGGGGCTGCCGCAACGATTCGTGTGGCGCGGCCAGGAGTACACCGTCGCCGCGGTACTGGAGGCTTGGAAGGAAGATGGCCCCTGTCGGCATGGCAGCGGCGAGATGTATCTCCGCAAGCACTGGTTCAAGATCGCCACCGAACAGGGCCCGCAGATGACGCTCTGCTTCGAGCGACAGGCCCGGTCGAAGCGGCAGAACAAGATGCGGTGGTGGCTCTTCACCATCGACCGAGATCGGCCGCATGGCTGACAAACGGCCCATTCCCTGCAGGCTGCACCGGCGCCAGGTTCGATCTTTCGCGACTCTGGATGCCATCAGCGAGACGTTCGCGCAACGGCCATCGGCCTCCATCCTGGGCGCAAACCCGGCTGTAGCCGATAGCAGCGGGTTCAGCTACTGGGCCGCCCGGCCGCGTGAGATCTTCGAATTCACCGCGGGACAGGCGAACCCGTTCCCGCGGCTCCAGGACATCCTGACCCGATATCGAATCGTGGACGAGGGTCCCGCCCTCCCCTCGGGCATGTTCTGTGGCGGGTGGATCGGGTGCATCAGTTACGAGTTGGGACGTCACATCGAACGGCTGCCCGCAAGAGCGGTTGATGACCAGCATCTGCCTCTGATCCGGCTGTGTTTCTACGACCGGTTCATAGCCTACGACCACCGCTCCTGCCTCTTCTGGCTCGTCGCGCTGGAGACGCCCGACGATCCGGAGAAACCGGCAGACAAGATCGCCTCCCTGGCGCGCCTTCTGCATCAATCGGAGCGGATTCCGCAACAGGCGTGTCTGTGCTCCCGCGCAGAGGAGCGCGACCCGGCCGGGGTCCGCCGGAACATGACGCAGAACGGGTACCTGGACGCCGTGAAACGGATCAAGGACTACACTCGAGACGGCGAGGTCTACCAGGTCAACTTCTCGCACCGGCTCGAAGTCCCCTTCCGCGGCCGCCCCGTTCGGCTCTTTCACTGGCAGAATCGCCACAACCCCAGCGGCTACGCTGCCTACATCGATGCCGGCGCCTTCCAGATCGTCAGCGCGTCGCCCGAAATGTTCATCACGGCCCGCGATCGTCTGATCCAGACGAAACCCGTCAAGGGGACCCGCCCACGAATCGCCGCCACCGACCCGGATGCATCGGCATTCAACGCTCAACAGTTCAACGACTTGCTCGTCAGTGAAAAGGAGCAGGCGGAACTCAACATGATCATTGACCTGGAGCGCAATGACGTAGCGAAGATCTGCAAGCCGGGCACCCGCCGGGTGATCCAACCAAGGACGATTGAGGCATGCCCTACCGTCTTTCATGGCGTTGCCACGATTGGCGGAGAGCTCCGCGACGACGTCGCCTTCAGTGATATTCTCAAAGCCATGTTCCCCGGTGGCTCCGTGACCGGCGCTCCCAAGATCCGCGCCATGGAGATCATCGAAGAACTTGAGCCCACGGCCCGGGGGATCTACACAGGCGCCATCGGCTTTATCGGACTGGATGGCAATGCCTCCTTGAATATCGCGATCCGAACGATTATCATCGCCGGCGGCAGTGCGTTCGTGCAGTCCGGCGGTGGGATCGTGGCGGATTCCGACCCCGAGGCGGAGTGGGAGGAGACGAAAGTGAAGGCGCGAGCTCTGCTGGCGGGAATCAGAGCGGTTGAAATAGAAGGCATAGAGCCCCGTGCGTAGCGCGGCAAGCAGGTAGTCATGGCAGTCAGAGTCTTTCTGAACGACAGACTGGTGGACATGGAACAGGCGCAGGTATCCGTCACCGACGGTGGTTTCCTGTACGGTGCGGGCCTCTTCGAAACGATGCGCAGCCGTAGCGGCGTGGTCTTCCGTCTGCAAGATCACCTGGACCGTCTGCTCCTCAGCGCCGCCACGCTGTCCATCAACCATTCGTACGACAGAGCTTTTCTCGAACGCGCCATCGACGACGTGTTGCAGGCCAACCAACTGAAAGATGCACGCCTGCGACTGACGCTGACCGGCGGTCCCTTGGCGGAATCGGAGGACCAGCGGAAGGCCACGCTGATGGTCACAGCCACGGAGTTCCAGCCCTATCCGCCCGACTACTACAGGACAGGCGTGCTGGTCGTGCTCTGTCCCTTTCGCCAGAACCCGACAGACCCCGTATCCGGACACAAGACCACGAGCTACTACCCCCGTCTGCTGGCGCTGAATCTGGCCCATCAGAGAAAGGCGGCGGAAGCCTTGTGGTTCACGACGGACGGCCGTCTGGCCGAAGGGTGCGTCAGCAACGTCTTCCTCGTCAAGGGGCCGGTTCTGCATACGCCGTCGGCACAGACTCCGGTGCTCCCAGGCATCGCAAGAAAGGCGATCCTCCAACTGGCGCAGCAGCAATCCATCGAGGTCATCGAGAAGGATCTGACTATCTCTGACTTGCTCGATGCCGAGGAGGTCTTTCTGACGAACGTCATCATGGAGGTGCTGCCGGTCATTCAAGTGGAGAAGCACGTCGTCGGCGAGGGCAAGGTCGGCCCGGTGACCCAGAGACTCCAAGAGAGCTTCCGGCGCATCATAGAACAGGAATGCGGAGTGCAGGAATGAAGGCTAAGGACATTGCGTCTGTCGTGGAGCAGATCGCTCCGCTGGGTCTGGCCCAGTCGTGGGACAACGTCGGCCTGCTGCTCGGCGACCCCGAGCGGCCGATTCGGAGCATTCTGCTGACCATTGACATCACCCAAGCGGTGGTCGCGGAGGCAAAGGACCTCAAGACCGACCTGATCCTGAGTTACCATCCAGTGATCTGGGACGGTCTCAAGCGGATTCGGGCCGACGACAAGTCTCGGACGGTCTATGAACTGATCCGCGCGGGCATCGCGGTGTTCAGCATCCACACGGCCCTGGACGCCGTTGGGGGCGGCGTCAACGACGGCCTGGCCGAAATCGTGGGCATCCAGGACCCCAAGCCCATTGGCGATTACGTGGAGTACGCGCCACAAGAGGCGTACAAACTCGTGGTCTTCGTTCCGGTCGAGGCGTTAGCCCCGGTGTCCAATGCGGTCTTCGAGGCCGGGGCCGGGTGGATCGGCAACTACCGGGACTGCGGATTCAATACGGAAGGCACCGGCACTTTCCTACCGCTGGAAGGCGCCAATCCGACGATCGGTGAGCAAGGTCAATTGGAGAAGGTCCGCGAGTTCCGGTTCGAGACCATCGTGCCGGCGGCCAAGATCCAAGCGGTCGTCGAAGCCATGAAGAAGGCCCATCCCTACGAGATGCCGGCGTTCGACGTGATCAAGCTCTTCGATCCCGCGAGCCGGTTCGGGTTGGGAAGGATCGGCATGCTGGCCAAACCGATGCGTCTGAAGCGAATTATCGAACAGGTGAAGCGCCATACGGGTGCCAAAGCGGTCGGCCTCGTGGGCGACCCCAAGCGGCTCGTGCGAAAAGCGGCGGTCTGCGCCGGCACCTGCGGCGAGATACTCAATCTCGTCATCGCGGGCGGCGCCGACCTGTACCTGACCGGCGAACTGAAGCACCATCAGGCGCTGGCGGCCCAGGAGGCCGGCCTGACCTGCATCTGTCTGAGTCACACCGTCTCGGAACGGTTCATCCTCAAGAAGCTGGCCCGGCAGGTCAAGGAGCTCGCGGGTGGTCTGAACGTCCGCGTCAGCCGGAAGGATGCCGAGCCGTTCACCTGGAAGAATATCTGAGCCGGCGACGCCGTGGACCGCACACGCCACTTGACACCTGGCACTGGGGGCTTCAAACTGGGGCTATGACTGACGACAACAAAGAGATACTGGACGGAGAGGACGAGGCAACGCCCGATCCCTCCATCGCGCCCACGGAAGACACGCAGACCGCCGAAGAGCCCACGCCGCAGAACCAAGCTGTGGAGACAGCCACGCCGGCAGAAGAACTTCAGGCAGAGCCAGAGCAAAACGAGGCGCCCGAGACGCAGGCGGGAGAGACGCTGGTCGAACTGCTCGACACCGCCGAGGAGTCTGAAGGCGACGCCCCCGAAGAAGATCAGGCCGCGATGCAGGCCGAGGAGACCCGGGCTCTCGGTGAGGAGACCGCGGAGCCTGCGGAGGAGTCCCCCACTATCGAATCCGTCCTCGAGGCCATCCTTTTCGCGACCGACGAGCCGCTGCCGGAGAGCAAGCTGGCAGGGATCGTGGAGACGACGGGCAAGCAGGTCCGCGAGAGCATCGAGAGCCTGAACGCAAGATACGAAGCCCATCACCACGCATTTCGCATTGATCAGATCGCAGGCGGCTACCAGATGCTGACGCAGCCCCTGTACAATTCCTGGCTCAAGAAGATGGTGCGGGTCCGCGGCGACAACAAGCTCAGCCCCGCCGCGATGGAGACGCTGGCGATCATCGCCTACAAGCAGCCGATCATCCGCGCCGACATCGAGGCCATCCGCGGCGTGGCCGTCGGCGAGGTAATTCGCAGTCTGATGTACAAAGGCCTCGTCAAGATCGCCGGCCGGGCCGAGATCCTCGGCCGGCCCATGCTCTACGGCACGACGAAAAAATTCCTCGAAATCTTCGGCCTGAATTCGCTCAAGGACCTCCCCAAAGCCGAAGACCTCAAGAACCCCGACCGCTGACGCCCGATTTCCGAAGAGAGAGGACGCCTTGCGACCTGGGCATACGCTTGACAGGCTCCTTGGCGCATTGTAGACTCATATGGAGGTTGAACTTGTCAGACGAGGCATGACATGACGACGGTAGCAATAGAGCAGGCACAAAGGGATCTCTCACGACTGATTGACGACGTTGCGCTCGGGGAACGTATTGTTATCACCAAGGATCAAGTCCCGGTCGCTGAGTTGGTGCCGGTGGCGTCTCCCGCCGTCAAACCCCTCTTTGGCAGCGCCAGGGGGATGGTGAAGATGTCGGAAGACTTCGAGGCGCCCATCGCGGATTTCCTGGACTACACGGAATGAACTTCCTGCTCGATACACACGCCTTTCTGTGGTTCATTGATGGCAGTGCCAGACTGAGTCAGCAAGCCAGGGAACTCATCGAAGATCAGGCAAACACCAAGCTGGTCAGTATCGCCAGCTTCTGGGAAATGGGCATCAAGATGAGTCTTGGCCGGCTCAACCTGGCACAGTCCTTTGAGGAGTTGATCCCCAGGCAGTTGCAGATGAACGGCTTTGACCTGCTTCCTCTCCGCATACCGCATATCGCACGAATCATCTCCTTGCCGTTCCATCACCGCGATCCGTTCGACCGTGTCATCGTAGGGCAATGCATGGCGGAGGATTTGTCGTTGGTAAGCGCGGACTCGGCATTTGATAAGTACCCGATCTGCCGGCGCTGGTAGGGACAGGACCGAGGTCCTCGGGCGCGTCGAGGTCCCCGGCGGACCCATACTTCACGCCAAGACGAAGGGCTTTCTCGAAATCTTCGGCCTCAACTCCCTCAAGGACCTCCCCAAAGCCGAAGACCTCAAGAATCCCGACCGAGGGTAGCTCGCTCATCGCGACACCGTAGGACATTGCTTTCTGCGTCTTGCGGACCTGTTACAGAGGGATGAAACATCCGACCACATGCGCCAGGGCAGTCTTCAGGCAGACCTGCCGCAGACCTCCCGTCCTATAAAAAACCTCCGCAATATCAGTTTTCCACTTGACAGAGGCTCTCCCCCCCCCACCCGCTAAAATGGATAATATAGAGACTCTGACGAACCTCAAGGAGAAACACACAGGGAACGAGATTCCGCGCAGGTCTTGTCCCTTGAAATGCCGGACGTGTAGGCACGTGGCAGCTCATCCGCCCCAGCGAACGCAATCGACGGAAGATGCAAGCCACACGCAATCTGGAGGGTAGTCAGATGAAGAGGCTGAGAGACAATGCAAGCGGTTCCCTGTTTCGCACCATACTCCCTTGTATTCCTTGACGTGATCCTATGCGCCTCCGTGCTTGCGGACCCCAGTTGGACGACAACACAACTGACGAACAACAGCACAGATGACAAGGCACCCACGATCTCCGGCGTGAATGTGGTATGGGATGCCTCCGGAGAGATTACCAGCAACTTTGCCGGGAAGTTGGCCGATCGAAGCAATGCCTGGGGGATCGGTTCGTACGTCGACGTCTCCGGAACAAATGCAGTATGGCAGGACTACGACGGTCGCGATTGGGAGATATACAGCAACTTCACCGGCCAGTTGACAAACAATGATGACCCCGTCGACGGAGGACTTGTGGAAGACCGCCGACCGGCCGTCTCTGGAACCAACGTCGTATGGGAAAGCAATGGTGGAATCGAGAGCAACTTCGCCGGGCACATAGCCAACAGCCTCTGGTCTTGGGATCCCTATTGGCCGAAGGGCCATTACCCCGACATTTCGGGTACCAACGTGGTTTGGCAGGACCTCGACGCTAACGGGTGGCAGATTTACAGCAACTTCGCCGGGCATTTGGCCGACGTACAGGAGGCCCCCCCGAGTCTCTGGCCGCCACTGCCCCGCTCTTACCCAGCCATCTCGGGCACGAACGTGGTGTGGGCGAGTTGGGATGGTTCCGACTATGAGATCTACAGCAACTTTGGGGGGCAACTGACCAACAATGCTCTCAATGATCTGTACCCCGACATCTCCGGGACGAATGTGGTATGGCAAGGCTGGGATGGTTCCGATTGGGAGATTTACATGGGGACGTACATCCCCGATGTCGTTCCCGCACCGGGGGCTGTTCTGCTGGGCATCCTCGGCCTTGGCATGGCCGGCATGAGGTTGCGCAGAAACGTGTGACGTGGTCGATCTTTCACATAGGATGAAGCAGTTGACCGATCCATAAGCTTGAGTCTGTGACTTGGAAAAGGAGGGTTGGAGATGAAGAGACTGACAAACGGTTTAGGAGACGGCGCACGGCGAATAGTGGTTCTCGTTTTGGTTGACGTGATGCTGTGCGGCGTCGCGATGGCCGAGCCAAGCTGGACCGTCACCCAAGTGTCGAACAATAACGTCCACTCTGTTGGATCGCCCGCCATCTCGGGCACGAATGTGGTGTGGGTGGGTAGTGACGGCACCCATCGCCAGATCTACAGCAACTTTGCCGGGCAGATAAGCTCCGGGACAACCGATGCGTACAATCCGGACATCTCCGGAGCAAACGTCGTCTGGCAATCATCGGATGGGCAGGTCTACAGCAACTTCGCCGGGCAATTGAGCGACAGCAGCCTTGGCGGTTCTGATCCCGCTGTATCGGGTACAAACGCGGTATGGACTGCCGCCCCAGACTACTACTTCGCCCAGGTTTACAGCAACTTCGCCGGGCAGTTGAGTGATCCCAGTATCGAATGTGTGTCCGCCGCCCTCTCCGGGACCAACGTGGTTTGGTTGGGCTCAGACAATCAACTCCACACCAACTTCGGCGGGCTGGTGCCTATCGGTGACCACTACGGCGGCTACCCTGCGATCTCCGGCACGACCGTGGTTTGGCTGGGCTGGGATGACTCCGACTATGACTGGGAAATCTACCACGCGACCTATGGCGAGGCTGAGGTGGTTCCGCTGCCGGGGGCCGCGTTGCTCGGCCTCCTTGCCCTGGGCTCCGCAGGCTTGAAGCTGCGCAAGTGCAACTGAGGAGTCATGCGCATTCGACTCGGACTGAATCACAGACAGGAGAAGCGTTCGCTCAATGGGGCGTATTCACTACGCTGCACACCTGCCGCATATACCGCACCCAAGGGTTCACGATCGTGCCCTGGAATCCGCTCATTCCCAGGGCAGCTCCGCCTTTGCATCGACCGCTTGCGACGGCCTTGGATAGTCCTGGTCGAAGACGTAGAGCGAGTCCTTGGGCTCGACTACGACGAAGTCCTCGCGAACCTGACCGTTTCCATCGGATACGGCGGCCAGCGACAGGCCCAGGTGCTTGGCGAGGAATTGGTAGACACCCAGACGCTTCGACAGGCCGTAGTCGTGGCCTTCCTCCGGCAAGTGCAGGTACTCGACCTTGTCGGCCGCCTCGAACAGGCCGTACACACTGCGGATGTAGGGGTACTCGACTTCAGGCGTGTTCTTCGTCCAGTCCTTCCCGTCGGAGATGAGCATCAGCGGACGCGGGGCCATCGCCGCCGCGATCTCGACGTTGCTCGTTTCGTGCCCTTTATGCTTGTGGACGGGCATGCCACTCTCGCAGACGCATCCGCCAAAGAAATGGGCCGAGACCATGACGACCGGGACCGAGACCGCGATACGGTCGTCCACCGCCGCCAGCATGAAGGACTGGGTGCCCCCGCCGGAGGCGCCGGTGACCGCGATGCGCTGCGGATCGACCTCCTTCATCGATGTGAGGAAGTCCACCGCGCGAATGCTGTTCCAGAGCTGCAGCTTGAAGACCTGGTCCCCGCGATGCTCCCAGCCGGCGTTGGCCCAGTCGCCATAGCCCACCATATCGTATGCAAAGACGACGGCCCCCATGCGGGCGAATGTGGCGCAGCGTTTCTGCATGTCGGGCCGGAACCGGCCGTAGTCATTGGGGTCGCCCCAGTGACCGTGCGGGCACAGCACGCCCGCGAAGGGTCCCGTGCCCTTCGTCGGCCGGTACAGGTTGCCGGTGACGAACACGCCCGGCAGGCTTTCGAAGGCGGCATTCTCCACTGTGTAGCCGTCGTGCTCACGCTTGCCGTGAAGGATCGGGTTCAAGGGGCCTTTCTTCGGCAGCGGCAGCAATTCCGCTCCCCGCAGAATCCCCGCGCGAATTCGCTGGGCTCTCTGCTGCCACTGGGCCTGCGTCGAATACGTCGCGGCGAATCGGGCAAGCTGCTCTTTCGCCTGCGCCTCGGTCTGATAGTTCCCAACGCACAGTTCCGGTTCCTCCACCGCGGCCACGACCCCTGTCAACAGCACGACAACGACCACACACTTCCACCACATGCTCTGCATAGTGCACCCTTACCAATTCGCCAATGGCTTGATCTCAACTGTCTCGACCACGTTGCCATCTTTCCATCGCGGTGACAAGAGCACCGCGACGCACGTATTGCCACCAGCCTGCGGCAGTCTCACCATGAGCCGCTTGACGCCCTCGTTCCTGCGCTGCGGCGGCTCCTGCTCCGCCGATTCGACCGTGAACGCGCCGTTCTGCGGGCTCAGCAGCCGAGCAGTCAACTCCCTGCCGCGCAGCTTGAGGACCGCGGTCCTCGACTCCTTGATCTCAACGTCAGCATCTGTCGTCATACCCCAGGCCGGTTCCGTGGGAGTCTTGAGGTCCAGCTCGTCCTGGACGAGCACCGCCCGCCGGCCCTCGACCATCGCCATGCCGCGTCGGACCGACTTCGCGAAGTCGTCATAGGCGTCGGTCAACTCCACCAAAGCGACCGGCTGGGGGCCATTGATCTCGGCCTTCGTGACGGACGACTTCGCCAGTGCGTCCTGGTGCTGTCCATTGAGCGTGATGATGTTGTGACTGGCCGAGCCCAAGCGGTAGTAGGACCAGCGCCGGCCGCCGCGCCGGCTCTCCCAGTAGCCCGGCAGGTTGTAGTTGTCCGAACCCAGGTCACGGGCCCAACGGACGCCAAGGGCATCCAGCTCGAAGTTGCCCAGATCGAGATGACCATGATTGACCTGGTTGTAGCCGGCCTTGATGCCTGCGAACAGGGCATTCGGATCGTCCCACGCACTGCGCATGGTCACGACCTCAACCGGACCCCGGAAATAGCAGTCGAGTTGTCGGCGGGCCGCTCGGGCCGGGGGCTTGGCCGTGTACCAGACCAGGTGGGCGGCACCGGCAAACCGTTGGGCGATCTGCTCGTGCTCCGACCAGGCATAGAGCGGATTGTGAAACGTGCGAGCCAGCCAGAACATGCAGGCCATCGGCCGCCGGGCACTTCGTTCTCCCACGTCTGCGAGGTTCAGGTACAGCCCGGTCGGACCGGCGGTGTAGACCGGGAAGGAACCCGCCTTCGACAGTCCGTCGATTTCGAGAAGTCCGAACGTGTTGCCCAACGCCGTATCGAGCGCCGTCAGACCGTAAGCGGTGTAGTGCGTCGCATAGCTCCAATAGCCGGGCCCTTCGCCCCAGGCGCCGTCGGGTCCATAGGTCTTGAGCGCGCGGGGCAGTGACTTGACCGCCGCCGGGACGATCCGCTCGGCGTAGCTTGGGTCCGTCTCGGCGATGGCCAGCGCCCCGATGATCATGCCGCTGTTACAGACCTGGTTCCAGTTGTGCTCGCTCTGGACCCACCAGCCGTTCTTTGCGTAGATTTCCAGGCCGGGTTTGAGTCCCTTCTCGATCAGGGCCGTTCGGATCCGGTCGCGAGTCTGTGGATCGAGATAATCATACAACCAGTCGTACCCTACGCCCACCGCGTGGGACATCTCGGCGGTGTCGAGGAAGTGCGACGGATTCCAGTCCGGGAACGCACAGACCTGCAGCAGGTTCTCCTTCGCTTTGGCCGCGTACCGCTCGTCATCCGTCCACCGATACGCCATAGCCAGCGAGTAGATTCGTCGCAGGCAATCCCGGCTGACGCTGAGCAGCCGCGGGCCTTCCAACCGATGGACCAGCGGCCTTCGCGTCAGACAGTCATTGGCGTCCTTGCGCACGTCCAACACGCATTTCTGCATGTCCGGATCGTCCGGATGAGATGCCTTCAACCGGCCTAAATCGGCCTCCTTCAGCATGAGGCGCGGATGGCGGGCGTTGAGCGACGACAGGACGGAGGACCCCTCCACGGCATATGTCGAATCCCACGGACACAAGAGGGTGACACAGACAACCGCCACCGCCAGCAGACACTTCATAGCACACCTCCCAAGGCGTTCCGGTCAACCCCATCTCCCCTGGGTCACGTTATGACACGGTCACAGGCAGAACGCAAGAGAATTCCCTCATCTCGACTCGCTGGCCGTGACGGCAGAAGGTGTGGGATCCTGTCCCTCTATGGCGCGGAATCGCGATCACAGACGATTTCTTCAATCGCGCGGGCCACGACGTAGTCCGGCAGCTTCTGTAGCGCAGGTCCCGCTTCGTAGGCGGCGATGATGCTTCGGTCAGGGAAGGCGCCGGCCCGGTGGATCAACTCATCGGCCAGGGCCGCCCGCGCATCATCTGAGATCCCCTCTGCCGCCAGGCCGCGAGCGGCCTCGACAAGGTCCGCGAACTCGGGTTTGCTGTCGTACCAGTCGAGTTGAAACTCCAGTTCGGACGCGAGTTCCGAGGGCGCGTTGCCGAAGGTGTACTGAATGCCAACCGGATTGTAGGTCTCCAGCCGCTCATCGAGAAAAGCAATACACGTCTCACGATAGGCCGCCAGCCGTTCCGGGGCCGTGACCGCGAACTGACGGCTCTCGATCTCCGCGGCCAGCAAGCCGTCCATCCGCAGGAGGAGCCGGGAGCGCCGCGTCTCCACGCGGTCGTACAGTTGTTCGTAGTAGACCTTCAACAGCAGTGATGCAGGAGTCATAGGGACCATGAGAACGTCTCTGAAAAGGCCGTTCAACGCAGCGTCGGGCGGATCAGCTTCCATTGCCCTCCGGGTGGATCGGAAGCGTGAAACTGAAGACGCTGCCGCCCGCGGGGTTGTTCTCCACCCAAATGCGCCCCCCGTGCCTCTCGACCGCCTGCTTGGCGAAGGCCAGGCCCAGACCCGTCCCGTCGCGCTCGGTTGCACGGGCATTATCCGCCCGGTAGAACTCCTCAAAGATCCGGGACAGGTCCGCCTCGGGGATGCCGATGCCGGTGTCCTCGACACGGATCGTGACGAATGTACCGTCTTGCCGCACGTCTATTTCCACCCTCCCGCCGTCGGGAGTATACCTCACGGCGTTGAGTAGGATATTGGCGATCGTCTCCTCGATCAGCACGCTCTCGCCCCAGATCAGGTCGATCTCGGGATCGATGTGATGACGGAGCATGATCGACTTGTCATGCGCTCGGTTCTGCACCAGGGCCAGGGTATTGAGCAGACACTTCTTCAGGGAGAACTGCTCGAACTCGAGCCGGCCGGTCAGCTTCATGCGGGTCAGCTTCAGCAGGGCCGTAATGAATTCCAGGCAGCGCGTCGTGCGGCGATGGGCCCGGCCCACGAAGTCCTTCTGCTTGGGATTGAGCGGTCCGAGCATCTCCCCAATGAGCAGGTCCAGGCAACTGAGCACCGCAGCCAGGTGTCCCTTGATGTCGTGCGTGACGCGCAGGACGTACTCATTCTTGACCTGGTCTTTTTCCCGAAGCTGCGCGTTGGCTCTTTCCAGCCCCTCCTGGTGGCGACGGAGTTGCTCGCTGATGGAGGTGGTCATGTAGACGATCAGGTACAGGGTAACCGTGAACACGAAGAGGGTACCGAGGACGTACATCCGGTCGCGGTACAGGGAATGCCCGGCGAATCCCCGCAGTTCGTAGTGTTCAAGCCCGCCGGCCGCTTCCAGGAGAACCAGCCCGCCGAAGAGGACCACGGCCAAGGTGGCCTGCAGATAGCTTTGCCGCCGGGACCGCAGAATGCTCGCGATGATCATGTGAAACGCGAAGAACAAGAGAAACGGGTTCTCAATCCCGCCGGAGAGATGCAGAATCGTCGCCAAGATAAAGAGGTCCGCGGAGATCTGGAACGTGAGAATGCCCCCGATCCGCCCCTCGGACGGCTCCTTGCCGCCCCGCGTCCAGTATCTCAGCAGTTCGTGGAGGATGAGATTGTAGACCAGCAGCACCGTCGTGAGGGTGTACAAAGCCGAGGTCTGGAGAGAAACCCCCATGAACTCGCTGGCGCCGAAGGTAGCCAGCGCCAGTGCCGCGATGGCCACCCAACGAAGCCGGATGAGCCAGTAGGCCCTCTGAACCAGGCTCGTGCTCTTGAGCAAGTTCTCCATATGGCATTTACTATTTACGACTGCCCGTTTACGACCTGAGATACCCGCGAAATGGCATGTGTCGCCACCCCCGCCTTCAGACCATAAAACGCAAATCGTAAATCTGCCAACTCACGCTCAGCGAGTCGACAGCAGGTCCTGGACTTTGTCGATCAGGACGTCCGGCTTGACCGGCTTGTCGAGAAAGGCCTCGACCGGCAGCCACGTCTCGTCGCCGGCGTCGCTCTTGAAATCCAATCCCTTCTTCTGCTTGACCGCGGTCAGCATGAGAATGGGGATATCCTTGTACTGAGCATTGTGCTTGAGCTCCCGCGAGAGCTCGAAACCTTCCTGGGAGGTCCTCATCATCACATCGAGGATAATCAGGTCCGGTCGCGCTTCCTTCAGGCGCGCCATGCCCTCATCGCTATCCCGCGCACTGCGAACCTCATAGCCCTTGTTCGCCAGAACAACGGTCATGGCTTCCGTAATGTCAGGATCGTCATCAATGATCAGAATTCTGCTCTGTCCCATTTGTCCTCCTTGGGCAATCCCAGAATGTCATTTTGTTGTGATGACCGACGTATTGTACGGTACATGAACCCGGCAAGGAACCCTTTTTCCTGCCCGGTCTCCCGTCGGCAAGTTGTGTCATATCATCGATTCCCGGCCGAGTTCTTGCCGGAGCAGGGTCACGTACTCTTCGATCCTGTCCGCCAGAATCGGGCTCAGACCGAGGGCAGGCTCGATGCGTTGGGGCTCGATGCCGAAAATCACGATCTCCTCGGGGGCCTGGCCGAGTTGCCGCGCCATGTCGATAATCCGCAGGAGATCCGCTTCATGAAGAGATCGATGCGCCAGCACCTTGGCACTCCGGACCGCGTCGGGCACAAAACGCCGGATCGTCCCAGGCTCGTCGCCCATGTACGCACAGTCGATGAAGACCGCTTTACGCCGGCCTTCGAGGTGGTACAGTATGGAGAGCCCGCCCGTTCCGACATCGACGAACTCGACGTCCGGGTACTCCGCCGCCGATGCCGCCAGCCGTTCGACGAGGCGGACCCCGATCCCTTCGTCCGCCATCAGCGGATTGCCCAGACCCAGCACGACTGTGGAAGTCTGAAGTTCGAAGTTCGAGGTTTGAAGGCCCATTTTCACTTCGCACTTCACACTCTGTACTCCACCCTTACCGCACGAACTTCACGTCGAGCATGTGCGTCGAGCACGACACGCACGGGTCGTAGGACCGCACGAGCATCTCGAGCTTCAGGCGGATTTGGTCCTCGGGCTCGTCGAGGATCTGCGGCACGAGCGCCTCGAAATCCTTCTGAATGTTCGCGTGGTTCTGGTTCGTCGGGATGCAGATGTCGGCGCCGACGCAGTGGCCTTTGCGATCGAACTCGTACTCGTGGAACAGGATGCCGCGCGGGGCCTCGACGCAGCCGCTGGCCTTGCCGGCCTTCGGACTGACCTTGACCGTCTCGGGCTTGATCCCCTTGGTCAGCAGTTCATCGATCATCTGGATGCTGACTTCGACCACGTGAACCGCTTCCACGAGCTGGGCCACAGTGTTCATGTATGGATTGCAGTTGCCCTTCTCGAGTCCGAACATCTTGGCGACCGCCTGGGCCGTCGGCGAGAGATGCTCGGCATTGTTGTTGAACCGGGCCAGGGCGCCGACCGCGTAAGAATCACGATGCCACTTCGTCCACTTGGCGGTGGATTGATCGCTAACGTACTCGTTGGCGACCGTCTTCCAGTCATTGATCGCGACGGCACCGTCGTAGTCAGTCGAGGTGATGTCGCCATGATAGAAGGTGTAGGTCGGCGGGTTGGTCTGCTTGAGCGCGACGTACTCCGTGGGACGGTCGAACTTCGGGATGTTCCCGGCCACCGAGAGGACGACCTCGGCGACGACCTTCAGGTCGGGGAGGCACTTCTTGAGACGCTCCTGCAGGGCGCGAAGCTCCTTCTCAGTGGGGAACTTGGTCAGACCGCCCGGCTTGAGCGTCACCGGGTGCGTGGTCCGTCCGGCGATCAAGTCCGACCACTCGTTCGCCAGGCGGTGCAGCCCGATGATCGTCTTGACCGCGTCCGGGGCCATTCCCACCAGCGGCACCACCGAGGGCACGCCGAAGAAGTCCGGCGCCGCCAGGTACCCGACGTGCAGGACGTGGCTCTGCAATTGCTCGGAGTAGTGCATCAGGATGCGGACCTTGTCCGCCTGCTCGGAGACCTTCACACCGATGGCGTTCTCGACCGCCTTGGTCGAGGCCAGCGAGTGCGTGATCGAGCAGATGCCGCAGATACGGGTTACGATGGTCTGGATGTCCTCATAGCTCCGCCCGCGGACCATAGCCTCGAAGAAGCGGGGCGCCTCGGGCACCTGCCATTCGAGCTTCTCGATCTTGCCGTTGTTGGCGTTCAGGACAATATTGCCGTGCCCCTCGATGCGGGTCACGTGGTGTACGTTGATATTGACTGTGCCTTTACTCATAGATTGTCGGCTCCTGCTTGCTTCCAAAGAGAACCATCTTGGTCTTGAGATCGTCCACGTTCAGGCCGAAGCGGTTGATCACGTCCTTGGCCGCGTCCACGTTTGGATTGCTGGTGTAGCCCCGGCAGCCGAAGCAACGGAACCCGTTCGACGGGCAGCGCGCCCCGCAGCCGGCCCGGATGATCGGGCCCAGGCACACCTGATCGTACTGCCACAGGCACGGATTGCCGTTGGCCTTGCACTCGACGCAGATGGGGTAGTCGGGGATCTCGGGCTTCTTGCCCATCAGGAGGGACCGCACGATGTACGTGAATTCCTTCCGGTCGATGGGGCAACCGTGGACGTAGTAATCGACATCGACGACCTCATCGACGGCCTTGGTCGGAGCGGTCCGCAGGTGCGGCTTGCTTGCGGCCTTGCCGTAGACGCACTTCTTCACCTCGTCGAGGTCGTCGAAGTTGTTCTTGAGCTTGTTGATGCCGCCGATGGTCGCACAAGCGCCCAGGGCGATCAGGACCTTGGCCCGGCTGCGGATCAGCTTGAGCCGCTCCTCATCCTCCATGCGGGTGATCGACCCTTCGATGATGGCAATGTCATACTCGTCGCTCTTCTCACTCATTGCCTCGCGCCACTCCACGACGTCGGCGCCCCCGAGCAGGCTGAGGATCTCCTCCTCGAGGTTGACGATCTGGAGCTGGCACCCTTCGCAGCAGGCAAAGTCGAATATCGCAATCTTGGGTTTCGCCATGGTTAAATTGCCTCCGGCAGAGAAGCCAAATCGGAATATCGGAACACGGGCCCGTCCATGCAGACATACGAGTTGTTGATCTGGCAGTGCCCGCACTTGCCCACGCCGCACTTCATCTTTCGTTCAAGGTTCAGAAAGATGTTGTTGTGCGGCACGTCCACCTCTTCGAGGGCCATGAGCACGAACTTGTACATGACCGGCGGCCCGCACACGAGAATCTTCGCCGACTTGAGATCCGTCTCGACCTTGCGGATCAGCTTGGTCACGACGCCGACGTGGCCCTGCCAGGAGGGATGGCCTTCGTCCAGCGTTTCGAGCATCTGCACATCGCCGCGCCGGCTCCACTCCTCAATCTCCCGGGTGAACAGACGCAGGTCGTAGCTCTTGGTGCCCTGGAGGATCGCCACGTCGCCGTAGTCGCTGCGGTTATGGAGCACGTAGTTGATGAACGACCGCTGGGGCACCATGCCGATGCCGCCGCAGATGAAGACCACGTTCTGGCCCTTGGCCTCTTCGACGGGATAGATCCCCTTGCCGAGCGGGCCGCGGATGCCCAGCTTGGAGCCTTTCTGCAAATTGTGGATGGCGCCGCTGACGTTGCCGATCTTGCGGACCACCAGCTCAAACCCATCCGTCTGGGTAGGCGAGGAACTGATCGTGATCGGGGCCTCGCCGATGCCTGCGATGGAGACCTCCACGAACTGACCGGGCAGGAAGTCGAACATCCCGTCGTCCATCGAGAGCCGCAGGTACTTCTCCGTCACGTTCATCTGGCTGATGTCCGCGACGGTCGCCAGTTGCGGCAGGTAGATGTCTTTCTTTTCAGCACAGCACTGACACATCAGGCAACTCCCAAAAAGAATTGATTATTGATTATCGACTATTGATGATTGACTGTGGCACAGCCGCGGTCTCGCCCGGCCCTCATCCTTCATCAATCATCCATCATCAATCCCTTATCCGATTCCCAGGTCGTCGATCAAGCGGTTGTAGACGCCGACCGGGTTCGCAATGTCGGGCAGACACGCGCCCACGCAGCGGCCGCAGCCGACGCAGGCGATCTGGCCGCCGATCTTCTGGGGCACGTACGCCGCCTTGCGGTACAGCCGGTGGCGGAAGCGATCGGCGCGGGCCTTGCGGAACTCGTGGTCCGGCGCGCACTTGGTAAACCCATCGAGCAGGCAGCCGTCCCAGGCGCGGGCCCGCGCGCCCGTCTTGAGGTCCCAGTTCACGTCGTCCTGGACGTTGAAGCAGTAGCACGTCGGACACACCTGGTTGCAGGACCCACAGGCGAAACACGTCTTAGCCCGCTCCTCCCAGACCGGGTGCTTGTAGGCCTTGGCCAGCAGACGGGGCAAGTAGGCGGGATCGCACTTAAGCTCATGCTTGTTCAGGGACTTCTTGTTGCGGGACCAGACCGCTTCTCTCTTGCTCAGGGTCTGCGCGTCGGCCTCCACGGCCCCCTTGGCCTTGGCCAGCAGGTCCCGGCCCCGGGCCGTGGCGGCATCCATCACGTAGCTGTCGCCGATGTCCGTCAGGAGGATATCGTATCCCTCTTGGACGACCGCGGTGCCCATGGAGGAGGCAAACACGTGGTCGGAGGGCCGGGCCACGTCGCAGGCGATGATCGTCGCGTTGTTCCGCCGAGTCATGTAGTGGGTGTCGTAGTTGTCCTGCCGGAACAGCTCATCCATCTGGTTGATGGCCACCACATCATAGGGATGCACGCCCAGCAGAATGAACTTCTGGCCGTCCATCTGGGACTCGTAGGCGCCGCCGACCTCGAAAGTCAGGAGCACCTCCTTCGGCGGCAGGAAGAACTTCTTCGGCGGCTGGAGCGTCACATCGTAGTCCAGCCGAAGATCCTTCGCCGATCCCAGCGGGGCGAAATCGAACCGGTCACCCTTCGCCTGTACCCCGATGACGTTCTCCGTCCGGACCAGGGCATCGACGAAGTTCGCGAAATCCGTCTTCGTAATCTTCTTCACACTCATGGGACAATCCCGGCTCCAAAAACCTCAATACTGTTCATTGACGTTACGACGCTCCCGACGCGAGCCCTTGCCCGCCACGAGATGCTCATTCAGTCCGCTCGCCGGCATATAATAGGGCAGGCGGGCGAGTTCCATCGCAATATCCAGGGTAATAACCTTCACCCGACGGGGCACACTGACCTTGCACGAGGCGAAGTTCAGGATCCCGCGGACTCCGGCCCCCACCAGACGATCGACCGTCGCCTGCGCCGCCTCCCGGGGCACCGCGACGATGGCCAGACTGATGCCCCGTTCACTCAACATGCCGATCCGGGCCGGGTCCTCGATCAGGACGCCGTTGATCTTCCGACCGATCTTCTGCGGATCGACGTCGAACGCCGCGACAATATCCAATCCATACGCCCCAAATCCGGGGTACGCCAGCAGGGCCGATCCCAGATCGCCCACCCCCACCAGAGCCGCTCTGCGGATCACGTCCAGACGGAGGATCCGCTTGATCTCCCGCGCCAGTCTCTCAATGTTGTACCCGACGCCCCGCGTGCCGAAATCCCCGAAATACGAGAAGTCCTTGCGGATTTGCCAGGACTGCACCCCCACGAAATCCGCCAGGGATTGGCTGGAGATGTGCTCGCGGCCCTGGTCCGCCGAGACCATCAGGCCCCGCAGGTAGATGGGCAACCGCCGCACGGTTTCGTCGGGAATTCTGTGGTACCTCATGCCCTTTGCTATGCCAGAGTTCGTGCTTGTGTTCACATTCACAAGATAAAGCGCATACTATACGCGAGGCGCGCCCGTCTGTCAACACCCCAGCGCGTTTTTGTGCGTGTTCACAGATCCCGACGTAGGGATAACCCTAGCACACATAAGGAGTTATACCCAGCGTGCGGGGGCCGCAAAAAACCACGACGATGGACATTTGTATTGTCACGCTCGACGTCTTCGATTATTGATGATGCACGTCAGATGAAGGATGGCTGACGCCGGTGGCCGGCCCATCACCAGTCGTCAATCATCCATCATCCATTCTTGAGTAAGGAGCCCTGGGATGAAGTTGCATGGATTGATGGCTCTGGTGCTGGCGAGTTCCTCCGTTCTGGGAAGCGGCTGCGCGACGCGTCCGCTCCAGGACGCCGGCGTCGCGTCCGGTGAGCTGAAACAATGGCACAACGTGATCCTGACCTTCGAGGGGCCCCTGCTGAGTGAGGAAAGCGAGACGAATCCGTTCCTCGATTGCCGGCTGAACGTCACGTTCCGCCAGGGTGATAGCCAGTACATCGTGCCCGGTTACTATGCGGCGGACGGCGCTGCCGGGCAGACCGGCGCAGTCGCCGGCAGCAAGTGGCGGGTGCACTTCCTGCCGCCTGCGGCCGGCGTGTGGACATATGTCGCTTCTTTCCGCTACGGCCCGGACGTCGCCATCGATCCCAACGTGACAGCGGGCAAGCCGGTCTTCTGCGACGGCGCCACCGGGACCTTTGCCGTCGAGCCGACCGACAAGGTTGGCCGGGACTTCCGCGCCCAGGGACTGCTGCGGCACGTGGGACAGCGATACCTCCAGTTCGCCCACACCGGGACGTACTTCCTCAAAGGCGGCGCCGACAGTCCCGAGAACTTCCTGGCCTACGCGGACTTCGACGGGACCTACGACACGGAGGATCTCCGCCGGGAGGGTGAGGCCGCCGGCGACAAGTTCCTCCATACGTATCAACCTCACGTCGAAGACTGGCGGCCGGGCGACCCCACCTGGCGGGACGGCAAGGGCAAGGGCATCGTCGGGGCCTTGAACTACCTGGCCTCCAAAGGCATGAACAGCGTCTACTTCCTCACCTACAACCTCGACGGCGGCGACGGCAAAGACGTCTGGATGTGGACGGATCCCGGAGCCAGACTCCACTTCGATTGCAGCAAGCTCGACCAGTGGGAGATCGTCTTCTCGCACATGGACCGACTGGGCCTGATGCTCCACGTGATTACCCAGGAGACTGAGAACGACCAGGGTCTGGATCGAGGCGAACTCGGCCGCCGACGGAAGCTGTATTACCGGGAGCTGATCGCTCGCTTCGCGCACCATCCGGCTCTCGTCTGGAACCTGGGCGAGGAAAACACGAATACGACCGAGCAACTCAAGGCCTTCAGCAAGTACATCCACGACCTGGACCCTTACGACCACCCAGTGGTTTGCCACACCTACCCAGGCCAGTACGAGCAGGTATACGAGCCGCTGCTGGGATACGAGTACTTCGAAGGCCCCTCTTTGCAGACCAACGACACGCACGCGCAGACCCTCCAATGGGTCCGGCGGTCCGCCGAGGCCGGACGGCCATGGTTCGTTTGTCTCGACGAGATCGGACCTCCCCACACCGGCGCCAAGCCCGACAGCGCGGATTACTGGCACGATGACCTGCGCAAGAAGCACCTCTGGGCCAACCTCATGGCCGGCGGCGCGGGCGTCGAGTGGTACTTCGGGTACAACTTCCCCAACAACGATCTCAACTGCGAAAGCTGGCATACCCGCGATCACCTGTGGAACTTGACACGGTACGCCCTGGAGTTCTTCCACAATTGGATGCCGTTCGCAACAATGGCCCCTCACGACGAACTGACCTCGGCCGAGGACGACTACTGCCTGGCCAATCCCGGCAGCGTCTACGCCGTGTATCTCCCGTCGGGAACGGTGACCGATCTGGATCTCGGTCAGACGTTCGGCACGTTCCACATCCGCTGGTATAACCCCCGAGAAGGCGGTCCTCTGCAACCGGGAACGCTGGCCTCGGTCACCGGGCCGGGCAAGGTTGACATCGGTCAGCCGATGAACGACACCGACAAGGACTGGGTGGCCCTGATCGAGCGGGTCAAACGAAACCGGCCCACGCCGGCCCCCCTGCCGCCGGTCGACGAGCCCGCCTTGCAGTCCGTAAAATGCCTATTGCAAAACCGGTGGCCCCTCCTATAATACTCGCTCGTTGAATTCCCGGGTTGCGGTAAGACCCAGACCAGTATCGACTTTTGGAGACCGTATCCATGCCACAGACTGCCGAGTTGCAGATCAACCTGTTTCGGGACCAGCCTCCCTCCATGGAGGACATTCGAGTGCTCTCCCATCGCGTGCACTCCAGCGAAGCCAACCAGATGCGGTTCGCCGAGCAAGTAGAGCAGAATCTCAACAGCAACTCGGCCGTCGGCGCACTGGAAGCGGGGATCGGCTTGTTCATTCTCGGGCGATATCGCGAGGCGGTCGAGAAGCTCCAGAAGGGTCCCGACTCCAAGGAGAAGTCCCTGTACCTAGCGTTCACCCTGCGTCGGCTCCGGCGTTATGACGAGGCGGTCCAGAGTCTCCAGCGGGCCAAGGAACTGGGTGCCGAAGCGTTGAACGTCAGCCTGGAGAAGGCGGCGACCCACCGCCATGCGGGTAATCTGGAAGCCGCGGCCAAGGAGATCAAGTCTTGTACCAACTTCGAGAACGTCAGCGCCGAATTCCACTACCAGCGGGCCCGTCTGCACGAAGCGCAGGGCCAGTACGATGAAGCGGTCGCCGACTACAAGACAGCCCTGGAGCTGGCCCCGACGCATCAGAGATCGCTGTTCCACCTGGCCTACCGGTACGACCTGTCCGGCCACGAGGACCAGGCCATCGAGTACTACAAGCAGGTGGTCGCCGGTGCGCCGACCTACGTCAGCGCCCTGCTGAACCTGGCGGTGCTCCACGAGGACCGCGGCGAATTCGAAAAGGCCAGTGCCTGTGTCGACAAGGTCCTGGAGTCGCACCCCAACCACCCGCGCGCGATCCTGTTCCACAAGGACGTGGAAAGCTCCAAGACGATGTTCTACGACGAGGAGCGGGAGAAGAAGAGAAGTCGCAAAAACCAGATCCTGGAGACCCCGATCTCCGATTTCGAGCTCTCCGTCCGCAGCCGCAACTGCCTGCGCAAGATGAACATTCGCACACTGGGCGACCTGTTGAACATCACCGAGGCCGAGCTGCTCTCCTACAAGAACTTCGGCGAAACGTCACTGCGGGAGATCAAAGCGATCCTCGATCAGAAGGGCCTGCACCTGGGTCAGGCGCTGGAAGATAAGACGCTCCAGGTCGAGGCCGCGCCGGATCGGACCACCCCCGAAGAGAAGGGGCTCCTGAACCGGTCCGTCGATGACATTCCCATGTCGGTGCGGGCCCGCAAGTGCCTGCAGAAGCTCAACATCCGCACGCTGGTGGAATTGACGCGGACGACGGATGCCGAGCTCCTGGGCTGCAAGAACTTCGGGGTAACCAGTCTGAACGAGATCAAGAAGGCCCTGGCCGGTTTCGGCCTGTCGTTGCGAAGCCTCGATTAGTCCTGACAGTCGCCAGAGGAAGAAGCGAAGAGTGAAGAGGCAACAGGGTTGGAGCCGGGAGGCATTGAGGGTTTGGAGCGACGGTTCCCGCTTTGGGACTTCATTGACCTTATTGACCCAATTGACAATGGGGTCAATAACGTCAATCCGGTCAATAAGGTCCTTGGTCGCCTCCTGGAGCCTGCTGATTCTCCTGTTGTCCGGCTGCGAACAACGCGGCATCCTACACCCGACGCCCCAGATGGATATCGAGTCGCAGTTCTGGGTCCGCATATTGCTCGTGGCCAATGCCTCGGAATGCACTATCGAGATTCCCTCGGCATTTCGGGTTATGCGCGGGCCGGGTCCGGGCATCGAATCCGGACAGCCTGCCCGAGAACCCCTAAGCAGCGCCACGAAGATCACCCTCATCGGCGCTCGGCTGCTGCTCGGCTCCGAACCGCTGGCCGACCGGGATATGACCATCGATCCGGGACCTCCGCACGTCTTCACCCTCAATGGCCGCACCTACCGGGGCCAGCTCAGGCTGATCGCCAACCCCGACGGCCACGCTTTCGACGCGATCAACCTGGTGCCGCTGGAACCGTACCTGGCGGGCGTCGTCGGCGAGGAGATGCCCGACTATTGGGAACCGCAGGCCCTCAGAGCGCAGGCCATCGCCGCACGCACGTATTGCCTCTACATCAAGAACCGCTTTGGCGTCAACCGCAATTATGACGTCAGCCGAACCCAGGCCAGCCAGGTCTACGGCGGCGTCGGCGCCGAATCGCCGCAGGTCTGGGACGCCGTCAACCACACTTCCGGCAAGGTCCTCATGACGGCGGAATCGCCCGCCCGCAACCCGGGCGCCGGCATGCTGGCCCGGGGCCTCTTCCCAGCGTATTTCAGCTCCGTCTGCGGCGGGCATACGAGCGACAGCGAGCTGGTCTTCGGCGACTCCTTCGGGCCGCTCAAAGGGGTCCCCTGCCCCTACTGCAAGGACGTGGCCCGCCTGGGACTGTTCTTCTGGCCAATGGCCCAGTTCAGCCGCAAGACGGTGACGGAGCAATTGGTCCAGCGGTATCCCAAGCTCAGAGCTCTCGGGGAGATCCAGGAGATCGTTGTCACCGAGAAGCGCGACTACGGCTCGTTCTCCCGCCTGACGAAACTCAAACTCGTCGGCGTCACCGGCAAGACCGATACGCTCCGCGCGGAAGACCTGCGTTTGGCTATTGATTCGAGCGGGCGCAAGATCAAGAGCACTATTTGCCACGTAGTTCCCTGGGGCGACGGCTGGGCGTTTCTCTCGGGCCGCGGTTGGGGGCACGGCGTCGGCTTGTGTCAGTGCGGCGCCGAAGGAATGGCTCGCCGCGGCAGCAGTGCCGAGGAGATTCTCCGCTACTACTATCCCGGCGCCAGGATCGTGAACGTGTATTGAGACGCAGGTTGGGCGTCTTGCCCGTGCCTTCCGCCTAATAACCAACGGATCATATTGGGATCGATTGGAATGTCCTGTTTTGAACTCTTGGGTACAGCCCCCGGCTGCTCCGCGCGTCGCGGCGTATTGACCACCGCCCACGGGACAGTCCAGACGCCGGCGTTCATGCCGGTCGGCACGGCCGGGGCGGTCAAAGGAATCACACCCCAGCAACTGGAGGCCACCGGCGCGCAGATCGTTCTGAGCAACACGTACCACCTTCTGCTGCGACCCGGCGTCGATGTGGTCGAGAAGATCGGCGGGCTGCACCGGCTCATGGCCTGGGACCGGCCTATCCTCACCGACAGTGGCGGCTACCAAGTCTTCTCGCTGAGCGCACTGACCAAGATCGACGATGAAGGCGTCGAGTTCGCCAGCCACGTCGACGGGACCCGCGTCCATCTGAACGCGGAGATTGCCACCGAGATCCAGGTCCGTCTCGGCTCGGATATCATCATGTGCTTCGACGAGTGCACCCCCTTCCCGGTGGAAGAAGAGAAACTCCGGAGTGCGGTAGCCAGGACCGTGGCATGGGCCAAACGGTGCAAGAGCGCCCACACGGCTCTCGTGAAACCGTCGGCGGGCTCAGATCCCACGGGTTCTGTGGGTCCCATAAGTCCGCTCCCTCCCACTTCCAGTCTCCTTTTTGGCATCGTCCAAGGCGGCATCGACGTAGCCCTGCGCCGCCACTGTGCCGAGCAGATGGTCGCCGTCGGGTTTGATGGATACGCGATCGGCGGCTTGAGCGTCGGCGAGGGTCATGACGCGATGGCGCAGACCGTGCGGCACACTGCCCCCCTCCTGCCGGCGGACGCCCCTCGCTACCTGATGGGGGTCGGAATGCCGGTGGATATCCTGGCGGCTGTTCTGGCGGGCGTGGACATGTTCGACTGCGTCCTGCCGACCCGAAACGGCCGCAATGCGTTCGCCTTCACGCGGGAGGGGTCACTCCGGTTGCGCAACAGCGCCCATACCGACTCTGCGAAACCCGTGGAAGCCGACTGCGACTGCTATTGCTGCCGCCGATTCACGCGGGGCGCGATCCGCCATTTCTTCAACTGCGGCGAGATGCTCGGACCGATTCTCCTGTCGATCCATAATCTGAGGTTCTACCAGAGGCTCATAGCGGACATCCGCGCCCACATTGAGCAGGGGGATTTCGCCGCCTGGGCCGCCAGCGAAATGAACCGGTATGCGGCGGTGGACGGCCAGCCGTGAGATTTCCTGCTTTTGGGCAGCCGAATCCTCAATTGAGTTTGACATTTCCCGTCTTTTCATATAGGCTATCCCGATTGTGTTGTCATAGGAAAGGAACCCGTAATGGATCATGTGTGGATATTGGCGCAAGCGGACTCCGGACAAGCCCCCGTGCGGATCGGCTCTGAACCCCTCCAGACGGAGGGAGAGGCCACGACCACGGTCCCGGACGCCCCACCGACCGGGCCCGAGGGGCCGCCGCGGTCGCCTTCTCTGCTGGCCAGTCCGCTCGTATTCGTTCTGATCATGATCGTGATGATGTATCTGCTGATGTTCCGCGGACCGCGCAAGCAGCAGCAACAGCATAAATCAATGGTGCAGAACCTCAAGAAGAACGACAAGGTGCGGACGATTGGCGGCATTCTCGGGACGATCGTTGACGTCCGCGGCGACGAGGTCGTGCTCAAGGTGGATGAGTCGAACAACACGAAGATTCGGATCAGCACCTCGGCGATCGGCAAGAATCTCTCGCAAGAGGGAAAGGAATAAGGATTTGCTATGGATCATTTCCTGCTTGGCTTGCCGGGGCGGACAGCCGATGTAGAAGGCCGTCAGGGCAAGGGCCGAGCGGATGGACGCTCACATAGTAAATCGCAGATCATAAATCGTAATTCTATTGGGAAAGCGTTATGAGCAGGAATCTGGTGCCGAAGATAATTCTGATCCTCGTTCTGGTGGCGGCGGCGATCCTGAGCCTATATCCGCCCGGCAAGACGCTCAAGCCGGGCATCGACCTGGCTGGCGGAACGAGTCTGATCTATGCCATCGATACGGAGGGGCTCAGCGGGGCGGAGGAAAAGGACCTGGCCCAGCGGATGATCACCGTGTTGCGCCGACGTATCGACCCGGCCAACATCCAGAACCTCGTCTGGCGCCCGCAGGGCAACACGCGGTTCGAGATCCAGATGCCCCTGGCCAGCCAGGAAACGCAGCAGAAGAGAGATGAGTATCTGGCGGCCCTGAACGACCTGCTGGACGAGAACATCAATCCGGCGGTCATCATGCGCGCCCTGCAAGCGCCGCCCGAGCAGCGGACAGAGCAGATTGCCCAGTTCGCCCAGGGCGACCCGAATCGCCTGGAGACCCTGAACAATCTGGTCTCCATCTACGACGAGCGGAAACAGGTGCAGGAGCGACGCGATGCGCTCGCCCGGGAACTCCAGACGCTCGGCGAGAAGCTCACCACGGCGCAAGTGGATATGGACCGGGTCCAGGCCAACCGCCGGGAGTGGACCAAGCTCAGCGACGAAGCGCTGCGCCAGGCACTGACCGATTACCTCGGCGCCGACGCACAGCTTGAATTGTTGACCAATTACGTCCGGGCCTTCAAAGAGTACAGCGACGCTCTGGACAAGCTGACCGCTCCGGACGGCCTCAATGAGCGCTATGAGCAGGCCCGGCGGCAACTGGATCAGCTCAATCTCTCCGAAGAGCGGATCTCCTATGTGCTGGAAATGGACCCGCGGTTGGCCGCAAGGTCCCAGGAGATCGAGGAGCTCAAGACCAGATTCGCAGACCGTGCGAACGAGATTCAGGCGGTTGTCGCTGCCTTCGAAGCTTATCGGCCCTTCCGTGGCCGTCTCGACGATCCGGCCGACCTCCAACGCATGCTCAAAGGCGCCGGCATCCTCGAGTTCCGCATTCTCCCCACGACGGATCGGACGGACCTGGGCGCCGCCGAGATCGAGCAGTATATCGAGAACCTCAAGGAGAAAGGCCCCAAGGCCGCCTCAGACAACCGATACCTCTGGATCCAGATCGAGAACATTGAAGAGTGGAAAGCCCCCTACTCCATCGTCGGTCAGTTCGGCGACAAGTACTACGTGCTCGCGAGCAATCTGCCCGACGAGACCATGCTCCATGGTCCGGGCGCACGCGAATGGAAACTGGAGAGCGCCAGGCCCACAACCGACCGGATGGGGCGGCGCGCCATCGGCTTTTCCCTCAACATCAAGGGCGGCGACCTCTTCTACAACCTGACGCTCAAGAATCCCAATCGCCCGCTGGCCATCCTGCTCGATGACGTGGCGATCTCCGCCCCTAACATCACCCCCGAGGGCGGCATCGGCAGGGAAGGCATCATTCAAGGAACCTTCACCGACACGGAAGTCAACGACATGGTCAACAAGCTCAACGCCGGCTCGTTGCCCGCCCGGCTGATCGAACAGCCGATCTCCGAGCGCGTGATCGGTCCGTCCGTCGGCGCCGACAACCTTCAGAAGGGTATCCGGTCGGGCATTATCGGTCTGGTCGTGGTCGCGATCTTCATGCTGGTGTACTATGCGATCGGTGGCTCCATCGCCGACGTGGCCCTGCTGCTGAACATCCTGTTCGTGCTGGCGATCATGGCCATGATCCGCGCGACGTTCACCCTGCCCGGTATCGCCGGCCTGATCCTGACGATCGGCATGAGCGTCGATGCCAACGTGCTGATCTTCGAGAGAATTCGGGAGGAGCAGGAACGCGGCGTCGGTCTGGCGACCGCCATCCGAAACGGTTACCAGCGGGCGTTCAGTGCGATCTTCGACTCGAACCTCACGACGATCCTCACCGCGGCTATTCTCTACTATGTGGCCTCCGAGGACATCAAGGGCTTCGCCATCGTCCTGATGCTTGGTATCGCATCGAGCATGTTCACCGCGATCTTTGTCACGCGGGTCATCCTGGACCTGCTGGTCTCCAAGCGGATCATCAAGGATCGCCTGGTCATGCTGCGTCTAATCAGCGTCCCGAACATCAACTGGATGGGCATGCGGAAGGCGTTCTACGTCATCTCCGGCATCCTCGTCGTCGGTGGCCTGGCGACCTTCCTTGCCCGCGGCAACTCGAAGTACGACATCGAGTTCACCGGCGGAACCAGTGTCCAGATCGATCTGAAGGAAGGGGTCTCCCTCACCCGCCAGGAGGTGGAGGATCGCATCGTGGAGACCGGGCGCGAGCTGGGCAATCGCGACCTGCAAACCGCGACGGTCTACAGCGTCGGTGATCCGATTGGGCAGGCCCCGAACGGCAACAACATCTACGATGAGTATGAGATCACCACCACGGCGATCAACCGGCTCGAAACGACGGTGACGTTCTCCCAGGGCAGCCGGCCGACGGTGGAAGCCGTCACGGCGGACATCCGTAAGGCCGAAACAGAGATAGAGCGGCCGATGGGCGAGTTTGAGGTCGCCGCCAGCGGGGACCGGTCCTATGTCATCTCCAGCAGCCGGGCTAACCCGGCGCTGGTCCAGAACGTCCTGGCAAAGGCCTTCCCTCAGGCGGAGATCGGCGAGCCGGAAGTCCAGGAGGTCGTCACCGACGCCATCCGGCAGGCCTTTGAGGGGCAGTTGGAGGTGCAGCAGAACCTGCGTCCCACGATCGCCGCCACGGTGAAGATTACCGACGAGGTCGTGGACACCTATCCGGAGCTGGCCTCGTATATCGGCGGCCTTCGCCTCGATGCGACGCTGGCGACGCCCGCCACGATGGCGGAGATCAATCAGCGGCTCAAGGACCTTCGGTTCCGCCCGGATACACAGGATCTCGCCTGGTACCCCTACGCCGTGTACGGCCCCGACCTCAGGCCGGTCGAGCCGAACCAGACGGTCAACGCCTTCACCTTTGTGAGCATCGAGCCCGAGGCGGGACTTCGCGAACTCAGCGAGGAAGAATGGCAGCAGTTCGTCGAGAACGAGACGAGCCGCGTCCGGCTGGCCACTCAGCGGGAGACCTCTCTGCCGCGTGTGACCCAGATCGACCCGTTCGTCGGCTCTGAGGCCAAGACGCGAGCCCTGATCTCCGTCGTACTGGCGCTGGCAGCCATCGTCGGCTACATCTGGCTGCGGTTCGGCAGCCTGCGGTTCGGTCTGGCGGCCATCGCGTGTCTCTTCCACGACGTGTCGATCGGTCTGGGCGCCATTGCCGTCTCGGCCTTCCTGGCCGTGACCTTCATCGGTCCGGCCCTGTTGATCGGCGATTTCCGCATCAACGGCGCCATGATCGCGGCGATCCTGACCCTGCTGGGTTACTCGTTGAACGACACGATCGTCGTCTTCGACCGGATTCGCGAGAATCGTCGGAAATCCCAGTTGACGCCGCAGTCGGTCACGAACAGCATCAATGAGACTCTGTCCCGGACCATCATCACCGGCCTGACCACGTTCTTCGTGGTCATCGTGATGTACATCTTCGGCGGCCCCGGCCTGCGTGGGTTCAACTACGTTATCGCGATCGGTTTGATCGTCGGCACGTACTCCTCGATCGCGATCGCCGCCCCGCTGCTGCTGATCAACCTGCCCAGTGCCGAGCAGGGCAAGACCAAGCGAACCGCCCGGATCGAGAACATCTCGACCGAATCGAAAGTGAAGGCACGATGACGAACCTGCCGATATACGCAGAGGAGACCCGTGGAATCGGACGGGTCTCCGAAGCGTGATCGCGACGTGATAAGTCAAAAGGCGAAAGGTCACGAGCGAGAAACGCCGGTCGTTTCCCCTCATCCCTTTCGCCTTTTGCTTTGGTGGGAAGGACGCGGCTTATCGCAGGAGCATCGGCCATGGGAAGAGATTTCCGAATCGGACTGGTGGCGGGCCTCGTGCTGGCAGGCGCCGCCCTGCTCTGGGTGGCCACCCGCCCGAGCCTCAGGCCCCAAGCGGCCGAGGCTCGCAATCCCCACATGCCGCCCACCGGGGCGAGCGACGATTCGTTCCAGCCGCAGAACCGCGGCACGGACGAACCGGCCGCAGGGGCGGGTCTTGTGGGGGCAGGCTTCAAACCCGCCCGTACTGTTGTGGTGCCCGCCCCGGCCCCCGAAGCGACCGAGCCACAGCCGACCGTGCCTGTCGTGGCCGACAAAACCACACAGGCGAGTCGGCCCGCGCCTTTCCCGGCGCCGCTCGACGCCTCGGGCATGCGCGATCTGACGGTCTACGAGTCCGCCGAGCCGATCAAGACGATCAGGTTCCACATCGTCCGCCGGGGTGAGACCCTCTCGCACATCGCCCAGCAGTACTACGGCTCGAAGGAACAATGGCGCAGGATCGTCGCCGCCAACACCAAGACCATCAAGGACGCCGATAAGATCACCCCGGGCACGAAGTTGATCCTGCCGGAATAGAGAGCGTCCCTCTTGGGGACCTTATTGACCCTGCTGACCTCATCGTCAATGAGGTCAATAAGGTCAACAGGGTCACTGAGGTCTCTCTCGTCCTCTCGGCTTGGCTCCCCTGCACTCCAAGCAACTGGAGCAACCCCAGCGCCGCGGGGCGATTCTCTACGCCCCGCCGAGTTCCCCCGCCGCATCGCGATCCACCAGCCAGGTGACCCGCTCCAGCACCGGCCAGAGCACGTGGATGGGGTACCTTGCCTCGTCTGGGTCACTCGCCAACACTTCCTTGAGAATCGATGCCTTCTCCCGGCCCGAGATCAACACGACCAGTCGTCGCGCCGCCCGCAGAATGCGCGGCGTCAGCGTGATCCGATCCGGAGGCGCCGCGCCGGCCACGTGCACGGCGCAAACCAAAGCATCCAAACCGCGCACCGCCTCCGAAGCGGGGAATAGTGAAGCCGTGTGACCGTCCTGCCCCAGGCCCAGAAGAATCAGATCGAATGCCGGGACGCGACATTCGTCATCGGCGAAGACCTCCCGGATCGTCCGCTCATAGGCCCGCGCCGCCGCGGCAGGATCCGGATCCTCCGTCGCGATCCGGTGAGTATTCGCCGACGGGATCTCAACCCGGCTCAGCAGCACTTCCACCGCCAGGCGATAGTTGCTCGCCGGTGAATCGGGTGGTACGTATCGCTCGTCCACCCAGAAGACATGCACTTTGTCCCAGGGCAGCGAGGGTTCCGCAACGCGATGCATCCCGTTGGGGGTCCCCGACCGCCCTTGTTCGCTCTGAGCCAAGCGACGAAAGAACGCTTCCGGCGTCCGTCCGCCGGAGAAGGCCGTCCGGAACACCCCGCGCAAAGACACCGCCTCCGACACCGCCGACACGAACAGTCCGACCGCGCGAGCCGCGAGTTCCTCCGCGTCGCCCATAATCTCAAGTTGCGCCTTGTGCATGGCACCCATCGCAAAGAGTCGACCAGGCATGAGGCATCCGGGTCTTCCCTCAATCTGCCCCGGGAACAACTACTCCACCGGGCCCGGTCTCAGCCGTATCGGTCCCTGCAGGTCCATGGGCGCTCGTGTCCTGCGTGCCGCCTATCCCCACGATGGTGCCCATGGCGCGTCGAACGGCCAGCTTGGCGGTCACATGCTGATAGATCGCCTGGTAGTAGTTCACGCGGGCGGTCGTCAAAGCGGACTGGGCATCGATCAGTTCGACCTGCGTGTTGATGCCCTGCTGGTACCCGACGTCCGCCAGGCGCAGGCCCTCCGTCGCCCGCTGGAGATTCAACCGCTGTGACTGGACGAACTCCTCGGCATTCTCCATGCTCAGCAGCGCCGTCGTCAGCTCGTACAGGGCGGTCTCTTCGGTGTCCGTCAGGTCGATCTGGGCCTGGCGCAGGCGGGCCTTCTGCTGAACGATCGCCCCTTCCCGCTGGAATCCGTCGAAGATCGGCCAGGCGCCCTGGAAGCCGGCCTGCCAGAGCCGGCCCCAGTCGTTGGCGCTGCTTCCGAAACTCGTCGGACTGGGATTGGACCAGGTATTCGTGAAGTACGCGCTGAGGTTCGGCAGGTACTTGCTGCGTGCCATGCGAAGCTGCTCGCGCTGCTGGCGGATCTGCAGCTCCCGGCTGTAGAGGTCGGGCCGATTCGTGAACGCCGCCTGGACGGCCTCGTCCATCGAGATTTGCACCGGGGCGTACACGAACTCATCGGACAACGTAAAGTCACTATCCTGCGAGACCCCCATGACCTTGATCAGGTTGGCCCGGGCGGCGATGATGGCGTTCTTGCTCTTGATCAGGTCTGCCTCGAAATTGGAGAGTTCCACCTGGGCCCGCAGGACATCAAAGTCCGAGGCCACGCCGCCGGCACGTCTCTTCTCGACGTTGTCCAGGTGCGCTTTGGCCGCACGGACCGCCTCGGTGCTGATATCGACCAGGTGCTGATCGAGCAGCAGGTTATAGTACGCCGTCTCGGCCGCATAGACCGCATCCTGCGTCGCGGCGCGAACCGTCTGGTCGGCAAGCAGGACCAGAAGCCGGGCGGCCTGCACCTGCGCCGGGATCGCCCCGCCCGCATACAGCGGCTGCGTCACCGTCAGAGGCGCCGAGTAGTTGTCCAGCGTACCGAGTTGCACGTGCTGCGTGGTGTTGTCGGGGCCCGGGATGTCGAATGAGGGGACCAGTTCCTCACGACGATACGTGGCCGAGAAGGAGACGTTGGGCAAGTACGCCGAGTCGGAGCCCATCAGTTGGCCGCGAGCCACGTCCTTCTCCTGGATCGTCCGCTCCAACATCTTGTTGTGACCCAGCGTCAGCTTGATGCAGTCTTCTAGGCTCAGCTTGCCGCTGATGAGCGGTCGCTGGTCATCCTCCCGCGTCTTGCGCTTCTGCCAGTCCTGGTAGGCTCGGGCGCGCGAACGACGAACATCGCGGTCCGTTTCCTTCCGGCTCGCGCACCCGACGAGAAACGCCGCGACGGAGACGGCCAGAATCAAGAGCAAAAGGGGAAGATGTCTCAACGCCCTTTCGTTCTCCCTCTTGCCTTTTCCCCTTTCACCGGTTTGCTGCTTCATAGAAATAGAGTGTCCTTCTCCCCCCATCGTTCCCTCATTTCGCCTGTCGGGATCCCGCCGCGTCTTCTTCTGCGATGCGAACCCCCAGTCCAGCCGTCGCTCCGTCCGGTGCCGCAACAACGACCGAAGCGTCCCCCGGCAACGAAGACATCGCGTAGACGAATTCCTCGTCGGTTCGCACGATGTTCAGTTCCGCCAGGACAAGCCGACCGTCACGGACCAGCCAGATCTTGTTCTGCTCGTGGAGCATCTTTCGAGGCACCGCGACGGCATTCTCCAGCATCTTGCCGGGAATGGCCACCTCGACGGGCGTTCCCGGCAGCAGCGGCGGCCGGTCGGCCGAGGCCTCGAGCGGCTGCGGCACCTCCACGAGGACAAACACCTCGCCCGACTGCGCGTCGACCCGGCCGGTCATGCCGGCGACCGAGCCCGGCCACACGTGCTCGCTCCCCGCAATCGTCGCCTTCACCTCGGCGGCCGGTCCGGGTGTCTCGACCGACTCCCGATCCCCGGAACGCAGAGTCCCCAACACGTCGAGCCACGCCAGTTCTTCACTGCGGATCGGGACCTCGATCTCGAACGTGTCGGTCCCGTACGCCCGAGCCAGCGGCCGGCCGGCATTCGCATATTCTCCCAAGTCCGCAGATTCATCAGCCACGAACACATCGAACGGCATCATGACAACGGTCCGCCCCAACTGCAGCTCGGCCAGTGCCAGTCCCGCCTTCGCGGCTTCCAGGGAGCTGCCGGCGTGTTTGACCCTCGATTCCATCTGCAAGGCCAGGATATTCTGCGTCTCGGCAACCTCGGGATTCCCCTGCCGCCGGTCCCGCTGCTGCAACTGGGCCTGGGCCTGCTCGACTTCGAGTCGGGCTTGGGCCTCGTCCACAGCCGCCCGCGCCTGGCGCGCCGCCAGTTCATAGCTCGTGGGATCCACCTGGAGAATCCTCTCGCCCGCGCGGATCACGCCACCGGCACGAAGCTGGGAGTGCACGAAAACGACCCGGCCCGACACCTCTGGCGTGATCTCCACCTGGACCGACGGTCGGACCGTCCCCTCGCCGTGAACAACCGCACGGACAGCGCGACTCTCGAGTCGCTGCACGGTAACCAGCGGGATAGGCACCTCTGCCGCGGCCTTCTGTGGCGGTCTCCTCAGGATTTGGAGAACCACGGCGCAGGTCACGACTGCCAGAAGGACAAGAATCAACAGGATCCATCCGGCATATCGTCCCCGACCGGCTCGAGCCTCCCCTGCCTGCGCTGTACTTCGATTCATTGCCACCTCTCGGTCCAGAATGAAGCGTGAGGACTGCTGTCTCTACGTCTTCCCTCAACTCTCGGCGGCGTACGCCCGGATGCCGGCCGCCGAGAATTTGACCACGTGATCGACGAGTTCCTGGAGATCCAGCTTGGGCACGTCCGGGTGGCCGCTCTTTTCAAACATCTCCTGCGTACAGAGGGTGTGGATCAACTGGCTCACGATCGACAGGATGATCAGGCGGAGGTTGCAGTGGGCCAGGGGTGGGCAAATCCGAACCAGGGCATCGCCCAGCGCCGACATCACCGGCACAACCATCTCGTTGAGGAATACCTCCCGCGGCAGGTGCGAATCGGCCATCTCGCGTGCCATCAGGTTCACGAACCGGCAGCTCGCGGCCCGGCCGACCAGAGGCTCAAGAAAGGTCGTCGCGTAAGACCTGAGCAAATCCTCCAGCTTCGGCGCATTGCTCGCCGACATGACCTTTTCAATGCTGGCCAGACGACTCCCCCGCATTTGGACCAACCGGCGACGCCAAATCTCCCGATACAGGTTGTCCTTGCTCCCGAAATAGTAGTTGACGGAGGCAACATTGCAGTCGGCGGCCGCCGCAATATCCCGAACGCTGGTATCATTGAATCCGCGCGTGCAGAACAACTCCTCCGCGGCTTCGATCAGGCGATCCTGCACGCTTCTGCCGTTGACGTCGTTTCGTATCTCCGGGTCGGGTACTGCCATGACCTATGGTCTCCAAACAAGCGTTTGATACGCCCATTTTAAACGATTGTTTGAAATGTCAACAGAGAGATTCTCGAAAATTGCCGCAAAAACGTTTGACAGGTGGAACGCGGACTCGCTATACTCGCAGTTCTATAGAACTTGGGGCCGTAGCTCAATTGGTTAGAGCATCGGACTGTCGATCCGAAGGTTGAGGGTTCGAGACCCTTCGGCCTCGTTCTGTAAGCTGTGGGCCAGCAAGTCCTTGTGCTTGGTGGTCCTTTCTCATGCGCGTCCGATACCGGCACGGCCCCCCCTCATCCTCTTGCCTCAGAACCGCTTGACCAAGTGGATGCCTACGGCCGGAGCATACTGATTGCCGTAATAGGGTTCCACCTCGAATCCGGCGATCTCGGGAGCCCCGTGGCGACGGGCGACGGTGTGCCCGACGACCCAGCCAAGCGTGGCACCGAAGAGCACGTCGCTGGCCCAGTGATCCCCGTCGTCCATCATGCGCCAGGCCACGAGACCTGCGACCGCATAGGCGGGCAAGCCCACTTTCAGGCCGTAGAACTCGTGGAGCACAGAGGCTACGGCCACCGAACTGGACGTGTGGCCGCTGGGCCAGGCCCAGGATTGGCCGTCCGGCTGGTCGTTGTGGCGGATCGCCTTGAGCCCGCCCGTCACGGCACCGGTGATCGTCAGCGCGGTGAGCATGGTCACGGCCCGCTCCCGGCTCGGATCGTCGTGGTCCTCCGCGCTGAGAATGTACCAGAGGCCCGCGCCCGCGAAGTGGCTGACCGGCGAGCCGATGATGAACAGGGCCTCGTCACTGAAGCCGCCGAAGGTGTCGTGGTCGGCAAAGTAGTCGGCAACGTCGTCATCGGCGTTGCCGTTGTTCATCGCCACGCTGGCGAAACCCGCCCAAGCCAGAGCGGCGAGGTTGTCGCTGTGGAGGAACGTGGCCTTGGCTTCCACTTTCAGGCGGGCGGGAAACACGTCGAGATCGGCTTTCGCGGCCTCGTACCAGCCGGTAGACGAGGCCGTCACGTCCTGGGCCTTCGCTCCCATAGGCAGGGACAGAACCAGTATGCACACACAAAACGGTCGATCGAGCCATTGTGACACCATGCCATCAGCTTATGGGAAGCAGGCCCGCTGCGCATAGAGAATTCTTGGGTCAGAAGGGCACCCTCGTTCCGCAGGAGCGCGCGAGCCGGAGAGTCCGGGCCTCCTGACGTTTGACAGACGGTCTCTCGGCCGTCAGAATACCCCTGAACCGCCGGAGGAGGATGGCGTATAGGAAGACGCCTAATGTATCCGGCTCTTTGGACCGGCGTGGAAAGGGATCTCGTCATGGCTGAGCAGCAGGCGCCAGTGAAACCGAAGTACGACATCTCCATCATCCGCCCGGAGATGCGGGCCGAGCACTTCAAACTGCGCGGCGAGGGATTCTCCCCCGAGCGACTGGCAGCCATCCGCAAAGGACTGCGGACCCTGCACACGCTGGAGCTGATGGCCCAGACCATCTACAAGTTTCAGATCACCAGCGAACGTAGCGAGATGAACAGCATGCTCATCGCGGCCATGTGCAACGAGATGGGCCACTACCAGGACTTCCAGATCAAGCTGTACGAGTACGGTTTCCGGCCCAGTATTCTGCGGCCAGCCTACTGGATGGTCGGGTTCGCCTTCGGGTTCGGGTCCCGCCTGCTCGGCAAGAAGGCCGTCTTCAAAACCGGGGTCTGGGTCGAGAGCAAGGCGGTACACCACTATGCCCAACTGCTCGAAACCATCCAGTGGGATGACGAGACCCGCAAGGTCATCGAGAAGGACCAGGCGGATGAGGATGGCCACATCAGCCGCTGGAAGGGGATGCTGGCCGCAGTCTCCCCGGTGCCGGCCCGGGCCTGACCACATTCGCCCAGCAGGGAATCGGCGGGGCCAGCCCCACCCCACAGAGTCATTGTGCACGCATCCTCCCGGCCCGGGGGCGGATCACCTCCGTCGTATTCAGACCCCGCTTGGGCGTACCGCCTCATAGTTGTCAGAAGTTGTTGCCTGCCTTTGAACTTCCTGGGACCCGGCGCATCTGTTCTGGGTGAAAGGTTGTCCATGAAGCCGACACAGGAATTCATCGACCAGATCCTGATCCTGCGCTGCCAACTGCAGGACCGGCAGGCATTCGCGGAGTTGATCGATCGCTACCAGAGGCCGCTGCGGTACTTCATCGCCCGTATGGTCCGGGACGACGATCTGGCCGACGAGTTCTGTCAGGAGACGTGGCTGACGGTCCTGGGCAAGATCCACACGCTGAAGGACACCGGCACGTTTTCTACCTGGCTCTACCGGATCGCGCGCAACCGGATCTACGAGGAATTCCGTCGGAGGAGACAGGTCTTCGAGTTGGATGAGACCATCGAAGCTCCGGACAACACGGAGAATGAGATCGGCGATATCGAGGATGTGGCGAAATTGCACCGATGTCTGGAGAGGCTCAAGCCTTTCCACCGGGAGGCGCTGCTGCTGAAGTTCCTCGAAGGAATGTCCTATGAGCAGATTGCGGACGTGCTCGCCTGCAACCTGGGAACGGTCCGCTCACGCATCTTCCACGCGAAACTTGCCCTTAAGAGAGAAATGGAGAGTCCCTATGACAACCGAGAAGAATCTCCGAGATGAGTTGCTCAAACACAACGGTACGAGCGCACAGAAGGCCGACGATCTCCGCCAGCAGATCCTGAAGAAGGATGAGGCAAGGGTCACAAGAATGAGAAAACTGGTCGTGGTGGCCTGGGCGGTCCTGGGCGCAGGTCTGATTGCCGGGGCGACCGTCGGGGTATGGTTCCCGGAGATCGAGGACTACTGGCCGGGAATCGTACCGGCGTCGATCGTCGCCGTGCAGGCACTGCTCCTGACCGCCGTGGTCTTCACGATTTCGCTGTACATCCGGGAAAGAGCGCTCTCGACCCATCAGATCCAGACCAGCTTGGCCCTGATCGAGGAGCACCTGAGAAGAATGGCGGAGAAATAATGAGGGCCCACTTCAACAGACCTGCCACTGCGCAGATTCCATGAGGACTGTCTTCCGCCAGGGATGGATGACAAGGTGACGGGGGACGGGTCCGTTGCTCGAAGAAACGACCTGTGCGTGAGAGCAGGCACGGAAAGGAATCACGTCGATTCGACGGCATGGGCGCGGATGGGCGCAACGAGCCGGTGGGACCGCGGTCGCGTGGGAATCCAGACGCCTTCGAAGATCGCACTAAGCTGCTTCTTGAGGCCCCCGCGCATCCGATCCCGGCCCGGCTTCACGACGGCCGGGCTCATCCGCAGAATCTCCGCGGTCAGGGCCCGGTAGTCGGCGGCCGCCTTGCTGTGCGGCGCGTACGTCAGGACCGGCTCGCCCGCACTTGGGGCCTCCGCCAGTCGAACATTCCGGTGGATCACCGTCCGGAAAACAAGTTCCCCGAAGATTTCGCGCAACTGCGCCTGCACCTGCCGGCTGAACATGGTGTGGTCTTCGACGAAGGTCAGCAGCAGACTGACGTTCTCGGCCGACCGCGAATGAAACCGCCGGCGGATGATGCCGACCATCTCCAACAGACGCCGCAGCCCCTCGAGGGCATAGTACTGCACCTGAACCGGCACGATGATATCCGTGCTGGCCACGAGGGCATTGACCGTCAGGATCGCCAATGCCGGCGGACAATCGATCACGCACAGGTCGTAGGCATCACGCACATCATGAAGCGCCCGGGTCAGCAGCAACTCCTTGGCTGGCGTGCTCGCCAGCTTCAGTTCGGTGCCGGCCAGCAATACGTTGCAGGGCGCCAGATCGAGGTGGTCCACGCCTGTCCGCACGGCGACATCGGCCAGCCCCGTGCCGGGCGCCGTCAGCACATCGTACAGGGTCTTGGAGAAGGAGTTCGGATCCCGGCCCAGCCCGATCGTGGCATGCGCTTGCGGATCGAGATCCAGTAGCAGAACGCGCCGGCCCATCTCGGCCATGGCCGCCGCGGTGTTGATGGCCGTGGTCGTCTTCCCGCAGCCCCCTTTTTGATTGACTACCGCAATCGTTCTCATCGGCCCACCCGCCTCTCGGAAAATGAACGCGCTCACATTCCGTTGCCGCATCACGCCGATCCGTCTCACCCTTGTAGTGTAGTCTCGGCGCACGACGGTGTCAATCCCTAATCCCTAATGGCGGTGGCGTCAGAGAATGAGAAGGGACCGGTCATCTTCGCCGACCGGTCCCGTACACACAGCGGATTGCGGGTGTCAGATCGCCTGTCCGTCGTCGGGCACGACGGGGGTGGGTTTCTCGGGCGCCGGCTCCTTCTGCTTGCCGGCGCCCCGTTTTTCCAGGAATCGCTCCAGCATCTCCCGATTTCGCTCCTCCAGAACCTGCATGCGCTCCTGGAGACGCTCCATCTGTTCCTGAAGCTTCTCGATGACCCGGTCCGTCTGCTCGGAGAACCGTTCGATGTTCGGCCGGGGAATTGAGCGAAAGAACCCGCGATACTGATCCGGCCGGGGCGGCTCGGGCAAACGGAATCGCTTCTCGATGACGATGTCCTTCTTCGCACTCTCACGGCTGCTCTCAATCGCATTGCGAACGGGCTCGCGGTACTTCTCCGGGAGAGCGTCGAGCTTGCCCACCGTCGTGCGGTATTCCGCGTCGCCGGCCTCCACGATCACCGTGGAACCCTCGTCCTTGGGATCGCCCTCGATGGTGATGGTGTAGTCCTGACCGTCGCTCTTGTGTCGAAGGACACGGCGTTCCTTGAAGAACTGATCCACATCGACGTTGAAATCGGGGACCTTGTCGACCGGGATCTCCATCCACCTCTCCCCATCGGGACCGATCTTGAAGATCTTGCCCGGGCGCCAGGTCGTCATGACCTCCGGCTCCGGCGGGTACTTGAGTTCCGCATCTTCTTGGGCCGCTGCCAGCGTCAACTTGAGCGCCTTCCGCTGGCCCAGATGGATGACCTCCAGCGAGACCTCGTCACTGACCTTCGCATTGCGCACGTGCTCAACAACCTGCTCGACGCCCGTAATCTCCTTGCCCTGAAAGGCGACAATGATGTCGTCCCGCTCCAGCCCGGCCTTGTCCGCGGGGCTGCCCACGATGATATTGCGAATCCTGACGCCCTGTCCGGCCTCCAGGCCCAGGTGCTTGGTCAACAGGTCAGGCAGGGACGCAGAATCCAGTTCCACGCCCATGAGCGCCCGCTCATCCTGGGCATAGGATGCCGAACCCACCATCCACAGAGCCACACATCCGAACAACAACGCACTCTTTCTCATAGGAAGTCCTTTCAAGAACTTGTTCGAGCCATCACAAACCGCCGCGGTAGGAGGCGGGCTGGGTAATCCCTTCGCGGAATCCTTCGATGAGCCACTGATTGCCCGCCTGATCTGTGAAACCGTACCACTCGACCTCGCGGGTGACTTGCGGCGAGCTTGGTCGCGGCCGCACAGGCCAAGCCTCGCTTTGATCATCTGCGTTGTCGCGGGTCGTCTTCGCAACCTCCAATCCAGTATCCACGTCATCCGGTGACTTCAGGTCTCCGACCAGTACAAAGTGCAGGGCCAATCCGAGGAGGAATCCCGCCGCCAGCCCGACGGCAAAGCGCGGCAGGCCCCCGATGGGAATAATCCGCCGCCAGACCGGACCCCGGTTCCGCTTCCAGGCCCGTTCGAAAAGCTCTTGTGGGTCCGCCCCCCCCTGGCGGACCTCCTGCATGACAACCGCGCGGCCACACCCGTGTAGCTCGCGCAACTGCTCCAGGAGATCCCTGGCCTGGGCGTTCTGCTCCAGTTCGCGGTCGAGGATCCGCTGCTCCGCCGGCGAGATCTCGCCATCGAGGAGCTTGCCCATCAATATCTCCAGTCTGTCCTGTGCAGCACTCATATCTCATGCACTTTCTGCTTGCTCTTGCCGGTAATCTGGTCGCGGATCATGCGTCGGGCCCGCACCAGCCGGATTTGCATCGTGGTTATCGGAACATCCAGGATCTCGGCCATCTGGGCATAGGTCAACTCGCCCGAATGGGCCAACACGAACACCTCACGGTACTTCTCCGGCAAAGCTCGAACCGCATCAAGGACTCGTCCACACAGTTCCTTTCTCTCGATATCCTCCGCCGGATCACCAAGGTATCCGACACCATCGGACGGGAGGATTTGCGGCACCCGATGCCGCCGGTATCGGATCGCTTCCCGTTTGGCCAGGGTGGCCAACCACGCTCGGAACCGTTCCGGCTCGCGGAGCGTGTGGATCCGGCCGATCACGCGCAGACAGACCTCCTGCATCACGTCGTCCAAGTCCTGCCGATGGGCCAGGACACTGTAGACCAACCCTCTGAGCCATCCCCAGTTGCGCTTCAGCAGCGTCTGGAGGGCCTCTTGGTCTCCCTGCCGGGCGGCACACACCAGGGCCAGTTCATTCGGCTCTCTGTCGTTCATGGCGTTCCACCCAATATAGATACACAGCGGGGACTCGTCATACATGATTTCCGCACTTTCTTGGGCCCGGATGGGAACCTGGGGCGCGGCGGTGGCCCCCGGCGTGGCAGGATGCAGCGATTTGTCAGTTTTCAGCGCGTTTGGCCTTGACGTTCCCGTCGGGCTCGGTTTAATTGTCAGACTATACGCCGACGGCATGCGGACAGGCCCAGACGGCGGAGGCGGAGTTCCACCTGTGCATGGGTCCGGACCGGCAAAGAAACGCATTGGCAGTGCTTAAGGAGGCCTTAGGATGACACGGATGTTTGTAACCGCGGCGGCGATTCTCCTGCTGACGATCGCCATCGGATGCGAAAGCAACACGGGACGCAGTCAGCAGCTCCCTCAGCGGACCAACCCCTATTCCACCACGGCGCAGGAGCCCTTGCCTCTGGGGACGCCCAGTTCGTCCGATCAGATCGAACTGGTGGAACAGATGACGAGTCATCGCCAGGCCTACCGCCGCAGCCTGCAGGCCCTCATCCAGCACTATGACGCCATGGGCGACCATCAGAAGGTGACCTGGGCCAAGACCGAATTGGAGGCCCTCGACCGCATCCCGATGTATCGCTATTTCGTCGGTGTCGAGATGCCCGCAAATCTGAGGGCATCCGAGCGAATCCCCGCCGCCGATCAGTTGTATCAGGAAGCGGAGGAGATCCGGCGGAAGGCCGGCGTTATGCCGGTCCTCAAAGACGAGGAGGTCCTGCGCGCGGCGCTCGATAAGTACGCACAAGTGGTTCGCCAGTACCCCACCAGTGACAAGATCGATGACGCCGCGTATAAGATGGGCGAAATCCACGAGTACTTCAACGATTTCACCCTGGCTCTGACCGCGTATCAGCGGGCCTATCAGTGGGATGCCGCTACGCCGTACCCGGCGCGGTTTAAGGCCGCGAACATCCTGGACCGGAAACTCCGCCGTCGCGCAGAAGCGGTCGAGCTCTACCAGGAAGCGATCGTCAAAGAAGCGCAATTCGACTCGTGGCGAATCCCGGCGGAACGGCGCGTCAAGGAATT
>ENA-OSEO01001399-OSEO01001399.1-sediment-metagenome-genome-assembly--contig:-NODE-1399-length-43909-cov-6.219931_pt1 | contig 43909 bp, 38 predicted proteins | sample MGYA00237883_ERZ534232 | MGnify/ENA metagenome assembly ERZ534232 | reverse complement strand
CATCATGAGGCCCTGGTATCTCCACTGCATCGACCACTTTGGCGCTGACCGATGTATGCTGTAGAGCAACTTCCCGGTGGACAGGCGGTCTTTTTCCTACAAGGTGCACTGGAATGCGGCCAAACGCTTGACGGCGGAGTTGACCCCTGCCGAGCGCGATGCTCTGTTCTACGGCACAGCCGCCAAAGCCTACCGTCTGTGACCCCGTGCCTGATGTGCTCGGTGCCAGGCACCCACTTGTTACTTGAGAGCATGAGAAAAAGGGAGGAGTCGCTGTGAACAAGGTGACTTGTAACAACGGGATCGAGATGCCTCAGTTGGGCTTTGGGGTGTTTCAGATCAACGACCCGGCCGAATGCGAGCAGTGCGTCATCGACGCGCTGGATGCGGGCTACCGCCTCATCGACACGGCCGGGGCCTATGGCAATGAGGAAGCAGTGGGCCGCGCGATCAAAAAGAGCGGCCTCCCGCGTGACGAGATCTTTGTGACCACCAAGCTCTGGATTGCGGACGCCGGCGAGGAGCGCACGCCTGCCGCGTTCGAGCGCTCGCTGGAGCGTCTGCAGCTAGAGTACGTTGACCTGTACCTGATCCACCAGCCGTTCGGCGACGTATACAGCGCCTGGCGGGCGATGGAGCGGCTGTACCGCGAGGGCCGCGCGCGGGCGATCGGCGTCAGCAACTTTTTACCCGACCGCATCCTGGACCTGATGCTGCACAACGAGGTGCCGCCAGCCGTGGACCAGGTCGAGGTGAACCCCTGGCACCAGCAGGTAGAGGCCCAGCGCATTCTGAACGAGAGCGGCATCCAGATGATGGCCTGGGCGCCCTTCGCGGAGGGGCGTGCCGGGCTCTTTCAGAATGAGGTGCTGATGTCGCTGGCCGCTAAACATGGGCGCTCCGTGGCCCAGATCGTGCTGCGCTGGCTGGTACAGCGTGGCGTCGTGGCCATCCCCAAGAGCGTGCGGCCCGAACGCATCGCCGAGAACATCGCCGTGTTCGATTTCGCGCTGGACGAGGCGGACCTCGCCGCGATCGCGGCGCTGGACACAGACCGCAGCCAGTTCTTTGATCACCGCGACCCGGAGACGGTCAAGCGGCTCGGCGGCGCACGGCGCGGCGCCTGAGGCCATCGGCAGGAGCCCATCGATGACGACCATTGGAGGAAAGTATGCCTGAGAAACTAACGGCCGGACAGCGCGCCGTGGGGGCGTTATCGTCCAGACAACTGGGACGCAGCGGCCTGACCGTCTCGGCCATCGGCCTGGGCTGCATGGGCATGAGCCAGAGCTATGGTCCCGCGGGCGACCGCCAGGACCTGATCGGGTTGATACGCGCCGCCGTGGAGCGCGGGGTGACCCTGTTCGACACGGCCGAGGTGTACGGCGGGGGCCACAATGAGGAACTGGTGGGCGAGGCGCTGGAGCCGCTGCGGGAGCAGGTGGTGATCGCCACCAAGTTCGGCTTTCGGCACGGCGCCGAGGGCCACGCGGACGGGTCGGCGACGGACAGCCGACCGGAGACGATCCGCAAGGCCGTGGAGGGCTCGCTGCGCCGCCTGCGCACCGACCACATCGATCTGCTCTACCAGCACCGCGTCGATCCCAACGTCCCCATCGAGGACGTGGCCGGCACGGTGCGCGACCTGATCGCCGAGGGTAAGGTGGGGCACCTGGGCCTGTCAGAGGCCGGCGCGCGCACCATCCGCCGGGCGCATGCCGTGCAGCCCGTGGCCGCGCTGCAGTCCGAGTACTCGCTCTGGACCCGCACCGTCGAGGCCGAGATCCTGCCCACGCTGGAGGAGCTGGGGATCGGCCTGGTGCCCTTTAGCCCGCTGGGCAAGGGGTTCTTGACGGGCGCCGTCACGCGGGACACCGCGTTCACGCCCGGGGACATTCGCACCACCATCCCGCGCTTTGAGGCCGAAGCGCTGGAGGCCAACCTGGCGCTGGTGGACGCCCTGCGCGCCATCGCAGAGCGCCTGAGAGCCACGCCCGCCCGGCTGGCGCTGGCCTGGCTGCTGGCGCAGCGACCGTGGATCGTGCCGATCCCCGGGACGCGCCGGCTGGAGCGCCTGGAGGAGAACCTGGGCGCCGCTTCGCTGGCGCTGACGCCGGATGTCCTGGCCGAGATTCAGGCGGTCGCGGACCGCATCCCGATTCAGGGCGCGCGCTATTCCGAGTCCATGGAACGCATGACGGGACTCTAGCCTCGTTACGCGCTGGCGCGTTGGCGCGTGAGCGCGTTGATACGTCGGCGCGGTCCACGTCAGTGTCTCCTGCGCCCGACACGTAGCCAACCGGAGATTCGCGGCGAGGCTCTCTCAGTAGTGCCGTGTTCGGACGCAGGCCCGTTCTGACGTTCGGACATTTGGACGTGAAGACCTTCAGACGTTAAGTAGATTGGACATCAGAAGGAGAAGAGAACATGCCTGAAGAACTGACCGCCGGACAGCGCGCCGTGGGCGACATCGCCCCGCACCTGGCCGAACTCACCAATGACGTGCTCTTTGGAGACGTGTGGGCGCGACCCGAGCTCTCCCCGCGGGACCGGAGTCTGGTCGTCGTGTCAGCGCTCACAGCGCTCTACCGCACCAGCGAGCTCAAGAGCCACATCCGGATCGGCCTGCAGAACGGCCTCACCAAGGAGGAGATCGCCGAGGCGATCACGCATATGGCCTTTTACGCCTGCTGGCCGTGCGCCGTCAACGCCGTGCGCGTCGCGCGAGAGGTCTTTGCCGAGCAGGAGTGACCGCACGGGGGCGCGTGCGCTGTACTCAGCGCCTTGCACTCCGCGCACATAAACGTGCGCCGCAGGCGCTCGCAAAGCGCAATGGGTGGCAGACAACACGGCGCTGCACCCATGGCGGCGCCCTTAAACACTTACCTCTCATGCAGGCTTTCCATATGAGCGCCTCCGGCGCGCCAGGATTTACGCGGAGTACAACTCCGCGCCCCTTGGGATGCGCCGCAGGCGCTCCAGCACATCATGTCGTCAGCGGACCAGCGTCCATGTGCAGAGTACTCAGGATCGCGACGCTGGAGCGCCGTCAGCATCCTCGATATACGAAACAAAGGAGGCAGTATTGTGAACATCACGCGCAATGGCACCCAGCCCTCACGCCAGGCCCAGGAGGAGTGGTTCACCGGCACGGTCCGGGTCGACCCGCTCTTTGCGGCGCAAGAGCCCTCACGCATGAGCGGCGCTACGGTAACCTTTGAGCCCGGCGCCCGCACCGCCTGGCACGCCCACCCGCTGGGTCAGACGCTGATCGTCACCGCGGGCCTGGGACGGGTGCAGGCGTGGGGCGGCCCCGTGCAGGAGATCCGGCCAGGCGACGTGGTACGGTTCGCCCCGGACGAAAAGCACTGGCACGGCGCCTCACAGGCCACCGCCATGAGCCACATCGCCCTCTCGGAGCGGCACGAGACCGAGGGAGTCACCTGGATGGATAAAGTGAGCGATGCGGAATATGATGGGCAGGTGACCACAGACTAGCGGCGAGCCTGCCGAATAGATCGGGAGCACGGCACTGGTTACCGATAGCACCATTCTCAAGAGGCAAAGGAGATCGCACGATGGCACTGGTAAACCTGAATTTCGAGAGTCAGTTTCTCAACGGCAACACCGAGGTCAGCATCATCCTGCCTGACAAGCCGCGTACCATGACGCCGGCCGAGTTTTACGGCTCGGGCGCCAAATACAAGGTGCTCTGGCTGCTGCACGGCACCTACGGCGACCACAGCGACTGGATCCGCAAGTCGAGCATCGAGCTGTACGCCTGCGAAAAAGACCTGATCGTGGTCATGCCCAGCGCCCTGAACAGCGACTATGTGAACTGGCCCAACTGCATGATGGGTTATAACATGTTCGACTATTTGACCGAGGAGCTCATGCCGCTGGTCTACAACTGGTTCCCCGCCTCCGACAAGCGCGAGGACAACTTTGTCGCCGGCCTGTCGATGGGCGGCGCGGGCACCCTGATCTATGCGCTCAACCACCCCGACAAGTTCGCCGGGGCGGCGGTCCTCTCGGCGGGCGCCTGGAACTATGCCCGGCAGGTGGCCGATCCCGCATCGCTGGAGAACCCCCGCTTTGTCAACAGTATCGCCAACGCGGGTGGGGCAGAGGGGTTGCTGGCCTCGGTGGGCAATACCTGGCGCATCCTGGGCGAAAAGGTCGGCAAGGAGGACCTGCCGCGCATGTACTGCGCCGTGGGCAAGAACGATTTCCTGTACGACCGGTATCTCGAGTTCAAGGCCTATGCCGAGGAGCTGGGCGCTGGCATCACCTTTGAAGAGTTCGAGGGCTACACCCACGAGTGGCGCTTCTGGGACCTCGCCATCCAGAAGGCGCTGACCTTTTTCGGGCTGGACGCCACGGACCAGGGCAACCCGTTCTAGGCTGAACGTCGGAACGTTGGAACGTCTGAACGTCTAGACGTCTGAACATGTAAAGGCGTGTGCCTGCGGCTGCCAATCGGGGCGCGTGCGCTGTACCCAGCGCCTTGCACTCCGCGTTGATAATAGAGCGCCGCAGGCGCACGACTAACGCGATAAGTGGCCGAGTGCAGCGCGTCGGCCATGGATACACTGCCAGATAAGGCGCCGCAGGGCACCATGCAATCGGAGCGCCTGCGGCGCACTGTGCATTACGCGGAGTACAACTCCGCGCCCCATATGGCAGGCCGCGTGTGCGGTAGGCAGCGCCTTGCACTCCGCGTTGTCGCGTACTACCAACAGCCGTCCGGAGCGGGCTGTAAGCCCGCGGTCCGGGGCGTGTGGCGCCGCCGAGAACTGCCTGCCCATCACCCGTGCTGCGTGCTCTCACACTCTGCTGCAGCCGCTGCATCTCCTTGTAGACTGGTGTCGAGCGCGACTATGCCTTCAGGTCGCGCATCACCCGTAAAAAGTACGCCGCCAGGACTGCCCCGGCGATCATCAGGGTGAAGTGAAAGCCATAGTCCACGGCCAGCAGGCCGTTCAGGTCCATGCCCACATGCATGTGCAGGCTATTGTGCAACCACCAGTTGATCAGCAGCCAGAAGATCGACAGGTGTGCCGCGCGCGTCATCCCGTCAGGGGCCGGCGCGAGACGGCTCAGCAGGCGGTAGCCATAGACCAGGAACGAGACCCCCAGACCAAAGGTGAGCCCCTCGGCCAGGAACAGCAGCCCGAACAGCGGCACCTGATAGCCTGCCGGCGTCGGGATATGGGCCGAGGGACGCCAGAATACGCCCAGCGGACCCATGGGGTTCGCCAGAAGGGTCAGCACGGCCAGCACCGCCGTAATGATCACGACCTGCCGGCACACTTGCGGATCGAACTCTTGCGCTAGAGCAGCCATGGTAACATCTCCAGTCCATTGCAGTTGCCGGGTGTGAGGGCTTCTCGTGAGTCGCCCACAGGTGGCTGGGGGGGCGCCCCGCACCGGCTGAAAGATAATATGGTAAGTGTATTCCCGTTGGCCCCGCGCGCCTACGACAAGTGTCATAATCCCGCCCGATCTATTTGCACCAGCATCATCCGGCGGGTTGTCGGCCGACCAGGTCTGCGACTAACATATCGTCACCGTGTACCAGGAACGCCAATGCATTAAGGAGCCTGTCCATGCCCACCTGTGAGATCATCGCCATCGGCAACGAACTGCTGCAAGGGGACGTGCTCGACAGCAACACCCACTGGCTGATCCAGCAGGTCACCGGACTGGGCGGGCGGGCGACCCGCGCCGTGATGGTGCGCGACGACCCGCAGGCGATCGTCGACGAACTGAACGGCGCCTGCGAGCGCGGCGCGGACCTGATCCTGCTGGGCGGCGGCCTCGGCCCCACGGATGACGATCTCACGCTGGGGGCGGTGGCGCTGGCCACGGGCTGCCCGCTGCAGTTGGACCAACTCGCGCTCGACATGGTGAGGCGCACCTACCAGGATCTCGCGGACCGGGGCCTGTTTCACGACGCCGGCATCACGCCCGCACGGGAAAAGATGGCGCACCTGCCGCAGGGAGCCACCCCGCTGGACAACCCCGCCGGCGCGGCGCCGGGCGTGTTGCTGCCCTGGGGGCGGGCGACAATCATCTGCCTGCCAGGCGTGCCCGGCGAGATGCGGGCCATCTGGCAGAGTTCCCTGCCCCCGGTGCTGGAGGCGCTGTTCGGCGAGAGCACCTTCCGCGAGCGGGTGGTCACGGCCGCCTGCGGTGATGAGTCCGTGCTGGCGCCCATTCTGCGAGCGGTGACCGCCCGCCATCCGGCGGTCTATATCAAATCCCGCGCCAAACGCCTGGGGATCGACTTGGCCTTTCGCATCACCCTGTCGCTCTCCGGCAGCGACGCTGCCGCCCTTGAAGAGGCGCTGCGGATAGCCGCGGAGGACCTCACGGCGTCGCTGGCGGAGGTGGGGATCGGCGTCATTACGCGGGACGGCAGCGCAAGCTGAGACGGGAGCCCGCGGGGTTACCGGTTTCAGGTTGAAGATTGCAGATTTCAGATGGCAGATGGCAGAAGCGTGAGCCGGTGCCCCGACGGGGCTGAACAGAGTTGCGCGTCCCGGCACTCACGACTAGCACAAACGAACGGGAGCCGGCACGAACCAGGCCCGTGCGGGCTGCCTTGTAAGTAGTCTGTGCCTTACGCGGCGGCGCTAGGGCCTGCCCCCCGGGCGTGCCCCCGGGGCGCTGAACATCCCACCCGCGCCGACACCGATGACCACGCCCGTGGTCTCGATGGTGGCGACCACCGACCCGCCGGTGTGGCTGCCGCCCGTGTAGAACCCATCGACCGCGGCGCCTGTGCTGCTTCCGCCGGCGATCACGGTGTAGGTCTCGCCCAGGGCGATGGCCGGCGTCGAGATGACGTTCGGCTGGTAAGCGCGCGTGGGCGCATAGGTGACCAGCGCCTCGCCGGCGGCGTTCACCAGGCTGCAGAGGGTGCCGCCCAACGCCGCCGAGGGCAGCGTCGCCATGATCACGTTCTGCGTCGACGTGGTGTCGGGCGCCTGGGCCACGCCCACGCTGCCCACGGCCACCAGCAGTCCGCCCGTGAGGGCAAAGCCCCCGTCATAGTCCAGAGCGCCGTTGCCGCTGTTGGTGGACCCGTTCACCAGCAGCGTGCCGCCGGTCATGGTCACCGACCCGTTGATATCCAGCCCGTCGCCACTGGCGTCGACCCAGACATACCCGGCGCTGATGGTCAGTGACCTGCCTCCGGCAGGTGTGCCTCCGGTCGACGTCGCACCCCAGCCCGGCATCGCCCCCCGACCGGGAATCGCAGCCGCCGAGGTGCCCGGCGCGACGACATTGATGCCATCATCGGAGGCGGTCAGGCGTACGGCGCCACCGGAGATGGCAATCTCGGCGCTCTCCAGGCCCTCGTACGAGCGCAGGATCGAGATCTCGCCCCCGGCGATGGTGATGCTGTTATCGGCGTGCAGGGCGTCGTCGGCAGTATCCAGGGTCAGCGTGCCGCCCTCGATGGCGATGGCCGCCGACACGATGCCGCGCGCCTTGTCTTCGCTGGCGCCCCGCGAGGCCGCGCCGCTGCCGCCGCCCGCTGTCACGACGACGGCGCCACCCGTGACGGCCACGCCGCTCACCGCCTGGATCCCGTCGTCGCCCGCGTCGATCGTCAGCGTGCCCCCGTGGATCGCCACAAAGCCCTGGTCGGCCGTGGCCACCACGCCGTCACCGCCGGCAGCGACCTCGATGGTCCCACTGGAGATCACCACGCTATCGCGGCCCTGAATCCCGTCGGAGACCGCCTGAACCGTGATGGTGCCCCCCAGGATCTCCAGATCGTCCTTGCTCTTGATGCCGTCGCCATAGTTCCCGACCACGGCCAGCGCGCCCGTGCCCGCGATGATGAGGTCGTCCTTGCTGAACAGCGCAGCGTTAGGTTCGCCCGCTTCGGCCGCGACGCCATGGTCCAGTACGGCGTAGTTCGCCCCGTCGGCCAGCGTATTGCGGCTCGCCTCCCAAAGATAGACGGTGACCTGATCGGCGCTCTCCACCGCAAGCGGAGAGCCACTGGCGTTGCTGATCTCGGCATTGTCCAGCACGAGGATCACGTCGGCGTCGTTGCCGACAGCGACCAGCACCTGGCCGTCACTCAGCGTGCCCCGCAGGCGATAGACGCCCGCGGCGCTGATGGTCACAATGGAGCCGGAGACGCTGGCGCCCCCGCCGCTCACGCTGACGCTATCGCCCTCCAGCGTGATGAGCACCTCCTCGGCGGAGTCCCAGGCGCCGACCTCGTCAGGCGGGCTTTCCGGTGCCGCTGAGGGCACGGCGGTCGCCGCTGCAGTGGTGATCGTGGTGCTCGTCGCGGTCGTCGCTGCCTCCTGGCCGTCCCCAGTCGCAGCACTCGGGCCGGGTAGGATCGCTGCCGCTTCGGCGGCCACGGCCGTGATCGCCTCAGTGGCGGCGAGCGCGCTGGCCGCAGGCTGAGAGCAGGCGGCGCTCAACGAGAGGGTTGCCATCAGGGCCAGGACCACCAGGCGTTGGAGGGGCTTTAGCTTGTGTGTCATGTCTCGGTCCTTTGAGCGATAGACTCAGGGTGCTGTCTCCATGGCGAACTCGCCAGGACTTCTGCCCTCAATCTAGCGTAGTCTCGTTAAGCGCAGGGGGGCGAATTGTGTGGGGATTGTTGCGATCGTGGGAGTTGATGCGCAGGAAAGACAGGCAGCTGGCCCGCCGGGTACGGGAGCGCTTTTACGTAATCAGTGTGCCAGCGGCGGCACCCGCAAGGGCCAGATGCGGAGCTCAGTTCCTGCTGCCGCTCGCCTTACCCGCAGCGTCCGCCGCCAGCTTGCCGGTGATGATCGAGATGGGCAGCCCTGACGGGCTGTAGGTCCACTGGCCCGCCTGGAAGACGTCCGGCAGCGGCGTGCGGACCGACCGGGCGATGGCCATCATGCGGTGCTCGGCGGGGATGGCTCCGCCGGTAAAGGCCCAGCCCGTGATCGCGCCGTCGGTGTTGCCTGTGAGGCGCGCCAGCGTCAGGGGCGTCGAAGATGACCGGTCGATCACTGACGCTCTGATCCCCGGAAAGAGCGCTTCTTCCAACACGGCCAGGATGGTCTCGTCCACGACATCCTTGAACTCGGCGTACCAGCCCGCCTCGGCGATCTCGCGCGTGAGATCATAGTCAAAGAGCAGGGAGACGATGAGGCCGCTCTTGCCTGCGGGCGCCAGCGCGGGGTCGCGCAGGGCCGGGGCAGAGATCTCGTAGGTGGTCAGCCGCAAGAAGCGATCGAGCCAGGCGAGGATCGCCTCGCGGCTCTGGGCCAGCGGCAGCGGCCCGGCCTGCGACTGGCCCAGGCGCGAGGGGGTGTAAAAGTGGTGCGCGCACATGCGCTCGGCCAGGTACGCCGGCTCCCGGTCCAGCCCGAGAAACAGCATGTACACCGAGTCGCCCCCGCGCTTGCCGGCCATGGCGGCTATGCAGTCCCCCGCGGCGGCCCGCACCGCTTGGCTCTCGATGCTTTCCAGATCGGTGGCGCGGTACAGGGCGTTCAGATCGGCCGCCCAGGTCAGCGAGCCGTACCGATAGGTGTTGCCCGTGGCATCGGTGACGGTGTGGCGCTCCGGGTCCACCGCCACGATCTCAGTATCGGTGGCGATGGTCGCACCATGGGCCCGGGCGTAGGCCGCCAGACTCTCGGGCAGGGCGCCCGTGCCGCCTACCGGGTAATGATAGTCCTGGTAGAGGCTATAGTACGACAGTGCGAAAAAGGCGGGCGTGTCCCGGAAAAAGTGCTGAGCGATCAGGTCGATCAGACTCTGGTTCTGCGTCAGACGGCGCAGGCGCCCCTCAATGGGGTCGTTCAGCGCGGCGATTTTGGGCACCGCCAGCGCGTACTTGACCATCCACGGCAGGATGACCTTGACCAGATAGCCGGGGTCGCGGGTGAGGTCCCTGAAAAGCGGGTTGTCGATGCCATAGAGGACATCCATATAGCCCATGACGCGCCGGATCTCGGCCACGATCGCGGCGATGTCCTCCCGGTTGTCCGGATAGAGCCCCTCGAGCAGCCCCTGGTACGCCTCCAGGCTCCCGCTGGCGCGCACGGCGATGGACCGGTCCTCGACGCCGATGGACACCGCGCTCTCGACCAGCCGGAGGTCCAGGCCCAGGTCGCGGATCATGGGCAGGAGCACGCCGCAGTTCTCCAGCGAGCGGATGCCAGCGTCGTAGAATATCCCCCGCCGCTCAAACGTGCGCACGAGGCCGCCCAGCGTGCTCTCTTTTTCGCACAGCAGCGGCGCGTGCCCCTCCCGGGCCAGATAGGCGGCCGCCGTGAGGCCCGCGATCCCGCCCCCGACGACGATCGCACGGTAATCGCCCGTCACCGCACCCGTTCTCCGCTTGTCCATCCGGCGATCCTCCCATCTGCCTAAGGCGATGCCCCGTGTTGCGATCGACTAGGCGGCCCCGCCTGTCCGCTGCCAGCTCAAGAGTGGCTCCAATCCCGTGAGCGCCTCGCTGACCTCCCACACCTGCCGGCCCAGGGCACGATCGCGGGCATGTTTGGCGGGCACCTCATCGATGGTCTGGTTGAAAAAGCGCCCGCTAACGCCCCGCATCTCGGGCGCCGCCGCCAGGTAATAGAGCGCCTCGCCCGAGATCACGGGATCTTTGAGGAACCAGCGGATCACCCAGCGATTGTAGAGGCGGTACAACAGGTCGTTGTTCATCCCGATCTCGGTCTTGACCTCGCCGGGGTGCATGGCGTTAATGGTGACCCCCGTGCCCGCGAGATGTTCGGCCAGCTCCCAGACCGTCAGCAGTTGGGCGATCTTGGCGGCGCCATAGCCCTGCAAGCCCCGGTAGCGGCGCCGGGCCCAGTCGAGATCATCGAGGTCCAGTCCGCCGAAGCGGTGGCCCTGCGAGTTGACCTGGATAATGCGCGCCGGGGCGCTGGCGATCAACCGCTCCAGCAGCAGGCGTGTGAGCAGGAACGAGGCCAGATGATTGACGCCAAAGGCCGTCTCATGCCCGGCAGAAGTGAGCACCCGCCGCGTCTGATGGACGCCGGCGCAGTTGATCAGCAGGTCCAGCCGCTCGTAACGCTCGAGAATCGTCTCCGCGGCGCGGCGTACCTGCGCCAGGTCGCGCAGATCGGCGATCACGAGATCGGCGTTGGCGCCACAGGCATCAGCGAGCTCCGCTTGCACGCGCGCGCCCTTGGCCGCGTCTCGGGCGATCATCACCAGGTGCGCGCCGCCTGCGGCCAGCCGCCGCGCCGCCGCCAGACCCACGCCCGAGGTGGCGCCGGTGAGCACGCAGGTGCACCCGTCCAGCCGCGCATCGGTGCGGTGCTGCGGCAGCCGGGCATTGACCATGAACTGCAGTTCTTCAGGTACCTTCACCATGGCTCCTAGCCAAAGTACTTGTGCATAAACCAGCGGTAGGCGCGCCGGAACCAGGGGATCCCGTCGTAGATATCGCCCCAGAGGTCGAAATAGTCGCGCTGTTCGAGGATGCGGCCGGATTCATCCAGGGTCAGCTTGGAGCAGCCATAAATGGGGGAGCTGGGCCAGCGCCGGAACTTCATCTGCATCTTCCACTGGAAAAAGATGAGTCGCTCATCCCCCACCACGTCAAAGATGTCCATGTTGAGTTGCTCGCAGCGCCGCGTGAGCCTGTTGCAGAGCGCCTCAAAGGCGGCGATCCCCTCGATGCGCTGGATGCTGTCCTGAAAGACAATGTCCTCGCGATAGTAGGGAAAGATGTGCGCCCAATCGGGCTTGCCCTCGCGGTTGTAGGTCTTGGACCACAGCTCGCGGACCAGTTCCGGGGTCAGGGGCGCCAGCGGGGCGGCGACTGCGGGCATAGTGGCATTGTCCAACACGGCCATTCCCTCCTCGGCGATACTGCGGGCAGGCTGATACCCGCAAGAAGCCAGCTCCAGACGAGAGGCGGCACAAAACCATAGCACCTGTTGCGGTCGGCGCTGGGACGCGGCGCGCGGCGTCCGGCGTCCGATGTGCCGGATTTTACCACATTCCGGCTGAGCGGCGAAGCAGCACAAGGGCATCGCTGCGTCCGCGGAGCCAGGGCCAGGCCAGCACGTGGCTCAGTCCGTCGCACCCTGCCACACGGCCTCTAGTTCCCGGTAGTCCAGCAGGGTGATCCCCTCCCGCGCGATGGTCTCCCGGGCGGCGTCCGAGGTGAGGAAAGCGAGGTCCGTGCGGCGCACGGACAGGTCCTCAGCGTCCGCGCCCGGCGGGGCGTCGCCGGTGGAGGGATGCAGGGCCCACTCGCTCAGGCCCGCCGGCAGGGTGCGCAGCAACTCCAGATACCGCGTGGGCTTGTGTCCCGTGGGGATAGAAAAAGAGTCGAGAAACTCGTGGTCCGCACAGGGCAACCCCATCCCCTGCACACGGGCGATCGACGCCGCGCCGGCGACGCGCAGCGCCAGGCCGTACTCGCGCGCCAGGCCCAGGGTAAACTCGAACACGTCCTGCCGGCCGCCGTTGAGCAGGCAGTGCCAGTCCAGGTGCGTCGGCCTCAGGCCCGCCGACAGCACGGCGTCGATCTGGGCGCGCGTCTCGCGCTCGACCTCGGCCAGAGAAACGCTCGCCTGCAACCGGTGCGTCCCGTCGTGCAGGGCGAACTGGTCGTCGCCACCCAGCAGCAAGGGGATTGCCTGCGCCGGTGACAGCGGCGGCCAGCGATCCGTAGCGCGATCGCGCACCAGGGTGATATGGGCTCCGAAGCGGACCTCGGGGTGCGTCGCCAGCCAGTCCATCGCCTCGGCCGCCCCGGAACAGGGGACCATCAGGCTGGCCGAGCGCGCCACGCCCGCGGCCAGCGCCTGCGCGACGCCGGCGTTGGTGCCCGCGTGCATCCCCAGATCGTCGCAGTTGATCATCAGCAGCCGGGCATCGGCCGGATACCCGAGCAGGCGGTTGGCGCCGGAGCGCTCAGATGTCACCATGATTCACCTCACCTCTCCTGACACGCTCAGCGGGACCTCTCCCCTCTGGAGCGATCACCACACGCACTGACTATACCACAGCATCGCGCGATAGCTGGCGCGCTGGGATCAGCAGAAACTCTGCCCCCTTTCCGAGGTGACAAGTTCGTTTTGGCGTCTATACTCATCGCTATCGCGCCCCGGGACCCGTGCCGATCGAGGGACGCACACATCTTCGGAGCGAGGAGGCAGCATGAAGGGCTCACACACACGCATCGTACTCAAAATCGTATTCATCGCCCTGTTCCTGCTATCCACGGCCGGGGCGGCTCTGGCGGCGCCCAGCGGCGCGGCCGGGGAGACCGTCCGCGTCTGGGTGGCTTACGGCCCCGGCCGCGCCGCCGAGGTGCGTCAGTCGCTGAACAACGCCAACGCCACCTTCCACTATGATTTTGCCGACCTGGGCGCCTATGTCGTGACCCTGCCGGCGGCGGCGCTGAACGGCATCCAGCGCAACCCCCACGTGCTGTACGTGGAGGAGGACGCCGAGCGCTACCCGATCGCGGCGATGCCCTCGACGGCGGCGCTGGAGACGCTGGCGACTGCTGAGGGCGGCCAGGAGGTGCCCTATGGCATCGATATGGTCCAGGCGCGGGACGTCTGGGATGCTGATCGTAACGGCGTCATCGACACGGGCGCGCCGACGGGCGAAGGCGTCAAGCTCTGCATCATCGACTCCGGCCTTTACACGGGCCACGAGGACTTCGAAGATGTGAACGTTGACGGCTACAACGGCAACCTGCCCTGGACCACAGATGGTTTCGGCCATGGTTCGCACGTGGCCGGCACGATCGCAGCTATGAATAACGCGCTGGGCGTGGTGGGCGTGACGCCCGGCACCGTGCAGTTGTACATCGTGCGGGTGTTCGGCGATGACGGTGCCTGGGCCTACTCCTCCACACTGGTGGATGCCCTGAATCGTTGCGCCGCCGCCGGCGCTGATGTAGTCAGCATGAGCCTGGGTGGCGCGTTCAAGAACCGTAGCGAAGAGACTGCCTTTAGCAATGCTTACTCTGGCGGCGTGCTGAGCGTCGCTGCGGCGGGCAACGACGGCAACAACCGCATGTCCTATCCGGCCTCGTACAGCTCTGTTGTCTCCGTGGCGGCCATCGACGTGAACAAGGTCGTAGCGGACTTTTCGCAGTATAACTCGGCAGTTGAGCTGGCCGCGCCGGGCGTGGGCGTGCTCTCCACCGTGCCGTACCTGGACAGCACCTTGGTGACCGTGGGCGGCGTTGACTATGCCGGCGGGCACATCGAGTTCAGCGCCCGAGGCAGTGCCAGCGGCGCCCTGGTGGACGGTGGCCTGTGCACCTCGGCCGGCTCCTGGAGTGGCAAGGTCGTGCTCTGCCAGCGCGGGGACATCTCCTTCTTGGACAAGGTGATGAACGTTCAGAACAGCGGCGGTACCGCGGCAGTGATCTACAACAACGAGCCGGGGAGCTTTCTCGGGACGCTGGGCGAGGGCTACTCCTCCACGATCATCGGCGTCTCCCTGAGCCAGGAGGACGGCCAATACCTGGTGGCCAACAAACTCGGGCAGACAGCCGCTGTCAGCAGCATCTTTAGCTCACCGGGTAGCGGCTATGAGGCCTGGGACGGCACCTCCATGGCCACCCCGCACGTCTCCGCGGTCGCCGCGCTGGTCTGGAGCGCGAACCCGTCCTGGACCAACGCAGAGATCCGCAACGCCCTGACGTCCACGGCCGAAGACCTGGGCGCCCCTGGCCGGGACGTCTACTACGGCTATGGTTTGGTGCAGGCCAGGGCCGCGCTGGACTTGCTCACTGGCGGGACTACGCCCACGCCGACGCCGGTCCCGACGGAGCCACCGCCTGCAGGGTCTCTGTCAGTGTCAGTAAGCACAAACTCGTCCAGTTACGCCAACGGCCAGACCGTCTACATCACGGTAGCTGTTACCGACGAGTCCGCGCCAGTCGCAGCTGCGGCCGTCACGGTGAGGATCACCAATGAATCGGACAAGCTGCTGACCACACTGACTGGCACCACTGCAGCGGATGGCTCCGCCACGTTCAAGTACAAGATCAACACCCGCAAGACAGGGTTCGGCACGATGACAGTCAATTCGATCGCGAGCAAGACCGGCTACACGAACGGCACGGGCACAACAGAATTCACGATCAACTGAGTCTGCCAAAACACCGCAGCTCCGCCCTGTGAACATGCAGCGACGGGCAGTCCCTGGATCGAGGGGCTGCCCGCTGTCCTATAGGGCCACAGCACCCGACCCTCTGCTCGCGTGGATATGCACGCAAGTCCGTGACGGCGAAAGCGTTTCCGAGCGCGGTTATTCACGCCAGCCTTACGCAGCGGCTCCGCCGCCCCGGGTATACTCCCCAATATGGGCTGCCTTCCCAAGACGAACCCCGGCCCAAAGTGATGTAATTACAGTTGGAACGCTGGAGGCACCATGAGACACGTGCGCCCGCTGCTCACCCTCGTACTGCTCGCCGTCCTGCTGCTGACCGCGGCCTCGCCCGCCCTGGGCGAATCTGTGGACGTTGCCGTCGCCAGGGACACCGTCCGCGTGTGGGTCAACTATGGCCCCGGGCGCGGTCCCGAGGTGCACGCGGCGCTGGCAAACGCCAACGCTACCTGACACTATACCTTTGAGGCGCTGGACGCCTATGTGGTGACGCTGCCCGCCGCCGCGCTGGACGGCATCCGCCGCAACCCGCATGTCAGCAACGTCGAGAGCGACGCCGAGCGCTATCCCATCGCCAGCACGCGCGAGACGGTGGACCTGGGGCGGATGGCCACGCTGGACGTCATGGCGCAGTCGGTGCCCTACGGCATCGACATGGTGCAGGCGCGCGACGTCTGGGACGCGGACGGCAACGGTACCATTGATGCAGGCGCGCCCACGGGCGCCGGCCGCACGGTGTGCATCATCGACACGGGCTACCAGCAGTCCCACGAGGACCTGCCCGACGCCGCGGGCGGCTACTCGCAGGTGGATGACAGCTGGAGCACCGACGGCTACGGCCACGGCAGCCATGTGGGCGGCACCATCGCGGCCCAGAACAACGCCCTGGGCGTGGTCGGAGTCACCCCGGGCACCGTCGGGCTGTATATCGTCAAGGTGTTCAACGACTCGGGCAAGTGGACCACCTCATCGGACCTGGTGGACGCGCTGAACCGCTGCGTGGCCGCCGGTGCCAATGTGGTGAGCATGAGCCTGGGCGGCGGGAGCTTTGTCTCGAACGAGAACAACGCCTTTGCTGCGGCTTACGCCGGCGGCGTCCTGAGCGTGGCCGCCGCGGGCAACGATGGCGATACCAGCTATTCCTAACCCGCTTCCTACGACTCGGTGGTCTCGGTGGCTGCGATCGACGCCTCCAAATCGCTGGCCTACTTCTCCCAACGTAATAGTCAGGTCGAAGTGGCCGCGCCCGGTGTCGCTGTGCTCAGCACCCTCCCGCCCAACGGCTATGCCTCCTGGAGCGGCACCTCGATGGCCACGCCGCACGTCTCGGCGGTCCCGGCCCTGATCTGGAGCGCCAACCCGAGTTGGAGCGCCGCGCAGATCCGCGGGGCGATGCAGGCCACGGCGGAGGACCTGGGCGCCACCGGGCGCGACACCTCTTTCGGCTATGGCCTGGTGCTGGCCGCGGACGCCCTGGCTTACCTGAGGGGCGGCACGCCGCCAACCAACACGCCACCGTCGGTAAGCATCAGCAGCCCGGTCAACAACGCCTCCTTCGCCTCGGGGACCTCGATCTCCTTTGCGGGCTCGGCGACGGACGCGGAGCAGGGCAACCTGACCGCCAATCTGGTCTGGACCTCCAGCCGTGACGGGCAGATCGGCACGGGCGGAGCCTTTAGCGCCGTACTCAGTGATGGCACCCACACGATTACCGCCGCGGTCACCGACACGAACGGCCTGACGGGCAACGCCTCGATCACCGTGGTGGTCGAGCCCGTTTCCAGCGGCACGATCACCGTAAAGTCCCTCACCGGCAGCAGCGAAACGATGAACAAGAACTTTTGGCGGGCGACCGTGACGGCGACGGTTGATCCGGCCCAGTCCGGCGCGGTGGTGACCGGCGCCTGGAGCAGCGGCGGTTCAGGCAGCTGCACAACCGATGGCCTGGGTCAGTGCGAGATGTCGACCAACGTCCGCACCAGGAGTTACGCCTCGACCACCTTCACAGTCACAGACGTGGCCTTATCGGGATACACATACGACGCCGGCGTCACCAGTGTCACGGTAACGCAGCCGTAGCGCCTACAAAGAACGACCAATGCGGCCGGTGGTCGGATGAATCCGACCACCGGCCGTCTTTTGTCTCACACCGCGCGCTATCAAACGAGCCGCCGACTCCCACAACCACAACCGTCTCGCGCTACTCGATCACGTAATTGATCACGTACTCGACGTCCCTGGCCTCGACCGCGGTCACCCGGTACCTAACGGTACCGGAGCTGCTTACCACCGTGTGCCCTCTCCGCTCCAGCGACTCGCCATCCCTGGCCTGAACCGCGAGCATCACCGCATCGTCCTCCCCCAATACCTCGATCCGGAACAGGCCCTGACCCACAGATAGCTCGACCCACACATCGAGCCAGCTTGCGCGACGAAGAATCCGTCCCAGTTCCTCGTCATCATCCCGCAGATCCTTGATGATCGTGCCGTGTGCCCTTGCGGCAGAGGCCTCAACAAAGCCGGTGTTACCTTCGCGGCCGGCTCGCGTACTCGCGCCGCTGGTCACGTACGCGCCCTCACAGGAGACAAGCAACAGGGACAACAGCACCAGCGCCATCGGAACATACCATCGCCTCATCGCCCGCTCCTTTCAGTGCCCAACCGGCTCTACCCGCAGTATAGCCGATCCTGGTTGCCAGAACGCGCAAACTCGCGCCGCCGAAAGGAATTGTACACAGGACGTGTTAGACGTTTGATGCTCCTACGGTCTCCGGCCCCGGTCCAGAGGCCATCGTTCAGGGACCTCCCCGGATTGCGAGGTGGCGTGCCCCGGCTCATGCCGCGCCGATCACTGAGCGTCCGAACGAGGACTGTAAACAAGCATACAGGATTCCTTGACAGGCGCGCGCCGGACCGGTAAGTTATCGGCGTGTTTCGCTCGCATCCTGAAATGAGGTGCTATGATGGCCCACACCCCCAACGCTGGGCAGCCCGCTGCCAGCAAGCTGGCCAGCGAGCTGATGGAGGCGCGCCGCCTCTTTGAGACGCTGCTCGCCCAGTATCGCGCTGGAACGCTGGACGCGTCCGACTTTGAGCAGGCGCGGGCCCCGCTCGCTGTCCCCGACGGTCAGGGGGGCTATTGGACGCCCGATGTCGACGGGCAATGGCTCTACTACAACGGGGCCAGCTGGGTCGCCGCCCGGCCCCCGCTGGCGCTTGCTCCGCCCCCGCCCGTGCCGCCGGTCGCTGCCCCCGCAGCGAACGGCCCGCCGGCGGTGCCAGCAGCGGCGAAAGCACAGCCGGCAGTCACAGAGCGGCGGGAACCGCGCACGCGCAGGAACACCCCGTCGAGCCAGCCGCCAGAGAGGCCCGCGCGCGCCCGCCGGGGCTGCAGAATCGCTCTGATCGTCTCCGCCATCCTTCTAACGGCAGTGATTCTCGTCGCGGTGCTGCTCTGGAACGAGGTGCGCTCGCTCCCCTGGGAGGCCAGCACCCCAGGCGCGACATCTGCGCCTCGGGCGGTGACTACACAGGCAATCACAGCGACTGAGCCGGGTGCCGGCATTCCCGCCGAGATCCTGGCGACACCCGCCCCCCTGGCGAAGGATAGCAGACCCCCGGCAACGGACCCGAGAGTCATCCTGGAGGACGATTTCGGCACCGATCTCGGGCGCTGGCCGGTGGAATCCACCGACCGCCGCCGCACGGCCCTGACCGACGGCCAGTTCCTCATCCAGATCCTGCAGCCCGGCGCGGCCTACTGGCGGACTTTTGGCGACTTGGCCAGCAGCGCCTATGTCCTGACGGTCGATGTCACTCCCCTCGACGAGCAGCCCGGTCTCCAGGGCGTCGTGTTTCTGCAAAGCGACGAGGGCCGCTATGTCTTTGACGTGGACATGGCCGGAGGCTACCGGCTCCGGCAACAGAGCGAAAGCGCGTCGCGTGAGCTGATCCCCCGGACGGTCCATGCGAGCATCAACCGCGGCCTGGCCCCCAACCGCCTTGGGGTCGCGATCGCCAACGGCCGCATCACGCTCTATGCCAACGGGGTGCGCCTCGCCACCGTCGACAACGCCGCGGGATTGGTTGGGCGGCCGGGGATGTATTGCGGCGCGGCAGAGGGGAGCGCCGGCCACGCCGCCGCTTTCGATAACCTGAAGGTGTACGCGCCCTTAAACGGGCCGGAGCCCTACTCGGACGAACAGATGACCCTGATCCTGGATGCGGGCCTGCCTCAGTCCTTTGCGCTGGTGCAGTTCGAGGCGGGCGATAACGGTAGGGTGCGGCACGAAACCTGGAGCTACCACGACGCGGGCATGTCCTTCCTCTTTGAGGACGGCATCTACGCCACCTGGGAGGAGGCCGAGGCGCTGCCCCCCTCCGCAGAACCGAACCGGTGGCGCCCTGACCAGTTCGCGCTGGGCGAGCCTCCCGAGGAGCTGCATGCGCGCTATCCCGATAGAGCGTGGCACCTGCTCGGCGACGAGACGCTCTATGGTATGCCCCTGCGGATGTACACCGATGGCGAGGTGATCACAGGCTACTATGAGGGGGCGCTGGTGCTGGTACATGCACCCGCCCTGGAAGGAGGCGCAGAATGATGGTTCGCCTGATGAGCTGTTGGCACACCTGCCGCCTCAAGCTCCGCCAATGGCTCCTGCTGGGGGCCCTGCGCGCCCGCCCCGACTATTACGAACTTGTCACCGGGCTGATCACGGCCCTGGTGATCATCAACGCCATTTCGACGGGCGTCGATGCTGGCAACATCAGCTGGGAGTCGTATGCCAAGACCCAACTGGCGGACGACATCGAGCAGATGGTGGACAGATGGAGCGACTCGATCGACGAGCGCGAGCGCGCGCACCGCATTTATGCCGGCCAGGGCATCTCCCAATACCGCGCCACGCTGGAGCGCGAGTTGCTGAAACAGTTTCGCCCGCAGGCGATGGCGCTGGCCGACCGCATCCGCAACGCCCGCGACGAGGATCTGGCCAAGTTCGGCATGGGCCAGGTGCTGCAGCAGATCACCAGCTCCTTTGGCGGCAAGTACGTGGGCGGCGCCCTGGGCAAGAATGCGGGCGATGCCGTCGGCAACCTGCTGGAGTGGGAGTGGAATGCCGCCTCCCTGGCTCAAGCCCATGCCGGAGAGGATCTAAGCGTGAATTGGCAAGCCAAGAGTGACCTGATGCGCCAGCTCATGGGGCATCTGGCCGGTCGGGAACTGGACTCGTGGAACAATGCAGAGCCGCTGCTGCAGGCCATGGCTTTCCGGTCGGTCCGCTACCTGCAGCTCAATCGCGGGCAGTGGAGCCAGGAGGAGTACGCACAGCGGGTGCGTGAGCGCGCCATATCGCTGGCATCTACCTATGGCCTGACGCAGGCGCAATCAGAGGACTCGCCGTTCAGGGATATCGCTGCACTGATGGGCTGGCTCGCCGGCCAGGCCGGTCGCCTGCTGCCGGGGCAGGAGCCCGCACCAACCGCACCCGCGCCGGAACCGACCGCCACGAACACCGCCGTCCCGCAGGAACCCGCGAGCGCTGGCCTGAACGCGACCAGGGAGCTGGGACGGCTATTGTATAATACCTGCTCCAGTGCCGAGATGGCTTGCTCCGATGCGCTCTGCGCCGGGCAAGAGTACGATGGCCTGTGCGACGACGACTGCCCCAGATGCGACTCGGACACGCTCGAAGCCATGTGCGACCCCGACCTGTGGGATCTGGACGATCAGGCAGCGGCCTGCTCGCTGGCAGCGGCGGAGGAGTATGTCAGGAGCGTAGAGGCGGCGCTGAACGCACTGTCAGCTGGTACAATGAGAGACTACGAAGCGGGCCAGGCCGAGAGGCGCGCCAGGCAAAAGGCGCAGAGCGCCAACGAAAAGTGCATCGCGACCGTGTGCCAGAGCTACTGCGGGATGCAGGGTCAGGACTATGCTCTGGTCTATGGCATGTGCAAGTGCAAGTGAGCGGAAATCGCCGGGATGCCTTGGGCGACGCGGCCGCTCGGCACCAGGCTGCCGAGAAGCGTGAGGGACGGCGCGTTGCACTGCGTACAGGTACCTGCAAGGCTCCCCTCGCATTACAAACAGATGCCCCCGCACGCGAAGGGGGCATCATTGTGGCTCAACCGGCTGCGTCGTAGGCGGCGCGCAGCCACCCAAGAAGCTCAGCGTCCACCTCATCGGGCGAGGTCAGGAACACCTTGTACTGGCACATGCCGCCGGGCTTTTGGGCCACCAGACGCTTACCGCCATCAAGCTCCTTTGCGTTCAAGCCCACCTCAAAGCGCCCGCGCGTGCCCGGCCCCGGCATGGCGAACTGCCGCCGGCGCCGCAGGCTGAGGTAGGCCCTTTTCGAGGCCACATCGAACGGTCCAAACTGCGCGAGCTGCGCCATCAGCGCATCATGGATAGGGCGCAGCGCCGCCTTTGCTCCGGCGTAGATCGCATCCAGCGGGACCTCGGTCCCGGCTTGGATCGCGGGGGCAGCGTGCGCCGCCTGCGCCAGATACAGGTGCGTGAGCGTGTTGGCGTCTCCGTGGCCCATGCCCAGGGTCGTCTTGAGCATGTCCCGAATCTGCCCGTGCTTGCTCAGGCCGCTCTCGCGAATGAGCCCGAACAGCGCCTCCAGCGTTTTGCCCGAGCGCTGCTGCAGGTTGGCGATCTGCGTCTGCCTCGCTTTTTCGAGCGGGTCCACCGCTACATACCTCCTCGCACCTCCTTCGGGGGAGCGGCCCCGACCGATTCAGCATCTAGTGGTCAATGATCACCATCACCGGGGTGGCGCCGCCCGCCTGGTACTCGTCGCCCTCCTGATTGGTGTAAGCCAGCACCACATCATAGTTGAATCGCGTGTCATAGCCATCGCCAGAGATAGTGACCGTGACCTCGTTTGAAGCAACCTTGTCCGGAGCGTACCAGTAGGCCTCCTGAATAAAGGGCGTGCGCCCGTTACCATCGTCGGGGTCGGCGAAGGCCAGCCCGGTCACCTCCGCTCTGGCGACAATGGTCGCCGGTTTGGATGCGCTGACAGGCGCCAGCAGACGCAGATGCAACGCCCACATCTCGCCGCCGTGCAGGCTGATCTCCTCGACAACCTCAAAGGGGTGTGAGCTCTGCAGAGAGAACGACACCTGCGCTGTAAAGTCATCGTTATACATCGAGGCGGTGCGGCTGTGCTCAAAGGAGGTTTCACCCTGCTGCACGTCGATCACGGCGGTGACATAGCCGGGCGCCGGCGCGCTGTTGGTGGCCACAAAGTAGATCGTCTGGCCATCCTGGATCTCCACAGGCACAGAGACACCCGGATCGAGCACGCCTGTGGCCAGGACATCGCCGGCACCGCCTGGCCCGCCGATGACATAGCGTGTGAGCACGCCGGCCGTGGGCTCGATGGCGGAGAGGGCCACGGTGTAGCTGTCGTCGGTGCCCGTCCTGACTGTATAGGCCGCCATGGCAGTCGCATACGGGCCAGAGACATTGATTTCCTTTGCGACCGGAACGGTGGGATCGGGATACTCCTCATGAGCCTGCCCCATGGCGTCTGCCAGGTGATCGGAGACAGCCTCGCGCGGCACGCCACCACCAAAGAGCAGGTCGTAGGCGAACTGGTCATAGAGTGCGGGCAGCGAAGCGCCGTTCTCCGCCGCATGAGCAGCGACCGCCTCCAGAGGCTCCTTATCGGAGGCCGCCACCGCCTTGAAGAGCGCGGGAAAGGCGATGCCCTGGCGCGACAGATAGTCGATGAAATACGCCACCTGGTACATGTGCACATCGTCGTCTGCGTTGAGAGGCACCGTCAGAAACTTGAGCGGGAGGCGCCCGGAGAGGCCATTTCCCGTGCCGATGGCCGCCGCGGCATAGTCCGCGGTCGCCTCCATCCACCAACGATTAGTGACCATGCCGCCCACGTTGTAGTACTCGTTCTGTACGGCGTGGAACAACTCGTGGGCCGCATCGTGCTGCAATTCACCCAGGGTGCTGTAGGTGACCGGGATCTCGATGTTCTTGGAGAACCAGCCCCACTCGGCCGTTTTGTCCGGTCCCCAGCTATCGATATAGACCTTGCTCTTTTCCGGCACCTTGAGCCCGGCGCCAGCGGCGTCGCCATAGGCCTCATGGGCGGTTATCAGCGCGCTGCGCACCAGCACGGCAAAGTCAAAGATCGCATCGCCGCTGCGGTTCTCGGAAAGGGCCGGGGCGTCCAGGCTCTGGTTAAAGTAGATGTCAAAGTTCGGGTGCGAGGAATGTACGATGTTCTCTTCCAGGCCAAAGAGCGACCAGAGCGTGAGATGATCGGTGCTGACCACCACCTGCGCTGCCGCCGTGTCAACCGTGCCACTGGTCTCCACCCAGCGTCCTCTGGCCTCATCCAGGTACGCCGCGGTCAGCTGCGCCGCGGGATCGATATCCTCACGCAATGCCGCAGGATCGTAGGGGAAACGCAGCTCCAGGGGCTGATCAAAGCCGTTCAGATCGGCCAGAGTGACATCATAGATGCCCAGCGGGGCGAGACCTGTGAAGGCATGCGGGACGGCATCCTGTACCGGCTGGACAGCGATCGCCGCCCCGGCGGGCGCCGCACCCTCGGGCACCAACACCGAGAAACCATCATCCAGGCTGAGCGTCGTTGCACCGCTGGCGGCGATGGTCGCCTGTGCCGCCTTGCCTGCGACACGCGGCTCTGCAGGAGCCACTCCGGCGTCAGCGTCACCGGGGGCAGATTCCCCGCCAGAGCCGCAACCGACCAACAGGATTGCCAGGCAAAGCAGAAACAGGCCACGAACACGCGACATGCAAAGAGAGACCACGATTCAGCTACCTCCGGAACAGAGTAAAGGCAACAGCATGCTCTTTCATTATAGGCTATGAAAGTTGGCTGGCGAACAGCCTGTGTCATCCTGTACGGAAAACTGGCTTGGTGTCTCGGCTAGTCCCGGCTCAGGGCGATGAGGGTGATGTAGTCAAAGGGGCTGGCACCGGCGCGCAGCGCCGCACCACGCTACGCAACTCGCTGGACTTATGGCCCGGACCTCGTCTCCACCCGAACATCAACGATCCAACCGCGCCGGAGCGCAGACTTGCAGGATGCCGGCGACCCTTGCTTCGCAAGGGCAAGCCGGCGGTCCGAGCGCACCCGGGCACGAACTCCGCGCATCAGGCACCGGCGGTGCAGCAGCCCGACCTGGGGCGCGGAGTTATACTCCGCGTCCGGCGCGTAGCGCCGAACCATACTACACAACTGGCTGGACTCGAGATACGGATGGCCGCACCGTCGCCGCCATCCGAATACCGGCCATCCAGCCGCACCGAACCGCGGACTGTGGTCAGGTTGCCGGCTGGAAGCCGGCGGTCCGGGCGCACCCCGGAGCGCGGCGACGGCGATGTGCCCATCGCACCTATCGGCTCCGGAGCGGGCTAAAAGCCCGCGATCCAGCGGAACCCTCAGTCCTCCGGGGTCCACAGCGTCCGGCCCACCGCCTCTTGCCAGCCGACGTAGAGCGCGGCGCGCTCTCTCTCGGGCATGGCTGGCACGTAGCGCTCGTGGGGGCGCTGCAGCGCCGCCAGTTCCTCACGCGATGACCAGAACCCCACCGTGAGCCCGGCCAGATAGGCTGCACCCAGCGCAGAGACGTCGCTCACGCGGCTGGCCAGCACGGGCACCCCCAGAATATCGGCCTGGAACTGCATCAGCGCGCGGTTTCGCGTCGGCCCGCCATCGGCCATCAACACCTGCAGCGGCGCCCCGGCCTCGCGCTGCATGATCTCGAACACGTCCCGGATCTGGTAGGCGATCGACTCCAGCGTGGCGCGGGCCACCTGGGCGCTCGTGGTGCCCCGGGTCAGCCCGCAGATCACCCCGCGGGCATCTTCGCGCCAGTGCGGCGCGCCCAGGCCCACCAGCGCAGGCACAAAGTATACGCCTTCAGAGTCCGTGGCGGCGATCTCCTCCACCGCCCCGGCGCCCTCCAGCGCCAGCAGGTCCGCCAGCCACTGCACCGCTGCGCCGGTGATATAGATATTGCCCTCCAGGGCGTACATCGCCCGCATGTGGCCCCAGGCGACGCTGGAGGAGAGGCCGCTCTGCGAGTAGACCCGCTCGGCGGTAGGGGTCATCAGCGAGGAGCCCGTGCCGTAGGTGGCCTTGATCACCCCGGGGCCAAACCCCGCGTGGCCAAAGAGCGCCGCGTGCGAGTCGCCGATCAGGGCACCGATGGGCAGCCCCGCCGGAATCCCCTCCAGGGTGACCGTCTCGCCATAGTCCGCGCTGGAGAGGCGCCCCTCGGGCAGCGCCGCCCGGGGGATGCCAAAGAGCGCCAGCAACTCGGGGTCCCAGTCCAGCGCCTGCAGGCTGAACAACTGCGTGCGCGAGGCATTGGTGACGTCGCAGCAGAACGAGCGCCCGCCCGACAGATTCCAGAGCAGCCAGGCGTCCACCGTGCCCACGCAGATCTCGCCCCGAGCGGCGCGAGCGAACCCGTCGGGGGCGTGCTCCAGCAGCCAGCGCGCCTTGCTGGCCGAGAACATGGGGTCCAGTGTCAGGCCGGTGCGGTCTAGCACCAGGGCGTTGTGCCCGGCCGCGCGCAGCTCCGCGCAGAACGCCGCCGTGCGGTGGCATTGCCAGGTGATGCAGGGCCCCAGAGGCTGGCCCGTGGCGCGCTCCCAGATCAGCACCGACTCGCGCTGGTTGCTGATCCCCACCGCGGCGATCTTCCGCCTTTCGGCGCCAGCCAACACCTCTGCGGCGACCGCCCGCGTGGCCTCCCAGATCTCCCACGCATCCTGCTCCACCCAGGCGGGCTGCGGGTAGCTGACCGCCAGCGGGCGCGAGGCTTCGCGCACCACGCGGCCCGCGGCGTCCACCAGACAGGCCTTGGCGTTGGTCGTGCCCTCGTCGAGGGCCAGGATGTATTGGGGCATCGCTCCTCCCGCGGACCGCTCAGGCATAGTGATGGTAGACGTCCCAGCCCAGGTACTTGCCCAGGGCTTCCTCGAGCACGGCAGCGCACTGCGAGCGGCTTATGGCCATGTGATGCTCAAAGCCATTGAGGCAGATGACCTGCATCAGGTCCTGAAGGCAGGGAATCTCCACCACCGCGCGGCTGCCGAAGGTGTCCAGCGGGTCGTCCAGGAAGCGCCCCTCGCCCACATACGCTTTGATGATCCCCTCGCGATCGTCGCTGCTCACCCGGGCGTAGCTCATGGGCCCGGCGGGCACCCGGCCCGCGATCACGCCGTAGGTGTTGTCATAGCCCAGCGTCGAGCCCAGGATCGGGGCGAACTCCATCACCGGCACGTCGGCGTAGAACGAGCGGGGCCAGTTGCCGCAGTGAAAAAGCACGCAGCGGTCCTCGTCCTCGCCATAGTCGTTGTTCCAGTCCACCAGCGCGCTGGGCGTGCCTGAAGCCAGCTGCAGGGCATACATCGACACGGCGCCGGTCACGTCCACCTCGCAGGCGCTGGGCAGCAGGCGCTCGCTCATCATGCTCATCAACGTGCACACGTTGGCACCCAGGTTCGACTGGAGCGAGTTCCAGCACTGGATCGCCGTGGCGTCGATATCCAGCGCCGCCATCCAGTCATCCAGTACCACGCCGAACTTGCTCATGCGCAGCAACGCCGGGTTGGGCACGCCGCTGGCATCGAGATCGGCCTGGATGCCCGCGATGCGCTCAAGCACGCGCGGGTCGTCATCGGCCAGCTTGCCGGCGAGACCCAGGATCTCTGAGAGGTCCGCAGTCTGGACGCTGATGCCGCTATCCTGCAGTAGCTTTTCGCTATAGCGCGTGGTGTTGAACGCGTTGGGGCGGGCGCCAACCGCGCCGATGCGGGCGTTGCGCAAGCCGTTGACCACGGCGCACACGCGGGCGAACTGGACCAGCTCCTGCTTGAACTCGGGCGCCTCGGGTCCCAGGGTGTGGCGCCGGGTGACCGAGTAGGGGTAGCCGTACTGATAGAGGTTGTTGCAGACGGAAATCTTGCCGCAGTAGGCATCGCGGCGCACCTCCGGCGCCATGGCGTTCAGGTTATCGGGAAAGGCGTGCACCAGGATCGGCACGCGCAGGCCCGAGAGCTTGATCGAGTCCACGGCGGCCTTTTCATCGCCGAAATTGGGCAGGCTGATGAGGATACCGTCAATCTCTTTGCGGTGCATGTCAAACAGCGCGGCGCACTTTTTCGCGTCCTCCCAGGTCTCCACCGAGCCGGCGACGGTCTCTGATGGATCCAGCAGGATCGCCTCGATACCCAGCTCCTCCAGCACGGCCAGCACCTCTGCCCGGCCGGCGGCGATCAGGCTATCGGGGAAAAAGTCGCGGTTGCCGAGGATCACCCCCAGCGTCGTCTCGGTCTTCATCGCTATCTCCTCCCTGCGCTGTCGTGCAATTCGTCAAGCCGTTCAATCAGCAGACAGCCGCTAGCGGCACAGCAGGCGGTGCGCCGTCGCCGCCAGGCCCTCCGGCGACAGGCCATAGTGCCGAAAAAGCTCTGTCTGCGAGCCCGAGACCATGTACTCGTCGGGGAATCCGATGATCTCAAAGGAGACGGCGGCCCCATCGCGCATCAGCACGGCAGCGCAGGCCTCGCCCAGGCCGCCATAGACGCTGTGCTCCTCCACGGTGATCACCGTCCCCGTCTCGCGCGCGGCGGCCAGCACGGCGGCCTCGTCCAGCGGTTTAATCGTGTGCATGCTCAGCACGCGGCTGGTGATCCCCTCCGCCTCCAGCGCCTCCGCCGCCTCCAGCGCCACGGGCACCGTCTCGCCGCAGGCGATGTAGGTCAGGTCGCGCCCCTGACGGATCAGCGAGGCCTTGCCCAGAACGAAAGGCTCGCCATCCGGGTGCAGGTGGGGCATGGCGGCCTTGCCCAGCCGGATGTACACGGGGTGCTCCGCGGCGTACGCGGCACCGATCGCCTCGCGCGTCTCGAGATTGTCTGCCGGCGCCACGATGGTGATGTTGTGAACCGCTCGCAGCGCAGCATAGTCGTGCAGCGAGTGGTGGGTGGCCCCCAGAGCACCATAGCTCACGCCGGCGCTGATGCCCACCAGCTTGACCGGGTGGTCCGAGTAACAGACATCGTTCTTGATCTGCTCAAAGGCCCGCGCGGTGAGAAAGCAGGCCGGAGAGACGGCGTAGACCTTTTTGCCCGCCGACGCCAGCCCGGCGGCGATCCCCACCACGTTCTGTTCAGCGATGCCGACCTCGACGATCTGCGCCGGCAGCGCCTGGGCATAGCCGGTCAGCCGCGCGGAGCCGCGCGAGTCGCTGGTCACGGCCAGCACATCGCGGTCCTCACGGGCCAGCGCCAGCAGCGTCTCGGCGAACACATCCAGGTTGGGCTTATTCATGGCCATCACGCCACCTCCAGCGCTGCACGCTGCGCCGCCAGCTCGCGCACGGCGATCTCCAATTCGTCGGCCGTGGGCACATGGTGGTGCCACCCCGCCTGGTTCTCGATGAAACTGATACCCTTGCCCTTGACCGTGTTGGCCAGCAGCAGGCTGGGTTTGCCCGGCTCAAAAGGCACCGCGGCAAAGGCCGCGCTCAGCGCCGGGATGTCGTTGCCGTCGACCTCGCGCAGGGCATAGCCAAAGGCCCGGAATTTGTCTGCCAGTGGCTCCAGCGCGTTGACCACCTCGGTGGAGCCGGTGATCTGCAGCCTGTTGCGGTCCACGATCACCACCAGGTTGTCCAGGTTGTAGTGCGCCGCCGCCAGAGAGGCCTCCCAGTTGCTGCCCTCGTCCAGCTCGCCATCGCCCAGCAGGGTGTAGACGCGGTAGGCTCTACCGTCGAGTTTGGCGGCCAGCGCCATGCCCACCGCCACTGCCAGGCCGTGGCCCAGCGCGCCGGTATTGTGCTCGATCCCCGGCACCGCACGGGTGGGGTGGCCGATCAGATGCGACTCGTACCGGCACAGGGTGTCCAGTTCTCCGGAAGGAAAGAAACCGCGATCGGCCAGCACGGTGTAGAGCGCCTCCACACAGTGCCCCTTGGACTGGACATAGCGGTCGCGATCAGGATCGGAGAAGGTCTCGGGCGAAACGTTCAGCACGCGGTTGTAGAGCACATTCAGGATATCGATGGCGGAGAGGTCTCCGCCGGTGTGGCCGGCTTTGGCCTGGGCGATGATGCGCAGGATCGTCTCGCGATAGTCGATGGATTTGAGCTTGAGCTCCCTGTCGGTAAGCATAGGCCCTCCCAGAGTGCGTGGCGGTACATTGGGGATATTGTAGCGGTTTGGCGGGGGGATGTCACGAGAGGGCAGGCCGCGCACACCGCATTCCCAAATCAGAACTATTCACGGGATGAATAAAAGTCATTCATGCCGAGACTAGTTCTGACACCGGACAGCCTTGCGCTCGTCCGTCTGACGGGCATTGGGAATCAACAGAGCCAGTGAGCAACAGTGATCTATGCCAGTTCCAGCCCCCGTGCCCAGGCGCGTCGCGCCACTGGCGTGAACAGTCCGCCTCGGTTGCCCCGGGTGATACCTTATATCGGCTGAGCGTGATTGCATACCGCCACGGAAGGGTTACAATATGAGCAGTATATTACGAAAATGGTAAGGTTTTACGCATATGCACGAGCAAGGTGAGCTTCAGGCTGCAGAGCGTTCGCTGTATGACATCGCCGAAACCCAGGCAGGCTACTTTAGCACGGCGCAGGCCCGCGCCGCGGGCTACAGCCAGCGCCAGCTCACCTATTACGTGCGCTCCGGTCGCTTTGCCAGGGTGTCCCGCGGCATCTATCGCCTCGCGCTCTACCCCGGCAGTCCCAATGAGGACCTGTACGCTGCACAGCTGCAAGCCGGGCCCTCGTCGGTGATCTCACACGACACGGCCCTCGCCCTGTACGGGCTCTCAGATGCCCTGCCCACCCGCATACATCTGACGATTTGTAAGCATGCTTCGCGCAGACACCCCCACCTGCGCCTGCACACGAGCCACCTTGACCCCGAGGATATCACCCTCCTCTCCGGGCTGCGCGTCACGACCGTACCCCGCACCATCGCCGACGTGGCCGTCTCCGGACTGGCCGATGAACTGGTCATTCAGGCTATCCGCGAAGCCGTCGATCGTGGTCTACTTACCAGGGATGCGATGATTGACTATGCGCAAGAAAGGGGCGGCAGGACACACCGGTTGGTCTCCGCCGCAACGCAGGAGATAAAGGGATGAGATATCAGGACGGCGCCGCCTTTCGTCGCGCCCTGGAAGACCGGCTGAATCGGCAGGCTCGACTCACGGGTGAGCCACTGAGTCGCTCGCGTAAACTGATCGCCTTTGAGCGACTGCTGGCCCGCCTGGCCGCGAGCCAGCCAGAAGCATGGCTGCTCAAGGGCGGGTTGGCGCTGCAATGGCGCTATGCGGGGCTGGCTCGCACGACCCAGGACCTGGATGTCCTGCTGCTGATCTCTGTGGACGACGTGCACGCGGAACTGGTGAGCGCCGCGCAACTAGACATGGGGGACTGGTTCACCTACACCGTCCAAAGGCCGCCTCGCTCTGATCACAGGGAAGCAGGCACGCAGCGCTTGAGTGTGACCGCCCGATTGGACAGTCGCCCGTTTGAGAACTTTCATCTCGACGTGGGTTGGGGAGATCCCGTCGTAGAGCCCGCGGATCAGATTGCGTCACCGTCACTGCTCGGCTTTGCCGGGATCGAGCCCGTGGTGTTTCCCTGTTACCCGCTCAGCCAACACCTGGCGGAGAAGGTCCATGCCCAGACGTTGCCCCACGTAACCGGCGTATCCACACGCGTCAAGGACCTGGTCGATATCGTGCTCATCTCGGGTCAAAGCGGCCTCCGGGCCGACCGTATCGCCGCGGCGCTTGCTGCGACCTTTGAAGCCCGGCAGACGCATCCCTTGCCCTCAAGCCTGCCTAACCCGCCCCAATCATGGGGACTCACCTATCAGCGGATGGCCGCAGAGCTTGGCCTGGATGATACAGACGTGCAGATCGCCGTAAAACGAGCGAGACGGTTCCTGGATCCCGTGCTTCAGCACCGCGCCAGAGGGCTCTGGGATGCACAGAGTGGCTCGTGGGAAGACGCCTCGCCCGCAATGGGCTCCTCCAGCGCCTAGATCTCCAGTTCGCGCGCCCAGGCGCGAATGGCGTCCCAGTCGCGATAGTCGCCGGGCTGCATCCTGGAGATCCGCATGATGATCCACATGACGATCCGTTCGGGCACCCACAGCACGGCCGGGTCCACCTTGCCTCGAAAGTAAGCCAGCGAGCGCGGCGCAAGGGCCTCGATGAGGGGCAGGGCATTCTTGAGTGAGGCCGCCAGCGTCTGCGAAGACTCTGTATCGGGCACGTCGTAGACGTGAACGGGACAGGGCATCCCCTCCCCGTCCGTGGCGGTGGCAGGGCGCAGGCCGGTGACAAAGAGCGCCAGGGGCTTTTTCTGGAGGTCTGCCTGGTGCTTGCGCAGAAAAGCGACCATCGCGGGGTGCCAGCCAAAGCGGTAGAGCAGCCCGCCGGCCACAAAAGCGTCATAGGCCGATAGATCCGGAACCTCAGAGGCGGCCAGGACATCAACCCGATGCCCCAGCCCCTTCAGTTCCTCGCCGACCGCCGCGGCGACCTCGGCTGTCGATCCCGAATGCGTAACATACGCCACCAGCACATGTGCCATTGGACCCCTCCCTGAATGCGTCACAGAGCCACGAGGCTGCGCCCTATCCCATTAGCGTACCGACATCTTGCCAGGGCGCCTAGCCAGCCGGATACCCGCGATCGCCAGTGCCACCGGGGCCAGCAGGAACAGGGCATAGACCGCCAGCACCAGCGCCCACGGCCAGCCCTCCGCGGCCCGCGCGCCGCTGGCCAACCCCGTGACCACCGCGATCCCCTGGCTGCCCACCAGCGCCACGATGGCCATCCCGAGCGACCAGGCCACCTCCCGTCGCAGCAAGCGAGCGCGGAACGCGGCCCACAGCAGGAGCAGGCCTCCCGCGAGCGCTACAGGGAACACCTCTGCCGGCATGAGATAGTCCAGGCGGAAGCGTCCCCGGGCGAACAGCGACAGTAGCCCGAGCACCATCGGCGCCAGCAGGCCCAACCACACAAGCACCGTTCCAGCGACGGCCAGCACTCTTGTCCACGTACCCGATTTGGCCATGGCATTAGCCTCCGAGCAGATGACCAGGCGCCGGCGACAACATGCCGGTTAGCCTTCTGACGCCACCGGTGTGATCGGTAGCCGGACAATCAAGACGCCACAGACGCCCAGCACCACCTGCGAGAGCACATGGATCACGTACACAGCCATCACCAGGGTGGTCAGGGCCGATCCCAAAGAGACAATCCAGTCCAATTCATTCATCAGTGCCTGTTGCAGCAGGACGGCTACCACAGCGATGGCCAGGCCGGCCGCTGCCAGGGCGCGATATCGCCGCCTCAGCAGCGACGCCGCAAAGAGCAGCCCGGCTCCGACGAGCCCGAGCGCGAAATACGCCCTCTGGATCAGCACCCAGAGCGGGCCGACCAGCGGCGCCAGCAGCACCACCCAGATCAGCGCTGTGCCCGCAAGGGCCAGCCAGAGGCCCAGGCGCTGATGCGACACTTGCGTGCGCATTAACGTCCTCCGTCTCTAGAACACCTGGCTCTCAGCCCCTGCCAGCCGGGCGAAATCGAGTCCCGTCGGCTCCTGAAAGACCCTCAGGTCAAAGACGCGAACGGCCGCCAGCAGATGGTTAAAGATCTGCCCCTGGATCGCCTCATACTCTACCCAGTCGGTGGTTTTTGTGAACACGTAGACCTCCACCGGCAAGCCGGTGGGCGCGGGCTCTAGCACACGCACCAAAAAGGGCATCTCTGTCAGATGGATGTCATCACGGCTCTTGAGATAGGCCACGATGTACTCGCGAAAGACTTCGACGTTGGTGACCTGCGGACCATCCAGCGGCCAGTCATAGTGCTCGGCGTGCGTCTGCATGTGCGCCTCGAGCGCGGCGATACGCTCCGCCAGCCAGTCGGCGATCAGGTCGATCTTTTGGAGACGACGCAACATCTCCAGGCTGCAAAAGGTCACGCTGAGCTGATCCAGTCTTATCGCGCGCTCGATGCGCCGCCCGCCGCTCTCCACCATCCCGCGCCAGTTCCGAAAAGAGACCTCCATGATCTTGCTCGTCGGGATCACGCTGTAGGTCATATCCCAGTTGCGCACGCGGATCGTGTGCAGGTTGATGTTGACCACGTCGCCGTCGGCATTGTAAGCGGGCACCTCCACCCAATCCCCCTCGCGCAGCAGGCCATTGGCGGCGATCTGAACGCTCGCCACCAGTGCCAGGATCGTATCCTGGAACACCAGCATGAGCACCGCCGCCATGGCTCCCAACCCCGTGAGCAGCGCCACGGGCGATTTGTCCGTCACCAAAGTGATTGTCAGGATCACGGCCACAAAGACAATCACGAGCCTGGCGATGTCGAGGTAGCCGGCGATGCTCACCCCGGAGTAGTCCGCACGGCTCTCATAGAGGGTGTTGATGGCGCCCAGCAGAGAGAGAAAGGTGACAGCCACGAGCCAAAGAATCACGCCCAGAGCCACTTTGGACACGGTGTCCTGCTGTGCGGGAAAGAGGCGGGCGCACAGGTACACCACCAGCAGGGGCGCCAGCCAGGCCATGCGCTCGGGGCGCAGGTAGCGCACCAGCAGATCGTCCACGCGCGTCTCGCTGCGCGTGCTGAGACGAACGAACCACCGCGCGAACACATAACGCGCCAGCGCAAAGGCAATCGCCGCCAGTGCGACAACCACCAGCGTGGCCAGAAGGACGCTGGACTGGAGTTGCTCGACAAACGCGGCGAGATCCATGTTACGCTCCTATTGGTAACCATCCCACAGCAGACTGCTTCTATTCTAGCGCATGCAGCGTTCCATATCCATAGCTTACAGCGCCACTTGGCACTAGAGGCGGCAGGCAGCGTACAATGTCCGCAGGCTGACACGAATCCCCCGGGGTTAGTGGCCCCGGACGGAGCACACAACCTGTGAGGAGACCGACATGGACCTCGTACACCTGGATACCGACCTGGGCGGCGACATCGACGACCTGTGCGCGCTGGCCATGCTGCTCTACTGGCCGGGCGCAGAACTGGTGGCTGTAACCACCAACTCGGAGGATGGCGGGCGCCGCGCAGGGTATGCGAGCCGCGCGCTGGCCCTGGCGAGCCGTTCGGATGTCCCCGTCGCCGCGGGCGCCGATGCGGCCGATGGCTACTATCGCGTGTGGCCGGGCCTGCCCCAGGAGGCCTCTTACTGGCCAACAGCTGCGGGCTGGGGACCGGTGCCGGCGCGACCAGGCACCCTCGACGCCGCGCTGGAGCTGCTGGCCGATAGTATCGCCCGTGGCGCCACCGTGGTCGCCATCGGCGCCATGACCAACCTGGCCCTGATAGAGGCCCGCAATCCAGGCATCCTGCGCGAGGCCCACTTGGTGCTGATGGGCGGCTACCTGTACCCGCCCAGGGTCGGCTTCCCGTCATGGGGTTATCAGGAAGACTGGAACATGCAGGTCGATGCCCACTCGGCGCTGACGGTGCTAGCGTGCGCCGACCCGCTCCTGGTGCCGCTGACAGTGACCGTCGAAACCGCGCTGTGCCACAGCGATCTGCCTGCGCTGCGCCAGGGCGGTCCGCTGGCGCGCCTGATCGTACACCAGGCGCTGACTTTTGAGAGAGACGAGCGCCTGGGCGCAACCCTGACGCCAGCTTGCAGCGCACTGCCGCGGGATTTCATCAACTTCTTGCATGACCCGTTAGCCTGCGCCATCGCTCTGGGCTACGGGGAGGGCGTCGAGATGCGCAGTGTGCCGCTAATCTCCAGCATCGAGCACGGCTGGCTGCGACAGCGTGAGGACCCCGCGGGGCGTCCGACGCGGCTGGTCACCGCCGTGGATGGCAAGGCATTCAACGCGCACTGGTTGCGGACCGTTGGAGGCGGCGCCTGAGCCTCGCGGGGCGCGGGGCAGCCTGATCCCCTCCGGTCAGGGTTCCTGTTCCCCGGTCCGGCCATCATCAGTCTCATCCAGCCCTGCCACCGTGGAGAGCAGCCTGTTCCGCTGCCTCCCCGCCCGGTGCCGGTAGCACGCCACGCTAAGATACGCACCAAAGAGCAGGATTAGCCCGCTCAGATAGGCCCAGGTGAGAAACGCGATGATCGACGCCACCGAACCGTACACCAGGTTGGTGCGCACCATGTAGGTGCCCACAAAGGCCACAAAGGCGCGCTTGGCCAGTTCCCAGAGCAGGCCGGCGCCCACAGCGCCCGTGAGCAGGTCGCGCCACGAGCCCAGCCCGTGCGGCATGACCGTGTAGAGCGCCCAGTAGAGCAGCACATCGAGCACCAGTGCCAGCAGCAACTGCAGGCCCGCAGCCATGAACTGAAACTGCTCCGGCAGAAATCGAAGCAGGCTGGCCAGCAGGCTGCCTGCCACCAGCCCTGCCAGCAGCAGGGGCCCCACCAGCAGGACGATCAGCGTCAGGGCGATGCCGTACCGTTGCCAGAAGGGGCGTATGTACCGGGACTGCCAGATATCCTGCAGAATGCCGCCCAGGCCCCGAAACAGCGAGGACGCGCTCCAGGCCAGGGCGATCACGGCGACGACAGAGACGGATCCCCGGGCGCGAATGACGCCCGCGATGTTCTCGCTCATCAGGTCGCCCAGCGTAGGCACCAGGAACTCGAGTTGCGCGATCACCGCGGAGATGTTGGCCGAGGGGCCCAGCGAATAGCTGGCAATGGTGATGCTCAACAGGGTGAGGGGAAAGATCGAGAGCAGCGCGAAATAGGCGATGGCCGCGGCGGAGATGGTCGTTTGAAAGGCGAGCAACTGCCGGATGGCGCTCAGCAGGATGGTGCCGGCGCCATAGACGCCCTCATCGACGCGCCTCGCCAGCCCCAGTGCTCGATGCCAGGCTTTGAGAATCCTCTCACGCGTTTCTGCTGAGTTCATTGCCGTCCTGCCGGATACTTGATGGTCCCATGCGTGCCCGGCCCGTCGTCCCCCGGCCGTAACTGCGGACACCATACCTGCGCACCGCGGACCTGTCAACGTGCACCGGCAGAGCGTTCCGGGCCACTTGCCGCAACACGGGTGCCGCGGTATCCTCACCGTAACCTGTCGACTCTTTCTGGCCGAAAGGAGCCATGCCATGACCAAACCGATCATCGCCCTGACCATGGGAGACCCCGCCGGCGTGGGACCCGAGATTATCATCAAGGCGCTCAAGGATCCAACCCGGCGGGGGCGCTGCCGGCCGCTGATCATCGGTGATCCGGCAGTGATGGCGCGCGCCGCGGCGGTGGTCCCCGGCGCGCCCCAGCTACGCACCATCGCCCACATCGACGAGGCTCTGTATGGCGACGCCATCGACGTGCTGCTGACGCTGACCCCGGCGCCTCCCGTTGTTTTCTGGGGCGCCATCAGCCTCGAGACCTCTCGGGCCATGCTCGCCCCACTGGATCTGGCCTGTGACCTGGCCCAGGCGGGGGCCATCGACGGGATCGTCTCAGGTCCGCTCAATAAGGAGGCTTTTCACCTCTGCGGCCATGCGCACCGCGACGAGGTGGAGTACATGGCCGAGCGCACCGGCAGCCCGGACGCCTACATCCTGGGGCTGATGCGCGGCGTGTGGGTCACCGCCGTGGCGGAGCATGTGCCCTTCCGCGAGATCGCCGACCTGATCACGCGCGAGAACGTGTTGCGCTTTGTGGTCAATCTGGATAGCGTCATGCGCCGGGCGGGTGTGACGGCGCCCGACGGCGGGGCACCGCGCATCGCTGTGGCGGCGCTCAACGCCCACGCCGGTGAGGGGGGCGCCCTGGGCACCGAGGAGATCACCGACATCGGCCCCGCGGTGGACGACGCCCGCGCGCGGGGGATCGCCGCCTCCGGGCCCATCCCGGCGGACACGGTGTTCGGCCGCGCCCTCGCCGGCGAGTTCGAGGGCGTCGTGGCCATGTTCCACGACCAGGCCAACATCGCCCGCAAGTTGCAGCCCATGTCGCAACGGGTGACGCTGTTCGAGGGGCTGCCAGTGCCGGGCGGCACCACGGCCCACGGAGTGGCCTATGACATCGCCGGACAGGGCATCGCCGACCCGGGCAGCCTCATCGCCGCACTGGACGGCGTGATCCGGTTAAGCCGCACGTAATACCTTCGGCCCGGGATCGTCGCGCCCCCAGAGGCGGATGAGACTCGCACAGGCCAGGGCTCATTGTAGAGCAAGCAGAACGACAGACGCACCGGGGAGTCTGGCTCCCGCGGTGCGCCCTATCGCATACAGTCCTGATGAGAGGCTCGCCCTTGAGCCGCTCAGAGCAGATTGACCGGAGATCTCTGTTGCCTCTTGTCAGTGCAACGTCAGTATAGGCCGGACTGATGGCCGCGCAAATTCCGGAGGTGTGCGCTTGCTCACGATCACCCCGCGGCACCCTGCCCAAGCATTTACCGGTACCAGTCCTCCCGTGTGAACGGCAGGCCGGCGTTGCCGCGCTCGTCCGCGCGGGAGAGCAGCGCCTGGAACACGCTCAGGCGCCCGTTACTGAACCCCGCCGCCGAACCGGCCATGAACAGGCGCCAGACGCGATACGTGGGCTCGGAGACATAGCGAAGCGCCTCGTCGTGGTGAGCTTCCAGCCGGCGCACCCAGTGCCGCAGGTTCAAGGCATAGTGCTCGCGCAGGCTCTCGACGTCGCGCACCTCCCAGCCGGCCCGCTCCGCAAAGCGCAGCGTATCGCCCACCGGCAGCAGTTCGCCGTCGGGAAAGACATAGGCATCGCTGAAACTGCGTCCGCCGGTGCGGGGCGCCACCCGGGCGCGGGTGCCCGGCTCCTGCACCGCCCACCCCTGGGCGATGCCGTGGTTCAGGAACACGCCTCCCGGGCGCACCAGGGAGAGCGCCTTCTCAAAGTAGGTGGGCAGCAGCCCGCGGCCCACGTGCTCGAACATCCCTACGCTCACCAGGGCGTCATACGGCTGCGCGGCGTCCACCTCGCGATAGTCCTGCAAGCGCACGCGGGCACGGTCCGACAGACCGGCTGTAGCGATGCGCTCATTGGCCAGCGCAAACTGCTGCTCGCTCAAGGTAATGCCGGTAGCGTCCACGCCATAGTGCTGCGCGGCATGCATCACCAGGCCGCCCCAGCCGCAGCCCACGTCCAGCAGGCGCTGGCCCGCCTTCAGGCGCAGTTTGCGGCAGAGCAGATCCAGCTTGGCGACCTGCGCCGCGTCCAGGGTGTCCTCGCGATCACGGAAATAGGCGCAGGAGTAGACCATGCGCTCGTCCAGGAAGAGCCGGTAGAAATCGTTGGAGACGTCATAGTGGTAGGCGATCGCCTCGCGGTCGCGCTGGACAGAGTGCTGCCGACCATGCATACGGGAGGCGCCCCGCGCGTCACCGGACGGTCGCGTGGCAGAACCTCTAGGCAGTTGCAGCAGTTGCCTTGCCAGCGCCAGTCGCGCCCCCAAGGTGGCAAGCCGTTCCGGGATACCCGCTGCCGAGGCGATGGCATACTCCAGGTCGCCCTCGACGTCGAAATCATCGTACAAATAGGCCTCTGCGAGGCGCAGCTCGGTGCCCGAGAGAAACATGGCGCGCAGCGTGCCGGGATGTTTGAGCACCAGCGTGGCGCGCCCCATGTGGTCGTCCGGCCAACGCGAGCCGTCCCACAGCCGGGCAGCGACGCCGTGCTCGGCCTGTGGCCCAAAGAGTTCGGACAGGATAGAGCGAGTGAGTTCCGCCGCCTGATCCACCAAAGCACACCTCCCTCAGGGCTGGAGATTCCCGCGGACACCGTCAACCCGTAGAACACCGTGACATGGGCCGGCGTTTCGGCCCAGGCGGGCGACGGCGCTACGAACGCACCGGCCGTCTGCGCGCCGGCTTGGCGCGAGGCCTGCATCGTGGTATCATATACACTTGTAGTGTATCGCGTCCACAGGGACGGCTTATCTGAGGAGGCTCTATCGTGATCTATCGTGAACTGGGGAAAACGGGCTATCGCGTCTCGCAGCTCGGCTATGGCGCCATGCGCCTGCCGATGGTGGGCGAGGGCAAAGATGCCCGGGTAGATCGGGAGCTGTCGATCCCGATGTTGCACGCCGCTTTTGAGGCGGGCGTGAACTATGTCGACACGGCCCACGGCTATTCGGGAGAGGACAACCAGCGTTTGGTCGGTGAAGCCCTCAAGGGCTGGCGCGAAAAGATCGTCATCTCCACCAAGAACCCCGAGTACGACGATGAAAAGGTCTGGTGGCAGAACCTGGAGCAGGCGCTCACTTACCTGGACGTCGACTATATCGACATCTACAACCATCACGGCATCAACTGGGAGCGCTACACCACCAGTGTGGAGCCAAAACTCAGCAAGCTCATGATCAAGGCCAAGGACCAGGGTCTGATCAAGCACATCTGCACCAGTTTCCACGATACCCCCGAGAACCTGGTCAAGCTGATCAATACCGACTATTTCGAGGTCATCACGCTGCAGTACAACATCCTCGACCGCAAGAACGAGGACGCCATCCACCTGGCCCATGAGAAGGGGATCGGCATTGTGGTGATGGGCCCTGTCGCGGGTGGCCGCCTGGGCGTCGAGAGCGACGTGCTCAAGGCGATGATCCCCGGCGTGGACCGCGTCCCCGAACTGGCGCTGCGCTTTGTGCTCTCGCACCCCGGTGTCTCTGTGGCGCTCTCGGGGATGAACACCATGCAGCAGGTGATGGAGAACACCGTCACCGCTTCGCAGGACCTGCGTCTCTCGGAAGACGAGCTCAAGATCATCAACGACCAGCTGGCGCGCCTGCAAGCCATGGCGGACCTGTACTGCACCGGCTGCGGCTATTGCCAGCCCTGCCCGCAGGAGGTCAACATCCCCTACATCTTTGGCAAGTACAACGAAGCGCGGGTGTACGGGCTGTGGGGCGCGGCGCGCGAGGCCTACCAGGCCTGGAACCGCGTCTCGGGCAAGCAGGCCGACGCCTGCATCGAATGCGGCGAGTGCGAGGCCAAGTGCCCGCAGCATATTCCGATCATCGAGCAGTTGGTCGAGGCGCACGAGGCGCTGATGGGCCAGTAGAGAGACGGGGCTCGGGTTACGGGTTCCAGGTTACAGGTTTCAGGTCACAGGTTTCACGTCAGCAGGCAATAGATCGAGCAAGGGGCTGTTCCCACCGGGGACGGCCCCCATTTACGTAGACCCATGGGGCGCGGGTCTCCGGACCCGCGATTCGGATGCTGACCGCCCGGACATCTACAGATCCCGGCTTGACAGTCCGCATCCGATTGCCTGCTTCTGACGATCCCCCCGGAGCCGACAAGAATGTCGGCGGTCCGATGGCCTGTGGATCGCCGGTTTCCAGCCGGCTCTGGATGCTTGTACCGCCATGCGATGGGCTTGCAGGCTGGCCAGGATCACACGCTTGGTAGCGAGCGAGGCGCCCACCGTCCAGTCCGACGCAGACCGCGCCCAGGCGCACTGTTCTGCGCCGGATGCAGCCCCAGTTCTCGGCGCCAGCCACAGACTGAGAGGGAGGCCCTCGACGGAGTACATGCGTGGCGCGCATCCGGACAGCCACAACTGCTCGCGCCTCATTTCTCGCGGGTCTGGAGACCCGCGCCCCTTAGGCCTTCCATACCCTGAGCAAGCGCAGTACCGTGCGCCGCTCGCGGTCCCAAGAACGCCTCGCGCTGCGGGTCCTCCCGTATCGCTAGTCCGGCGCCTGGGAGGGCAGGCGCGCGATGGTTACCAGTTTCGCCTGCGTCACCGCCAGCAGGTCGTCCACCGCCAGGCGCAGGTTGATCCCACGCTGGCCGGCGCTGACCACCAGCCAGGGCGCCTCGCGCGACGAGGCGTCGAGATATACCGCCCAGCGCTTTTGCAGGAGCGCCAGCGCCGAGATGCCCCCCACCAGCAGGCCCGTCATGGACTCGGCCTCGCGCAGGGTGGCCATGCGCACCTTTTTCTCACCCGCGGCCTGTGCCAGGGCTTTGAGGTCCAGCTCGGCGTCGCCGGGGACGATCGCCAGCAACGGGCGCCCGCGCACCGGCGTGTCCGGCATCACAACCAGGGTCTTGAACACGCGCTCCGGCGGCAGGCCCAGCGCCTCGGCGACGCCGGTGGCCGAGTGGATCCCCGCGTCAAAGTACAGCGCCTCGTAGCCGATCCCGCGGCTATCGAGCATGCGCATGGCGTTGGTGACGGTGGGTTTGGGGGGCATGGTAAGCCTCCTAGTGGCAAACGCAGACTAGGGCAAGACGCAAATCACGCTAATGACAATTGGTCAATGTATTGACGAATTGTCATTACTTGGGTGTATCTAGAGCGGGCCCGGCCAAATAACGCGCGTTTCTCTTTACGCCGACATGCCTCAGCCTGGAGGTCCCAGCAAGCTTGCCCAAAATATAGCTTGCCTGCCGGGGTCCGATGCCGCACAGCTCCGCCGCTTGACTGCGCGTGATGCTGCCATGCGCGCGCACGTACTGCAGTATCATGTTCTCCATCTGGAGCGGCTCAAATCCACGTCTGCGAACGTATGCCGCAGGCTGGCCCATATCTCGATACAGCGTCGCGCTCAGATGATAGGTGCGGCCGCGCCGCTCGCCCCGACGCTCCAGAAGCCCGTCCTCGACGAGACTCTCCAGCACAGACCGCGCTTCTGGCTCGGCGCGTTGAATGATCGTCGCTGCCTCGGGGGTCGTAAGCTCGCGCTCTTCCCGTATATGCCGCAGCAGAAGCAGTTCGTCCAGTTGCATGGCGTGACCTCGGCGGTTCTCCGTGCCCAGCACAAGTTCCACAAAGGCCAGGTCTGCCTCCCCTCCGGGCAGTGTGACCTGCACGTGCGATTCGGTCGTGCCGGCATAGCTGGGCGGCAGGCGGCCGTTGCGCAGTTGTCCGCTGAAAATGATGCCCACGCCTCTCCCTGTACGCTCGACCAGGCCGATGCGCTTGAAGCAATCGGCCAGCAGCGGATTCCGCGGCTTGGGCCCTGTCGCGAGTAGATTTTCAGGCCGGATGCCCTGGACGAATCCACCCGGGTTTTGGATCATGACATGGTCGTCATGCATCTGAACATGGATAGTGCCAAGCTGTCCATAGTCGCGATGCACGATAGCGTTGTTAAGGGCCTCACGAAAGCCGTCCGGGTCATAGGCCGGAATCCCCACGCGGAACAGGCCCACATTCAGTTCGCGCTGGTCGTTTCTCACCCTGAACCCTTCGGTGATGTACTCAACCGCGTGGAGCAGTGGCCAGCGGAAGAATTCGTTCAGCACAACTCTGCTACCACTCAGAACCTGGAACGCGATCTCATGGGTGGGCACATGTATCCGCAAGGCGCTCTCTTTGCCAACGACGAGCAAGCCCGCGAGGGTAGGACAGCGGCCATCTGGCGTCACAAGGCCGAGGGCCCCCAGTAATTCCCGGTCGCCAAGCCCTGCGAGGCTGGCGTCACCGCGGTAGTTCTCCGAAAACCTGCGCAGACGCGCTATTTCGAGCGCATCCAACGCATCCAGATCGGCGTCCCCAATCGGCGTGGCTGAAGGGTCCACCAGACCACGATCGGCACGCCAGCCCTCCAGTTCATAGGGATACAATGGCCTGCAGCCCGGGCGTCCCCGCGAATCTGTATACCGCATGAGAACGCGCCCGCTGGACGTGGCGACAGGTACTCGGGCAGCAGGAATCTCCAGCGCCGCGATCTCACGTGGAACCCCATCGGACACAAGTTCGAAGACGTACACAACTACGCTGAGCGGTGGCGCCGTCTGGTTGGCCAGCAGAGCGCCGATCTGTCGCGCGGAGTGCTCATGGGTAGGATGCAGTCCGGTGATCCGCCCGTCGTCTTCAACACCCAAGAACAACGTGCCGCCGTTACCGTTGGCCATGCATACAACAGCGTCGACCAGATCCCCGTCGCTCAATCGGCGCGCATCGCTCTTGAACTCGACCTCAAGGTTCTCGCCACCCGCAATGAGCTCGAGCCAGTGCTCTACGGATACTCCCTGGCGAGCGGGTTGTCGTCGTTCCGTCATCTCCCCGGTTCCTGCCCTGCTACTGTGTGCTTTGGCTGGACATCATACTGCCGATCGTGCTCTGCCCTGTGCTAGTGGTGCTCCCGATGGTCCTCCGTCGCGGTGTGTTCGTGGTACTGCCCCGCCTCGTGCATCCGGTTGTGCAGCCGGCGGTGGGCCGATTCCAGCACCAGCCGCATCCGCTTATAGGCGACGTCCTCCGCGCGGGTGCCCACGGTGTCCAGATACGCCAGGGCGCCCTCGATCTGCTCCAGGATCGTGACCGCATCCGCGGCGGCATAGAACGGCGATCCGGCGACCTCAATCATCACCGGCGTGGTGTGCGCGGCGACGATCTCGGGCTTGTCGGCATAGTGCCCGCGGACCAGCAGCGCCGCCCAGGAGCCACGGTCGACCTTCAGGCGCCACTGCCCCGCCGCCTGCCACGGGTCAATGGCCACGCTTTCGCGAATCTCGCCGTTGACGATCAGCTCCGCGCGCGACATGGGTATCGTGACGCTGGCCACCTCCCAGACGACGTTCACGCTGCCGCCCGAGGCGCCCATCTGGATGCGTCCGCCCATCGGCTGGCCGTCGACGGCGCACTCCACCAACGGCCCGTAGGTCACGAACGTCTCGGCCCGGCGCACGGCGTCCATCCAGGCCTCGTAGGTGAACGGCGTGCCCTCGGGCAGGTGGGCATAGGTCCGCACCGTGCCCACCGCGGTCAGGGCGGTCATCTTGTCGGT